>Ga0207733_100606_pt1 | contig 18054 bp, 14 predicted proteins | sample A23P3SouthBayCA_FD_187735 | JGI IMG/M metagenome (GOLD analysis project Ga0207733, IMG submission 187735) | Aerobic enrichment media microbial communities from Eden Landing Ponds, California, USA - A23 P3 (SPAdes) | ecosystem: Environmental > Aquatic > Marine > Unclassified | place: Emeryville... | reverse complement strand
GGCTCGGCGACGAACCGCTCCATGAGGAGGCCGATACCGAACCCGACGATCGGGACGAGGATCAGCGCGGCGAGGAACCCGCCCTCGAAGCCGATGGTCGTGATCCCGGAACTGTACAGCAGCCCGTTCGAGAGGGCGGTCTCCTGAAACACGATCAGTCCCGTGTACGCGCCGACGAGATAGAGCGCCCCGTGCGCGAGGTTCAGGAACTCCATCGTCCCCAGGATGATCGTGAGGCCGATGCCCAACAGCGCGTATATCGCGCCCTGCTGGAGACCGTTGAGGAGTATCGATGCGATCTCGGACTGTAGGAGCAACATTATCGTTCGTGTAGGTGCGGTGTGGTCCGCTTGCTAGTAGTTGTCGGTGTTGACATTCGTTGACGTGGTTCCGCGGATCGAATAAGAACGTGCCGGTACGGGGACGGAAGGACCTAGCTGTCGGTCACTCGTCGCCGTACTCGCCCAGCTCACACTCGGCTGCGGGACCGGCGTCGCAGGCGTAGCCGATGTCGTCGCGCGCGGTCTGAGAGACGATGTTGAGCAGCTTGTCCTCCGTCTGCTCCTCCGCGCTCGCGCCCTGCATGACGAGCACGTCACGCTGCGCCTGGTGGTCGCACGCCCGCATGGACTCGCTGCCGAGGCCCGCGCCGCTGTACTCGTGGCCTTCCAGTTCCCGGATGACCTCCGGCGGGTAGAACGTCTCCGCTCGTTCGGCGGCCGCGGCGTACTGGAGCGTCTGCGTGTACGCGATGCGCGCGCCGTAGCTGGGCGCACGGTCGTGCTCCGCGCGGTACACCTCGACGAACGACTGCGAGGCGTCGTCCCCGAGCTGCCAGTTCCAGTCGGCGGTGCCGAAGATCCCGTCGATGGAGTCGCTCGCCGCCTCCGCCATCAGACGGTTGTACAGCGGGACGACGATCTCCATGTCCTGATCGAGGCCGGCCTCGATGGCCTGGGGGAGCGAGTTCGCCGCGTCCAGCCCGTAGTGGTTGAGCACGAGCACGTCCGTCTCGTCGCGGGGCACGTCCGAGAGGTACGACGAGTAGTCGGAGGTACCGAGCGGCGTCGGCACCGACTCGAGCTGGCTCCAGTTACCCACGTCGGTGAAGAACTGCTCCATCGACGCCTGCTGGGTCTGTCCCCACGAGTAGTCGGCGTACAGCTGGTAGAAGTTCAGGTCCTCCCCGTACTCCTCGGCCAGAACGGGCGCGAGCGCCTGTCCGGTCATGTACGCGTTGAACATCTCCCGGAAGGAGTAGCGGACGCACTCCGAGCCCGTCGTGTCGTTGGAGTGGGTGATACAACACTGGAAGAGGACGTTCTCCTCCTGACACAGCCCCTGCACCGCGATGGCGACACCGGAGGACGATCCGCCGGTGATCATGATCGCGTTGTCGCGGTTGATCATCCGCTGTGCGGACTGTCGAGCCGTGTCGGGGTCGGTCGCCGTGTCACCTTCCACGGACGTGACGGTCTTCCCGAGGACACCGTCCCCGGAGAGGCCGTCCCAGCTGTCGACCCAGCCGCCGCCGTTGTTCAGGTGGTCGACCGCGAGGTTGTAGCCGCGCAGTTCGTCCGCGCCCTCTTGGGAGTACGATCCGGACTGCGGAACGTTGAAGCCGAAGACGACCTCGTCGCCCTCGACCGGGTAGTTTCCGAGTTCGGGGTACTCCGAGCTTCCGCCGCCGCCGGCACAGCCGGCGAGTCCTGTCAATCCTGCGGCGCCGGCTGCCCCGGACGCCTTGAGCACGTCACGTCTGCTGAGTGCGGTGGTATCCCGTGCCATGACACTATCGCCGGAAGCGACCTTAATGAACGTTCCGCCCATATCCCCTTAAATCGTGTTAATATTGGTAATATGGAAACCAGACATTACCCATGATAATGGTTATCACTCGTAGGGCGTTTCAGTCGGTCGATCAGGCAAGAAACCGTGAGATCATTCGGCGTTTGAGTCCGGGCCGATCGCGTCGATCAGGCGAGTTCGCCGGCGACATCCGCGAGGCCGGTCACCTCAAGTGAGGGAGCGACCCCGATCTCCTCGAACGGGTCGTTCGCCCGGTTCACCCACGCGGTCCGCATTCCCGCGCTCCCGGCACCCGCGACGTCCCATGCGTTGCCGGAAACCAGCCGACAGCGGTCGATCGGCGTGTCGGTCCGAGCGGCCGCGTTCTCGTACACCGCGGGGTTCGGCTTGAACGTCGACACCTCGTCGGCGCTGATCACGTCGTGGAGGTGTGGCGCGAGCCCCGCGTTGTCGGCGAGCGTCTCCAGCATCTCCGGGTTGCCGTTCGACAGCACCGTCACCGTGTGACCGGCTTCAGAGAGCCGGGTCAGCGTCTCGATCGCGTCGGGATACGGATCGAGGTGCTCGTAGGCCCCGAGGATCCGCTCGCGGGTCGCCCCGTCGGCGTCGACCCCCCACTGGTCGAGCGCGTACGCGAGGGCGTCGCCCGTCACGTCCCAGAACGGCTGGTACTCCTCCATCAGCGCCGACTGATAGGAGTACTGGAGCTGCTTCGCCCGCCAGGTCGCGTCGATCTCGGCCACGAGCGTCTCGGGCGCGTCGAGTTCGGCCGCGAGCGTGCTCGTCACGCTGCTCGTGTCACACAGCGTCCCGTACATGTCGAAACAGAGCGTTTCCGCCATACTCCACCGATCCACGTAGTGCGTGTTAGTATCGGGGGAGGCGGCGGTTCGTGACGGCCACGGGAAGCCGCGGCTTCGTGACGGCGGGAGGGGATCGCTCCCCGCGATCGGTACGCCGAGCGTGTCGGATCAGGGGAGGGGAGGCGCCCGCGTCGTTAAGTGCCATCCGTGTTACTTACCCACATGGACCTCAGAGACGCGACGACGGAGGACGTCGACGACATTCGAGAGACCGCACGCGCGTCGCTGTCGGCCTCCTACGGCCACGCGCTCTCGGCGGAGCTGATCGACGGTGCCGTCGAGTCGTGGTACGACGCGGAGACGCTCGCCGACTCGCTCACCGACGAGGGCGCGGTGTTCGTGGTCGCCGTCGAGGACGGCGACGTCGTCGGGTTCGTGCAGAGCCGACTCGTCGAGCGCCGCGAGCCAGTCGGGGAACTGGACTGGCTCCACGTCCACCCGGACCACCGCGGAGGGGGGATCGGCAACGCGCTGCTTCGACGGGCGGAGACGGAACTGCTCGAGCTCGGCGCCGAGCGGCTCGAGGGGCGCGTGCTCGCGGCCAACGAGGCGGGAGGCGAGTTCTACGAGGGCGAGGGTTTCTCCGAGATCGGCGAGCGGGAAGTGGAGATCGGCGGCGAGGAGTTCCCCGAGCGCGTGTTCGCCCGCTTCCCCGGCGGCGACGGCGAACAGGTGCTCACGGAGGCACGCGTCACCGACGACGGCGAGCAGGTGTACGTCGCCTACGACGAGGCCGAGCGCGCGTCGCGTGCGCCCTTCTACGCGACGTACGCCGACCGCGAGCGCACCGAACGAGTTGGCTACGTCTGTGGCAACTGCGCCGGCTTCGCGGTGAACGTCGACACCATGGATCGCGTGCAGTGTAGCGGGTGCGGGAACACACGGAGAGCGAGCCGCTGGGACGCGGCGTGGTGAAGGTGGGCGCCGTGGCGGTTCGACCCGGGGCCGGGTGAGGTCGTCGGCGTCAGCCGGCGGGAGTCGAGCGCTCGACGGGCAGTCTCACGTGCGATACTTCGGGGGCCGCAGTTAAGTCGCGGAGGCGCTCTCGGAGACATATGGACGGACGTGTGCTCGCCGTCGTCGGCGCGAAGGGGGGCGTCGGCAAGACGACGACGAGCCTCAACCTCGCGGCCGCGCTCGCGGAGGACGGCCGCGCCGTCGCGGTCGTCGAGGCCGATCTGGCGATGGCGAACGCCGTCGACTTCCTCGACATCCGCGTCAACGGCGGGCGGACCCTCCACGACGTGCTCGCCGGCGGCGCGGGCGTCACGGACGCCACCTACCCCGCGCCGGGCGGGTTCGACGTGGTCCCCAGCGGCGTCACCCTCGACGGCTTCGTCGACTCCGACCTCGACCGCTTCCCGTCGGCGATGGACGCGCTGAAGGCCCGCTACGACGCCGTGCTCGTCGACACCGCCGCCGGCGTCAGCAGCGAGACAGTCGTGCCCATGTCGGGTGCAGACGCCTCTGTACTCGTGTCGACGCCGCGGGTCGCCTCCATCCGCGACGCCGACAAGACGATCACCGTCGCCGAGCGCGCGGACGCGCCCGTCGGCGGCGTCGTGCTCACGAAGTCCGGCACCGGCCGCTCCCCGCCTGCCGACCGCATCGCGAGCTTCCTCGACACCGAACTGCTCGGACACGTCCCACAGGACGAGTCCATCCCGGAGGCACAGGACGCCGGCCAGCCGGCCGTCACCTACCGCCCGCACAGCGACGCCGCCGCGGCCTACCGCGAGGTGGCGGCCGCGCTCCGCAAGCGACCGGACATGCTCGGGATGACCGTGACGGCGAACGCCGGCGGGTTCCGCTTCGGCGACGACGAGGACGCGTTCGCCGACGGCGGCTCCGACGGGGGCACGAACGACGGGTTCACGAACCCGTTCGGCTAGCCGGCGACGCCGCGGAAGCGCGATCGCCGAGCGGAACAGCTACCTGCGAGCGCCCCGCTCGCGGCCATGTGGACGAACGAACCATCGCGGTCGTCGAACGCTGGGCCGGCTCCGCCGTCGACGACGCGACCCCCCTCGACGGCGGCGAGGTCGGGACGGTTCGCCGCCTCGATCTCGCGGACGGTCGCCGGGTCGTCGCGAAGACGGGACCGACCGATCCGGGCGTCGAGGCCGGGATGATCCGTCATCTCCGCGAGGAGGGCGACCTGTGCATGCCCGCAGTCCGTCACGAGGACGACAGCGTACTCGTGCTGGAGCACGTCCCGAACGACGGCGACGGCGCCGTCACGCCCGCCGTCGAGCGAGACCTCGCCGAGCGGCTCGCGGCCCTCCACGCGACGACGCCCGACGCCGGCGCCTTCGGCTTCCCGTTCGACACGCTCACCGGCCCGTACGCGCAGCCGAACCCGTGGACCGACTCCTGGGCGACGTTCTTCGGCGAGTCCCGGCTCACGCACGCGGCGACCCGGGCGCACGGGGAGGGCGTGTTGCCGGCGGCGGACCGCGAGCGCGTGGCGGCGCTCGTCGACGACCTCCCCGGGCTGCTGGACCACGAGCCGACGCCGTCGCTGATCCACGGCGACGTGTGGGCGGGGAACGTCCTCGTTGCGGGGGATCGGGCGGCCGCGTTGGTGGACCCCGCGTGCTACTACGCCGACCACGAGGTCGAACTGGCGTACGCCGAGTGGACGGGGATCGGCGGCGACGCGTTTCGGGACCGCTACCACGAGGTCGCCGGGATCGCCGACGGGTACCGGGAGCGCGAACCGGTCTATCGGCTGTATCCGCTGCTCACGCACCTCCGGTACTTCGGCGGGGGGTACCTCGACGGGGTTCGGACGACGCTGTCGGCGCTCGGCTACTGAGCGTCGGCGTCGAAGAATCGAGGACCGAGTGACCTCGGTCGGGGATCGATGCGGCCGACGCCGTCGAGCGCGACCTATCCCTCCCCGACCATCCGGTCTTCCTCCTCCCACTCGTCCTGCCGGAGCTCGTACTTCTGGACCTTCCCGGTGGACGTCTTCGGGAGCTGCTTCACGAACTCGATCCGCGTCGGCGCCTTGTAGTGGGCCATGCTGTCGCGAGCGTACTGGATCAGCTCGTCGGCGGTGACCCCCGGATCGTTCGGGTCTCCGCCCGCCGGAACGACGAACGCTTTGGGCGTCTCGCCCCAGTCGTCGTGCGGCGACGGAATGACCGCCACGTCGTCGACCTGCTCGTGGCTGAACAGCGTGTCCTCGACCTCGATCGAGGAGATGTTCTCGCCGCCGGAGATGATGATGTCCTTCTTGCGGTCCTGGATCGAGATCATCCCGTTCTCGTCGACGACCGCGAGGTCGCCCATGTGGTAGTACCCCTCCACGCGGTCGGTGAACGCCTCCTCGGTCGCCTCGGGCTTGTTCCAGTAGCGGTCCATCACCGAGTTGCCGCGGACGACGATCTCGCCGATGGTCTCGCCGTCCTCGGCGACGTCGTTCCCGTCCTCGTCGACGACGCGGATCTCGGTGCCGAGGTAGCCGAACCCCTGCGTCTTCTTCACCGCGAAGCGGTCGTCGGCGTCGTCGTCGAAGTAGCGGCGCGCGTCCGAGGAGGTGATGAGCGGCCCCGTCTCGGTCGCCCCGTACACGTGCTTGAGATACCAGCCGAACCCGTCTTCCACCGTCCGGATCGTCGCCTCGGGCGGCGCGGCCCCGGCGGTCGCGACGCGCACGTCCTGGCCGGCGTCCGGCTCGCCGCCGTGTTCGTCGATGTGGTCGCCGAGCAGCTTCAGCACCGTCGGCGCCGCACAGAAGTACGTCACGTCCTCGGTTCGGAGCTTGTCGAACACGTACTCCTGGTCGACGCCACGGGTGCAGACGTGCCGTGCGCCCATCCCCGTGACCGCGTAGATGTGCCCCCACCCGTTCACGTGGAACATCGGCAGGGTCCAGAGGTAGGTGTCGTCGTCGCGGATCTCTTGGTGGATCGAAATGAGGTACGCGTGGATCGTCTCGGTCCGGTGAGTCCGACACACACCCTTCGGGTCGCCGGTGGTTCCGGAGGTGTAGTTGATCGTGACGATCTCGTCCTCGGCCATCTCCGGCCGGTCGTACGCCGTCGACTCCGCGATCACCTCGTCGAACTCCTCCCAGTCGCCCTCGACGGCGTCGGCGTCGTTCGTGATGAACGTCTCCGTGGGCACGTCATCGCGGATCCCCTCGATCTTGTCGGCGTACGCGTAGTCCGCGTAGACGGCGTCGACGCCGGCGTCGTTCAGGATGTACTCGAAGTCCGACTCGACGAGCCGGTAGTTCAACGGCGTGTGGACCGCGCCCGCCTGGAAGTTCCCGTAGGCGGCCGCGAGGTGGTAGTGCGTGTTCGGGTCGAGCACCGCCACGCGGTCGCCCTTCTCGATGCCGCGAGCCTGCAGCGCCGCCGCGAACCCGTCGGCGCGCTCGCCCAGTTCGTCGTACGTGAATCGCTCCCCGTCGACCCCGAGGACCGCCTCGTGGCCCCCGTAGTTACGGCGAGCCCGGTCGAGGAAATCGGTCACCAGTAGCGGTTTTTCCATGGACAACGGAAGATCAGGCACGTTCGTGATAATCGTTGCGGGGACGGTACCGCCTGCCACGAATCGGGCCACGGCATCCGACGGGAGCTACCGCGGCCGAGAGCGATACCGGGCGCTCCCGAGCGATAGCGACCCCCGGGTACCGGCACGGACCACTACCCAGATAATCGATAAGTGGAGCCCGACCGAGGCGGACGGTATGACGCTCACGGAGTACGTCGGACGACGCCATCCGAGCGGGGCGACCGTCGCCCACGCTGCGACGCATTACCGCTGGTCGCCCGGCAACCGCACGCACAGCCGGTGTCCGAACTGTGACACCGAACTGGAGCTGTCCGAACGGCACGTCCTCGTCGCCCTCTCCGGAGAGTTCGGGGGCGACAAGCGCCAGTACCTCTGTGACGAGCGGTGCCTGGCGGCGTGGTTGGCGGACGGGGAGTCGAAATAAGCGGGACTCGACCGCGGATCGGCGCGACGATCCGATCCGAGCGGCTCAGTCGCCCTGGACGACCGCCCGAATGTCCTCGACGATATCGGGATTGCGGAGCGTCGAGGTGTTGCCAAGCTCGTCGCCGTTGGCGATGTCCTCAAGCAGACGGCGCATGATCTTCCCGGAGCGCGTCTTCGGGAGCTCCGGCGTGAAGATCACCTGTTCCGGACGGGCGATCGGGCCGATCGCGTCCTCGACGGCCTCGACGATCTCCGAGCGGAACGCCTCGGACTCCTCCTGACCGTCCTCGACGATGACGTACGCGTAGACCGCCTCGCCCTTCACCGGGTGGTCGCCCCCGACGACGGCCGCCTCGGCGACACCCTCGACGCCGACGATCGCCGACTCGATCTCCATCGTGCCGAGCCGGTGGCCGGAGACGTTGAGCACGTCGTCGACGCGGCCGAGGACGGTGATGTAGCCGTCCTCGTCGATCTTCGCGCCGTCCTCCGGGAAGTACACCCAGTCGTCGGGGTCTGACGAGTCGGTGTCGGAGTACTCGGCCCAGTACTCCTCGATGAAGCGGTCGTCGTTCTTGTACAGGGTCCGGAGCATCCCGGGCCACGGCTTGTTCACCGTGAGATAGCCCGCGCGGCCGGGCTCGACCTCCTCGCCGTTCGTGTCGACGATCTGTACGTCGAGGCCCGGCAGCGGCGGTCCCGCGGAGCCGGGCTTCATGTCCTTCACGCCCGGCAGCGTCGTCACCATCATGCCGCCGGTCTCGGTCTGCCACCAGGTGTCGACGACCGGGCACTCCTCGTTCCCGATGTGCTTGTAGTACCACTTCCACGCGCGCGGGTTGATCGGCTCGCCGACCGTCCCGAGCAGCCGGAGACTGGAGAGGTCGTGCTCGGCGGGATACTCCTCGCCCCACTTCATGAACGCGCGGATCGCGGTGGGTGCGGTGTACAGCTGGGTCGCCCCGTAGTTCTCGACGATCTCCCAGAGGCGGTCGCGGTCGGGGTGATCCGGCGTCCCCTCGTACATCATCGTCGTCGTGCCGAGCGCGAGCGGGCCGTAGACGATGTACGAGTGGCCGGTGATCCAGCCGATGTCCGCGGAGCAGAAGTACGTGTCCTCGGGCTTGATGTCGAGCACCGCCTGCGAGGTCCACGCGGTCCACGAGAGGTAGCCGCCGGTGGTGTGTTTCACCCCCTTCGGCTGGCCGGTGGTGCCGGAGGTGTACATGAGGAACAACATGTCCTCGGCGTCTCGGTCGACCGGCTCCACCTCGGCGCCCTCGTGGGCGGCCATCAGCTCGCCCCAGTCGTGCTGGTCGTCCGCGAGGTCGTGGCCGAAGTCGTCGCCGTTGGGCCCGAGTCGGTCGACGACGACCGTGTCGGTGTCGTGCTCGACGCCCGCGAGCCCCTCGTTGGCCTTGTCGAGGTGATCGAGCGGGTCCCCGCGGCGGTAGTAGCCGTCACACGTGACGAGGTACTCGGAGTCGGCCGAGTTCATCCGGGTCGCCAGCGCGTCCGCGGAGAACCCGGCGAACACGACCGAGTGCGGCGCGCCGATCCGGGCACACGCCAGCATCGCGATCGGCAGTTCCGGGATCATCGGCATGTACATCGTCACGACGTCGTCCTCGCCGACGCCCAGGTCCCGAAGCGCCGCGGCCGCCTCGTTCACCTTCTCGTGGAGGTCGCTGTAGGTGAGCGTGACGTTGTCCTCGTCGACGGGCTCGCCGACCCACTCGATCGCGGCCTCGTCGCCGCGCTCGTCGAGGTGTCGGTCGATGCAGTTCGTCGAGGCGTTCAGGGTGCCGTCGGTGAACCACTCGTAGAACGGCGGGTTCGAGTCGTCGAGCACCTGCTCGTACGGCTCCTCCCAGTCGATGAGGTCCGCGGCCTCCTCCCAACACGCCGGCCACTCCTCCTCGAACTCGTCGTAGACGGCGGCGTCCGACACGTTCGCCTGCTCGACGAACGAGTCGGACGGCTCGAACACCTCCTGTTCCTCGAGCCGAGCCTCCAGTTCCACGTCTTCGTCAGACATACTCACGCGATACGTCTCAATCGACCGTGATAAATCTGCCTCACTCCGTCGAATTCGCCGCGTCGTCGTGGGGTTTTCACGAAACGAGAAGTGGCCGCGACCGGGGCGACGAACCGGAGTTTCGGGATCGATCGTCGACGGAACCGGCGGCGGGAGCAGCGCCGGGCGGCCCCACCGAAGGACGGAACGACGGCGGGGCCGACCGGGCATCGTCCACGGGATGGCGTCGGTCGCCCCCGCGGCGATCCGGGCCACGGGGTCGGAGGGAGGGGGAGCGCGGCGGCGACCCGGGCCACCGGACGCCTTACGACGCGAGCCCGATCGTCTCGCGGTAGGCGCCGTGGTGCTTCTCGAACACGTCCATGATCTCGCCCATCGTCGCGTACACCTTCACCGCGTCGACGACGTACGGCATCACGTTCTCGCCGTTCTCGATTGCCGAGTCCAGCGCCCCGAGCGTCTCCTCGACCGCGTCGTCGTCGCGCTCCTCCTTCACCTCGGCGAGGCGCTCGAGCTGTCGGTCCTGCACCTCCTCGTCGACGTGAAGCAGGTCGGGGTCGGGGTCGTCCTCGACGGTGTACTTGTTGACGCCGACGACGACCTCCTCGCCGTCGTCCACGCGCTCCTGGTACTCGTAGCTGGCTTCCTGGATCTCGCGGTGGAAGTACCCCTGCTCGATCCCCTCGAGGACCCCGTCGCGGACGGAGCCGTCGCCCATCTCCTTCAGCTCCTCGAGGTACGCCATCGTCTTCTCCTCGACCTCGTCGGTGAGACTCTCGACCATGAACGAGCCCGCGAGCGGGTCGGCAGAGTCGGCCGCGCCCGACTCCTCGGCGATGATCTGCTGGGTCCGCAGCGCCACGCGGACCGCCTGCTCGGAGGGCAGCGCCAGCGCCTCGTCGAAGGAGTTCGTGTGCAGCGACTGCGTCCCGCCGAGGACGCCCGCCAGCGCCTGGATCGTCACGCGGACGATGTTGTTCAGCGGCTGCTGGGCCGTCAGCGACTGCCCGGCCGTCTGCGTGTGGAACTTCAGCCGCTTGGAGGCGTCGTCCTCGGCGTCGTACCACTCGTCCATGATCCGCGCGTAGATGCGCCGGCCGGCGCGGAACTTGGCGACCTCCTCGAAGATGGAGTTGTGGGAGTTGAAGAAGAAGGACAGCTGGGGCGCCACGTCGTCCACGTCCATGCCGCGCTCGACGGCGTCCTCGACGTACGCGAAGCCGTCCGCGAGCGTGAACGCGAGCTCCTGGATCGCGGTCGAGCCGGCCTCGCGAATGTGGTACCCCGACACGGAGATGGGGTAGATCCCCGGCGTCTCCTCGATGGCGAACTCGACGGTGTCGGTGACGAGATCCAGCGACGGCTCGGGGGGTATCACCCACTCCTTCTGTGCGATGAACTCCTTGAGCATGTCGTTCTGGAAGGTTCCACGGAGCTCCTCGCGGGGGATTCCCTTCCGGTCGGCGAGCGCGACGTACATCGCGAAGACAACGGGCGCGCTGGGGTTGATCGTGAACGAGGTCGACACCTCGCCGATGTCGATGCCGTCGAAGAGGATCTCCATGTCGCGCAGGGTGTCGACGGCGACGCCCTCCTTGCCGACCTCGCCGTCCGAGAGCGGGTCGTCGGAGTCCTTCCCCATCAGGCTCGGCATGTCGAACGCCGTCGACAGGCCGGTCTGGCCGTTCTCGATGAGGTAGTGGAACCGCTCGTTCGTCTCGGTCGCGGTGCCGAAGCCGGCGAACTGCCGCATCGTCCAGGTCCGCCCGCGGTACATCGTCGGGTACGGACCGCGGGTGTACGGCTCCTCGCCGGGGAGGCCGATGTCCTCCTCGTAGTCGATGTCGGCCACGTCCTCGGGCGTGTACAGGTCGTCGATCTCCAGGTTCGAGACCGTCGCGAACCGGTCTTTGCGCTCGCCGTGTGCGTCCAAGACCGGATCGCGGGTTTCCTCCTCCCATTCCTCGCGTGATTCGCGGATCTCCGCGAGGTCATCCTCGTCGTACATGGACCTACCAACTGCCGGAAGGAACATTAACGATTCGGGTGGTGGACATCCCTCCTCACCGGCCGGCCGGCCGGACCCCGGCAGTCGAGCCACGGGACCGCCCCGGCCCGAGCGAAACACGAAACACCCCGGCGGCCCAATTTCCGACGACAGACCGTGCAGGAGTACCAGCGAAAACAGCTCCTCGAGCGCGTCAACAAGGAGAGCGCGACCATCGGCGCGGACATCCCGGACCGCATCGAGGTACAGGACGAAGAGATCGACCTGCGGGAGTTCGTCTTCGAGATCAAACGGCGCGACACGATCCCCGAGGGCGAACGTGAGCGCGTCGAACGGGCGAAGCGAAACCTCCGGCGCGAGCGGCTGGAACGACTCGAACGGATCGAGGAGAACCGCGTCGACTTCGAGACGGGAGAGGAGATCGCGGCGTCGATCATCGGGATCGACCGCGCGCTCGACGCCCTCGACAACCTCCGGGCCGCGGACGTGGAGAGCGAGGCGCGCCGGCAGGAGGCGATGGACCGGAAACGCTGGATGAGCTTTCTCAAGAAGGCGCTCGGACAGGACGACGCCAGCGGGAGCAAGCGCGGGGGGTACTGACGCGGGGGCAGGCCGGCGTCCGCGGTACCGCCGGTTCCGGCCATTCGTTCTAAGTTCCGGCCGCCCGGACGAACACGCACATGCGAAACGCCGAGGTCGCCGGGCTGCTGGAGGAGTTCGCGGACCTGCTGGAGGCGCAGGGGGTCGAGTACAAGCCCAACGCCTACCGGCGCGCAGCCGAGAACGTCCGCGACCACACGCGCGCCATCGAGGACCTCGCGAGCGAGGGAGGCGAGGACGCCGTCGCCGAGATCGACCGCGTCGGCGACGCGATCGCTGCGAAGGTCGTGGAGTACCTCGACACCGGCGAGATAGCCGAGCTCGAATCCCTCCGCGAGGAACTCCCCGTCGACATGGCCGCCCTGACCCGGGTAGAGGGCGTCGGCCCCAGGACCGTCGGCACACTGTACGATGAACTCGATATCACTACCCTCGAGGAGTTGGAGGCGGCCGCGGAGGCCGGCGAGATCAAGGCGGTGAAGGGGTTCGGAGCGAAGACCGAGCAGAACATCCTCGACAACGTCGCGTTCGCGAGGGAGGCCGGGCAGCGTCAACGTCTCGGCGACGCGCGCCCGCTCGCCGAGAGCGCGCTCGGCCACCTCGAGGGCGAGTCGATCGTCGAGCGGATCGACGTCGCGGGGTCGATCCGGCGCTGGAGGGACACCATCGGCGACGTGGACGTGCTCGTCGCCAGCAACGAGGGCGAGGCGGTCGTCGACCTGTTCACCGACTGGTCCGACGCCGACGACGTGATCGAGGCTGGCGAGCAGAAGGCGAGCGTTCGCGTCGACGGGATCCGGGTCGACCTCCGCGTCGTCGTCCCCGACGAGTTCGGGGCCGCGCTCCAGTACTTCACCGGCTCGAAGGCGCACAACGTCGCCCTCCGCAACCGGGCGATCGACCGCGGGCTGAAGGTGAACGAGTACGGCGTGTTCGACACGAGCGACGTTGCCGACCCGGACTCCGGCCAGCGCGTCGGCGAGCGCCTCGGCGGCGCCGACGAGTCGGAGATGTACGACGCGCTCGATCTCCCGGTTATCCCACCCGAGATACGCGAGAACACCGGCGAGATCGACGCCGCCGCCGACGGCGAGTTGCCGGACCTGCTCGTCGAGGGTGAGATCCGCGGCGACCTCCACACCCACACCGAGTGGTCCGACGGCGGCGACACGATCGCCGAGATGGTGCAGGCGGCCGCCGACCGCGGCCACGAGTACCACTGCGTCACGGATCACGCGGACGGACCGGGCGTCTTCGGCGACACCGGCCTCTCGGACGATGAGGTGCGCGAGCAGGCCGAGGCGGTCGCGGCGGTCCGAGAGGACGCCGAGATCGACGTGCTCCACGGCGTCGAGGCCAACATCGACGCCGATGGCGGCGTGGCGACGAGCGACGACCTGCTCGCCGACCTCGATATCGTGATCGCCTCGCCGCATGCGGCGCTGGGTCAGGGCGAGGCGACCGACCGACTGATCCGCGCGGTCGAACACCCGCACGTCGACGTGTTGGGCCACCCGACCGGCCGACTGATCAACCAGCGGCCGGGTCTGGAAGTCGACTTCGAGCGCCTCGCCGAGGCCACCGCGGGGGCCGGGACGGCGCTGGAGGTCAACTCGAACCCCGCCCGCCTGGACTGCGACGGCGACGCCGTGCGTGCGGCCGTCGATGCCGGCGCGCCGATCGCGGTGAACACCGACGCGCACTCCCCGGCCGAACTCGACAACGTTCGCTACGGCGTCCACACCGCCCGACGAGGGTGGGCCGAACCGGCGAACGTGGTGAACGTGCGCGACGCTGCGGGACTGCGCGCGTTTCTGGAGTGACCGACGGGCTCGTGTATCGGCGGACGCGACCGGAGCGCTCGACCCGCCGAGCGTCGAGCCGGACGACGAGAGCCGACGACGGGGAGAGAGCCGTCCGTGCCGGTCAGCGCGGGCGCCAGTCGTCGCAGGCTTCCATGTCCTCCATCAGTTCGTCGTGGAGGCCACAGTACGGCTGCATCCCTTGGTCCGTCCGAACGTACTGGAAGTGTCCACAGGAACCACAGTAGGAGTCGCCCGGGGACTGAGACCGCGCCGTATCGCGCTCCGGGACGGCCGACTGCTCGACCGCGGGACCCTCGGCCGAGGGGCCGACGCGGTCGATCCCGGGCGCCGAGTCGGGCTGTTGCCGCTCCGCCAGCGGGGTGATATCGGACGACGACGCCCCGCCGTCGCTCGCCGCGCCCGCCGACGCCCCGGCGTCCGTCTCGGCGCTCCCGACGGATCCGGATCCGACGGCCGTCGACGCAGACCCCGCCGTCCGGCCCCGGCGCTGGTCGCCCTCCGAACGGTTCGTCTGCGTCTCGACGCTCCCGTCCGGGGTGGTGCCGAGCAGGCCAACGCCGCCGACAGTTCCGGTGGAACCCGTGGCGCCACGCATCTCCTCGGCCGTCGATTTCGGCACCTCGATCACCTTCGTCTCGCCTTCCCGGGTGACCTCCAGGCTCACCGTCCCGCCGGGGTTGTTTCGCGCCTTGAAGTTCGCGACGCCGGTGAACAGACACCAGAACGTGGTGAACGCCCCGAGGAAGTACACGCCCGCCGTCGGGAGGGTCAGGTCGGCGTGCTCCCCGACGCAGCGCGCGCCCGACCAGTGGCACGGGTACGCGTGGGCGAACAGCGCCACGCCGAGGACGGCCACCCCCGCGCCGACGACGGCGGCCGCCCGCGTCCGGCGGCTCGTCGGCATCACGACCAGCACGCCGAGAAACGTCGCGGGAACGCCGATTCCCGCGAGAATTCCCGCGGTCTCGCGCGCCTGGCCGAGGGTCCAGCCGAGCGTCGCCGTCGTCAGGTCCGTCGCCGCGGTCACGATCCCGACGACGACGAGGAGCGCACCCAGCGAGAACAGTCCGACGCCGAGATACAGCCGCCGGAGGCTGGCGTACTCGCCGACTCGCCCCTCGTAGACTTCGGCGAGGCTACTCATACACTCCTGTTATATCACGATCAGTTAAAAGGATACGTCAGACATCGGCATGACGGAGTCCGTTCGGACCACCGGTTCGGCTGCGATCGTCGGCGGTCGAGCCAGCCCCGACCGCGGGGCGCGGGAGTCGACCCGTAGCGGCGCTCCGAAAGGATTAGGCGGACCCTCGGCGAACCCGGGGACATGGCTGACGACGACGAACCCGAGGAGGAGGAACCCGCCGTCGAACTCGGCGAGGGGCCGACGGTCGAGGGCGCACCGCTGGCGCGCGTCGCCTCGCGGCTCACGTGGCCGCAGGAGCGATCGGCGGTGCTCGACAAGGAGGGAGACGCGACCATCCGCACGCCCGACGGTCCGCGGGAGCTCTCCGACGTGCTGAGCGAGGTCGACGTCACCTACTTCGACCGCCGCCAGACGTTCGTCGACGCCGTCGAGAACGAGGTCGGACGCGGCCCGGTCCGGACCGCCGAGTAGGCCCCCGCGGCGTCCCCGTCCGTGGTGCGGACGGACGACGGTGCTCGGACGGACGCCAGCATCGAGGGGGCGGGCGGGACGGCCGACACGACCTGCCGTCGGAGCCTACCGGGACGGGCGGTCGACGCGATCGTCGTCGCCTACGTCGTCCAGTCCGCGAGGCTCGACTGGAGCCCCGCGACCATCGTGGACTTCTTGCGGAGCCGCGCGAGCGACACCGGAAGCTGTTCGCTCACCCCCCGGACGGCGTCCTCGAACGTCTCGGCCTCCCCGTGTTCTCCCCGGAACGCGTTGCGGACGCTCTCGCGCACCTGCCAGACGCCGACGGGCCCCCAGTAGTCGTCGGAGACGTGCCGGATGACGAGCACCTTCGCCTGTCGGCCGCGTTCTGAGAGGTGCTCCAGCACGCCGAACCGGGAGGCGTAGTACGCGCCGGCGGTCTCGTCGACGTATCGGGTGCGGCCCTCCCGGTTCTCGTGAGCCGACGAGAGGTAGGTATCGCCCTCGGGGTCGGGGTGCCAGATGCTCCCCGGGGACTTGATCTCGACCAGCTCGAACTCCCAGTCACCGGGCGCGAGGATCACCCAGAACGCGTTGCCGAGATACTCGTTTCGCCACACTTGCACGGTGTCGACGCTTCGCCGGTCGCGGACGGTTCCCCGGAGGTACTTGCCGATCGTGTCGTCGACGGCGGTGATCGACCACCGCGTTGGAACCAGCCGTCGCTGGTCGCCCCGACCCAGCGCGCCCGCCGAGAGAACGGTGTTGATGTCGTACACGTCGAACCCGCGACGGTAGAGGTAGTTCATCGCCCCCTCGGCGCGCCAGTCGTCGTCCTCCAGCGTCTTCTTCACCGGTCGCGGGACGTGGGGGTTCTCGGTCAGGTCCGCGCCGGCCGCCCGAGCGCGCGGCCCGGTCGGCGTCGCGACGTCGTCGGGCGAGACGTCGTAGTCGATGTCGGGGCCGTCATCGAGGAACACCTCGACGTCGACCGGCCGATCGGCGATGGCGACCTCGCGCTGGACGCCGAGGAAGCCGTCCCACGCGTCGTGAACGGATCCGGCGTCCCGGGCGTCGACGCCCTGGGTCGAGTTCAACAGCGAGGTGCGCCGCTCGAAGACGTCCGAGATGGAGACGCCCTCCTCGTACCACGCCCCGCTGGTCTCGTAGGTCGCGGCGTCGTCCTCGTGGCCGACCGGCGAGAGCAGCCCCGTCGAGAGGTTCGGGTAGTTCGACGACCCGACGAAGATCGACGGCGAGACGGAGCCGAACACCGAGTCGCCGCCGGTGGCCTCGTCGAAGCGGTGCTGGAACGACTCGAGGTGGTCCATCAGCTCGTAGGACTTCTCCTGTGCGAGCCGCCGGCGTTCGGCTCGCTCGTTCGCCTCGAACTCGACGTAGTCGTCCAGCTTCACGGTCGGTTCGGGGTAGCCGCTCCGCGGACATGAACGTTCCCCGCGTGGCCCCGGTGGCGGCGGCCGAAGCACGCACCAGTGGCGGCCGCACCGCTCGAGAGTGGCTGACAGGCGGTCGGTGCGTCGCCGGTGACGGCCCCGACGGAGGCCGATCGACGACGCGGCGCGCGACGGGCGACCGCACGCGCTCACGGCTCGCGCCGTTCGCATCGAGGGCTCCGGTTCGTCGACCTCGCACCCGCTGACCGTCGCGCGGCGATGGTCAGGTCACGAGCGGGTTGGTCACGGTATCCGGTTTGAAGGCTTGCCACACTGCCGACGGCAGAACACGGGAGCGGAGAAACGCAGCGCGAATGCCTAGCCGTGGATCCCCATCGCCTCGATCTGCTCCTGATAGCGGTTGCGGATGGTGACCTCGGTGACCTGAGCGACGTCGGCGACCTCGCGCTGGGTCTTCTTCTCGTTACACAGCAGCGACGCGGCGTAGATGGCGGCGGCGGCGAAGCCCGTCGGCGACTTGCCCGACAGCAGCCCCTGTTCGGCGGTCGTCTCGATGATCTCGTTGGCCTTCGATTTGACCTCCTCGCTGAGGTCGAGTTCGGAGCTGAAGCGGGGGACGTACTGCTTGGGGTCGACCGGCTTCATCTCCAGTCCGAGTTCCTGAGAGACGTAGCGATAGGTCCGACCGATCTCCTTGCGCTCGACGCGCGAGACCTCGGATATCTCCTCCAGCGATCGGGGGATGCCCTCCTTCCGGCAGGCGGCGTACAGCGTCGCCGTGGCGACGCCCTCGATGGAGCGGCCGCGGATGAGGTCCTCCTTGAGGGCGCGGCGGTAGATGACGGAGGCGACCTCGCGGACCGAGCGAGGGACGCCGAGGGCGCTGGCCATGCGGTCGATCTCCGAGAGGGCGAACTGGAGGTT
>Ga0207733_100604_pt1 | contig 18096 bp, 20 predicted proteins | sample A23P3SouthBayCA_FD_187735 | JGI IMG/M metagenome (GOLD analysis project Ga0207733, IMG submission 187735) | Aerobic enrichment media microbial communities from Eden Landing Ponds, California, USA - A23 P3 (SPAdes) | ecosystem: Environmental > Aquatic > Marine > Unclassified | place: Emeryville... | reverse complement strand
AACCGACGAATACCCGTCGTAGACGTCACCGGTGAGGACGAAGTACCGACTCTCGTCGTACACTTCGAGGTGCCCCGACTCCGGCAAGTCGCCCCGATTTTGACGGTCTTCCTCATGCTCTCCCTCCGAAATGACATGGAGCCCCGTACCTGAACTCGATACCTCAGTGTAGGAGTCGAGCTGACGGACGATTTTGAGTGCTTCGTCGGTGAACTTGTCGTCCGGTTTCACATCGTCCAAGTCGAACCCGACGAATGGACCGTCCTTGGTAAAGGAGAACGCAAGCGAGGTATTGGCATCCTGCTCAGCGCGGGTACGTGCCTCATCAAAGGAGAGGAGGTTGCGGTCGTTCCATCTCTTGGCCGGATATTTCGGCGACTTGTGATTCTCGTCATCTTCGGGGGTATCGTGGGTGACGAGCCATTGTTCGTGTTTCTTCAGACGTTCCGGTAGGTTGTCCCCCCCACCCGTGTTATTCATGCGGTCCTTAATCGTAAAGCGGTCGATGCCACTGTTGGCGGACTCCTGTTGGCTCATTTACGACCACCCCGAAAGGTACCTGTGATGTGGTCTCCCGCTGTGGGTTGTCCGTTGTTGAGGTGGGAAGTCACCACATTGGTTCCTTCCACGTCCGTCTTGTTCGCTTCCTCTCTGCAAATCGTGATGTTAATCGCCTTAATCATATTTCGCTGTTTCTTCGAGGTGCCGCCATACCGGTCCGTTGGGGTTGCTACTCGGATACGGCGAGTATCGTCCGCGAGGAATCGTTCCGAAGCCCCGGGAAATATCAGGCGGCCGTTATCTTATCCGGTAGGCGAGGATATGGGATGTAGAAACTTAAATTCATCCCCAAAGTATTAAAACCATATTAGTGGTGAGGAGCTTCTTCCCAAAGTTATAAAAGCAGATTTCGATTGGGGGCTACACCGTCGATGAGTCTGAGTATAGCTAAGTTAGGTCCCTCTAATGTCCACTGAATTTATTGCTTCTTGTAAGAATGTATCTGCATGCCAAATGAGGGTATAATCTTGGAAGCGATGAATGAGCGTAAAACAATTACTTTCGACTACAGCGGCGAGAACGAAGTCGGATACCACACTCGTGAGGTGGAACCTTGGTGTTACGGGATTCACAAAGATACAGGAAACAAGGTTCTTCGGGCATACCAAGTTGGAGGGTACAGCGAATCTGGCTCCCCTAGCGAACTGCCATTTTGGCGGATAGATAGATTAGACCGGATGCGTAAATTGCAAATCACAGAGAAGGATATCCGAACAGATTCACCCCCGTACTACAATCCCCAAGATAACGATATGAGGAAGATAATCAAAAATCTCCCAAAGTAGTAGGCCTTAGTTACGATTCCCTCATTGTTGGTATTTATTTCATTTTTCTGACTGTTCGTGTATCAATGACGTTGTGACGTAGAATTTCGGTAGACTTCCTCTCCATATCTCACCCGGTCAGCTGGATTCTGAGGATAACCCGGTCTGATGTTCCACAGCTTTAGTGAATCCTTCAGCGATGGCGGGCGGGCCGTGCCGGGGAACACTGGCTTTCGGAAGCCAATACATCTCTTCACGACAGCCAGCTAGCAATCCGCTCCAGATGAGCCCGGCTATAGCTTCAGGCCCACTGCAGTGGGTTTAGACCCTTGACTGCTCTATTGTCGAGCCAACGTAACGGCTTTGTTGAAACCCTCGTCAGTTGAGATGAGTCCCGCTCCCCGACAAGGAGCGTTCAAGCAAAAGCGATACTCGGTACTATTCCCAGCCGTTGTGGGAAGTCAATTTCCACGTTCCTCCACCGTATCTAACAAACAGCGACTCGTTCTCTCCCAATCCTAACGGTGGGCGAGTCGTATCAACGGTCTGAACTCGAACTTGTTCATCCGAGGAGTTCACAAACGCAAACGCATCCCGAAGCAATTCTGCGATATGAGGTGGGACGAACACTGAGTCATAGCTCGGAACTTGCTCGTAGAGAGGGTTGTACAACTCAAAGAGACTCAGGGTAGCGGCTTGCTGAGTCGTCGAATGGCGCTCCATCACAAGTGACACACGACGTGAATGGTCGTATTCCTTCGTTGTTTGCGTCTTCACGGTGAGGGTGTTACCCTGCCGAGAATGCGTGTCAACGCTATCTGACGGGACGAGTTGAGGAGCACCTCCTGACACTGTGAACGTGGTCGTGTATAATTGGGTGGTTTCACTCTCTTCTGGGGTTACGCGGAATCCGAACGCATGCGTTCCGGGGAGGAATCGAAAAGTAAACGATTGGGAGTCATCACTGCTCTCTGGTGGCGCTAAACTCCCGAGAGTAGCGGTATTGACGTGGAGCGTCCATTCGCGGGTTTCGCCGGGCTGGAGTTCGATTGGTTGCGCACTCCCTGCCCCAACTTTCGGAACAATGAACTCCCAGCTATCCCCCGTATAAATGAATAACTGATAGGCTCCGACGCTGGAGGTCAACCGTTTCTCACTGTCGTTATGGAGCGTAAACCGGCTACTGTCACGGGGGAGGTCAAGCGAAAACGGCGAGACCGTCATCCGAATCGATGATTGTGTGTCCGTGTCCGAACACCGAACTGTCGTATCGGAATCTGGGGCAGGTGGGCATCGCTGGTGAGACCTGCTGGATGGAGTGGTATCCGTTTCAGGAGTTGGATTACTCGCACTAGGAGCGGCGGTACACCCGCTTAGGGCGGCGATGGTCGCAAGGAGGGCACGGCGGCGCATACCCTATCTTTACGTCTCATTCCTGAACTCTTTTCTGGTCACTACGGCAATACTCACGATTCCCTCTTTAGTGTGAGCATGATGTTGTGGACGAGGCATTTGATGGCGAGTTCGCGGAACTGCTTCCACCAGACTCGTGAGCGAACGAACGCACCGAATTTTTGTTTAAGAACCGCATTTACCGTCTCGTTCATGTTCCGTTGGTGGTAGAGGTGGGAATCCAGTCGGGCGTTCCACGCTTTGTGGAGTGGTGTGAACTCCCGATGTTTGATGAGTGGTCGAATACCGTTGTCGCGGGCTAACTGGCGAAGGTTCTGGTCGTCGTATCCCTTGTCTCCGGTCAACACCGCGATGGAGTCCGCATTCCGTTTCACCACCTGTGGAGCAATCTGTGTGTCGTGTTTCCGTGTCGTTGTCACGTGAACATCGAGAATCGCATTGGTTGCTGAATCAACCAAAAGTGTCGTCTTCAGTTGCTGAATCGTAAGGTTTGCCCGCTTCGTGTAATGAGCAGATGCGTGTGCCCGTTCAAAACCAGAGGCATCAATCCCGGCCACACCGTTCAGCGGGATGTCACCAAGAGAGACATTCAACAGAACACGCCAGACGGTCATCTCCAAGCGGTCGAACGCTTTACAAAGAGTCGAAGGAGCGGGGATTGAATCGAGGTCGAGGGCATCACGGATACGCGGCATCTCGATGAGTTCGTCAACGAGGTCGCGGTACGTCGTTGTCTTCTTGACCTTTAGACAGAGCAGAACGACGTGTTGCCGGAGTGTAAATCGCTTACGTGAATATCGCGTCGAGAACCGCGCAACAGCACGGCGAGCCAGCACCATAGCACGCTCAACGAATCGGAGAAGGCATGATTTCGGGAGGGCATCCATCTTACCTCCCGGTAATCACTCGTCATGTTTCTCAGCAAGGGTTTCAACAAGGCCAACGTAACAACTATCTTCGTACTGGCATTCGACTCGCGCGGAGTTTATCCACTTTATCTCTGCTAAGGCCAGAGCCTGCAAAGAGTCTCGTACCCTTTCGAGCTCTTTTTGAATGAAATCAACGAATGGGCCCGCAATACAGGCGCAGAGCACCTTCGTTGCTCAGCGACGAAGCAACCCCTTGAAGCTCTCCTGAATCCAACGACGGTAGCCGGATACAATGCCGCACCACTCGCCGCTCCATGGGGAGGTGCGCGCCGTGTGTTTATTGTCTTTTTTACGCACTACCCCATTCGATTGAGCGCGTCACGACGGTCTTCCACGGGCGCGTTGTCGTACTTGATGGTGGTGCGGGTACTCCGATGACGTAGTTGCGCTTTCGCGGCGGCCAACCCATCCTCTCGGGCGAGGTAGGTGCCGACACTATGACGGATAGCGTACCATGTCATTTGGCGATTTTCGGTGGGAATGCCTGCGACTTCGCAGAGCTTCTCCAAGACGTATTTCAATGCGGTACTTCGATACGGATTGTCCTCGCGGGTAAGCCACAGTCGGTCCGTTTCGTCGTATTTCGTGTAGAGGTGGCGCTCGTCCATCCACTTCGCCAGCATCTCGGCCGTCCCTTTTTGGAGGCTCACGGTCCATCGTTCGTCGCTCTTGGCGGCATCCTCGGCGGGAATCCGCAACACAGCGTTTTCCACGTCGACCCACGTGGTCTTCGCGCGACCGACTTCGATGGGGCGAAGTCCCGCGTCGAGCGAGGTCCACACTAGCGAGGGAATCTTGAACCCATTTGCCCGCTCGAAGTCAGCTTTCCCTATCTCATCGAGCGACTTTCCGAATCGGCGGGCGAGGTGAATCTTCCACTCGCGTCGGTCATCGGGGTCGAGCGCGTTGTAGTGGGGGACACTTCCATAGTCCAGTGCGGCCTCTCGGACTTGTCGCCGTTCCGCGCGTGTTAAGTGGTCCCGCGGCTGTGTTGACGTGTCTGTTTGGGAGAACGTCAGGGGTGGGTCCCAGGGGTCGTCGTCGAACTCCCACTCGCGCCACCGGAACAGCATTTTGAGCGACTTCACGAGATTGCTCTTGTGGGTGTTGCTGTAGTCCGAGTACGCCAACTCGCGGGTGTACGTATCGGCATGTTCGTGGGTGATGGTTGTGGTATAGCCGTCGTTGGTGTCCCAGACCCATCGATAAATCATGTCGAGGTTGTCGGCTCGTCGACGGATTGTTTCCTGTGCGTACCCCTCGGCCTTCTCTGGGTTCTTACCGAGATTGCGCATCCACCGAATCAGCCGTTCGCGGTGGCTTCTGTAATCGACGAGTTGGCGCTTACTCAAGTAACGGCGTGACGCCGCCGTTACGAGGCGCACCCCGTCACTGCCAGGTGACTCTTCGCTCGGACTCATAGTGAGCTTGTCACCTCCGGTAAATCGCAGGACGGCTGTATGGCGGTTCGATTAGCTGAGTCGGGGAAGACTTCACCGGGCATTGGTTTCCTCCGTTTTGGAGGCAGAAAACTATTGGACAGCGGCGGTGCGGTCGCGGATTTGAACCCGCGGCATCTTGGTCCGAAGCCAAGTGCTCTGTCCAGGCTGAGCTAAGCGCCCTCACGTGTTATTCCCGCGGGGTGTGTTTGTGCGTTTCGATTTGCGGGGGCGGGATGTCGTTCCTTTATTGGGGGCGGGGAGTGAGGAACGGATATGTCTGGGAGTTCGCGCGTTCGGGGGTTGGTGGAGTTGACGCGGCCCGTGAACGCGGTTGCGGCGGGGGTGTTGACGTTCATCGGGGCGTTCGTTGCGGGTGGTGTTGCTGGGTCGCTGGTCCGGGTGGGGGCGGCGGTGGCGGCGACGGTGCTCGCGGTGGGTGCGGGGAACGCGATTAACGATTACTTCGACCGGGAGATAGATCGGATAAACAAGCCGGGGCGGCCGATTCCGAGTGGCGCGGTGTCGCCTCGGGGGGCGCTCGCGTTCAGCGTGGTGTTGTTCGTGGGGGCGGTGGTGTGTGCGTTGTTCCTTCCGGTGTTCGCCATCGCCCTCGCGGCGGTGAATCTGGTGGCGTTGGTGGCGTACACGGAGTATTTCAAGGGGTTGCCGGGTGCGGGGAACGCGGTGGTGTCGTATCTCGGTGGGAGTACGTTCGTGTTCGGGGCGGCGGCGGTCGGTGATCCGATGGCTGGCGTCGTGTTGGGCGTGTTGGCGGCGCTGTCGACGTTCACGCGCGAGGTCATCAAGGACGTGGAGGACGTGGAGGGCGACCGCGAGGAGGGATTGAACACGCTCCCCATCGCGGTGGGTGAGCGCGCGTCGCTGTGGCTCGCGGCGGTCTTGCTCGTCGTCGCGGTGGCGGCGAGTCCGCTTCCCTACGTTTGGGGGACGTTCGGCGCGCCCTATCTCGCGGTGGTCGCGCTCGCCGACCTCGTGATGGTGTACGCGGCCTACCGCGGGTTTTCGGACCCCGCGGCGAGTCAGAGCGTGCTCAAGTACGGGATGTTCCTCGCGGCGGCGGCGTTCGTCGTCGGCCGTCTCACCGTCTAGGTTTTTTGAGAGCGCCCCACCTATCTCCGGGTATGTCCGCTGAGACAGACGAGGAACTCCGCGAGATTCTCGAGTACGACACGATAGCCGTCGTCGGGTGTTCGGCCACCCCCGGCAAGGACGCTCACGAGATACCGAAGTACCTCCGCGAGCACGGGTACACGGTGATTCCGGTCAATCCGTACGCAGACGAGATATTCGGGATGGAGCCGTACGACTCGCTGAGCGACGTGGACGAGGAGATCGACGTCGTGGACGTGTTCCGCCCGAGCGACGAGGTTCCGGGCATCGTCGACGAGGCCATCGAGCGCGACGACGTGAACGCCGTCTGGCTCCAGCTCGGCATCCGCGACGACCACGCCGCCGAACGCGCCATGGACGCCGGGCTACGCGTCGTTCAGGACAAGTGCATGAAGGTGGAACATCGCCGATTGTTCGGATAGGGCTGTTCTCAGCCTTCCCACTCCGTGTAGCTGCCGTAGATGTGTTTGGAGAGGTAGCGTTCGCTGGAGTCGGGGAAGATGGTGGCGACGGTGTCGTGGGGGGCGTCGATGTCGCCGGACGCGATGCCGTCGGCGACCTGTTGGGCGGCGACTGACGCCGCGCCGGCGCTGGACGCGACGAGGTGGCCTTCTTCGCTCGCGAGGCGTTTGAGTTCGTGGTGGGCGGCTTCGTCCGACACCTGGACGATTTCGTCCACGAAATCGGGGTCGAACAGTTCGTTCGTCGTCGGGTCGTGCGTCCCGATGCCCTCCATCTTGTACTCGTCTTCCTCGACGTCCTCGCCTTCGAGCGTCGAGTAGAGCGAGCCTTCGGGTTCGACGGCGACGACGTACGTGTCCTCGTTCTGGTCGCGGAGATAGCGCGCGGTCCCCATCAGGGTGCCCGCCGTCCCACAGCCAGCGACGATAGCGCCGACGTCACCGTCGAGCGCGTCGTGAATCTCGGGACCCGTGGTCTCGTAGTGGGCTTCCGCGTTCAGCGGGTTCTTGAACTGCTGGGGGACCGCGGAGTTCTCCAGTTCCTCGGAGAGTTCGTGTGCGCGTTCTATCGCGCCACCCATCCCGTCCTCGGTCGGCGTGTTGATGACTTCAGCGCCGAGCGCGCGCATCAACGTCTGTTTCTCGAGACTGAACCGCTCGGGGACGACGAACACCGCGTCGAGGTTGAGTTGGCCGGCGGCCACCGCGAACCCGATGCCGGTGTTCCCGGCCGTCGGTTCGATTATCGTTCCGCCGGGGTCGACGTCCCCGCGTTCGAGCATCCGTTCGAGCATGTACTTCCCGATGCGGTCTTTCACGCTCGCTCCGGGGTTGAACGACTCCAGTTTCGCGTACACGGGAGCCCCGTCGGGCGACGCGTGAACGTGGACGAGCGGCGTCTCCCCGATGGTGTCGAGAACGGAAGCGAGTGGTTCGCGGTGCGACGTCATCTACCCGGACGTATTTGCCGGTGTTCTTTAGGCGTTGTTATCGCCCGTCGACTCGCCCGTATCTACGTCGAGTTCGTCCGCGAGCGCGTCGAGCACTTCCCCCTGTCGCGCCACCTCTCGTTCGAGCGCCATCACGCGCTCGTTCGTGTCCTTCACCGTCCCCTGCGTCTCCTCTACGTCCTCTCGAATCGATTGCACGCGCGTCTGCAGCGACTCCGCCACGTCCGCGAGCTTCTGAACCTTCTTCGCCGTGCTGCCTAATCCCATACCAGAACAGTGCCACGCCTCCCCAATGGGCCTTCCGTTCACGCGCACCCGGCACACCCCTGAATACGAAAGGCCCTTATGTAGCACTCGACTACGTGGAAGTGGACTAGGCCGGGCGGTTTGGCCCCGCCCCTCGCCCGCACCATGGTCATCAGCGGGGGTCGAACACCGTGGAAGTCCGAGCCAACCCGCTCGGGCCCCGGAAGCCGACAGAGAAGCCTCGTCCTTCGGGGACGACGGTCCACGTCGCACGCCTGCAGGGGCGTCGTCGGCGTGGTTCGTCGATGGGACCCCGTCAGGCACGGAAGTGAGCAGCGGACCATCGGACGGTCGCCGCTCGAAGGGTCGCGGGGTGGAGGAGGCAACCGGGACTACCCAAGCGGGAACGCCCGGGCGACCACGGCCCGTCCACCATTCATACGGAATTCTACACTGCGAAGCCGGTGCTGTCCCCTCAGAACGGCTGTTTTCCGCGTCGATAGTAGACGACCCAGTACGCGATGGGCCAGCAGAGCAGTATCGCGGCGACGTTTCCGGAGAGCGTACTGTACGGGTCCGGCGGCAAGAGCAGCGCCACGGCTCCGGCGAGAAGCGCGAATATCGCACACGCGGCGAGGATGAATCGCTGAGAGTCCTTCACGCGTGTACGTCGAGAGGAACGCGAGAAAAGCTTATTCCTCGCCGAAGCCGGCGATTTCGTCGCCGTGAATCTCCAGTTCGCCCTCCAGCGTCCGCGTCGGGTAGGGGATGTTGATGTCTTCCTCGTCGAACCGTTCCTTGACGTTCTGGACGTATTCGGCGCGCGTCTTCACGAAGTCAGACCGCGATGGGTTGTCGATCCAGAATCGAGATTTCAGGCCGACGAAGGAGTCACCGAGTTCGGTGAGGCGAACACTCACGCCAGGGTCGTCCATGATACCGTCGTGTTTCTCCGCTTCCTCGACGATGATGTCCGTCGCTTTGTCGATGTCGTCGTCGTATCCGATGCCGAAGAGGAACTGGAGGCGGAGTTTGTCCTTCGCGACCGGGTTCTTGATGACGCCGTCCGTCAGCGCGGAGTTCGGGACGGTGAGAAGTTCGTTGTCGAACGTCTTCACGCGAGTGACGCGGAGGCTGATGTCCTCGACGACGCCCGAGTACGTGCCGTTGTCCCACTCGATCCAGTCGCCGATGCGGAACGGTTTGTCCGTGTAGATGAACACGCCCGCGACGAAGTTCTGGATGACGTCCTGCATCGCAAAGCCGATGGCGAGCGTCGCGGCCGCGGCGATGGTCGCGAGACTCGTGAGGAAGTTCCCGTACCCCGCGAACCCGAACGCGACGCCGAACCCGACGAAGACGACGACGATGCGCGTCAACCGCTTCAGCGGACGGCGGGCGTGCACGTCGAGGTCGCGTGCGGACAGCATGCGGTCGACGAGCGGCACGATGACGGCGCGACCCACGACGTAGATGACGGCGAACGTGACGACGAAGTAGATGAGTTGGGTGACCGCGACCGCGTACTGCGGAATCGCGTCGTCGATGAACGGCAGTGGGTCGATCGCCATCAGTGATACACCGCGGTGTTCCCGCGGGTTTCGAGAAGTTCAGCACTCACTCGGTCCGCGAGTTCGTCCGCGAGTTCCTCCGTACTGGTGCCGCCACGCGCGGCGCGCAAGAATTTCACCTTCACCACTTCTCGGTCCTGTAGTTGGTCCGCCAGTTCGTCCTCGACGGAGTCGATTCCCGCCTTCCCCACCCACACCGTGACGTCCGCGTTGTGGGCCTTCGACTTCAAATCGGTCGACATACACCCGCTTTCTCGCGCCTCACAGTTGAACCTTTAGGCATCGTACGGATAGCGTGCCTGTGCGCCGCACTCGCACGTCACGACCACGTGGCCGTCCTGCGTGCGGACGCGTGCGTTCCGTCCGGGGACGAGATAGCGGTCGCAGGCGTCGCAGGTGAACCGCTTGAACGTCCGGGGGAGCGAGAGTCGGTGGCGTTCCGCGATGCGGCGGGCGCGCCGGACGTACGTCCGCGCCCGGTCGTCGTCGCCCGCGCGCGCCGCTTCCCGCGCGAGCGCGTGGAGGCGGTCGATTCGCTCTCTCGCGATAGTCATAGAGGCCCTCCGGTTCGGCCGCCGAAAACGGTTCCGATGGGATTATTCGACCGCCCCGGGTGGACTCCGTATGCGCGTTCTGAACTACCTCGAACTGGAAGACCGCCTCCGCGGCGGTATCGTGACCGCGACCCGCCAGCAGCGGCGGGCGCTCGCGGACACGCCGGTCGAGGTCACCACGTCCCCGTGGCGCGGCGGGTCGCCGATATCGGGTGCGTCCGCGTTGCTCGGCGGCGAGTCCTTCTTCGCGGACTACGACGTCGCGCACACGAACACCATCGGCCCGGGAACGGTCGCCGTCGCCCGGCACGCCCGCCGGAACGACATCCCTCTCGTCCTCCACGGTCACACCACCGCCGAGGATTTCGCGGACTCCTTTCGATTCTCCACGCGCGCCGCACCCGCGCTGAAGCGCTACCTCCGCTGGTTCTACTCGCAGGCGGACCTCGTGCTCGTCCCGAGTCAGTACACGAAAGACCTCCTCTCCTCGTATCCGGTCGACGCCCCCATCGAGACGGTGACGAACGGCGTCGACGCCGAGAGTCTGGACGGCTACGAGGCGTTCCGCGACGAGACCCGCGAGCGCTTCGACCTCGACGGACTCGTCGTGTTCTCCGTCGGCGAGGTCATCGAGCGCAAGGGCCTCACGACGTTCTGCCGGGTCGCCCAGCGCACCGACTTCGACTTCGCGTGGTTCGGGCCGTACGAGACGGGTGCGAGCGCGTCCGAGGAGACGCGGCGCTGGGTCGGCGACCCGCCCGAGAACGTGACGTTCACGGGCTACATGGACGACAAGCGCGCGGCGTTCGGCGCGGGCGACGTCTACATGTTCCCCGCGAAAGTCGAGAACCAGGGCATCGCCGTCCTCGAAGCGATGGCGTGCGGGAAACCCGTCGTCCTCCGCGACATCCCCGTCTTCCGCGAGTTCTTCACGGACGGCGAGGACTGCCTGAAAGCCGATACGGAGACCGAGTTCGCAGAAGCACTTCGCCGACTGCGCGACGACCCCGAACTGCGAGCGCGCCTCGGAGAGAACGCCCGCGAAACGGCCGCGGAGCACAGCCTCGACGTGGTCGGTGACCGTCTGGTGGAGATTTATCGACGGGTCGCCGACGAGAAAGAGCATTCACTATAAGTCGGGACCGAGTATCGCCGCCAATGCAGCCACGCGTCGCCGCGTTCACCGACACCTACCTCCCGACGGTCAACGGGGCCACGTACACGATAGAGGCGTGGCGTGAGCGCTGGCGCGCACGCGGCGGTCGGATGCCCGTCGTCTACCCGAAAGCGGCGGACTACGACCCCGAATCGGGCGAGTATCCGGTTCGAAGCCTCCCCTTCCCGTTCTACGAAGGGTTCCGGGTCGCGACGCCACAGATTCCGCAGGCCGTCCAGGACGCGGACATCGTTCACGCGCACACGCCGTTCTCGCTCGGCGTCGCGGGCTATCGGCTCGCCCGCCGCGAGGACTTGCCGTTCATCGCGCACTACCACACGCCGACGAGCGAGTACGCTGAGTACCTCGTTCCCGACGTCGCCGCCGGCCTCACCGAACGCGCGTGCGAACGCTGGGAGCGCCTGTTCCTCGACCGTGCGGACGTCGTGCTCACGCCCAGCGAGGAGACGAAACGCCACGTCAGCGACACCATCGGCGTGACGACACCCGTGAAAACGCTCCCGAACGGCATCGAACTCGACCGCTTCTCGTACACGAATCCCGAACCCTTCAGGGAGCGCTACGACCTCCCGACGGACCGCCCGGTCGTCGGGTACACCGGCCGGCACGGCTACGAGAAACGCCTCCGCGACCTCGTGGACGCCGCCGCCGAGTTGGACGTGACCGTCGTCTTCGGCGGCGACGGCCCCGCGCGAAGTGACCTCGAAACACGCGCGCGAGAGAGGGACGTCGACGCGCACTTCCTCGGGTTCCTCGACCGCGACGAACTACCAGAATTCTACTCGCTGCTCGACGTCTTCTGCTTCCCGAGTCCCGTCGAGACGCAGGGATTGGTCGCGCTCGAAGCGAACGCGTGCGGCACGCCGGTCGTCGGCGCGAACGCCGGCGCGCTCGCGGAAACCGTCGTCGACGGCGAAACCGGCTACCACTACCCGCCCGGCGACGTCACAGAACTCCGAGAGGCGGTGGGTCGCGCGCTCGCGGACCGCGAATCGCTCTCGGAGACGTGTCTCGCGCGTCGCGACCAGTGGAGCGTCGAGAAAGCGGTCGACAGTCTAGAGTCGGTCTACGCGGACGTCCTCTAGTCGTCTTCTTCGAGCGCCTGCGCGATGCGTTCGAGCTTCGCGTTCGTGCGCTCGACTTCCTTGCGGAGCTGTTCGAGTTCGCGCTCCATCTTCTCGCTCGACCCGCCCTCGCTCTCGCGGCCGGGCGCGCCGCCGGGACCACCGGGGCCGCCGCCCATGCCGCCGGGGCCGCCACCGCCGGGGCCGCCGCCCATCATGCCGCCCATCATCTGCGCGAACGGGTTTCCGCCGCCGCCCATGCCGCCGGGGCCGCCCATCATCTCTTCCATCTTCTCGCGGCGCTCCTCGGAGGACTCACCGCCCTCCTCGCGTTCTTCCGCGCGCTTCTCTCGAATCTCCTCGATTCGCTCGCGGAACGAAGATTCCTCCTCGCCGTTCTCGTCGCCTTCGTCTTCAGGCATACGTCCGGGTTCTACTCCCTCCGGGAAAAGCCCTTTCACGTCCGGTCGAACTCCGGCACCGTCTCCCCGAGGTCCTCGCGCACGACGGCCACGGCGTCACGCAGCGACCCGTGTTCGGCGAGGTAGGCGACGCCGACGCTCGACTTGATGAGTTTCGCCGCCTGCCCGGTGACGACTTCGGGGCCGAGCTGCGCGACCGCGCCGTCCCCGACGCTCACCAGCCACCCCGGACTGTCGAACCGCCACTGCTCCAACCGGGGGCGGAAGCCGTCGTCGTCCGTCTCCAGACTCTTCGCGATGTTCCGCGCGGCGACGGCGGACGCCCGCACCGCGGCCTGCGCGCTGGCGGGCACCGCTTCGCCGTCAGCGTCGACGATTCGGGCGGCGTCACCGACGGCGAACGTCCCGTCCGCGAGTTCGAGGGTCGCGCGGACTTGCGGACGCTCCCCGGAGAGCGCGTCCGCCCCCCGGATGCCGCCCGTCCACACGAACTGGTCGTACGGGAGCGGGTCGCGGCCCTCGAATTCGATTTCGTCCTCTGTCGCGGCCGCGACCGTTACGCCCATCTCCACGGTCACGTCGAGGCGGTCGAGTTCGTCGCGGACCGCCCGCTGGAAGTTCTCGGGGAACGACGGCGCGACCGACTCCATCTGTTCGAGAACCACGACGTCGACGTGTTCGGCGACGTTTTCTTCGCGCGCGAACGCCGCGAACTCGCCCGCGACCTGAATCCCGGAGAGCCCCGCGCCCCCGACGACGACCGTTCCGCCGGTCTCCGCCACGTCGAGGAACTCGCGGCGCGCCTCCGCCGCGTGCTCCAGGCGCTTCATCGGCGTCGAGTGCACCTTCACCCCGGGAAGCCCGTGGTACGCGGTCTGTGCGCCCAGACAGACCGCAGCCGCGTCGTAGGAGAGCCGGTCGCCGTCCACCAACTCCACCACCTTCTCCTCGGTGTCAACTTCGCGCACGCGCGCCTCAACGATACTCGCGCGCTCCGTGAGTTCGGAGAGCGGAATCGAGATGGCGTCCGCGAGGTCGGGCTTCCGTACGACCCGGTGGAGCTCGTGCTGGACGAGGTGGTCGCCCGTCTCGTCCACGATAACGAGTTCGGCGTCGTCCGGGAGGGTGCGTTCGAGCTTTCGCGCCACCAGTAGGCCGGCGTAGCCGCCGCCGAGGACGAGGACTCGCATACAGAGTAATGGGACGAATCGACCGAAAGTCCTTGGGCTCAGAACAGCGCTTCGCTCTGTTCGAGAACGCGGGCGGGGCCGCCGACGCGCCAGACCTCCGTATCGACGCCCGTGGCAGCGACTGCTTCCTCCACCTGTTCGGCGTACTCCGCTTTCGTGTTCACGTACACGGTCGCACCCGTGTCCGTCGAGAAATACACCGGCACCTCCTCCTCGCGGCGGAGTTCGCGGACGGCGTGGAAGATGGCGATGGTCTCGGGCTGCCAGTACACCCAGCCCGCCGGTCCCGTTATCGTCGTCGCGGTGAGGGAGAGCGAGTCGTGTTCCGCCGTCTCGAACACGCGCTCGAAGTCGCCGTTCGGGAGGGCGTCGCGCATCTCCGCGAGCTGTTCGTGGACGTGCGCCAATCGCGCGTCGAACATGTGGCTCGCCTCGGCCTCCTCGTGGGCGGCCTCGGTCTCCTTGTACGCCGGCACCTTCCCGACGACGATGCGCACGTCCTCCTCCAGATTCTCGGCGGCGTCGATGCGGTGACTGCGGCAGTCGTCGTCGTTCAACCCCGTGCGCAGGTCGGAGTAGCCGCCGGTGACGGCGCGCGCCGCCGAGGCCGACCCGCGGCGGGCGATGGTCGAGACGTCGGGGAGGCTCAGGTCCATCCCGGCGGCCTCCGTCAGCGCGACCGCGAGCGCCGCGAACCCGGACGCGGACGAACCGAGGCCGATGTTCGACGGGAACGAGTTCTCGGACTCCACGCGCACCGGGTCGTCGATACCGGCGCGCTGCCGAGCCTCGTCCACGACCTGCGAGACGCGTTCTGCGCCCCGGCCGGTGACTTCCTCGCCGTCGATGACGTACGTGTCCTCGGCCGCGTCGGACTGGAATTCCACCGTGGTCTTCGTGTGACTCGGTGCGGTGCAGACGCTGATGCTGTCGTGGTAGGGGTAGCGCGCATCGGTGTCCCGCATCCCGTGATACTTGACGAGGCCCTGAATCGGGTGAGCCTTCGCGGTCGCCTTCATACCTCGTAGGCCACGCGTCGCGGGCATAAACGCCCCGGAAGGATTTGCGTCGCCGTAAAGAACTACGGTGTGTGCGTGGATGTATCACACATGCAGAGTCGGAACCCTGCGACGACAGAGGCGCTCGAAACCTACGACGAACACGACGACAGCGACGTGGAAGCGGCGCTGTCGGCGGCGGACGAGGCGTTCGAGGAGTGGCGCGACACCCCGATTCAGGAACGGGAGAAACTCGTCGCGAACGCCGCGGACGTCCTCAGGGAGAACAAAGAGCGGTACGCACAACTCATCACGCGCGAGATGGGCAAGCCCCTCGACCAGGCGCGTTCGGAGATAGAGAAGTGCGCGTGGGGGTGTGAGTACTACGCCGAACACGCGAGCCAACACCTCGGCGACGAACCACGTGCGAGTCCCGCGGGCACCGACGTCTTCACGTCCTACGAACCGCTCGGGACCGTTCTCGCAGTTATGCCGTGGAACTACCCGTTCTGGCAGGTGTTCCGGTTCGCCGCACCCTACCTCACCGCGGGCAACACGGGCGTCCTGAAGCACGCGTCGAACGTCCCCGGGTGTGCGAAAGCCATCGAGGAAGTGTTCACGGAAGCCGGCTACCCCGAAGGCGTCTTCCAGACGCTCCTGGTGGGTTCGTCGAAGGTCGACGGCATCCTCGAAGACGACCGCGTGAAAGCCGCGACGCTCACCGGAAGCGGCCCCGCCGGTCGCGCCGTCGCCGAGAAAGCGGGCCGCGAACTGAAGAAAACGGTACTCGAGCTCGGCGGGAGCGACCCCGTCGTAATTCTGGACGACGCCGACCTCGAGGAACACATGGAGACCATCGCGTGGGCACGTTACCAGAACACGGGCCAGTCCTGCATCGCGGGCAAGCGGTTCGTCGTCCACACCGACGTCTACGACGAGTTCATGGAGAAGTTCGTGGACGAAGTCGAGGGGTACGACCTCGGCGACCCCGAGGCCGACGGCACCGACGTCGGGTCGATGGCGAGCGAGGACCTGATGGAGGAACTCCACGAGCAAGTGCAGGAGAGCGTTGACGCGGGCGCGAACGTCGCGCTCGGCGGCGAACCGGTGGACCGGGACGGCGCGTTCTACCCGCCGACGATTCTGACGGATATCCCCGCGGGAACGCCTGCGGCCGACGAGGAACTGTTCGGCCCGGTCGCTTCCGTCTTCGAGGTGGCGGACGAGGACGAGGCCGTCGAGGTGGCGAACGACACGCCGTTCGGCCTCGGCGGGAGCGTCTGGACCGAGAACAGAGAGCGCGGCGAACGCCTCGCGCGCCGCATCGACGCGGGCTGCGTGTACGTGAACCAGCTCGTGAAGTCGGACCCGCGCGTGCCGTTCGGCGGCATCAAGGAGTCAGGGTACGGCCGCGAACTCGCGAGCGACGGTATCCGTGAGTTCGTCAACCGGAAGACCGTCTGGGTGGAGTGAGATGAACGCCGCCGAACTGCTCGTCGAAGGGCTGGAGACGGAGGGCGTAGAGCACGTCTTCGGGATTCCGGGCGAGGAGACGACGGACCTCATGTTCGCCATCCGCGACTCCGACATCACCTTCGTTCCGGTGCGCCACGAGCAGGGCGCGGCGTTCATGGCCGACGTGCACGGCCGCCTTACCGGCGACACGGGCGTCTGCCTCGCGACCCTCGGGCCGGGCGCGACGAACCTCATCACGGGCATCGCGGACGCGAACCTCGATAAGAGCCCGCTCGTCGCCATCACCGGCCAGGGGAGCATGGAGACGATGCACCACGAGAGCCACCAGCAACTCGACGTCGTGGACGCGTTCGAACCCGTTGTGAAGTGGAACACGCGCGTCAACCACCCCGACGTCGCGCACGAGGCCGTGCGGAAGGCGTTCAAGATAGCGGAGACGGAGAAACCGGGCGCGACCCACCTCGAACTCCCCGAGGACGTCGCCGCGCAGGAGGCGGACGCGGAGCCGATACGGACGCGCGGACCCGCCCCGCCGTCCGACCCGAACCCGACCGCGGTCGCGGACGCCGCCGAACGCCTCCGCGAGGCGGAGCGACCCGCCATCCTCGCGGGGAACGGCGCGGTTCGAGGGCGCGCCGCCGACGTCCTCCGCGCGCTCGTCCGCCGAACCGGGATTCCGGTGGTGACGACGTACATGGCGAAGGGCGCGGTTCCCGACGACGACCCGCGCAGCCTCATGACCGTCGACTCCGGGAACGGCGCGGGGTCCGAGGCGCTCGCGGAGGCCGACCTCGTGCTCGCGGTCGGCTACGACGTCGCCGAACACGACCCGGCGGGCTTCCACCGAGAGGACGCCGATATCGTCCACGTCGACAGCCAGCCCGCGGAAGTGTACGCCGAGTACGACCCGACGATAGAGATAGTCGGGAACATCGCGCGGAGCGTCGCGGAACTCGACGACGCGACGGCGCAGTCGACGTTCGACACGGCGTGGTACGAGAACTACCGCGAACGCGTCACCGACCAAATTGCGGACGCGCCCGCAGCGGACGCGCCGTTCGAACCGGAGGGCGTCGTTCCCGCACTGCGCGACGCGCTCAACGCCGGCGACGTCCTCCTCTCCGACACCGGGCGGCACAAGATGGTGCTCGCGCAGGAGTTCCCGACGTACGAGGCGAACTCGGTCGTCATCTCGAACGGCCTCGCGACGATGGGTATCGCGGTCCCCGGCGCGGTCTCGGCGGACTGCTGCACCGACGGGAACGTCGTCGCCGCGACGGGGGACGGCGGCTTCCTGATGAACGCTGCCGAACTCGAAACCGCCGAACGCCTCGACTGCTCGTTCACCACGGTCGTCTTCCGCGACGACGAACTCAGCCTCATCACGGAAGAACAGCGCGAGACCCACGGCGACTCATTCGGCACGGAATTCACGAACCCCGACCTCGTCCAGTTCGCCGAGAGCTTCGGCATGGACGCCTACCGACCCGAAACAACAGGGGAACTCCGCGCCGACCTCGCCGCCGCCATCGGAAGCGACGAACTCAGCCTCGTCGACGTCCCGACCGCGAAGCCCTGACCGCCTGCCGGACGGGTCGGAACTCTCGAAAAGCTGGGGGCTGCGTCGTCACTCGTCGTCCGGGTACTGGTCGTCGGTGACGTGTTCGAGCCACGTGACGGCGGTTCCGTTCTCCTCCTCGTGAATAGCGATGTGGGTCATGCTCTTTTTGGGTTTTGCGCCGTGCCA
>Ga0207733_100602_pt1 | contig 18143 bp, 16 predicted proteins | sample A23P3SouthBayCA_FD_187735 | JGI IMG/M metagenome (GOLD analysis project Ga0207733, IMG submission 187735) | Aerobic enrichment media microbial communities from Eden Landing Ponds, California, USA - A23 P3 (SPAdes) | ecosystem: Environmental > Aquatic > Marine > Unclassified | place: Emeryville... | reverse complement strand
CCCCTTTCATTCCCGCCCGCACAGCTCGTCGAGCCGGCCGATACGGGTGGACTGAAAGGGGCGCGCCGCTCGTGGTGTGAGACGACGAAAGCGATGTCAGAGCGGAGCTCTGACAAGTGCCCGAGGAAACCTCGGGCCACCGCAGGCCGAAGGCCGAGGAGCACAGCGAGTCGTAGCCCACGAGCGGCGCGGGGCTTTCAAGCTGTCACTGCTGGCGGTTCTCTTGGTCCCCCGGGTGCGTTACTCAGTGGTTGTAGCGCGCAGAAACACCTGGTGGCTGTTTCAGTAGCCGTTGGCCTGGTATATCAGCGCCCAATTGCAGTCGACCCACGTGGACAACTGTTTATCAGTGATGCCGCGGCCAGGGTGGGTAATGGGTCAGCGGGTTGTCGTCGGAGTCGGACTGCTCGTCGTCGCACTCGTACTCACAGGGAGCGCGGGGATCGCGAGCGGCGACGCGAACAACGTAACTTCGAGACCAACCATCGAGGGCGCCTATCCGAACCCGATCGCGAGTGGTGACGCGGGCGAGTACGTAGTCGTCTCTCTCCCGGTGAATTCGACGCTCGACAACGCGACGCTGACGGACGGAACGACGCGTATCGCGCTGTCGAACATTTCCAAGCGGGGTGCCGTTGTCATCAGCCCAGATCCAACGGCGGCAAGGAAACGAACAGACCGGACAGTGGCCAACCTGACCGGCTTCGAGTTGGCCAACAGCGGTGAAACCCTCCGAATAGAAATCGACGGCGAGCGGACGGATCAGTTGCGCTACCGCGACGCGCCGGAAGGGAAGATCGCGGTCGTCGAAGCGGGTCGGGTTCGGTGGCGAACGCTCGGCGCGACGGACTTCCAGGTCGCCACCGCGGGCCCCGGTTCAGTGCGCGCATTCGTCCTGCCGGACAATCCCGACCTGCCAGCCGAGGTGCTCCGTGGCGCCACCCAGCGAATCCTGCTCGGCGGGTACACGCTCAGCTCCGAACGGATCGCCTCTACACTGATTCGCGCACACCAGCGGGGCGTCGAGGTGCAGGTACTTCTCGAAGGGGACCCAGTTGGTGGGCGCACCCGAGCCGAAGCCCGACAGCTCGACCGACTCACCGAGGCAGGCATCGACGTCGCAGTCGTCGCTGGCCCTCGCGCACGCGTCGACTACCACCACGCGAAGTACGCCGTGGTCGACGATCGAGCGCTGGTGATGACCGAAAACTGGAAGCCAGCGGGAACGGGCGGCAACGCCAGCCGTGGCTGGGGCGTCGTCACCGAGCAGGGACCCATCGTCGACAACCTCACGGCCACGTTCGCCGCGGACCGGGGCTGGCGTGATTCGCGTGACTGGGAAGCGTTTCGTGCTGGCAAGACGTACGAGCGTGGGGAATCGGCCATGGGAACGTATCCGACAAACTTCGAGGCGGCGACGGTCGCGGTCAATCGAACGGAACTCCTCCGGACGCCGGACAACGGTGGTGACCGCCTCGTTGGGGAACTCGATGACGCCGAGCACTCGATCGACGTTGTCCAGGCCTCGCTGGGAGCGTGGGATGGGCGCTTCCCGACCGCGCTGCGGCGAGCCGCACAGCGTGGCGTGGACGTGCGAATCCTCCTTTCCTCGGCGTGGTACTCGAAAGAGGAAAATCGGGCAGCTGTCCACCGATTTCGCGAGTGGGCCAGTCGGACGAACGCCGGACTGTCGATCAAACTCGCCCGCCCAGACGGTCGGTTCGAGAAGATCCACGCGAAGGGTGCCATCGTCGACGACGAGACGGTCCTCGTGGGCAGTCTGAACTGGAACGACGCCGCGGCGACGTCGAATCGGGAAGTCATGCTCCTGCTACACGGTCGAGAGGTGGCCGCCTACTACGGTGACGTATTCGAGGCTGACTGGACTGCCGGGCAGCATCCAGCGCTGCCAGTTGGCGTCATCGCGGCCGTCGTCGGGTGTCTGCTGCTCGCCGGTGCCGTCCTCGGAAAAATTCGCTTTTCGGAATCCGCGAGCGGTGTCGGACCCGCTGCGGGTGGGGACCGATCGCCAGGGAAATGATCGGGTGGCGATCTACGCCTCGTCGGGGAGCGCCGGCGTGCTGCCGAGTTCCTCGTCGATTTCGGCCTCGGCCATCTTCTCGACGAGTGCATCGATGACCGCCTCGCGCATCCCTTCGACGAACTTGATCGAACCGACGACCAGGTGTCCGCCGCCGGAGACGCCGGCACCCTCGACTTCCTCGCTCAGTTCCTCGACCATCCGCGGGATGTCAAGACGGACGCCGTCCGATCGCATGACACAGAAGTCCGGGCCGTAGCCGATGGTGATGACCGGATCGCCCGTCTCCTCGACTTTCGCGTCGTGGACCTTCCCCGTCGTTTTCCCCGGGGCAGGGTACGTGAAGCGGTGGGCGTGATTGTCGACGTCGAGCCGGTAGAGGTGGGCGCCACTGGCGAGTTCCTCGTGTTGGACGTGTTCCATGGCGGCGCCGAGTTGCTCCTCGACGTCGCGTTCGGCTCGACTCGCGAGGAATTCGACGACGGATTCGTGACGGTCGCGGTCATCACAATCGACGTTGAGCGCGTCGCGGATGAGTTCGCGGCCATCGGAGTACCGAAGCCAATGCGTCGCGTAGTCGAGCGCCTCGCCGACGTCACGCATGTCCGCGACCGAGTACCCCTCCTCACGCGCCAGGTCGACGTAGTCCGGCATCGCCTCGCCAGCGGACCGATCCGCGAGGCCGGCGACCGCCGGGATGTGACGGACGTCCTCGGTGACACTCGGATCGATCATCCTGGCGAGTTCCACACAGAGCATGCCGGTCGTGATCCGATAATCTTCGTCGTGGAGGTAGGGGTTGACGTGCGCGTCGAGGAACTCCTCGACGGCGTCGGGGTCGGGATGGTGGTGGTCGAGGACGACGATCGGGACGTCGTAGTGTTTCAACGTCCGGTAGGCTGGTGTGTCCTCCTCCGTGCTTCCGTTGTCGAGCATGCACAGGAGCGGGAGTTTGTTGCCGTGGCGCTCGCGATTTTCGAGTGCGTAGTTCAGATCGCGCGTCACGTCTTCGAGTTCGTAATACGGTGCCTTGCTCGGGAGTCGTTTGACGACGTGCTGGCCCGCGCTTGCATCCTGGTAGCGCTCGGCGACGAATCCTTCCAGTGCGTACGCCAGGGGAACGGCCGCACAGATGCCGTCGCCGTCGGCGTGATGGCGCATCCGGATCGGTCGCCCTTCGAGCACTGCTTTTCGGAGGCGGACGGCGACTTCCTGCAGGTTCGGCCAGAGCTTCTCGAACGCTGCCCACTCGACCAGCGGCTCGACGTTCTCGGGGGCTGCCGTCGCGTCGATCGCAGCCTGGTACTCAGTCTGTACGCCGGTTGCCGCCTCGCCGTCGAGTACTTCGATATCGTCGGCTTCGACCTGCACGCCACCGTCGCGTGATTCGACGGTCCCGAGCACGCGAACGACCGCGTCACGGTCGATGTCCGGGTACGCCCGGACGCCCGCTTCCTCGAATGCCGCGCAGGGAACGATCCCCGTGCCGTCCCCGACCTGGAAGATCGTCGGCCCGGCAGTCTGTTTGATGCCCTGAACAAGTCCCTCGAGGACGACCGCATCGCCCGTCGCGTCCTGGAGGTCCTCGATAGCCACTTCACTTCCCGGGCGAACCGTTTCGACCTCGTACTCGGCGGACTCGAACGCGGTTTCGGGATCGATTTCTGCGAAGGAGAGGTCACCGTCTGGGAGAATTTCGGTCAATTCGACGACCAACTCCTCCTCGACGTCGTACTCGCCCACGAGGTCCGATTCGTGAACAAGCCCGGAAATCGAGGGTGTCAGATCAACGAAGACCCCGTAGGGAACGACGCCGTTGACGGTCGCGACGTAGTGAGCGCCCTCCTGGAGATCATCGACGGTACAGCCATCCGCAAGGTCGTAGACGACCGCCACCGAACTGGCGACGGCGGCACCGGTTTCGGTGCCATCTGGCGAAGACATTTGCTGTGGATTGGTCGGTGCCGCGTTTTTACCCTTCGGTATGGACTTCGGTGAACGAGGCGAGGATTCGGGAGCACCGATGCCGGCGGGATCGTTCCGACCAGGAAGTCAATACTCGGGGTTTTCCTCGGGAACGCCCTCGCGCTGATTGACGATCCGTGCGAGCGTGAAGAGTGCATCAGAGAGTCGGTTGAGATAGACGATGGCGGTTTCGTTGATTGATTCTTCGTGGGCGAGAGCGACGGCGCGACGCTCCGCACGGCGACAGACGGCACGGGCGTGATGGAGCGCGGCGCCGCTATCGCCGCCACCAGGCAAAATAAAGGCCGTCAGCGGTTCCAGTTCCTCGTCGGCCTCGTCGATGGCGGTTTCCAGAAATTCGACGTGGGCCTCGTCGACGACTGGATCCTCGTCGTCGGGCTCCGGATTTGCGAAGTCTGCCTGGACGACGTGGAGGTGATTCTGGACTTCCCGAAGCGTGTCGTCCACGTCAGCCTGCCCTGTTTGTCGGGCCCCGCCGACGAGTGCGTTGAGTTCGTCGACGCTTCCGTAGGCCTCGATGCGGGCGCTGTGCTTGTCGACGCGCTCCATCGTCCGGAGGTCGGTTGTCCCCTCGTCGCCGCGACCGGTGTAGATAGTCATACCCGTGCTGGGTCGGCCGGGGCCTTATACCCAGTCTCCAGCGGGCTATCCGGCCGGTCACGCCGAAATGAATGCACTCCCGGGGAATTGCCGAAGATACAGGCTGAAGCGACGCTCTCGACGTGACATGGGACCCGGCCACCGGTTGAAAATGGAGTGAGTGAGCCGTGTGAATGATTTTTGATATCGCTAGAGACGATATATCATATATAGTTATCGCCACGGACACTCGAATCGGGAGCTTCAATTACGCCGAGAAACGAGATAGATTCATGCCGATGGAGCTCGAACATTACTGTCCGTCCTGCGAAGAATATCGGCGGTTCTGGAAGGTCGCGAGCACCCGGATGCACCTGGGAATGAAGGTCAAGTGGGACTGTGAGGAGTGTGGGCACGGCTTCGTCCGGATCGACGGTGCCGTCGATACCGGCGTGACCGCCTAGGACCACTACAGAGGCGACAGGAGAGATCATAGCAGCGACTTTTATCCCGACTATCGATCCACTGGATATGGGGACCCAGGGAGGCCGAGCGCTCGATCGTTCGAGATCGGTGGACGAACGGCTACGACTGCGCGTCGTTGAGTATCCCGAGACCGCGGACCGCGGTACGATCTACCCACCGAGAGTGAGTGACTACGAACGAATGACACACTGGATCAGTGCGGATCGAACGGCATTTTGCTCCCTGGAATGCAATCGATAGGGTTGAGAGCCCGCTCGCATCGGACGCGGAAGAGCGGATGCCGAATGGGCGCCCTGTGTGGCCAGCGCGAGCGTCGATCAGCCCGAGCGTTTATTCACTTCTCGCACAATGGGGTGAGTATGACTATCGACGTGATCCTCGTCGACGAGGATCGTGACATCCTCGACGTGATGGAGGCGTTTCTCGCCCGTGAGGACGGGCTCTCGATTTCCACGGAAGTCGATCCGGAACGTGCCCTCGAACGAATCGAGACCGGCGACTTCGATGCCGTCGTCAGTGATCTCACGATGCCAGGAATGGACGGGCTCGAACTGGCAGCGGCCGTCGAAGAGGCCGTCGGTGAGCTTCCCTTTTTCCTCTTTACCGGGCGGAGTCCACAGGACATCGAGGGGTACGAGGCTGCACCCATCACCGGGCACCTCCAGAAAGGCACCGGCACCGAGCAATACGGCGTGCTCGCCGACCGAATCCGTGCGGCAGTCGACAACTGAGCGAGCGGTCACCGAGCGATGGCTGCGGGTATGTGTTAGAAAAAATCACGCAACGAGGAGTGTTTTCACGGGACGTATTCACGCGCAAGTGGACCACGAACGCACGCGTGTCCGCTTCGATCAGTGCTGTTCGTCGAGGGCTTGCCAGGAGAGGATCGGATCGCGCGCGGCCGCGACCTGATCGATCCGGCGGGCCGCCGTCCGCTCTGGCGCGTGTTCCAGCGTCGCCTCGTCCTCGCTGGCGACGGCGTTGAAGGCGTCTGCAAGCTGGTCGAGCGTTCGCCGTGATTCTGACTCCGTGGGTTCGGTCATCAGCGCCTCGCCGACGATGTCCGGCCACTTCGTGGTCGGCGGATGGACGCCGTGATCGAGCATGCGCTTGGCGACGTCGGCAGCGTCCTGTTCGCCAGCGCTTGCGACGAACTCGTGGTGGAATGGATCGTAGGGGACGTCGTACTCGATCTGCGATGCCAGGTAGTTCGCGTTGAGCACGGCCTTGGCGCTGGCGTCCGCAAGGCCCTCGTCCCCGAGCCGTGCGATGTACGCGTACGCTCGCAAGAGGACCGGCCAGTTGCCGTAAAAGCCGTGAACTTTCCCGATCGTCTGCTCGGGATCGTAATACTCGAAGCCCGTCGCCGTCTTGCGAACGAGGGGGCTCGGCAAGTACTGTGTGAGTTCGTCGGTGACGCCGATCGGCCCAGCGCCTGGTCCGCCGCCACCGTGGGGCGTGGCGAACGTCTTGTGGACGTTGTAGTGCATGACGTCGAAGCCCATGTCACCGGGGCGCGCGCGACCGAGGAGGGCGTTCAGATTTGCCCCATCGTAGTACAGCAGTCCGCCGGCGTCGTGCACGATTGCGGCGATCTCCTCGATGTCGCGCTCGAACAGCCCGAGCGTGTTCGGATTCGTCAACATCAGGGCAGCCGTGTCGTCGCTCACCGCTTCCTCCAGGGCGCCGACATCGACCCGCCCGTCGTCGCTCGGCAAGGACACGACGTCGTAGCCCGCCATCGCGGCGCTAGCGAAGTTCGTGCCATGCGCGGAATCCGGAATAACCACCTCGTTCCGGTCGTTCCCGTTGTCCTCGTGGTAGGCTTTCGCGATCAGGATGCCGGCGAATTCGCCGGCGGCGCCGGCCGGTGGCTGAAGCGAGACGGCGTCCATCCCGCCGATCCGACCGAGGTAGTCCTGCAATCGGTGACACACTTCCAGCGTCCCCTGGACCGTACTGGACGTCCGTGCCGGATGCACTGCTGCCTGTGGGTCGGCGGCCACGTCTTCGGTGAACGACGGGTTGTACTTCATCGTACACGAGCCAAGTGGGAATGGGCCACTCTCGATGCCGTAGTTCATCTGGGAGAGGCGCGTGTAGTGTCGCGCCAGATCCGGCTCGGCGACCGACGGCAAGGAGAGTTCATCACGCGTAAGGTCCGCCGGAAGCGGCGAATCCTCGATTTCGACGGTCCGCTCGCGCTTTTCGACGAGCAGCGGCTCGTATCGGTCCTCGTCGGCCGTCCACCGTGCCTGATCGTAGGTCATTCACACACCTCCCGCAGGGCGCCGACGAGTGGATCGATCGCCTCCGCGTTGGTCTCAGTGACACACACTTGCAGGAGATGCTCGTCGATGGCGTGGACCGCAAAGCCCTCTGCCGCGAGATCACGCTGGATTGCCCGTGCTGGCTGGTCGACTCGAACGGGGAATTCCCTGAAATGATGGGCGTCGTCGACGGGCGCGCGCACGCCGGAAATTTCGTCCAGGCGGTCGGCCAGCGTCCGGGCGCTGGTAACGCAGGATTCAGCCAGATCGATCAGCCCGTCGGGGCCGAACCAGGCGGCGGCCATCGCCGTTCGAAGTGCGAGCCACGCCTGGTTCGTACAGACGTTCGAGGTGGCTCGCTCCCGGCGGATGTGCTGCTCGCGCGTCTGGAGGGTCAGGGTGAACGCACGATGGCCACTGGCGTCCTCGGCCGCACCGACGAGTCGGCCCGGGACCTGGCGCAGATACGCCTCACTCGTCGCGAACAGCCCAAGCCCGATCCCGTAGGACGCCCCCGTTCCCAGCGCGCTGGCGTCACCGACGACGACGTCGGCGCCGACCGTGGCCGGTGGTTCGAGCAACGCGAGTGCGAGGATATCCGTGCCCACACAGTACAGGGCATCGTGAGTTTCGGCCACGTCCCCGATCGCGTCGAGTTGCGGTTCGATCGCACCCCTGACCGTCGGCGATTCCGCGTACACCATCACGACGTCCTCGTCGGCCTGATCGGTGAGGGCCGCCAGGTCGACCGTTCCGTCTTCCATCGGATAGGATTCGATCTCCAAGGCCGGACCAGCGGCGTAGTTTTCGAGAACGGCTCGCTTCCCGGAACGAAGGTGTTCGGGGACGAGGATTCGATCGCCGCTCGTCGACCGGGAGCGTTTGGCCATGCGGCCTGCTTCGCCGAGTGCGGTCGCGGCGTCGTAGACCGAGCAGTTGGCGACGTCCAGCCCCGTGAGCTCGACGACGAGGGACTGGTACTCGAAGAGCACCTGCAAGAATCCCTGCGCGATTTCCGGCTGATACTGCGTATATGAGGTGAGAAATTCGGATCGGCTCGCCAGATCGTCCACGATCGAGGGGACGTAGTGGTCGTAGTGGCCCCGGCCGAGGAATTCCACTAATTCGTCGTTCCGACCGAGGGTCCGGGACAGTTCGCGCCGGACCGCCCGTTCACCCCCTGACTCGATCCCGAACTGGCCATCGAAGCGGACGGCATCGGGGACGTCGAAGAGTGTCTCGACGTCATCGATTCCCAGGATATCGAGCATCGCATCCGTTTCGGCCGCCGAATGAGGGGCAAAGGGACTCCCCGCGCCCATCAGCGTGACCCTCCCACTGCATCCATAGTTGCCGGTAGTACCCAGGCCCGGTATTTGGTTGTGGCTATCGCTCGTTCGACCCCAGCGGAAGCAGTCTGCGAGAATCGACCGGGCCCAGTAGTGGGCATGTCACTCGATCTGCGATGCGTACGCCGCAGGCGACAGCAGATCGGCGAGCTGGGAGTCGTCCTCCGGGCGCACGGCGATCATCCAGCCGTCACCGTAGGGATCCTCGTTGACGAGCTCCGGCGCATCGATTAGATCCTCGTTCACCTCGACGACCGTCCCACTAACGGGAGCGTAGATGTCAGAAACCGCCTTGATCGATTCGACGACGCCGAACGATTCGTCGATCGATACTGCGTCGTCGACGTCGGGCAGTTCAACGAAAACGACGTCACCGAGTTCGTCCTGGGCGAAGTCCGAGATACCGATACGGACGAGCCCATCCACTTCGATCGCCCACTCGTGGGAGTCCAGATAGCGCCGGTCGTCGGGAACGTTGAAACTCATTCGTCCAAGAATGGAGTTGTCCTGATACGTGCCTTCTTCGGTTCGCCGCGGACTGTCACGCGGACGATCGTCCCCGGGTCACTCCACGCCGCGGGCACGTAGCCCAGGGCGATCGGCTCACCCAGTGTCGGGCTCATCGTCCCACTGGTGACGGTTCCCAGAGACTCACCATCGGGGGCGGTGATCTCGTACCCCGCCCGTGGAATGCCGCGATCGATGAGCGTCAAACCCACGAGTTCCTCGGCCGGTCCCTCGGTGTTTATTCCTTCGAGGGCATCTCTGCCGACGAATTCGGTGTCCAACTTCACGGTGAATCCGATGCCGGCTTCGTACGGTGTCCGCGGCTCCGTCTCGGGGTGGAAGTCTTGCCCGGAGAGGAGAAAGCCCATCTCCAGTCGTAACGTATCACGCGCACCGAGCCCGATGGGCTCCGCTTCGAGCGTCTCCCACACGCGAACCGTCTCCTCCCACGGGCAGATGATCTCGGCTCCCGGCTCCCCCGTGTACCCAGTCTTCGCGACCAGACAGTGAACGGTATCGATCGTCGCGTCGACGACTTCGAACCGGGAGAGCCGATTGAGGTCGACCCCACTGACCCGCCCGATTTCATCCGGCGCGTCGGGGCCCTGGACCGCAAGCATCCCGTACGCCTGCGTTCGGTTGTCGACGGATACCGCGAGGTCGCGCTCCGCCGCCGTCGTCCGCCAGCGCTCGGCCATTTGCTCGTCGTGACCGGCGTTCGGGATGAACAGAATGTCTCCCTCGCGTTCCTCGGGCAAGCGGTAGACGACTGTATCGTCGAGCATCACACCATCGGATCGGGTGATAGCGGCGTACTGGGCGTCGCCCGGTTCCAGGGCGGTGACGTCGTTGGTCGTCAATCGCTGCGTGAGTGCGACCGCGTCAGATCCCGAGACGACGATTTCGCCCATGTGAGAGACGTCGAACTTCCCAATGGATTCACGCACGGCGGTGTGTTCGGTCCGGATACCTTCGAATTCGACGGGCATGTCCCACCCACCGAAGTCGGTGAACGTCGCACCCGCATCCTCGTGAGTCTCGTACAGCGGCGTCTGCCGGCCAGTCATGGCTGAAAAATTGGTGCCGGCCCCTTTAGCAGTTGTTCTCGACGGGTTTCGCGCCGGCCAGATCCGGCCAGATATATCATATGTCGCGATAGCAAATCTAGCGATTTCCGGGAACCCCCGGCCTCCCCGGGACACAGATCGCACGAGGACTCAGCAACCAGAATAGATAGCTCGGGCGCCCGTGCGCCGAAATTGAGCGGGGGCGAGACGGCAGACGCTGGACGGCGCGATAAACGGCGCTCTTTCAGTACCGTCCGATCACGACGCGGCGGCCGACCCAACCGTAAGGTGTCCAGAGCACCAAGGTGGGCTGGATGACCGACGACACCGTAATCGACCTGCTCCAGCAGGCCTACGGCGACGAGATGGAGACCGTGATGAATTACCAGACGCTGTCGATCGTCCTCGATGGTATCCACGCCGAGGAGATCAAGGCGAGTTTACGGGCCGACGTCCAGGAGGAGCTGGGCCACGCGGAGCAACTCGGCCAGCGATTGAAACAACTCGACGCCCGCCCACCGGGCTCCGAGGAGTTCGTCGCGCGGCAATCGACACTGCAGCCACCCGCGGACACGACCGACGTGCTCGCGGTCATCGATGGCGTCCTCGACGCGGAAAACGACGCCATCGATACGTACCGCCAGTTGATTTCGGCCGCGCGGGAGGCCGACGACCCAGTGAGCGAGGATCTGGGCGTGACGTTGCTCGGCGACGAGGAGGCCCACCGCACGGAGTTCCGTGGCTTCAAGAAAGAGTATCAGGACTGAGTGGGACTCGTCGGCGCGTACAGCCAGCCTGACTGTCGGCGGTTGCGGCGGGCGACCCAAGCGGCGACCGTACAGAGGGGGAGGTAGTTCGAAGCGTCGCGGACCGCCGGTTCCCAAACCGGTTTTTTCGTGCCGGCCACACCAGCGCGTATGGGCGCCGACCGCGAGGTGGATCGCGACATCGATCTCCTCGGCCCGTTCCGACAGTTTCTCACGTTGCGACGGGACGTCCTCGTGCTCTCGGTGGCGATGCTCGCTTTCAGCCTCGCCTTCCAGATGACCGGTCGGTACGTCCCTGAGTACCTTCGGGTGCTCGGCGCTGGGGCTGGGGTCGTCGGGCTGTACGGGAGTCTCGGCAACCTCATCGGCGCGCTGTACCCCTACCCCGGTGGGGCACTGTCCGATCGGATCGGTTCGCGCTACGCGCTGACGCTATTTGGGACTGTGACGACCATCGGATTCGTCTTCTGGGCCGCAGCACCGCTGTTGCCAGGTCTGGTGTTTCCGACCGAGACGCTGACCCTGCCAGTAGTGGGTGAAATCGTCCTCGGTGGGACCGTCGGCCCCTGGATCTGGGTCGTCGCGGGATTGTTCCTCACGCAGGCGTGGAAATCGTTCGGCCTCGGGGCGACGTTCGCGGTGGTTAAGCAAGCGACCGATCCCGGCCACCTCGCGCTGGGGTTCGCGAGCACCGAAGTGTTTCGTCGCGCCGGGTTCCTGCTCGGGCCTGCAATCGCCGCAGTCGTCCTCGCCGTCGTCTCCTCGTTCGTTCTGGGGTTCCAGTACGTCTTGCTCATCGCCATCGCGTTCGGTGTGCTCGGAACGCTGGCCCAGCACGTCCTGTACGACGCGAGCGAGGACACGATCGGAGCCACCTTCCGGGGGATCGAACAGGTTCGGACGGACCTTCGAGACCTCCCCGATCCCCTGCGCCCCCTGCTGGTCGCAGACACCCTGATTCGCTTTGCCAACGGGATCGTGTACGTCTTTTTCGTCCTGGTCGTGGTCGATCGGGGCGTTGGCGTCTCGGGCTTCGGCGTGGTGCTCGGACCAGCGGCGTACTTCGGCGTGTTGCTCGTCGTCGAGATGGTGGTGGCGCTGGTCTCGATGCCACCCGTCGCAAAACTCGCGGAGTACACCGGGTTGAAGCCAGTGGTGGCAATCGGCTTCGGCGTGTACGCCATCTTCCCCGTCCTCTTGATTTTCGCCCCGGCTGATCCCCTCGTCTACCTCGTCCTCTTTGCGTTCTCGGGGCTTCGATTTGCCGGCCTGCCCGCACACAAAGCGTTGATCGTCGGCCCGGCCGAACGAGACACCGGCGGCCGCGTGACTGGCACCTACTATCTGGTCAGAAATACCGTCGTCATTCCGAGCGCGGCCATCGGCGGCTGGCTCTACGGGAGTGACTGGGCGGTGCAAGTGGGGGCGTTCGTGCTCACTGCCGGCCCAGAACTGGCGTTCACACTGGCCTCTTTCATCGGGCTCGTCGGCGTCGGCTACTTCGTCATCTACGGTGTGGAGTTCGCACCCTACGCCAGACCGACCGAAGACTAACCGTCGTCTCCGAAAAGCGCAACTCCCATATCGCCACAGTCCGGCGTTGTACCAATGGGACTGCTCGGCCGATTGTTCAAACGCAAGCGCGTGGGCCTGTACGTGGATGGCCCGAACGTGCTTCGCGCGGAGTTCGACGTCGATCTCGACGAGCTACGCGAGATCGGCGTCGAACACGGTCGGCTGGCGTTTACCCGCGTCTACCTCGACGAACACGCCTCCTCCGGGCTCATCCAGGCCGCCGAAGCCCGTGGCTACGAAGTCATCTCGACCAGCGGCGACGTCGACGTCAAACTCGCGGTCGACGCGACCGCCGCCGTGGCCGACGGCGACATCGACGTCCTGGCGATCGTCTCCCGTGACGCGGATTTCAAACCGGTCGTCGAGACGGCCGCCGCTCGTGGCATCCAGACTGTCGCCATCGCCCCCGGTGAATTCGGCCGCTCGGACGCGCTCCGGAACGCCGCGCACGAAGCGGTCACGATGGACTAATCGATAGCGCTCATTGTGCGTTGCTCACGGCGACCGTTCAGCTGCAACGCGACCGGTTGAAAGCCAGGCAGTTTCACTCCATCCCCAGAAACCCATGGCTCGCCACTGGCACACCGCAACGGCAACTGGTTGAGCAATCGGTATATTCGTCGATGTCCCAACCCCTTTTTCGACGGCCATCGGAAGGCACACATGGACGAACTCGACACGCCGGTTCTCGACGACCACCTCCACCTCGATCCGGTCAACGGCCGCGGCGTCGAAGCCGTCGAGGAGTTCGCAAATCACGGCGGGACGCACTTGCTGGTCCTGAACAAACCCTCCTGGAACCTGCTGGATGGAGCGGCGACGGACTCCGAGGAGTTTCGCGAGGCCTTCGAGTTGACTCTCGAGGTCGCCGAAGACGCCAGTGAAATTCTCGACGGGCGCGCGTGGCCAGTGCTCGGCGTCCACCCCGCGCTCATCTCACAGTTGGTCGACGATGGGTACTCGCCGGAAACGGCGGGTGATATTATGCGGTCGGGGCTCGACGTCGCCGCCGAATTCGTCGCCGAGGGGCCGGCGCTGGCGCTCAAGTCCGGACGGCCCCATTACGAGGTCGACGATGCGGTCTGGGAGCAATCGAACGAGATCATCAAACACGCCTTCGATCTGGCGGGAGGGGTCGGCTGTGCGGTCCAGCTTCACACCGAAGCCAGTGAAGACCTCACCGAGATCAGCGAGTGGGCCGAGGAAAGTGGGCTGCCGGGAGATTCGGTCGTGAAGCACTTCGCTGGCGGCCGCCTCGCGGGCCCAGTCAAGAGCGTCATCGCGAAGAAAGCGGAACTCCGGACGGCGATCGAGACCGGCGAGCCGTTCATGATGGAGACCGACTACATCGACGATCCGGAGCGCCCGGGCGCCGTGTTGGGCCCGAAGACCGTCCCCCGTCGTGTCCGGTGGTTGCTGCAGGAAGGCCACGAGGAAGCAATCCATCGTGCGCACGTCGAGACGCCAGCGATGGTGTACGGCATCGACACCGAGGCGACGCTGGCCGAGTGAGAGCGGCGGGGGAGATCAGGACCGCCAGAACGCGACCGTCAACAGGACGAAGACGGGGAAAATTTCCAATCGGCCGACCCACATGAGGAAGATCATGAACAGCTTCGACGTCCAGGGAAATCCAAGGTAGTTGCCCATCGGTCCGAGGTCTCCGAGGCCGGGGCCGACGTTGCCGAGTGTGGCCGCCACCGCAGAGAGACCCTCGCGGATCTCCAACACCTCGCCGATGCGGGCGGAGTCGATCATGATCACGATCGTCCCGACGAAGAAAATTACCAGATAGATCAGTGTGAACGCGTAGATCCCACGCACCGCGCGTTCGTCGAGTGCGCGACCGCCCAACCGCACCGGTTTGACGGCGTCCGGGTGGACCGTCGTGAAAAGTTCCCGCTTCAGACTCTTGACGATGACGAGCCAACGAACGATCTTGATCGCACCGCCGGTCGACCCGGCCGATCCACCGATGAACATCGCAAACAGGAGGACGTACTGGGCGACTGGATCCCACAATTCGAAGTCGACGGAGGCGTAGCCGGTCGTCGTGACGATCGAGACTACCTGAAACGTGGCCGAGCGAATGCTACTTTCGATACTCGCTGGGACGATGGCATCGAGGGCGGGGGCGATCCCGTGTCCGACGAGCAGGAGGCCGGTCGTGATCGCAGTCACCGAAGCAATCACGCCAGCGTAGAATCGAAACTCGTCGTCCCGAGCAAAGACGTCGTACTCACCGGTAATGGCTCGCCAGAACAGCGCGAAGTTCGTCCCCGCGACGACCATGAACGGGATGATGACCCACTGGACGACGGCCGAGAAGGCCTCGATACTCCTGGCTTCTGGGGAGAATCCGCCCGTTGGAAGCGTGGTCAATGGATGGGCCATCGCGTTGTACAAACCCATCTCCGGAGCGTAGCCGGCGTGGTGCAATCCGTAGAGAATGAGAAAGAGGAGCACGGTGAAGCCGAAGTACGCCATCCAGAGGACTCGCGCGGTCGTCGCGATCCGTGGGGTAAGCTTCTCGAGCCCTGGGCCAGGCGCCTCCGCGTCCATCAACTGGGCGCCACCGACGGAAAGTTCGGGGAGGATCGCGACAGCGAGGACGACGATCCCCATGCCACCGAGCCACTGCGTTAGCTGTCGCCAGATGAGGAGGGCGTGTGAGTGATCGGAGAACTCGAAACTGCCCATCACCGTGGCTCCCGTGGTGGTAAAGCCGGACATCGACTCGAAGAGGGCGTTGACCGGATCGCCCAGCGTCGACGTGCTATCCAGGCCGGCGATGACGTAGGGGATCATCCCGAGCAGAGCCACGGCGAGCCAGGTGACCGCGACCATCAGAAAGGCTTCGCGCGCACCGAGCTCGGGATCAGACTCGAGGTGTTCGAGGGAAAATCCGACGGTGAGTGTGATGCCGATGGTCGCGAGAAAGACGAACGTGTCCGCCCCGTAGTACAGCGAGACGAGTAGCGGGAAGAGCAGTGGGACGGCAAGATACTTCAGCACGGTGCCGACGAGACTCACCGAAGACCGCCAGTCGACGCGGAGGTTCAATCGCAGTGAGGGCAACGTTCCCATCTACAGGAGTCCCGTCGCGGCGTCAATCGACTCCGCGTCGAGGAACGCGACGACGTGATCGCCACGTTCGACGACGGTGTCCCCGCGAGGGGTCACGAACGATCCGTTCCTGGTAATCGCACCGATGACGACGCCATCGGGAAGGTCCGCGATGGATTCACGAATCGGACGGTCGACGAGAACGCTGTCTTCGTCGACCTCGATCTCCAGTACTTCGGCACGGTCCGATTCGATTATCGCGACGTTTTCCGCGTGGCGTTCGAGCGTAAATCGAGTGATCTCTTCAGCAGTCGCTTCCCTCGGGTTTACGGCCACGTCAACACCAACGGCTTCGAACAGCGGCACGTAGTCGCCGTTGTCGACGATCGCGACCGAACGGTCAGCGCCCATCCGCGTCACGAGTAGCGAAGTGAGCAAGTTCTTCTCGTCGCTGTCGAGGGCTGCGACCACGACGTCGACGTCCTCGACGTGTTCACGGTCCAAAAATTCCCTGTCCGTGGCGTCGCTCTGCAGCACCGTCGTGCCGGGTAGCTGTTCGGCCAACTCGTGGGCGCGTCCATGCTCCTGTTCGACCAACCGCGGCGACAGGCCACGGTCGCCTAGGAGACGGGCGATATGGTACCCGATGTCGCTGCCGCCCACGATCAAAACGTTGTTCACTCCGGAAATATCCGGTGAGAGGGCGTTAGCGAATTCCCGGACGCTCTTGGGGGAGCCGATCACGACCACTTCGTCGCCGGCCTCGATGACGGTGTCCCCAGCCGGGATGATGACGTCACCGTCACGGAGAATCGCAGCGAAGGTAAGCGAATCCCAGCGGTCCGCTTCGCGAACGCTCTGCCCGGCCACCGGCGTCTCAGGATCGATGGTAAACTCCGCCATCTGGACGGAACCCTCCGCGAACGACTCGACGTCACTCGCCGCCGGCAAGCCGATCACTCGGACGATCGTCTCGGCTGTTAGCAAGTTGGTCCCGACCATGAAGTCGACGCCGAAGGCACCCTCCGAGTGTCGCCAGGTGTTGAGGAATTTCGTGTCCTTGACGCGGGCAATGGTGAAGGGGTCCCCGATGGTTTTGGCCGTGCCACAGGCGACCATGTTCGTTTCGTCGTCATCAGTACTGGCAATCAATAGATCAGCCTCGTCGACGTTGGCGTCGACCAGCGTCTCCAGTTCCGTCCCGTCTCCCTCGATTGCGAGGACATCCGCGCCATACTGGAGGGACTCCACGAGTGCTCCGTCGATGTCGAGAACGACCACTTCGTGCGAACCGGCCAAACTGTGTGCGATGTTTGACCCGACCTGACCAGCCCCGACGATTACGACACGCACTCTGATCCCTCCGAGTCGTTCATTCGCTCGCTGTTTTCAGCCCTTGGCCTAAAGCCGTTGTTATCCAGACGACCGCCACTCAGGGCGCTTAGATCGCACTCGGGAGAGAGCATCGAAACCCTTCGAGCCCCAATCGGTCACTCAAGAGTGCGGTGGCGGGTTCGGCCCCAGAGAGTGGACTGGTCGTTGGGACCGAACGGAAACTACCATATACCGATCCTTCGATACGCCTCACACACGATCGTTCGAAAGGGCATTCAACCGTGCCCAGCAGCCTTCGTTTACGCTCGCTCAAGAGAAAGCCTATGTACATCATAATCGTCGGTGCGGGCGACATCGGAACACCGCTCATCAATATTGCCACTCGAGCCGGAAACGAAGTAGTCGTCATCGAGAAAAATCAGGAGAAGGCAGGGGCGGTCGCGTCTGAATACGATTGTTTGACGCTGAACGCCGACGCCACGACGAAAGAAACCCTGGCGGACGCCGGCGCCGAGCAAGCTGATGCGATCATATCGACGACGGACCAAGACGCGACCAATATCATGGTCTGTTTACTCGCGAAGGATTTCGACATTCCTGCCATCGTCTCGGTCGTACACAACCCTGAGCATATGGACCTCTTCCGGCAGATCGGGGTTAACACGATGCAAAACCCCCAGCAGTTGATCGCCGAGTATCTCTATCGGGCGGTGGCCAGACCCGCAATCGTCGATTACATGCGCATCGGGGAAGAGGCGGAGGTATTCGAAATTACGGTCCGAGACGAAGCCCCGATACGCGGGAAAACTCTCCACGAAGCGGCTTCAGAGGGAATTCTCACCGAGGATATGCTCGTGGTCGCCATCGAGCGTAACGGAGAAGGTGACCCCATTACACCTCGTGGTGGCACGACCATCCAGGCAGGCGACCTTCTCACAGTGTATTCGGGCAAAGGTGCGGACCCCGAGGTGACCGACGTATTTGGCCACTTCGAAGATCAAACGCCGAAGTAAGCGATGTTGGTTCAGTCCCACGTTCAACGCCGACTCGCCAATCGCGACGTCGCGATCGGTGATCACCTGATCAGGAGTGAGACAGTATGAGAGGATCGGGAG
>Ga0207733_100597_pt1 | contig 18251 bp, 17 predicted proteins | sample A23P3SouthBayCA_FD_187735 | JGI IMG/M metagenome (GOLD analysis project Ga0207733, IMG submission 187735) | Aerobic enrichment media microbial communities from Eden Landing Ponds, California, USA - A23 P3 (SPAdes) | ecosystem: Environmental > Aquatic > Marine > Unclassified | place: Emeryville... | reverse complement strand
ACTCTCTGAACCGAACGGGAACGAATTACTGAACAGGTCGGCCGTCTCGCCAGGGGAGACTACTACCCGGTCGGTTTCGTGCATTCCACTGCCTCTGGGGTTCTCAATTGGATTGGGAACGTCCCCGGAGAAGATTAGTTCCGTTATCGCTTCCGGACCACTCCCTGTGTTCTCTACCGTGACGAATGCCTCGCCATTCTTGATCCGGTCCGTCTCGGATTCACCATAGACTTCGTCCCACGGCTTATCTGGATTATTCCGATAGAGTCCAACATCCTGTATCTGGATCTCCGGACGCAGTTCAGTCGTGGTCTCGACTACTGTCTCCTCACCCTTCAACGCGAGTACGCGGTACTCACCGGGCGCATACGCGGTGCCGATCTCGAACGAGACCTGTTGAGCACCTGCGGCTACGTCACGTTTCCCGAATAGTTCGCCGTTCGGTTGGATGAGGTTAACCTGGTCAACGTCGGACTCTTCGGAGAGTTCGACGACGAGTGTTGTCCCCTCGACAGCGATACGCGTGAGTGGGCCTTTGCCATCTGGAGAGGTCGTTCCGTCACTGGGTGTTCCAGACCCGCCATTGTCGTTTAGACAGCCAGCGACCCCTGCGAGCGCAGCGCTGGCGACTGTTCGGAGGACGGTTCGCCGACTGATGTGTGGGTGGTTTCTAGTCATGGACTATGGGTTCCGTTGGAAGATATCTTCTGGACCGAGCATTAGGAGGAGCCGCTTGCCTGCATAGAACATCACAAGAAACGGGATGAGCTGCCAGCCGACCTCGAAAATCAACGCAAACCACCCGTCGATGGTTCCGAGCGGGTGCCAGCGAGCAGTAGCCGTCGCACTCACATACGCGGGGTTGTGCCCGAGCCACGAGCCCGGATGGTACCGAGCCGTGTAGATACCCGGCTCGTCGATCGTCACGATCGCCACCCCGGACACGTTGGTCTCGACACGCTGCTCTGCGACGGTGATGTAGCCGTTTCGAGTGCTTCCACCGATTGGATATCGCCGGTCAGGATCGCTGAGAACGATTGGTGCGCCCGTCTCGTTGTCGCGGAGTTCGATGCGGAGTGTGGCCTGGCTTTCGTTCTGCTGGAGAACCTCAACAGTCAGATTACTTCGCCGGAGCTGCCGCTCGGAGCCAGCATCAGGTGCCACAATCGAGGCATTCATACCTCGCACAATACCTGCTACCTGGAGCGCGTCGCGGTCGACGCTCTCGGCGCGAACTGCGACACCGTACGTCGTCGTGTACGACTGGTTGACGATGTCGATGTTGAGGTTCTCACCGAGAGTCCCGACCGGAGACGGTCGGTCAGTTCCCCAAGTGTCGATAATCTCTGGGCCATCGCGAACTGGCTCAGCACGCGGGCCGATTCGCGAAGGGTACGCGTGGACGTACACGGGGATCGCGTCAGACTCGACGGTGGCGCTGTCGGTCCGGTTCGACCTGACGAGCGTATCCCAGTTGGCGTTCCGAGCGGTGTAGAACCGCCAGACGCCACGAACTCTCGCATCACCGTCTTCGGTCAGAGTATACCCCTGCCACGGCCGGGACTGGAAGATGGCAACGCCAGAGTCACCGTTGGGATACTCGGCGTAGTAGGGATACGCCGAGAGGTCGTAGATCTCGACGTCGATTGAGTCCGAGACGTTGCGTGACTCCGTCCGGTAGGTGACGTCGACGTCCGTCCGGTTGCCTTGGTCGATCCGGGTAGTCTTTTTGAGCCGGACGCTGATCTCCGCTTCGAGCGTGAGATTCGCGCTCCAGTCATCCTCGAGCTGGTAGTCGAGGGCTGGCGTATGGGACCCGTCCTGGGTCGCGATGGTCTCACCGTCTTTCTTCAGCCGGACTTCTTCGATTTCGTGCTCCGTGAGCGACCACTGGATGGTCGTGTTCCTGGACGAACTGCCGTTCGGGACACGAACCCGATAGTCGACGAAGCCCCGCATCGTCCCGTTCGGCGCGATGTAGAGTGGGGTCTCTCCGGACTCGAGATGCCCCCGTGTGGAGGGCTGGACCGCGAAGATTGTGGCGTGGGCATCCTCGATGAAGACACCGTCCTCGAGGTCCGCGTGCGACGGGTGCACGGACGTGTCTGCCCCACCGGCGTCGAGGTCCTCGAAGTCGTTCCGGGTCCACGTTGCCGCGGTCGCCGGCGGGCGTTTGAATGTGATGTCTGTCCCGTTCGCAACTTGGTGGATGGCGGAGCGATTCTCGCCGTACCGCTGGCGGTACGTTTCTTGGCTGATGTAGTTATCCGCATCGCGCGACCACAGCGTCGCCGATTCGTTCTCCGTGAGCCCGTTGTCCTCCGTCCCTGGCCGCGGCGGCTCAGCAGCGACGATACCCGTGACTAAGCTCGTCACAAATAGGGCGGCCATGAGCACGGAGAGTTTTCGGTGATCCATAGGGCTCGCGTCGGTGGCAGCAGGTGGTTTACCAGGGGACGAGGTCGACGCACTGTGCCAGCGGGAGGCCCATCATCGACCCTGCAACTGTGTACAGCGGGCCGAGGACGACGAGGACGACGGCGGACTTCATCGCCGAGCGCTTGTGGCGCTTGAGCCCCTTCTTCTGATCCGGAGTGATCGTAAACATCTCAATAAGGGAGTCAGCCTGCCACACGATAGCGAGACCGACAATTCCCAGCGTCGTCGTCAGCTGGAAGAAGCCCTCGATCATACTCGGAAGATTATCCGCGCTACAGACCGCATTACTCTGCGCGGCGACGGGCTGCACAGCAAACAGGCTCAACATGACCACGACAGTGGCTGCCTGTCGTATCACGGGCCGGTAAGACGATTCAACAGTCTCTGGATGATCGTTGTCTGTCATTGGTGCGTCTCGTTGTGAGCGTTTTCACAGCTCTCGGTAGCTGATGTTTCTGACTGGGTGCCGTCTCTCGAATCGGCTGAGTTGACGACCAGTTCCTGGAGGTCACTCAATCGATTCGTTTCTTCGACGACTTCGTCGAACGAATATCCCCGCTCCTGTGCACGTTCGAGGAGATCACGGAATTCGTGTGGGTCGATATCACGAACATCCATCTCTTCTCGAAGCGCCTGCCGATACAGCGCGGAGGCGTTGATGTAGTCAAACCACTCCAGGAACAGCTGATCGATCTCTTCGATAGTGACCTGTCGGGTTTTCATGTGTATGCGGGGTGATTCACATTGGTTGAATCGCGGTTCATAGCATACACCCCCGATTGTCAGGGTGGGTGGTTATACTCATCCGTGTTTACACTGTCAAAGGGTGTGAACACCGGACGCAGCCCTCAACACAGAGAAGGCGATATTAACGGGGAGACAGCTTCAGAGGGATACCTTCTTTTGACTGGGTAGTAACGCGAGGTTCGAGTTCGATATCCCGATTTTTCTCCCACTCAAACTCGAACTGCTGGCCAATCGTCGCGAGCACGACCTTGGCTTCCAAGAGAGCGAATTCTCGCCCGATACAGGTTCGCCGCCCCCCGCCGAAGGGGACGTACGCGAAATCATGGAGCTCTTCTTCAAATTCATCCGTCCATCGGCCGGGTCGGAACGATAACGGATCGTCGTAGAACTGGCTATCACGATGTACGTGGATCACGGATAGGTGAATCTCGTGATCCTCGGGGATTCGGAATCCGTTGACTTCGACGTCAGACTTCGTCCGGCGCGGGATCGTGTGAATCGGTGGGTATAGCCGAAGTGCCTCGGTGATGATGTTCTCCGTGAATTCGAGGTCTTGGAGATCGTCGTAGGTTGGGGGATGGTCACCGAGTACCGTCTCCAATTCCGCATCGAACCGCTCTCGGATGTCCGGGTGCGTGGCCAGCACGTACCACGTAAACGCGAGTGCGGTAGCTGTCGTTTCGTGGCCTGCAAAGACCATCGTGATAAGCTGATCTTCAATTTCTTCAGTCGTGAGCTGCTCACCGTCATCCGAGTTACGGATTCGCTGTAACTGTGTGAGTAGATCGGACGGGTCCATATTGCTGGATGACTCCTCAGGCCTCTGTTGACCGCCTCCAGCAACTCCATCGTCCACGACTGACGGGGAGACCGACTGACTGCCTTCCTCCGCAAGCAGGCTGCGAACTTCCTGTCGAAGCCGCTCCTTTGAGTGGTCGAACCGACGGCGAGCTGGTGTCGGAATCCAGTGGGGGAGAATCCACGAGGAGGGAGTAAACCACTCGTTAAGACCATCGGCTGCATCGCGAAGCTCTTGGTCCTCTCCAGGAACCAATTCACGACCGAACAAGGTTGCGAACAGAATTTCAAGAGTGAGATCACGCATTTCCGTTTCCATATCCCGGGTGTCGCCCGCCTCCCACTGCTCAAGACGTCGTTCAGTACACGCCACCATCTGCTCTGTGTAGCCTTTGATCTGCTCGCGATAGAACAGTGGCTGCATCATCTCCCGTTGTCGTCGCCACTGCTGGCCCTCGACTGAGAGTAATCCGTTACCGAATGCCCGTCGATAATCCTCGGTTTTCCCGAACGCGTCGACGTCGGCCACCAGAACCTGATTGAAGTAATCCGGATGGGCCAACACGAAGACGTCGTCGACTGCTGGGAGATCCATGCGATAGATATCCCCGCACTCCGACGTTGCGTTGTCTACGAAGTCGAACGGATCGCGAGCAAAATCGACTGCATGCTTGAACACCGGGTATCCGGATGGCGCTGGGGGGAGTTGCGAGGCCACAATACCCATACTTTGCGGGAACACGTGTAAAAAGTACTGTCGGAGGGTTCGAGTTCGCATTTCAGATAGGGTGCTGGAATGATGAGATGTTCGTTTCAATACCCGATCTCGTCGATATATTCATACCCTAGGCGACGCTATCTTAGAAAATGGGTGATCCTTGGTGACACGCCAAGAGCGTGCGGTCACAAACCCACTCACGGACGAACGAATAATCGTCCGTGAGCTCATTAATGATCTCGCTGGGTCTGCCCGTCTCGAGGTACTTCGATCACTTGACGACCAACCCCTGACGGCATCGAAGGTAGAAGAACGGGGCCAGGTTACTCGACAGACCGCGTCAAAACACCTCGCGCAGCTCACCGATCAAGGCCTGACCAAATCAACCAATGGTGGGGTATATGAGCTTACAGCCGGCGGGAAGGTCATCCTCTGTGCCTTCGAAACCTGTTTCGATAATCTCGATCCAGAACGCCTCACACATCTCACGCGCTCAAAGCACACGATTCCGCTATTACACACGCTTTCTGAAGAGCCCCTACGACCAAGCGAATTGGCTGAACGAGACGCGGGATCACCCTCACGGGCGACAGTTCGAAGGAAAATTAGACTATTCGAGACGGAGGGCTGGACCGAGGAAATCGACGGCGAGCACCAACTTACGCCATCTGGTGAGCTAACATTGGACACATATGATGAGTTAGCGGTGAAGATCGAGCAAGTGATGGAGAAGGCGCCGTGGTTTCAACGGCTCAGCCCGACTCGGACAGACATTCCAGTGCAGGCTCTCAGTGATGCAAAACTGTACGTCTCTTCACCGCACTCGCCCGGGATCGTGCTCGCGACGGCCCTCAAACTCTGTGACCCCCGACTCGACCACTTCCGCGTCCTGACGTCAATTTTCAATCCAACGCTCTTTACAGCGTACGACAAGCTCCTCAGACTTGGGCTCAACGGGGAGGCGATTGTCGACGCCTCGCTCTACAACCGCCTCCACGAGGAGAATATGGAACACTTCCTCGACGATTCCAACTACGAGAATTTCCAGGTATTCTACCTCGACGAAGAATTAACGCTCGGTATCGGAATCTACGACCAGGAGCAGATCGCGATCGGTGCGTATAATAAAACTGGAGAGGGGGAGCATATCGCGATGCTTCTCAGTTCAAACGACGCAGTCGTTCAGTGGGGTGACGATCTCTATAATCACTATCGGAAATGTGCCATACGTGCCAGCGAAAACTCCCCCGAGAATGCCAATTAAATATAGAGGGAGATTTCATAGAGTTAACCAACAAATTTGGATCTATCCCAGTATTGTAGGTTAATCCGCTACACGGTCGGTGAAGTCTTCCTCAGTCATTCGATTTCAATGATCTCACCTTCACCTTCGTGGAGCAAATTGCGGATTTCAGCCAGCAATTCCTGTCCTTCTTCGTGAATTTCACCCCCCTCATCGAGCGAGATATCGTCTGCGTCGAACTGTTCGATGATCTCTTCAACGCGGTCCATTCGGTGTCTGATGTCAGAATCGTTTGCCACGCTTAGATCACCCCCAGCCACAGCCCGGTGATGACCAACAACAGCAACAGTAGCACAGCGATTGCAGCCTTGTAGTAGACCGGCGGGAGACTCTCGGGTGCAGCCGCCTCGTCGACTGCTTCGGCGAGTTCCTGCTCGTGCTCGTGCTCCTGCTGGAAGGTCTCGTACGCGGCGTCGAGTTGCTGCGCCAGCGGCTTGATCTCGCCTGCGAGGAACTCCTCGCGGGAGTTCACGATATACTCGCCAGCGGCCGTCGGCGTGATCGTCGCGACGTCCGTCACCTGATCCGCGATTAACCGGTCGTCAGTGTGGCCGATTGCGGTGACCACCGGGGTATTCGCGGTGAATATCGCCTCCGCGACTCGCTCGGTGTTGAACGCTTGGAGGTTCGAATCGCTCCCCCCGCCCCTTCCGACGATAATCGCGTCGACGTCCTCCGACCGGTCGAGGTGGTGGATGCCGTTCGCGATGGATGTCGGCGCGTCCGAGCCCTGGACGGTGGCGTCCTTTATCAGGATGTCAACGGTCGGGTCCTGTTCGTGGATCGCGTTCTGGATGTCGTACCGGGCATCGCCACGGAGGGACGTGACGACACCGACGCGCTCCGGGAACGCCGGCGGGCGCTGTTTCTGCTCGTCGTCGAACCACCCACGCTCTTCGAGTTCGCTTCGCAGGCGTTCGACGGCCGCCGCCTGGTCGCCGTCGCCGACGACGATGACCTCCCACGGTTTGAGGTCGATTTTCCCGCCTTCGACCCAGTAGTCGATGTCACCTTCGAGAATGACCTCGGTCCCGTCCTCGAGGTCGGCGTCCATGTTCCGATAGCGGTTCGCCCAGAGCATACAGGGGAGCTCGGCGTTACCGTCGGTGAGCGTGAAATAGAGCGCGGTACTGTTCTGGTGGAGGTCTGTGACTTCTCCGATACAGCGGACACCGTGGAGGGCAGGCGTCTCCTCGACGACAGACGCGATTCGGTCGTTCAGCTGTGAAACGCTGAGGACCGCTCTCGAATCGGGGTTGACCGCCTGCCGTTCAGTATCCGGTGCGTCCGCCATGTACGTCTTCTAATACTGAAGAGGAACTTCAAAAAGCTACGTTCGAGTGATGAGGTCGACTGTGGTACCCCGGACTACAGGTCGCGGGGCTGGACCGTCTTCCGGTCGTTCGCTTCGGCACGCTCGGCAGCGTCGTCGAGGAGTTCGGCGGCCTCTTCGTTGAGGGCGTCGTAGAAATCGGCCGAGACGTTGTGATCCGACAGTGCATCCTTCACAGCTGCTTTGACAATCAGGTCAGACATTCCATCACAGGATTCTCTTGTCCGCCATATAAAGGTTCGAAGTTTCTCGCCGGGATTTCGGCCATAGTGCTGCCGAGACGCACTCAGGATACCAGAGAGCACTTAATCACCCCGTCAAAAGTAGGGAAACAGACGGATGCACGATTTAACCGGATTCCAGCGAGATATCTTGTACGTGATTACGGGGCTCGAAGAGCCACACGGGCTCGCAGTCAAGGACGAACTCGACGACTACTACGAACAAGAGATCAATCATGGGCGGCTCTATCCAAATCTGGACGACCTCGTCGACAAAGGGCTCCTAGAGAAAGGCGAACTCGACAAACGGACGAACGTGTATACGGTCACGAAACGTGGATTACGGGAGATCGAGGCGCGACGAGAGTGGGAAGACCAGTATCTTGAGGATGAGCAAGCAGCCACGACATCGTAGAGCCGAGTCAGTAGATTAGGGTAGAAGAAGGAAGACTGCTTTACCGATTCCTCACAAAGGTAGAGTGAAATGGATCGGCTCGTCTTCTATCATCATCCACAAGCCGAAAAATTCTCGCTCAGATATAGCTCGGCATTACTAGCAGATATCCGGTCTCGACGAGAGCAGTCTGACGAGTCGACCAAGCTGATTGGTTACCCGTTTGAAACACCGGTCTATGTGCTCTATGAGGGCGATACAGAGATCGAATCTGCCCAAGATATTGACTTCGATAGGGAGTGGCTGAGTGACCGTATTCGTGACCTCCCTCGTGCTGGGCAAGTTGTAGCATTCCGACTGGTGGAATTGCTTGAGGCCGCTGTCGATGTTCGAGAAGCAGATGAGTTCCGGCTCTACAAGCAGTTCGAACCGCAGAAGATACAACAGGCACTCGACCACGTCTCGTGGGGAGCATCAGTTCCTGAAGTCGCCGGCGAAGTGATGTCGAATTTGATCCTTCGGCATTCCCTTCCGAATGCGAATCACCGAACTGGCATCGCGATGCTGCAATTCTGTATAGAAAGTGTCGATCCGGATTTTGCGATGCCACGAACGCACGTCGACGATGATACCTGGCGTGAGTGGGTCGACCCTTACATCGTTGATTCCAAGCGCCTCCTCACCGTCCGTCGGAATAATCTCCGATTCAAGAAACTTGAGGAGCTCGACATTGACCTCGTCGAACGGAAAGATGGGATCCAAATCCAATTAGCCGAGTTCGAGCTGGATATGCACTGGCGAGACGCCCTCTCAGAGTACGCCAGTCTGCACGAATCCCACTGTACGGACTTCGCTCAGGCCGTCCTCAAACGTACAGAACGGGACGATCTACTTGACCAGCAAGGGCCAACGAAACCAGAGTTCATCACCTACCTGGAGGAAGGACTCGTCGAACGGGACTTCAGAGAAATGTTCTGATCAGTCGCGCAGCTCTGCGACCGACTGACCGACCTCACGGACGTGCTCACTTCGCTCGAGGTCGAGTTCCTCGGCGAGGTAGTCTACCGTCTCTTCGAGGCTCATACTGGAATGAAGTCTGCCGAGCGGTATAAACTTAGTGCTGACCTTTTTGCTCCATCTCAATTCAGTTTGGGGGAGGGTTCTAAACCCTATCTCAGATTGTAGTTAGGCGTCGGAGATGGCCTTACAGGTCGGTGTCCCAATTACAATGGACCATTCTCCAAGTTGCTTTTCGACATCCTTTGGTCTGTGCCACCTCAAAGGCACCTATATGAGAAACCTCGATTTGGAGAATCCTCTGGCAGATTTATGGCGTCGAAATTTCGCATTCGGTTACTGGGATAACCGTATCAAGAAACTCAACCCCTACAATCGCTACGACGGGATGGACTCGCTCTATCTTTTGGCCCAATTAGCCGATCTGTATGCCCACCTGTTCGCGGTAAACACTCGGAATCCCGAGCAGCCGTGGATGATGATGAAAGAAGATACCTACACACGAGATATCACCGGTGTTCTTGATGAGCTTACAGTTGAAGTTGATGACGGCGAGATGGTTTCAGTTAGCCTCCTAGCGGAGGAACCGGAGGGACTAATCGAATTTGAGCAGGTCATCGATGAAGTGAATGCAACAGACGGAGAGATGATTGCTCGAGAATTCTTGGGATGTTCAGCAGTCTACAATGAGGAAACAAACAAATTAGACTTCGTTGAAGATCCCGACCTCCATATCGCAGCTGCGAATGCTGCACTCAATTTTTGGCGAGGATTCCGACCGCTACTCAATGATTTGAAGCACGGGTTTCGCGTTCTACCAGTCACGATCGCGGATATCGAGTGGCTTTGGGAAGATGGACTTTTCGGACAGCTGGATACTGAGGTTGAAGACCTCATAGATGACATGGAAGCTGTACAGCAGGATCAATGGGGCTTCTTTTTCCTCAGACTCCAAACGGAATCACTGGGGGACCGACATTACGACGTTGAGTTAAATCTCTATTATGTGAATAACGAGGTGTGCAAGCAGATGTCAAAGGTGATTTTGAATCTTATCTACAACCTGATTATGGGACGAGAAGGTGGACAAACTATAGCAGAACCGATGTCAGAGGCAATAGACCAGTCCAGTTCTACTGATGACTACTCAATCCAAACCTTAGAGCATCTAATTACGATGAGTCTCCAAGTAGAAGAGCCAACGTAGCCTCCTATATCGGTCTATGATTCTTATTTGTGGTATTAGTTTTCAGAGATAGTCTACCCAACCATCCTGCCTTGATCATGAATATATTCCAAGAGGCGACCATATAGATCGGCACAACTTGTAGAAGTAACTCGGTGGGGGGCGATTGAGGAGAGTGTATCCCAATCACCAACTAAAACGAGTCGCTTCTTTGCACGAGTGAGTGCAACGTTCAATCTACGAGGTCCCTCATTTGGGAACGCCAAGAACCCGGAGTTGTTTCGGTCATTACTCACCGTAAAGGAGACGATGATTACCTCTCGTTGACCCCCTTGGAAGGAGTCAATAGTTTGCACCTTGATTTTCTCTGCTGTGTCTTCATCAAATTCTGAAGTCAGCTCACTCTCTACGAGACCCTTCTGACCAGTATATGGCGTGATCACTCCAACGTCACTTGCATCAACCCCGGCGTTCAGTGACCTCTGAACTTGTGCAACGACGACCTCCGCCTCGGATGGATTTTCACGTGAATTTCCTCGATCAGATTCTGGGTTGGAGATGTTTATTCCAACTAGCGGCTGTAATCCTGAGATAGTCGCAGATTTGTTCGTTTCACCGTGGAGTAGAAGTCCATCGTAGAACTCCTTATTAGAGAAATTGGCGATAGATTTATGCATTCGGTATTGCCGTCTAAGTGTGGTTTTCGCATCGTCTCCGAACCGATCCAATAGATGCTCAAATAATGACGGATAGAACGCTTCATCTGAAGCGGTTTCAGCAGAATGGTACGGCGGGAGCTGCTTGTGGTCGCCAGCCAACACGAGTTTTGATCCAAACTGAAATGGGACTGCAGTTGCCGGGATACTCGCCTGCGTTGCCTCATCAACCACAATCAAGCTAAATCGCGCCAGATCAAGTCGATCTGCGCTGTTGGTCGTCGTAGCAACAATTTGAGCCCGGTCCGTCTCTTCATCTGCATAGTGAGTGGAAACAACTCGAGACGTGATTTGGTCTCGCCGGCCAATTCGTGCCATTCGGTATCCATCTGCTTGGATTATCCCGTGGAGTGACTCCTCATCAGGGTCACCTGGGCTGCTCTCTCCGGCAATCAAATTATCTACTGCTTGATTTGAGTGCGCACAGACTAAGACACGTTCCCCCGACTCGGCTGCGGACTGGATGACCGCTGTTAGTGTTCGGGTCTTTCCTGTTCCTGGTGGCCCATGAATACAATACGCATCCTCCGATCGAAGAGCATTAATCGCTGCCCGGCGCTGGTAGGAATTCAATTCAAGCGAAGTATTCAGTGAAACCGAGAGGGGTGCGTCGAACGAGAGAGATGAATCACCTGCTAGAAGTTGCTTGCCCGAACTGGAGTCGGCCATCTCTCGGAAAGCCGAACGCTCGCGCTGGAAAGCAATATTTCGGTCGAGAATCGCAACAGAAACCCGGTCTGCCTGTCGGAGATCATCCTTCGCTTGAGAAGTCCGAGTCGTCGCCTCCCAGTCAAGCTCTATGTTGAAATCACTCAACCCGACACGCGTAACGATGCCCGGTACGATCGGCGAATTCGAATCATCGCCTGACGCAACCCCGACAATGTTCCCCTCGTGGATTCCGTAAGTCGATTGGACTGGATTACGGTGCGTTCCAGACCCTGGTGCTGAAACAGAAATTTGAGCCTCAGCTAATCGGGAGTATCCCGCAGATGTGATTCCATCTCCGCCTTGTTCCCGCTGCAGTCTATCGATAGACATTCCTCGATTGGAGTCCCAGACAGACCGTTGTTCCGCCTCCAACTCATTCGCCATCGCCTGCTCCGTTGCGTCGATAAAGTCGTCATATTCATCATCCGATAGTGGATCAACAGCCGAGAGTTCCCGTGGTGGTTGTGGTGGGCGATCATCGAAATACTCAGAAGGCAAGTATGAGGGTAGCTCAGATGGCGAATAACTAGAGTGCCAGAACCGCATTCGATACGCTAGATACGTCGATTCAGCCTCTCTGACCTCTCGGAAATCATCCCCGCCCGTGTTATCATTCAGAAAGTGTATCTCATGTGGGTCAGAATCATCACTAAGTAGGGTCTCGTCAGTTTCTCGGCGATAAATAAGATATTCTCCAGTCAATTCTGCCGAATCATCCTCGTGGAGAGGAATAAATACCTGACCACCTTGCTGAACCAGTGTCTTTTGGACGCGAAAGGCATTGATGATTTCTCCGACTGGAATCGGTTCCTCGAGGTTCCAAGATTCATCGGACTCGTTTACAGACGTAGAGACAGACAGCTGAGAGAGCTGATGGTCGCCTTCAAGAAATGACTCGGTAACTGAATCCAAGTAGGCCTCCATAGTCGAGGAAGATACGCTACCGTAGTATAAAACACGGGCAACGCACTGTTAGCCTAATTTCCCCAATGAGAGGTGCATTACCCCGATCTCTGAGCTAATTTCCTCTACTTCCGACTACCATCTCTATGGGTCTATCTGAAAGCAGTCTGGGCAATAGTCCCAGTCCGCCTGTTCGTGGTGAGATCGGTTATTACACTTTCGCGGATTTCCGTTTAGGTGGTCCAATCCCCAATCCGGGTTTGGAACTTTTCCGAACAGAATTGCCGCCTCAGTCTCCCCCTGCCCGGTATGGTTCGTGAGAAGGTGAACAGGGCAGTGCTGGCATTCCCAGAGCGCGACGTCGACGCGATCATCATACCTTCTTTCGATGACTTCCTTTCTCCTCCATTCGTGAATGCCGTGAGGTCCGCGACACGGTGCGACATCGGTACGGTTTGCTAATGCTCCCTCAAACGTCCGTTCACGACCGAACGAGTCGCCGTTCTTCCAGTCGTCAAAATCGTCCGCAACATCGGGATAGGGGATAACAGCGTCACGAAGAACTTCGATGTCGACCTCTGGTGCGAGCACCCCCTCGTAGTCGTACACGAATCTGGTGATTTCGTGATCGTACCGCCGGCGTGATCCGCACCACCAGCAGTATTCGTATTCGTACCCGTCCGGATGTGCATATCCTGGGACTTGGTTCCAATTGTGGCCCCCGTATTCTTCGACGAAATGGCAACCCCGAGATTTCTCCTTCCAGTTGAGATTCGCTTCAACACGAGTGTCGAACTCCCACGGGTCGTACTCACGGATACTGAAAGCACGCCCGTCGTCGGCTTGGAACGCGTCATCGACAATCTGGTAGTCCAGCTGCTCGTCACCAAAGTCTTCAGACTCCAACCACGCGACTGAGTACCCCGCTGAAAGGTAATCGTGGGTGGTCCCTTCGATGTCCTTGCTGTGGTGCTTGTGTTGAACCTCGATGATGAGGCCGCCTCCGAAGAAGGGGTTTTCCTCATTAAACTCAACGAGGGCGTCGGCCCGTCGGGTCCCGGGAGTTGTCGGCGTCCCTGTCGCGTGGATTGTGATTTCAGCCCCGACGCGTGCTGTATTCGGATATTGGTCTGCCAGCGTAGCGACCGCCAGTGCCGTACAGCGAGCGTGGGTATCTGATTCCCCCTGGCTCGCCTTTGAACAGAACTCAGCTGCGTCGTCGGCAGCGTGAAAGAAGTGGCGGGCACGGTGGTCGCCATCGCGAGGATAAAGGATACCTCGGCACTCAGGACATTCGACGGGCTGCTGGTCATCGACCTGTGTAGGGGTGACAATCTTCCCGTCGTCGAGTGCTCTGAACGGCACGGTCAACTGAAACAAAATACGTGGTCTGCTTGAACGTTCCGCTGTTCCGGATTACCGACGACAGGCCGCCAATTCAACGGAGGTATTTTCGTAGCTGCGTATCACTTCCAAGTATGACCCATCAGCGGATTCTCGCCTGTGGCGACAATCACGGGGATACAGAATCACTCGAGAAACTTGTCGAGGCAACCGACGGTGAGGAATTCGACTTCATCATCCATATGGGCGACATCACGAACGCCTACAAGACTGATATCGAGACGGGGGTCGACCAACTCCGGGCTGTGGAACCGTATTTCGAGACATTAGCGGAACGGGGAACTCTCGTCTACATCTATGGAAACAGAGATAAGGAACGGGCGTTCGGCGGATCACCAACACACGTCTCAGAAGAATACGAACTGAGTGTCGGTCATCGTCTCCAGGCTGGTAATGAACTAACGGTCGATGGACAGCGGTTTACAGCGGACCCAGCCGATGCTGGCCCCGAAGATATCCTCCTCACTCACGGTATCTCTCAGGAGGCATTTTTCCAATCATCGGCAAACGCCTACTTTTGCGGTGATACACACCGAGCACGGCAGTTCAAAACCGCACTCAATACCGGATATCTCCACAACGATAAGGGGTTCAACGGCGCCTACTTTACCGCCACCCTCGACGACGATGAATTGAAGGTAGCCGTTCACGGACTCGACGAACAGTGGAAGGGGTTTGTCTGTCCGGACCACCAGTGGTACGGCCGGCAGTTCACTCCTGAAAAGTTCGGCTGCGGCCTCTGTAAATTTGGGCCCACCCGCCAATTCATGGGGATGGCTTCACTTGCGTTCCGAGAAACAGCTGACGGCAAGACATCGAACGCAACAGCGTCTGTACAGGAATTAGTCTCGGTGGCAAGAGAGATATTTATTGACTCAGACCAGCTCGCCGATCAGTTCGAACAGTATCTCAACGAACTCGCTGCACGCGAAACCGCTGGGCCCACGGACCCGCTTGCACCAGTAGACGACGATACGAACCGACTAAGAACGCCGTGAAGGAGTAGAGGATCCAATTGGGACAGGTCAGTAGCCCGATTTTATAACTACTGACCGTCTTTTCCGGCCTAATGTCAGAATCACCCTATCCAGGGGCTTTCCATATGCGAGGGTGGAACATCGAGATTACTGACACCCAGTCTCAAAATGTGCTCGAGGCTTGGCTACACCTCCTCGATAATCAAGATTCGTACACCAACGAACGAATCGACCTCCTTGATGCTATTGATGAGCTGAAACCGGCCGTTAGAGACGAGGATACGGGAAATATTGGAAAATTCCAGGAGGATTTGAAGGAGGTACTTGAGGGTGCCCCCATTTCGCTCTTCGAACCTGTGCGGTCAGCAATCAACCCAGTTCTTGTTGATTTCGCTAATGTCGAAACCAGTCGAGACGAGATTCAAGATCTCCTTTGGGAGAATACTGAGATCGATCTTGACGGACTCCGTCAAGATGCCGCTGACGCAGATATCAAAGTGAATGCAGGGCAATTCAAGGGCCGAATCGGGGATATCGTTGCAGAGGAAGCTGATGAGATTGCCTCCACCTCGTACGATTTCGAAGCTCTACTAGAGGGACTCGAAACAGCACAGGAATACCTCGAATCGCAGTCGTTCATCCAGCGCTATCGGGATGCTCATTCCAGGGTTCTGGAGGACTATCTCGAAGGAAAATCACCGGCGACCGATTTTCTACTGCGTGAAACGATTGAGCGCTTGTTCGCGGAGCTGTACGTGGACGAATGGCGAGAGGATGGGCTGGAAAAAGCGATCAAATCGTTTGCTAAGGAGGAGTCATTAGCAGCCCGAATCAGCGATCTAAAAGAGATTCTCCGAGGTGAGGAGCCTGAAACGGTTTGTTATGTCCCAATCGAGAATGTCCAGTTAGGGGGAGTGACTCCGTTAGAGGTCGGGGAAGTGGATCTCTATGAACCGTCTTCAGACGATTGTGACATCTTTGACCGGCTTAATGAGAGCACAGCAATCTTCGAAGATCGGCTTAGAGAGAACTCAGACATTATTGCGGAACTCAAGGTACGACTCCCGATTAGCTCAGTCGGACGGCGACGAGTAGAAGCAGAGATTAATCGAGTGATTGATGTTCTGAACTTCGGTAAAACTCGAAATCTCATCGAAATCCCATTTGATGGCCGGTATACAATCCTATGTGAAACTGGGGACGGTGAGGTGATTCACTTCCACAGATCACTCTCATCGAGATTTGATTCCGATTTTATGCATACTGATTCCCCCGAGACAGTCACAAAACGGATCGACCTCTTCGACCGCTATTTACAGGGTACTCCGGAAACAGAACTCGAGAAGGCGATTGACAAGAGTGTTCGATGGTATGGTTATGCTGCTCAGAGTACTCATCCTGAAGAGCGATTCCTGAAGTACGTAATCGCGCTTGAATCACTTCTCGTGAAAGATATTACCGAGAGCAAGGCCAATACGATTGCTCACCGGGCTGTACAAATCCTCCAGGTTCACGAGGACTACCGCGGGTGGGAGTACACAATCTTCGACGAGATGTACGCTATACGAAGCCGAATCGTACATCAGGGTGTTCGGAATCTGCCTGAGTTCGAATACCAACTGGATCGGCTTCGGCAACGGACCCGACAGGTAATCTCCGCAGTCACCTACCGTGTAGATGACTGCGACTCTATCGACGAAGTCGTCGAAACGATTCAAGCCGAGGAGGAGCAATTGAAGCAGGAGAAGACCGACAGGTCACCGATCGCAGTGGGGAAATCTTTCGAGACAGAAGCGACATTGCAAACCCCTAACGGACGTACGATTGGCACTGTCGAGTTAGAAGCCGAGTTCTATGATGATGGACGATACGTATACTATGAAGGAGAGATTCACTCGTTAGAACACGGTGACCAAGCGAAGATTCAGGGGACAGACGATTACGAACTTGCCTTTGAACTCGATGGTACCGAGTACGTGGGCTTGGACGTGAGCTTCCCCGAGAACTCGGCGTTTGAATTAGTGGTGGACCCCACCTATCCATTCAAAATCCGGTGGTACGATATCCAAGAATCCGATTAACGTAGCCCCTCATCGGTCGATTTCTTCCAGAGCTTCCGTGGCGACATCCCCCAGTTCTCCGGCCTCAATATGTGAGTAGCGTTCTCGGACCATCTCTTCGGAGTTATCGAGATACCGGGCCGCAACCGTGTATCCGAACGCGCGGACAAGGACCTCTCCCATCCCTCGACGACCGCCGTGCGGAGCAAGATAATCGTGTTTCGGATGATCGATCTCAATCTCTGCGGCCTCCGAGAGCCGTTGGAGAATGGACCGTGCGCCGTCTGTCGTGATCGACGGCGTCCGAATATCCTCATCGAGCGCAAGCAGGAGGTCGCGAGCGTACTCCTCACGACGCTCAGTAATTGCTACCGGGCGTTCCCCTCGTTCGGCGAGCTCTTGCTGGAGGAGCTCCGCAAGTGTTCGCTGGTCGAACGTCGGGAACACGGGCCACCGCTCCGTCGGCGGGTCCATCAGCTGACGATAGCTACGCAGCGGAGAGATCACCGGGTCGGGGAGACTCGCGGCATCCCACTGCTGTTTCTTCCGGTAGACATCCATACTCCCGTCGTCGAGGGAGAGGTCTTCCCAGCGGACCCCGCGCCGTCGCGGGTCGTTCGGATCCCGGAGGAGTTCTCCGACGCGGACAGCTGTGTACGCGAGGACGAACACCAGAGCCCGGTCACGAGCCGCCTTCAGCGCCGCGTAGCGTCCTCGCTGCTTGTCGAGGTCAGTATCCTCCGGGAGTGTCGCGTACGCCTCAACGGCATCACGGGCCTGTTCGTCGACGTAGCGGGTCAGAGCATGGCGCTGTTCGGACGTCCAGGCCTGCTGGTCGCCGGGCTTGCGGCCGTCGTCCTCGGGGAGCGGCGCCATCGCACTCGCCCGCTGCGCGTAGTGGGCCTCAAGATATCCCTCGTTGACGCACCAGCCACACCACGCAGAGATATAGCGATAATATGTTTGTACCGTGTTTTGCTTGAGTCCCCGGTCTCCTCCGAGATGCCGAGAGTACTCCCGGAACACGCGTTCGTCGAGATCGTCGAAGGTCGCCTCGCGGTCGACGTCGTCGGGGACGATCCCGGCCCAGTCGTCGTCGCCGCGGTCGCCGGCGGCCCACTCGGCGAACCGCTCGAGCTCGCGTGCAGCGTTACGTCGGTAGTTCCCGCCGTCGCCGCCGCGGCCTTTCCCCTTGTCTTGGAGGTAGCGCTCGAAGCTGTCGTCGAGCGGCGTCGAAAGCGCTCGATCAGGCATCCACCGGCCCTCCACCGTCCTGCGGGCCCGGTCTCGGTGCCTCTACCCTGGGGGAAGCGCCGTCGTGAGG
>Ga0207733_100590_pt1 | contig 18480 bp, 17 predicted proteins | sample A23P3SouthBayCA_FD_187735 | JGI IMG/M metagenome (GOLD analysis project Ga0207733, IMG submission 187735) | Aerobic enrichment media microbial communities from Eden Landing Ponds, California, USA - A23 P3 (SPAdes) | ecosystem: Environmental > Aquatic > Marine > Unclassified | place: Emeryville... | reverse complement strand
CCGCCTTTTTTGGTCGAGCTTTTTCAAGGAGCGGTTCGCGCGAAGCGCGAACCCGACGCAGAAAAAGGTCGGTTAGCGGCCATCATACAGCCGCGAGCCGATGCGGTCCGGCAGGCCGGCGTCGCCGACGGCGTCGACGACCGCGTCGACGTCGTACTCGACTCGGTGTGTCTCGACCGCGAGGTCGTCGAGGTCGAGCACCGCGTAGGCCGCCCGCGGGTCGCCGTCGCGGGGCTGGCCGACGCTCCCCGGGTTCAGCACGACCCCCTCGTCGAAGCGCTCGTACCCCTGGACGTGGGTGTGTCCGAGTACGAGGACGTCCTCGTCGCCGAGCAGGCGCGGCGAGAACTCGTCGGGGTAGGTGTACCGGTCGGGGTCGTCCGGGTGGCCGTGGACCAGTTTGAGGCGGCCGTCGGCGACACGCCGCTCGTCGGGGAGGTCGGCCAGCCACGCGAGCGCGTCGTCGTCCAAGTGCTCGCGGGCGTGCTCGACGCCGGCGGCGGCCATGCTGTTGAAGCGGAAGGCACTCCCGGAGGCGACCGCGCGGTCGTGGTTGCCCATCACCGTCGGCACCGACCGCTCGCGCATCGCCGCGACGCAGGCCGCCGGCCAGGGGTTGTACCCCACGACGTCCCCCGCACAGACCAGGCCGTCGACCGGCGGCAGGTCCGCGAGGACGGCGTCGAGTGCGACCCTGTTCCCGTGGATGTCCGAGAGCACGCCCAGGCGCATGTGATCCCGTAGACGCTCCGGGGTTTAGTGGTCACCGACCGACCTTTTGCTGGGGTCGCTCGCGGTGACGTCAGTTCGCGGAAAATGGTCCTGCATATCGCCTCGGCGCGGTAGTTCACGGCGGAGCAGTTTGATGTCTCTCTACTCGGTTCGAGTACTCATCGCCGAGGCTTGCTGCTTCACACCGTCGTCCGCGCTCCCAGTTGGGAGCCGCACCGTAATCGACGTCCCGTCGCCAACGGCGGCACTGACCTCCCCGCCCAGCCCGGAAACGATCCAGTTGACCAGCCACAGTCCGAGCCCGGAGCCGTGAGCGAGCGGCGTCTCGCGGCCGGCTTCAAGCACCTGTTGTTCCATCTCCGGGAGTCCCGGGCCCTCGTCTATCACGTGGACCACCATGTCGCCGTCGGCTGCCGTCTCGACGCGGAAGACGACCGGTGACGAGCCACCGTGTTTTGCGGCGTTTTCACCGAGTTCCGCGAAAGCCAGCCGGAGGCTCTCCGTCGCCATTACCTCCTCGTTGTCCTCGGCCTCGACCGCGAACTCGATGTCCGGATAGTCCTCCTCCAGGTCGGTCACCACCGACCGAACATCTGCGAGCACGTCCCGCGGCCTGGGGGAGTCCGTCGCCTGGACCGTACTCTGGAACGTCCTGGCCTTTTCACTCAGACCGATCAGTCGATTCGTAGTGTTCTGGATTTTGGCGGCAAACTCTGCCGGGTTGCCGTCGGTCTCATCGGCGATGGCCGTCGCGAATCCTCCGATGACGTTCATGTCGTTGCGAAGGTTGTGACGCAGGACGCGGTTCAGCACCTCGATCAACCGATCGCGGCGTTTCTGTTCCGTAACGTCCTCCTGAATGCCCACGAAATGTGTAACCATCCCGCCGTCTTCGCCGGTGACGGGTGCGACCGTCAGTTTGTTCCAGAACGGTGTCCCGTCGGCCCGATAGTTGAGAATCTCGGTGCGGACCGGCTCCTCCGCGTCGATGGCGTTCCGGAGTTCGGCGATCGTCCCCTCGTCGGTGTCTTCGCCCTGCAGAAATCGGCAGTTGTCGCCCAGTATTCGATCTTTGGAGTAGCCGGTCAGACGAACGAATCCCTGATTGGCGTACATGATCGGGATATCCGGTTCGGACGCGTCGCCGATCGTAATACCGACCGTCGACTCCTCCATCGCGCGGTTCTTCACGCGCAAGTCGTTCTCGCGGTCCAACCGTTCGGTGATGTCCTGGAAGACCCCCCGGATCCGTTCGACGTGGTCGCCGTCATCGTCGTAGACCGGACGCCCGATCGCGTTCACCCACCGAACGGTCTGATCTGGCTGGACGATCCGCAGTTCCAAATCGTACGGTTCGCCGGCCTCGGTGAGTCGATCGACGGCCGTCCTGATCGTGTCCCGATCCGCCGGATGATAGAACTCGAGTGCGTCCTCAGGGGTCGGGTCGTAGTCGAGAGGTAGTCCGTGAATGCGATAGACCTCGTCGCTCCACTGGAGCGTCCCTGCATCCACGTCGATCTCCCAGCCACCGATGTCTGCGACTTCCTGGGTGCGCTTGAGGAATTCGCGGGCCCGCTCCAGTTCGAGTTCGCGCTCCCGTCGGCTAGAGATATCACGGACGAGTTCGAGCAGGTACTCGGATCCCTCGATCTGGACCCGACTCACGCTCATCTCGATAGGAATTCTCGCTCCGTCTCCCCGTTCCAGGACCAGTGGCGTGTCGTCGTCGAACCGGACGTACTGGGTTTTCTCCTCGATCGTCGCAAACAGGTCCGCGTACCGATCACGATCGTCCTGCGGATGTAAATCGAGCACGGACATGCCGCTAAGCTCTCCAGCTCCGTACCCGCTGATCTCGACGGCCTGCTCGTTGACCTCGTCGATCTCGGTCGATCCCGCGTCGACCAGAAACACGGCGTACGGTGCGAGTTGGATGAGCGTCTCGTACTTCTCCTCGGAGAGTTGCCGGGCCTGCTCCGATGCCTCCACTTGCGATTCGTAGCGCCTGGCATCGATATCGCGTCCGAGCAGGCGGGCGACCAGTTCGACGAAGGCCTGTTCCTCGGCAGTGAAGTCGGTGTCACGCGACTTCCGTGAAATGAAACACACCGTGCCCCATGGTTCTCCATCGACGATGATCGTGGTCCCGAGATAGCACTCGAACCCGTGCTCGAGAAAGGCTGGATCGTCCGCCCAGCCCTGTTCGGAGGCATTCGAGAGGGCGATCGGCGAGTGGGATTCGAGGGTGCGACGACAGTATGTCGTGCCGCGTTGGAGCGTGGCTCCCTCCGGAAGAATCGACGGTTCCTCCCCAACGCTGACGAGGACCTCGTCCGTCGCCCCGTCGTCGTTCGGTCGCTGGATGTGGCCGTTCTCGACGTCCAGGAACTCCCGGCCGAGCGATAGCGCCCGCCGTTGTTTTTCCAGCCCCTCCACGTCGTCGTTCTCCATCAACTCGTAGAGTTCCCGACGGATTTGGGCCCGCGCCATCGCGTCTGTCATTGACCAATCATTGTCTGATTCCCCTATCCGAGTGGATAGATTTGATACGGACCCTACCCGTTCCGTGCCATCTTCTCTTCATTGGGTAGGAACCCTTCACACTGGAAAAAATGGGCTCCGGAGCTATTTAGCTCTGACTCCGGTCCCTCCACTTACACGGAGGCAGTTCTGTTAGGCCAGCTCTATTCGACCGTATTTTTCAGTCACAGCACGATATGAAACACCGATAGCTGATTGTCCTGTCTCTGTCATATTCATCGCGAGCATCCGCGCGAGCAGGGCGAGACGGCACAGCCGTCTCGCTGGCCATCCGGGCGACTGGAGTCGCCCGGAGACGAAGCGAGCGAGGAAACCCGACGAGTAAAACGGTCGCTGGCTACTCCGGCCCGTTGTAGACGGCGGTGTCGACGCCGCCGTCGACGGTCGCGCCGGCGGCACAGACGGCGTGTTCGAAGTCGAGGTCATAGGCCGTCCGCGCGGCATTCGCCGCCGAGTCGGCTGCAAAGTCGAACGCCGTCGGTGTGTCGCGCTCGTAGGTCGCGACCAGCGTCGGTTCGACGACCCGCTCGACCAGCAGGGCGTCCCGGCGGACGATGCCGACGTACGCGCCCCGGCTGTCGGCCTCGGCGGATCCCTCGGCCGTCGCCCGGGCCCCCGGCTGGTCGACGCCGACGACGCCGGCGATCCGCGGCGTGTCGTAGTCGTCCTTCTCGAAGTCCAGCGACAGCAGGACCGACGCCAGCGCGTCCCGCGCGGGGAGGCCGAGGTCGAGCTTTTCGGCGATCGGATCGACGTGCGAGCCGTTGCCGACGACGACGCCGTCCCCGCCCTCGCGGACGCAGTTGTAGGAGACGTAGGGGTTGTCCGTCTCGGGGGCGTCCGGCGTCGGCGCCACCGTGAGCACCCCGTCCCGTTCGACCACGTGGCGGTTGGGGAACGACCGCGAGGAGACGCGATAGGCAGCCGTCTCCGGTCCGACGACGACGAAACGACCGACGTACATATCCGGTGGTCGGACGACGGACGGTAAGTAGGTGGCGGTGCGGGCAGGCTCGGGACGTCGCGATCGAATCAGGCCCGACTGCGGCGTGGCGCACCGTCACACGCCGACCGTGACTCGCAACGTTTACGGTCCCCGACCGGGTACCATCGCCCGCAGTCCCGTAGGGTAGTGGCCAATCCTGCGAGCTTCTGGGGCTCGCGACGCTGGTTCGAATCCAGCCGGGACTACTCTCGTCCTCGACATCGTTTTGGCTCCGACCTCACCTGCGCAGTCGGGCGATTCTCCAGCCGAAGCGAGGGGGTTCATGCCAGTCCGTGGAGAGGACGTCGACCCCGACTCTGGGGCGACCGATCCCGACCGGCGGACCGCCGAGGGGACAACATTCATGTCGGATCGTGGACTACAACCGACAGGGAGGTGGCACCGTGCCAGTGGTACCACACTACCCGACCGACGACGACCGGCGCGACGACGCGCCGGACATCGATCGGATCGTCGACCGGATCATCCGCGGCGGCGACGGGCCCTCGTCGCCCCGGGCACCGCCGGCGTGACCCCGCCGGTCGATCCGGTCGCGACCGTTCCCTTCGCCCGATTTTTCGCGTCGACCGTCGTCCCGAGCAGGGCGTTCGATCCATCGGTCAAAGCGACGTTTGAGTCTCTGCAAAGCACTTATCCGTGGGGTCGGTAGGTGTACCCGCCGATGCCCCCGCACCGATCCCCTTCCCTCCAGCACGACCCTGTGACGTTCCCCGAAGACGGTTCGGCCGATTCGGAGTCCCCCGACGTCGACTCGGCGGCCGCGGATCCCTCGGGTGCTGACTCGACGCCAGCCGGAGTGTCGTTCCCAGCCGCCGACGACTCCTCCCGTCACGTCGACGACGAGTCCGACCGCCACGACGAAGAGCCCCCCTCCGTCGAGCCGTCCCCGATCAGCGAGGACGTCCTCGTCAGAAACTACGACGTCGAGCGGGCCTACCGCATCGACCTGACGTTCCGCGGCGTCGACGGCGACGTTCGCCGCCGAACGTACCGCCTCGACCCGGGCGAGTTCCACAGCGAAGTCGACACCCTCCCGGCCGGCGAGTACGAGGTCACCGCCGAACTCGACACCGGCCGAACCGCGACCGCCCGCTGTCGGATCGGCGAGGCCCCCGATCGGATGGCCCTCGTCGAGGTCGGCAACTGGAACGTCAGCGTCACCGACGGCGTCTACTGAGTCCCGACCTGCCGCCCTCCAGTGTCCCCCTGACGCTCCTCCCGTAACCGGGCCGCACTCCTTCCCCAGTCGGTCCGGTGACTCCGCGACGCTGGTAGCGTTCTCCCCCCGACGCTGGCAGCGTTCGCCCCCCGACGCTGGTAGCGTTCTCCCCCGACGCTGCCAGCGTTCTCCCCCTACACTCCCCCCACACCCGCACAGACACCGCCGGCACACCCGTACGGACGCCCCTCGTCTGTCAGGTCGGCGGTAGGTTAATGTCGTCCACCGTCGAATCGCCGCCATGGACATCGACATCGAAGCGGCAGTGACGTACCCGACGGAGTCGGACGACTGGGTGTTGACGGTGCTGATCGGGGGGATCCTCGCGCTGTTCTCGTTTTTGTTGCTCCCGCTCTTTCTCGTGACCGGATATATCGTTCGGGTGATACGTGCGGGGATCGCTGACGACCCCGCGCCGCCGACCTTCGACGACTGGGGGACGCTGCTCGTCGAGGGGTTCGTCGGCTTCGTCGTCACCCTGGTGTACCAGCTCGTGCCGCTGATCGTCCTCGGGGTCACCGTGGGCGGCTCGATCCTCGCGCTGTTGACCGGCTCCGAGGTCGGCGCCGGCCTCGGTATCTTCGGCCTGCTCGGCGGGATGTCCCTCGGCCTCATCCTGTCGGTCGTGTTCGGCTACTTCGGCGTGGTCGGCCTCGCGAACTACGCCCACGAGCGGCGGTTCGGCGCCGCCTTCGACGTCGGCCTCGTCCGATCGGTGGCGCTCGACGGCGACTACGCCGTCCCCTTCTTCTACGGGGTCGCCCTGCTGCTTGCGGCAGCCGTCGTTACGAGTGTGTTCTCGTTCATCCCGTTCCTCGGTCAGATCGTCGGCGTGTTCGTCACCTTCTACGCCCAGATCGGCGCGAGCCGGCTCTGGGGACTTGGGTACGCCGCGTCCCGGGACCTGGCTGGCGACCGCGACTCCGGGATCGACGACGCCACTACGGTCGTCTGATCCTCGGGTCGTCGCGCCGTTCCCTCCCGGCCCGTCACTCGCCGCGTCGACCGCCCGCTCGGCGATCGTCTCCCGTCCTCCGGGTGCCTTCCGGCCGCCCGTCGACGCCGGGCACCCGTCCCGTCGTCAGCACCCACGCACCCGCCGCGAGCGCGGTCGCCAGCGCCAGCGGCCACAGATCCGAACTCAGGTACAGCCCGGCCGCCGGCGGCTGCCACCAGGAAAGCGGGTAGAGATAGGGTGGGGCGACCCCGCCGCCCCGGACGACGCCGACGTCGAGCAGGAGGTGTTCGACGGCCCCGCCGACGAGGACGAGCCAGGCGGTCCGTCGCCGTCCCGACTCGAACAACAGCGCGCCGAGCCCCGCGACCAGGAGGACCCCGCCCAGGCGGTGGAGGACGAGCCACTGGAACCGCACCCCGACGAGCGCCGCCACCTCTGCAGGCGACACGACCTGGCCGGCCTTGGCGAGGTCGGGGAGGACGGCGCCGACCATCAGAACCGGCACCCAGGCGGGGGCGAGCCGCCCGCGCCAGGCGAGCACCGCGCCGGTCGCGTAGGCCACGAGGACGTGCGCCAGCAGGTCAACCACCGTCCCCACCTCCGTCGGACGCTCCGGGTTCCCGGTCCATCGTCCCGTCGCCCCGGGACGTGAACGTGAGTCGTCGCCAGTCGACCCGCCACCGCCGGAGGAACGCCCCGGCGGCCAGCAGGCCGCCGATCGCCGAAATCACGTACATTCGGCGCTGGTTCCTCCGGTCGTGGACAACGAGCCGCGTCGCCTCGATTCGGGCGTCGCCGGTGACGACGCCGTACACCTGGACGACGTCGCCGGGGGCGACCCTGGCGACGGTGCCCGTCTCGATCCCCGACGCGTCGACCACCAGCGGGGGAACCCCCGCCGGCGACGACACCGTCAACCGACCGTCGGCGACGCTCTCGACCGTGAGCCAGAGGTACGCCCGGTCGCCGACCCCCGGTGGGTCGGGGCCGACGACCGCTTCCACCGTCGTCAGCGACTCGGTGTTGGCCAGTCGAGTCGCGTCGTAGTGGGCGGCGAGGCCGACCAGCGCGAGGACGAGCACGACTGCCAGGGCCAGCCGTTTCGCTCCGTCACGTCTCACGGCCGATGCCTGAGAGGGCGGCGACAAAGCCGTTCCGGGTTCCGGGCTTCGGGTGCGGAGTTCGGGACCCCCGATCGCCCTGTCGTCGTCGGCGGGACGGCCTACTTCTCGACGGGCAACAGCGCGACCCGTTCCCGGACGAGGTCGGCCAGGTCGCCCTCGACGGCCCGGAGTTCGGCGTCGGTCACGTCGAAGAAGGCCCGGACAGCCTCGCGGTCGTACGTTCCCAGGGTCGGCCCGGGATCGATCAGGTCCTCGATCCGCTCGACTGCGGCCGCCTCGTCGGCGCCGTCGATCAGGATCACCGCGCGGTTTGCGCCCGCCGTCAGCCCCATCTCCAGGGCGTCGTCGATCTGCCGGCGCCCCGCGGCGTACAGCAGGATCTCGACGGCGCGGTTGCGGGCGACGTTCTCGCCGCGCTCGATGGCGCGGTCGGCCAGTTCGACGGCCCGGGTCAGGTGCTCGCGGTCGACGACGTAGTCGGCGTCGACCGCCTGCACCGTCGCGCCGGTGTCGGCGCTCACGGCCGCGAAAGTCGACAGCAATGCGTCCACGTCCTCGACCTCGATGGTCCCCTCGATCAGCCTCACTCGAAATCACCCAGGCTGGCCTGCGTCTCGTCGTCCTCGCGCGCAGAGTCGCCGGTTCCGCGGGCGGTGTCCGGTCGGCCCCTGCCTGCCGTTTGCGCCCCGCCCGCGTCACCGGCGCCGCCGTCGGCGTCGACGCCGTCCATCGACGGGTCGCGTCGGCCGGCGTTCTCCAGGATCGTCTCGGCGGTCTTCCGGCGCCCGCGGACCGCGCCGAGCACCGTCGCCTTTTCGGCCTCCCGCAGGTCGGCGCGGGACTCGACCCCGGCCTCGAACAGCCGGCGGGCGCGCTTGCGGCCGACGTTTCGCACCCCGGCCAGGTCGAGCAGTTCCTCGCGGACGCCGTACTGGACGCGCATCCGGGCCTCCCTGACGGGTACCACGGGGAGGTCGAGTTCGCCCGCCAGCGTCTCGGCGGCGCCGAGCAGCCACTCGGCGGTGTCGACCTTCCCGCGCACGTCGCCGGGGCCGATCCCGTAGCGTTCGGTGATCCGGTCCTCGTCGACCTCGTCGGCCCAGTCCTCCAGCATCCGGGCGGTCTTGAGCGCTGACAGCCATTCCTCGAAGGCGACGTCGTCGTACTCCGAGGGGGTCCGCCCGAGCAGTTCCGGTTCGCGCTCGAAACAGATCTCGGTGTAGGTCTCCCGATCCCCCGACTTCAGGTAGAGCGGGTACGTGTCCGGGGTCCGGCTGACGAGGTGATACAGCCCCAGCGCGGTCGGGTAGGTGACCGCCGGGTCGTCGGTGACCTCGCCATCGGTGGCCTCGTCGTCGGCCGTCTCCTCGTCGCCGACGTCGCCGTTTTCGGGTCGGAGTTCGCTCGCGGGGCGGAAGCCCTCTGCCTCTTCGCTGTCGGCGCCGCTCCCGTCGGCGTCGTCGGTCGCTCCCGACCGCGCGCCGCTCCCATCGCCGGCGAGCGCCCGCACCTGTTCCGCGCGGTGGTCGCCGGCCCACCGGAGGCCGTCGACGATTTCGGCGGCGGACATGGGGTCGAGGTAGAGCCGCGAGACGGTGTGGCCGACCCCGGTCGCCGACAGGTCGTCGCCGTCCCGCTCCAGGAAGTCGTTGGCGACGAGATACTCGATCACCCGGTCGGCGACGCTCGCGAGGTGGGCGTCGTCGTCGGCCTGGGTCGCATACAGCGTCTCCTCTAAGAACTCCAGCAGGCCGTCGCGGGTGCGGGCGAACCCGGAGGCGACGGTCGCGAGCAGGTGGGTCCTGAGGGCCGGTTCGGCGGCCAGTTTCGATCGGACCGGCTCGGGGTCGGCCCAGACGTAGCGGTCGAACAGTTCGTCGCGGGTGTCGGCGTCCTTGGCCAGCAACACCGCCTCGCCGTAGGGATCGAGCCCCGGGCGCCCCGCCCGGCCCATCATCTGGTGGACCTCCAGGGCGTCCAGTGGCTTCATGCCGCCGAACTCGCCGTCGTAGCGCCGCCAGTCCCGCACGATCACGCGCCGGGCCGGCGTGTTGACCCCGGCCGCCAGCGTCGGCGTCGCACAGATGCACTTCAGGAGGCGGTCGCGGAAGGCGTCCTCGACGAGCGACCGGTGTTCGCCCGCGAGGCCGGCGTGGTGGAAAGCGGCGCCGCGCTCGACGCAGTCCGCGAGGTCGTCGCTGGTCTCGGTGTCCGACACCTCACGGACCTCCGCGGCGAGGTCGGCGAGCGACGCCTGCTCCTCGTCGGTCAGGTGCCGCTCGGTGACGTTCCCGAGCCGCCGGGCCGCGGCCTCGGCGTTGCGACGGGAGTTGACGAACACGAGCGAGGAGCCCCGGCCGTATTCGGCGTGGTCGTCCCGAAGGGCGTCGTCGACGAGGGCGGCGGTCTGCTTCTGTCCGTTCTCGACGCGGACCTCTCGCTGGTCGCCGTCGGCGAAGGTGATGGCGTTGCCGTAGTGGACGCCCGTCCGGAGGTCGATCGGGCGCCACTCCGAGGCGACGAGGTCGGCGTCGAGCCAGTCGGCCACCTCGTCGGCGTTGCCGACCGTCGCCGACAGCGCGACGACCTGCAGCCCGGGGTTGATCCGGCGGAGTTTCGCCAGCGTCACCTCCAGGGTCGGCCCCCGGCTCGCGTCGTCGACGAGGTGGACCTCGTCGGCGACTACACACCGAAGGTTCTCCAGCCAGGGCGCGCCGTTGCGCACGAGCGAGTCGACCTTCTCGCTGGTGGCGACGACGACGTCGGCCGAGGCGAGCCACTCGCCGCTCTCCTCGTAGTTGCCCGTCGAGACGGCGACGTCGAACCCCAGGTCCTCCCAGCGCTCGAACTCGGCGGCCTTCTCGCTGGCCAGCGCCCGCAGCGGGACCACGTACAGCGCGGTCCCGCCGTCCGCGATGGCCGACAGCATCGCCAGTTCCGCGATCAGCGTCTTCCCGCTCGCGGTCGGGACGCTGGCGACGAGGTTCCGCCCCTCGGTGAGCCCCGCCTCGACGGCCGCCGCCTGCGGCGGGTACAGCGACTCGACGCCCGTCTCCCGCAGGCGCTCTGTGACCCCCTCGGGCAGGTTCGGTACGGCCCCCGGTTCCATTGGCGGTCCTTGGTGCGTCCCCCGATTGAAGCTGTCGCCTCGGGGCTCCCGGACGGTCGCGTTCGCGGCCCGCGCCGTCGCTTCCACGGCGGCCGAAGTTCTTTGGTGGCTCCCCCCGTTCCCCCGCCCATGCCGCAGCACGCCGTGCTGTTCGTGGCCGACGGCTCCCCGGACGACACCGCACCCGTTCTGGCGCTCCGGGACCGACTGGACGCCAGCGTCGCCACCGCCGCCTCGGGCGCGGCCGCGCGACGGGCGCTGGCCGAGGACCTGCCGGACTGTGTCGTCACCGACTACGAACTGCCAGACGAGACCGGGCTCGACCTCCTCGAACACGTCCGGAGCGAGCGCCCCGACGCCGGCTGCATCCTGTTTACGGGCGTCGACCGGGACGCGATCGACACCGCGGCCTTCGGCGACGTGCTCCCCGAATACGTCGACAGCGACCTCCCCGACGCCGTCGACCGCCTCGTCGATCTCACCCGGAACGCGCTGGAGGCCCGGAGCCACGCGGGCTACCCGCTCCCCGACGACGAGCACGGTCGACTCGAAACCCTCGCCGGCCTCGACCTCGATTCGGCCCCCCTGCAGGCCGCCCTCGACCGACTCACTGCGCTCGCGGCCGAGCACTTCGACGTGCCGATGGCCTCGGTCAACGTCGTCTTCTCCCACAGCCAGGACTGTCTCGTCGCCCACGGGGCCGACTGGAGCCCGCTTCCCCGGGAGGACACCGTCTGCACCTACACGATCCTCGACGACGACATCACGGTCATCGAAGACCTCCGGGACGACGTCCGGTTTGCGGACAACGACGCGCTGGCGGACATGGGGATCAGGTTTTACGCCGGCGCGCCGCTTCGGGTCGGGGAGGCCGCCCCCGTCGGCACGCTGTGTCTCTACGACGACAAGCCCCGTTCGTTCCCCGAGGCCGACCGGGAATCGTTGCGTCGGTTCACCGCCGAGGTGGTCGACCAGTTCGCCCTCCGGGCCCGCCGCCGCTCGACCGACCGAGACGGGGACGCGGCACGTACCGGGGATCGATGAGCACCGGCGGCGGGTCGTTCGCGTTCGGCGACGACCTCCCCCTCGAACCGATCGCCCCGGGAACCACCATCCTCGTCGCCGGCCCCGGCACGACGGCCGCCCGGGAACTCGCGCTCCTGTTGGTGCTCGCGGGGGCCGACCGCAACGAGGGCATGGTGCTCGCCTCGACGGCCACCCACGGTCGCGGACTGCTCGAACAGTGCCGGGCCCTCCGCCGCGGCCTCGACGACGAGCACCTGCGCGTCGTCGACGCCACCGGCCTCGCCCGCGGGAGTACGGATCCGGAGAGGGTTGCCTACGTCGAGGACCGGGCCGATCTGTCGGCGATCGGGATCGACGTCTCCTCGCTGCACGACGACCTGCTCGCAGCCGGCGTCGACGGCGTCCGCACGGTGATCGACTCGCTGACCGGGTTGCTCGCGGTCCACGAGTTCAAGACCGTCTTCAAGTTCGTGAACATCCTCACGAACCGGGTGCGGAGCTACGACGGCCTGGGGATACTTTACCTCGAAACGTCGACGCTGTCCGAGGAGGTAATCGAGACGTTCGCGGGCACCTGCGACGGTCGGATCACGGTGGGGGCGGACGGTCGGTCGTCCCGGCTGCGCGTCGACGGACTGCCCGACCAGCCTGGCGGCTGGCACTCCTTCGACGCGACCACGCAGTGGCCGCGGGGGATCGGCCACCACGTCGTCGGACGGCAGGTCTCCGTCGGTGGCGGGGAGGCACGCGCCCGATACGAGTGTGCCCGGTGTGACCTCGGCTGGGAGGGGGAACTGGATCTCGATCGCCTGCGTTCGACCCCGTGCCGGTAGCCCGCCGAGTCCCCGGCGCGGCACCGGTCGCCGTCGGTGGGCCGCCCGCCGGGGTCCCCCGGTTCCGGCGGTGGGGTCGCGACAACTGTATGGGCCCGCCCTCCCAATGGCGCTCATGCGCATCGAGTACGATCGGGACACCTGCATCGGGATGTTCCAGTGCGTCGAGGAGTGGGACGCCTTCGAGGAGAACCGCGACGCGGGCAAGGCCGATCTGTCGGGGGCCGACGAGACCGAGGCGGACCTGTTCGTCCGCGAGGTCGACGACGACGAGGCCCTCGACGCCGAGTTCGCCGCCCGGGCCTGCCCGGTCGACGCCATCCGTCTCTACGACGACGACGGCGACCAGGTGGTCTGACCCCCGGGTCCTGCGCGGTCGGCTTGCGGACGGCACGGGTCGTCTGTGGCCAGGTGCGGGCGTCACCGACCGTCGATCCGACGCCCCTACCGACGCAACCGTTTTATGCGATGCTAGAGAGATGTCACAGTCGAGGGCACGCCATGAGCCACGACATCTCGGAGTCGCGGGTGGTAGAGTGGGCCGAACTCGTCGGCGACAGCGTCCCGGAGGACGCCGAACGCGACGAGCGGTCCGGCTTCGCCGGGGAGTCGTTCCGCCTGCGCCCGCCGAGCGAGCGCCCGGACTGACCACTTTCGCCGCGCTCTGCGAACGCTTAACCGCCGCGCCGGCCAACAGCCGCTGATGGCGGCCACGGACGACGTCGACCACGTCGAGCACCCGCTGCTTTCGGAGTCGGTCATCCAGCGGCGCCGCTACCAGCTCCAGCTCGCGGCTGCCGCCCGGGAGGACCACACCCTCGTCTGTCTGCCGACCGGGCTCGGCAAGACCACGGTGTCGCTTCTGGTCACCGCCGACCGTCTCCAGGAGGTCGGCGGTACCGCCCTGTTTCTGGCGCCGACCAAGCCGCTGGTCACCCAGCACGCCGAGTTCTACCGCGAGGCGCTCACGATCCCCGACGACGAGATCGCCGTGTTCACTGGTGAGGTCCGCCCCGACGACCGCGCCGACCTCTGGGAGTCCGCCCGGATCGTCGTGGCGACCCCGCAGGTCGTCGAGAACGACCTCATCGGCAACCGCATCTCGCTGCGCGAGGTGACCCACCTCACCTTCGACGAGTGTCACCGCGCGACCGGCGACTACGCCTACGTCTACATCGCCGAGCGGTACCACGCCGACGCCGCCGACCCGCTGGTGACCGGGATGTCGGCCTCCCCGGGCGGCGACGAGGAGGCGATCCGGACGGTCTGTGAAAACCTTGGGCTTCGAGGGGTGGAGGTGATGACCGAGGACGACGCCGACGTCGCCGAGTACACCCACGACACCGACGTCGAGTGGGAGCGCGTCGAACTCCCCGAGGAAGTGATCGAGATCCGCGACGCGCTCAACGAAGTCATCAAAGACCGCCTGGAGTCGCTCAAATCCCTGGGCGTGACGAACAAGACCAGCCCCGACCTCTCCCAGAAGGAACTCAACAAGATGCGGGGGAAGCTCCAGGAACTGATGGACGCCGACAAATCGGAGGGGTACACCGGCATGTCGACCCACGCCGAGGTGATGAAGCTCCGCCGGGCGGTCGAACTCGTCGAGACCCAGTCCGTCGACGCGCTCCGCCGGTACTTCGAGCGCCAGCGCAACGCCGCCCGCGCCTCGGGGGCTTCGAAGGCCAGCCAGCGGCTGGTGAGCGAGCCGAAAGTCCGCGAGGCCATGCGCAAGGCCGAGAGCTACGACGGCCTCCACCCGAAGTTCTCGCGTGCGCGCGTCCTGCTCGCCCAGACGCTGGGCATCGGCGGCGGCGAGCGCGTGATCGTGTTCACCGAGTCGCGGGACACCGCCGAGGTGCTCACGGAGTTCCTGGGCGAGCACTTCGACACCCGCCGCTTCGTCGGCCAGGGCGACCGCGACGGCTCGGACGGCATGACCCAAAACGAGCAGGAGGAGACCCTCGACGCCTTCCGGGACGGCGAGTTCGAGGTGCTCGTCTCCACGTCGGTCGCCGAGGAGGGCCTGGACGTCCCCGAGGTCGACCTGGTGCTCTTTTTCGAACCGGTCCCGACCGCGATCCGGTCGATCCAGCGCAAAGGCCGGACCGGCCGGCAGGCCAGAGGCCGCGTGGTCGTGCTGCTCGCCGAGGACACCCGCGACGAGGCGTACTTCTGGATCTCCCGGCGCCGGGAGTCCGAGATGGAGGACGAACTCCGTCGGCTGAAGTCCGTCGCCGGCGACCTGGAAGGCGAGTTGGGCGCCGCGACCCTCGACGACTTCGAGGACGCCGACGGCGGGGGCGACACAGCGACCGCCGGCGACACAGCGACTGCCGGCGAATCCGACGCGCCGGCCGCAGCGTCACCTGACGCGACCGCGACGACGGACGACGAGACTGCGACGACCGCCAGCGAGGTCGGCGACGACGACGCCGGCGGCGAACCGGCCGCGGCGAGCAACGGTCGCGACTCGGCGCTCACCGACTTCGCTGGGGGCGACGACGGCGACGAAGCGGACGACGTCGACGGATCCACCGAGGACGCCGACGACGCCGCGGAAACGACCGACGAGGTGGCCGCAACCGAGGACGGCAACGACACCGAGGACGCCGATGACATCGGGGACGGCAACGACGACGAGGTGCCGGAGGGGGTCGTCGCGGGCGCGGACACCGACGCCGTCGAGGTGGTGATCGACCAGCGCGAACTCGATTCGGCCATCGCGCGGGATCTCTCGACCCGCGAGGGGTTCGAGACCCGCCTGGAGACGCTCGCGGTCGGCGACTACGTCCTCTCGGATCGCGTCGCGGTCGAGCGCAAGTCGGTCGCCGACTTCCTCGACACCCTGCTCGGCGGCGACCGCTCGCTGTTCGAGCAGGTCCGGGACCTGACGCGGGCGTACGGCCGCCCGATCGTGATAATCGAGGGCGACGACCTCTACGGCGAGCGCAACGTCGACCCCGCGGCGATCCGGGGGGCGCTCGCGTCGCTGGCGGTCGACTACGGCGTCAGCGTCCTCCGGACGGACGACCAGGCCGACACCGCCGACATGCTGGCGACCGTCGCCCGCCGGGAACAGGAGCAAAGCGACCGATCGGTGAGCGTCCACGGCGAGAAAAGCGCCAAGACCCTCCCCGAACAGCAGGAGTACGTCGTCTCCGCCATCGCCGACGTCGGCCCCGTCACCGCCCGGTCGCTGCTCGAACAGTTCGGCTCGGTCGAGGCGGTGATGACCGCCTCGGTCGAGGACCTGCGCGAGGCCGACGGCGTGGGCGAGGTCACCGCCGGGCGCATCCGCGAGGTCGTCGCCAGCGACTACGAATAGGGGGAGAGCGGTCGCTCTTACCGGTCCAGTGCGTTGAGCGTCTCGGCGGCCTCCCGGGCCGCGGCCAGGTACTCCCGGACCTGGGCCGGATCCGAACTTTCCTCGGCCCCGGCGGCCATGCGCTCGATCGTCCGGACTACCGACTCGTAGACGGCGTCGAGGTCGTCCGCGTGGTCGTCCACCTGCCTGACGGACGGTCGCGGGCCGCCGGCGGAGCGACGGTCGCCCGATCCACCGTGCCGGCGGTCGCTGGACCCGTCGGAGGGTGTCGGCTCCGCGTCCCCCCGCGGCGGCCGGTCCGCGGGCGACCGCTCCGCCGGCGACGGGGCCGACGTCGACGCGTCCGCCGTCGACTGCCCGATCGTCGTCAGATCGGGTCCGGGCTCCCCGGTCGACTCTTGCCTGGGCGCTGTCGCCTGTCCCTCGTCGCTCGACTCCGACGCCCCGTCGCCGCCCTCGACTCCGGGAGCGTCCGCCGCGGGCGACGGGTCGTCCGCCGGGGCCGCGGCGTCTTCCTCGTCGTCGGTCGCGCCCTCCGGCACCTCCGCGTTCCCGTGCCCGGCGGGACAGAACTCCTGGCCGTCGTACCGGAACAGGGGGTCGCCGCAGACGCCGCAGTGGCGGTTGGTCATCGTCGCTCCCTTCAACAGGAGGTCGCTCATGCGCTGGGTGGCCTGGCGCTTCTGTTGGTCGCGCTCGTACTTCTCCCGAAGCCGTTCGCGCTCGGCCTCCTTGTCGAAGTCGCTCATATCCGCCAGGTGGCGCGTGACGGCGAAAAACCCACCGGCATCGGGAGTTGCGGTCGAGAATCCTCCCGTTTCGACCCTGCCGAGGACGCCGGCACCGGCCGGTGGGGTCGCCGATTATAGACGATCGTCGAATCAGAATTCGTCGAACACGGAGCTAACACCCCGGAGTCGAAACGATTAGGGGCTATCCCGGCCGATGATTTCGTGACATGTCGAAAGTGAGCATCATCGGCGCCGCGGGAACGGTGGGCGCTGCCGCGGGGTACAACCTCGCGCTGCGCAACGTGGTCGACGAGCTCGTCTTCGTGGACATCCCGGACATGGAAGACGAGACGGTCGGCCAGGCCGCCGACGCCAACCACGGGATCGCCTACGATTCGAACACGCGCGTCCGGCAGGGTACCTACGAGGACACCGCCGGCTCCGACGTGGTCGTCATCACCGCGGGCATCCCGCGCAAGCCCGGCCAGACGCGCATCGACCTGGCGGGCGACAACGCCCCGATCATGGAGGACATCGGCGCCTCGCTGGCCGAGCACAACGACGACTTCGTCTCGATCACCACCTCGAACCCGGTCGACCTGCTGAACCGCCACCTCTACGAGTCCGGTGACCGCGACCGGCACTCGGTGATCGGCTTCGGCGGCCGCCTGGACTCGGCGCGCTTTCGCTACGTCCTCTCGGAACGCTTCGACGCCCCCGTGCGGAACGTCGAGGCGACCATCCTCGGCGAGCACGGCGACGCGCAGGTCCCCGTGTTCTCGAAGGTCCGCGTCGACGGCCGCGACCCCGACTTTACCGCCGACGAGCGCGAGGAGATCCTGGGCAACCTCCAGGAGTCCGCGATGGACGTCATCGAGCGCAAGGGCGCCACGGAGTGGGGCCCGGCGACCGGCGTCGCCCACATGGTCGAGGCCGTCCTCCGGGACACCGGCGAGGTGCTTCCGGGGTCGCTCGTGCTCGACGGCGAGTACGGCTACGAGGACACCGCCTTCGGCGTCCCCGTCAGGCTCGGCTCGGACGGCATCGAGGAGGTAATCGAGTGGGACCTCGACGACTACGAGCGCGACCTGATGGACGCCGCCGCCGAGAAACTCCGCGACCAGTACGACCAGATCGCGTAACTGCGACCGGATCGCGTCTGTCCCTCGCACGCGTCCGTCTCTCGCACACGTCCGTTCCTCGCACGCGTCCGTCTCTCGCACACGTCCGTTCCTCGCACGCGTCCGTTCCTCGCACGCGTCCGTGACTCCGGACGGGGCGCCGACCCCGCTCGCGGCGGCACCGACGGATACCGCCGCGGCCTGTAGCTTTAGGTGGCTGGGGATCGACGCTGGGTCTATGGCCGTTCTAGCTGCCGTCATCGACTCCCCGGCGTCATACCGCGTCGTCGAGGTAGCCTACGACCTCGCGAACGCCTACGACGACTCGCTGACCGTGCTTCACGCCATCTCCGACGAGGAAGCCGACTCCGACCTCGAGGAGATCCGCGAGATCGAGGACTTCGCGGACGTCTCGATCACCGACATCGAGCGCCGCGCGTCCCACATCGCCGACCGGATCGTCGACGACGCCCTCGGCGAGTTCGATCGCGACCGCGTCTCGACTCGCGGGCAGATCGGCCCCCCGACGGATTCGATCCTGGCCGCGGCCGACGACGTCGACGCCCGCTATCTCGTCATCGGCGGAAAGCGACGCTCCCCGACCGGCAAGGCCGTCTTCGGGAGCGTCACGCAGTCGGTCCTGTTGAACACCGACCGCCCCGTCGTGACCGTCATGGAGGACTGAGACCGTCTCTCCCGCCCCGGTCCGACCCGCGACCTGAACCGGCGATCGACGCCCGGAGTTACGGCTC
>Ga0207733_100587_pt1 | contig 18626 bp, 19 predicted proteins | sample A23P3SouthBayCA_FD_187735 | JGI IMG/M metagenome (GOLD analysis project Ga0207733, IMG submission 187735) | Aerobic enrichment media microbial communities from Eden Landing Ponds, California, USA - A23 P3 (SPAdes) | ecosystem: Environmental > Aquatic > Marine > Unclassified | place: Emeryville... | reverse complement strand
GGACGGCTGGACGATCCACTGTGGGTCGTTTACCACGACGACTTCCTCGCTGATCGGCTGGTAGCTGGTGAGACCGGCTGAGGCGGCGACGTTCTCGCCACCGGCGATTTCGATCATGGAATTGATATGCGTATCATCACCGGCGGTATAGCCGTAAAACAGGTACAGCACCCTGGGTTCGTCGCGGTCAGCGATCGCCTGCTGGATCGCTTCGAGGCGGTCTTGCATCGCCGCGACGCGGTCCGCGGCAGCCCCACAGCTCCCAACGATCTGCCCGGTTCGGTTCACGTTGCGGTACGTTTCTTCCATACTCTGGACTTCACCGAAGTGGTACACTGTCGTGCCCGTGCTACGGAGTTGATCGATCGTGCCAGACTGGGTGACGTTCGCCGCGAGGACGACGTCAGCGCTGAGGTTCGTGACGGTCTCGACGTCGACCGTCCCGTCGGCGTTCTTGATGTTCGTGATCCCGTCCGTGTCGTTGAGGTAGCCGGTCGTCGCGCCCTGGGGCATCCCGACGACGCGGTCGTCGGCCCCGATCTCCCAGAGGATCTGTGCGTCACTGGGCTGCAGCGAAACGATCCGCGCTGGCCGGTCCTCGATCCTGATCTCGGCCCCCGTGGTGTCCTGGACCGACAGCGGGAACGAGCAGGCGGACTGGTCGCTTCCGTGATCGACCATCGAATCGGTCGTCCCATCGGCGGTCGCGAGTCCACCGCCGGCAATCGTCGCAACTGTGACGACCAGCACCAGGAGGAGACGCGGAGAATCGCGGGTCATACGGGAGGGAGCGTCGTTTGCAATAAGTATTTACCTAAAGCAAGGCTGCTTGCGTACGTGCGAAGCGGGACCAGATTCTGGGCCACGATGGCCGCACTCGGCGCCCTGCTCGTCCTGACAATACTGTTCAGTGCCACCGTTGGACCGATCCCGATCGACGCCCTCGTCGTCGCGAAATCCTCGCTCAATGCCATCGGAATTCCGGCGGGGATCACGGTCGTCGTTCAGGATTTGCACCTGTTCGGCCTCACCATTCCCCTCCCCCGTCCTGACCTCGGCTACGTCTATCCGTTTTCCTTCAGCGTGCCACGTTCGGCCGAAACCATCGTTCGGGACCTTCGCCTCCCGCGGATCTTCCTCGCTGCCGTCGTCGGCTTCGCATTGGCTGCGGCGGGGACCGTCATGCAAGGCTTTTTCAGGAATCCGCTGGCCGATCCCTCGATCATCGGGGTTTCCTCGGGCGCCGCCGTCGGTGCGGTCGCGACCATCGTGCTGTTCACGAGCTTGCCACTCCAGCTCATGGCCTTTTTGGGTGCCATCGTCGCCGCATTTGTCGTGTACGCCATCGCGACGCGAAACGGAACCACACCCGTCGCAACCCTCCTGCTGGCCGGCGTCGCGATTCAGACGTTTCTCGGCGCCGTCATCTCCTACATGATGATCCACGCGGGCCAGAGTCTCCAGGAAGTGATTCGCTGGTTGATGGGGAATCTAAAAAACAGCACCTGGGCCGAAGTCGAAGTGACGCTGCCGGTCGCGGTTCTGGCCTTCGGCGTCCTCGTCCTCTACGCTCGTGATCTGAACGTCCTTTTGCTGGGCGAGGCCGACGCGCACTCGCTGGGCATCGAGGTCGAGCGCACCAAACGGCTCCTGCTCGCCGTCGCCAGCATCATCACGGCCGCGGCGGTCGCCGTCGCCGGCGTCATCGGCTTCGTCGGTCTCGTCGTGCCACACGTCCTCCGGTTGCTGGTCGGGCCCGATCACCGAATCTTGCTCCCGACGAGTGCCCTCGCTGGCGCGTCGTTCCTCGTCGCCGCGGATACGATCGCGCGCGCCGGTATCGCCGAGGTCCCCGTGGGCATCATCACGGCGGCCGTCGGCGCGCCGTTCTTTCTGTACCTGCTCCGCCGACGGGAGGTCCACACCGTATGATCAGCGTCGAGAACCTGGAGGTCGCGCTGGGTGAACAGCGGATCCTGACTGACGTGAATCTCCAGGTGTCACCGGGTGAGTTCGTCGGCCTCGTCGGGCCGAACGGTGCCGGAAAAACGACCCTGCTGCGGGCGATCAACGGGCGTCTCGACGCCGATAGTGGCACGGTACGACTGGACGGCGACCGGACGGCGGCGCTCTCGGCGCGCGAGATCAGTCGCCGCGTGGCGACGGTTCACCAGGAGACCAACGTCCAGTTCGCCTTCGACGTCGCGACCATCGTCGCGATGGGGCGGACGCCACACCGATCCCGATTGGGCGGCGACCCGACGGGGACCGAGCAGGTAGAGCACGCGCTCGACCGGACGGATGTCGCTCACTTGCGAGAGCGGCGCATTAGCGAGGTCAGCGGCGGGGAGCGTCAGCGCGTGTTTCTCGCCAGGGCACTCGCCCAGGACGCCCCGGCGCTGTTGCTCGACGAGCCCACTGCGAGTCTGGACCTCAACCACGCAGCCCGAACCCTGTCGCTGGTTCGCGAACTCGTCGCAGACGGCAAGGCCGCCCTCGGCGCGATTCACGACCTCGACGCCGCAGCCAGATACTGTGACCGCCTGATCGTGCTCTCCGCTGGTGGCGTCGTCGCTCGTGGCACTCCCGAAGAGGTCCTCACGAGCGAAACGCTCCAGGCGGCCTTCGACGCACGCACTATCGTCACCCCGAACCCCGCGACCGGACGGCCGTCGGTGACCGTCCTCCCTCGCCCCGCGACGACTGGGCGGCGGATTCACGTGCTTGGTGGTGGTTCGGTAGCCGCGCGCATCGTCAGTGACCTCTGGGCGGAGGGGCATCGAGTGACGGTCGGGCCGGTGCCGACCGGCGACACGACGACGACGGTCGCCCGATCACTCGACGTCGAGACACTCACGGCCCCTGGCTTCACGCACCTCGACGACGCCACACTCGCGCGCGCTCGTGAACTCCTCTCGGAGGCCGACGTCGTGGTCTTCGCGGATCCGGTCGTTACCCCCGGACTGCCCGTGCTCTCACTGGCCGAGGACGTGACGCGGCCAATTCTCGTGGAGGCGCGACCGTTCAGCGAGCGAAACTTCGCTGGCGAGGACGGCGATTCGGCGTATTCGCGGCTCCAGGCACGTTCACGGCCCGTCACGGTCGATGGAGTCGTCGACGCCGTCACGGACATCCCCGAAACGTCAAAACCCACTGACAGCTCGCGATAAGGGGCAAAACTAAATGACTGCGGCGTCGAACAGGTGTCAGACATGGTCAACAAAGCCGTCGTTGCCGTGATCGGTGTCATCCTGATCACGACATTGGGGGTCGGCGCACTCGTCGGGTTACAGGGTGGGGGTCCACCACCGGACGAGTCGCCAGCGAACGGGAACGACGAGAATCCGGACAGCCAGGGGAACGGAACGGCCGTCGCGAACGGCACCGCGAATGGGACTGCAACGCCCACCGCTGCCGCTGAACGCACCGCGATCCCCGGACGACAGTTCACCGAGAAGGACATCGCTGCAAACCTGACAAAACGGATCAACAAATGGCGGACGGCCGAAGGTCACTCCGCGTTGCGTACTGACGGCACGACGGCTAACCGCCTGCACGAGATGGCCATGTCACACAGCGTCGCGATGGCCGACGAGGGCGAATTGACTCACGTCATCGGGAACGAGAGCACCGGCGATCGGTACAAAGACGCCGGGCTATACGACGCCTGCCAGTACCGTCCACCGGACAAGGACCGGGCTATCTACCAGCCGGACCATCCACACGACCACCAGTTCGAAGCGCTGGCAGGGACTGTCGCCGGTGATACGTACGAGACCGACAACGGGACCCAGTTTAACGAAAACGAGTCGGCCGTCGCCGCCGCACTGCTCGAAGAGTTCAAAGCGAGCAACACCAGCACCGAACGCATCATGGCGCCGGGGCTCACCAAGGTCGGCGTCGGGGTCGAGGTGACGCGGGACGGTGCCGTCTACAGCACTGTTCACGTCTGTGGCGGGTAAGCTGGGTCGACCGCGCTTCCCCGTTCCGCGCAGTTGCGGGCCGGCCTGACGCACGACACAGCCCACTATGGTCGCGAGTCGCCGTGCAGGCACGACGCTGATTCGTTTTCACTGGTTCGGTGGCACTCGGTGGGCTTTCCCGCTGACGACGGGCATCAATCGGTCGTCACGGTTCCCGCTCCCACAGTACCTTCCCGACCATCGTCAACACCGTCGTTCCGTCCTCGATGCTGGTGGTGACCTCACTTTCGACGAGCCCTCGTGCCTCGTCCCACGCGGACTTGTCCTGAACGACCGTTTCCACGCTCAGTTCGTCGCCCGGCCGCACCGGGGCCGGAAACCGAAGATCGTCGACGCCCGCCGCACCGAGTGCCCGGGAGTCAGCGAAATAGTTCTCGACGAGCATGCGCATCGTCGCACTCGCCGTGTGCCACCCACTGGCGACGAGGCCCCCGAACATCGACTCGGCGGCTGCGGCCTCGTCGAGGTGAAACGGCTGGGGATCGAACTGCTCGGCAAAGGACACCATCTCCTCGCGCTCCATGACGTATTCGCCGAACGACGCCGTCTCACCGACCTCGATTTCCTCGAAGTACCGACTCATGGTGTCTGATACGACGGGCAGCAAGAAAAGACTGGACGGTCTCAGGAGGTCTGTTCGCTTTCCAGCTGGTCCTGGAAATCGTCCTGTGACATGACCTGAATCGTCCCGAGCATGTTCGAGTGGCCAAAGCCACAGTACTCCGCACAGTAGAGCTGATAGCCACCCTCGTCGTTGATCTGCGTCAAGAGTCGGTTGTGCTGGCCCGGTAGCGCGTCGGCTTTCAGTCCCAGGTCGGGCGCGTGGAACGAGTGAATCCAGTCCGTGGACGTCACTTCCAGTTGCACTGGCCGGTCGGTCGGTAAATACAGCGTTCCGGAGGTCGTCAACCGATTTTCCTCACTGAGTTCCATGGAGGTATTGGCCGGAACGTCCTGGTAATGGAACTGCCAGCCGTACCGCTGGGCGACGACTTCGATTTCAACTGGTTCTTGCTCCAGGTCCTCTATGGCCTGTTCGCCAGCGGCCTCGTGGCCAGCGACGAACTGATTCCCGAGCACCTGGTAGGAACCGACGCCGACGACGAGCAGGATGATCGCCGTCGCGATGGTCCAGGTGATCTCCAGCCGACGATTCTCGCGGGTCGGGAGCGGATCTTCGTTCTTCCGGAATCGCAAGACGGTGTAGATCAGGATCCCCTCGACGAGGACGGTAATCGGCACCGCGACGTACAGCAGATTCAGGTTGAGATCCCAGATGAGTTCCTCCGTGACCGAGGAGGACGTCTGGGCCAGTGCCGGTTCCACGAGCACCGCGAGCAGGGCGGTGCCAGCGAGGAAAGAGAAGGCGATGGACCTCCTGTTCATGAGTAAATGAAAATTTGGATGTGAGCGATAAATAGCTGCTGTTATCGCTCGCCGGCGGAAGCGCGGGGTTTACGTGCGGCGCCAATTTAGCAGCAAAGAGAGGCAGTTCAGATGGGTGCACTCCGGGATCGGATCGCATCGCCACGGCTTCCGACGTTGCTCGTCGCGAGTGCGGTCGGCGTCTATCTCCTCGTGGTCGCCGGGGCGACTGCGACGATCACCGACGCCGTTCGGGCCTGTTCGACCTGGCCCGCCTGTGGCGCACCCTCGCTTTCTGACCCCGGACTGGCCGTCGCCTGGGGTCACCGGATTCTCGCGGTCGTGGTCGGCCTCACCGTCCTCTGGACGACCGTCCGGGCCCTTAGAATCGGTGCCGATCGCCGCGTTACGATCGCACTACTGATCGCACTACTCCTGTATCCGGTCCAGATAGCGATGGGAGCCATCGTCGCGACCAGCGGCGGGGAGATGCCGTTCCCGATAGCCCACCTCGGCCTCGGCTTCGGAATTTTTGGCGCGCTCATCGGTGCCCTGGCCTGGCAACTCGAAGTGGAAACGGGCGATCCGAGCGACGGGCCGACCGACGTCGATCCGATCGATCCCGGCGAGTCGGGGGAGGCTGACGCCCCGACCGGCGTTGTGACCCCGGGTGAGATGGGGTCGCTACGGCGTGGCCTGGTCACGGCCCAGGCCTATTTCCGGTTGATGAAACCACGGCTGATGTGGTTGCTCTGTTTGGTCGCCGCCGCGGGGATGGCCCTGGCCGCCGGCGAGACGCTCACTGTCCGGACGATCGTTCTCACCCTCGGCGGTGGCGTCCTCGCGATCGGTGCCTCGGGGACGTTCAACCACGTCCTCGAACGAGACGTCGACCAGCGAATGGAACGGACCGCCGACCGCCCGGTCGCTACGCACGAAATTCCGGTCCGGAACGCCCTCGTGTTCGGCGCCGGTCTGACCCTCGCTTCCCTCGCGCTATTCCTCCAGGTGAACGTGCTGGCGGCGACGCTGGGGCTGATCGCGATCGGATTCTACAGCGTCGTGTACACGCTCATCCTGAAACCGAACACGGTGCAAAACACCGTCCTGGGTGGGTTCGCAGGGTCGCTCCCGGCGCTCATCGGCTGGGCGGCCGCGAGCGAGACCATCGGTCTGGGCGCAGTGGCCCTCGCTGGCGTCATCTTCCTCTGGACGCCGGCACACTTCTACAATCTGGCGCTCGCGTACAAGGAAGACTACGCCCGCGGCGGGTTCCCGATGCTCCCGGTCGTCCGCGGAGAGACGACCACGCGAAAACACATCGTGGGCTACCTCGGGGCGACGCTGATTGCAGCGGGCGCGATGGCGTCGCTCACCCCACTCGGTGGACTCTACGCGTTGACGACGGTCGCCTTCGGGGCGCTCTTCCTTTGGATGGTCGTAGCGCTCCACCGTGAGCGAACCGCGGCCGCCGCCTTCCGTGCGTTCCACGCATCGAACGCCTACCTCGGTGCGCTCTTGCTCGCAGTGATCGTCGACTCGCTCGCACTATGAGTGTCGTTTTCGACCGCCTCACACGAATCGGGAACGCGGCGATGACGCGGCTCGAACGTCGGTTCACGCTCCGGTCGGCCATCGCTGCAATCGTCCTGCTCAACGTCGAAGCCCTCTTCCTCGCGACGTACGTCCTCGTCGGCAACGCCCAGATCTACGACTGGGCGCCCCTGCTCGTTCCCTTCGTCTGGATCAACGTCTCCATCGCCGCCGTCGCGTGGGTCGATATCGGCAACACGAGTCGACGCCAGCGCGTGACCGCCGCCGTCCTCGCCGGCGCGTACTTCGTGGTCCTCGCGTATTTCGGGGGCCTCTTCGGTCCTGGCGCGCCAACCCTGCCGACGTCGTTCGACGTCAACCTGGTCGGCATCCCGCCTGGGTGGGCCCCGGCGCTCCTCGCTAACACGCCGACAGTCCGCGTGTCGATCATCTTCTACCAGTTCGTCGGGTACCTGGCGCTGGCGTATCTCGTGTACGCGACGGTGATCGACGCCGCAGGCTCCGCGATCGGCGGGATCGTGGGCCTGCTCTCCTGTGTCTCCTGTACCTGGCCGATCCTCGGTGCCATACTCACGAGCATTTTCGGCGGCGGGAGTGCGGTCGTGGCGGCCACACAGGACTGGACATACGCCGTCTCGACGGTCATTTTCGTCGTTACAGTGGCGTTACTCTACTGGCGCCCTGGCTTCCGGCGCTTTGGCACGAGCGAATCCCCGTGAGGCCACGAACCGAATTTCGACGGTTGCGACGCCATTTTCCCACCGCGTGAACAAGGACTCGGTATGCCCACCACCATCGAAATCGAATACTGCGTGCCGTGTGGTTTTCGCGAGCGAGCACTCGACCTCGAACGGGCGATCCTCAACGCCTGTGAAGGCGAGATCGACCGGTGTTCGCTCGTGATGGGCGATCACGGCGTTTTCACGGTCTCGGTCGACGATCGGACGGTGTACGACAAATCGGAGTCGGCGTTCGATATCGACCACATCGTTCGGACGGTTCGGGACGCCCTGTGAGCAGCCAGCGGACGCTGCTCGACGCCGCCCGCGTGTGATGCCGATTCGACACGGCTTTCCCCGACGGCGATGGACGCCTAACAATGACAGCCGTCGTCGCGAAGGACCTTCGACGCCGCTACGGCGACACGGTGGCCCTCGATGGCGTCTCACTCACGCTCGAAACCGGAGAAGTGTTCGCGCTGGTTGGCCCCAATGGCGCAGGCAAGACCACACTGGTCCGCGCACTCACCGGCACGACTACCGTCGAGGGGACGGTGTCGGTCTTCGGAGAGGACCCACAGACGGTCGATCCCCAGCGCATTGGCGTCTTGCCACAGTCGTTTTCGCCCCACGCCAGGCTTTCCGCCCGCGAGTTGCTCGAGTATTACGCGGGACTGTACGACGACGCCCGCTCGGTCGACGCCGTCCTCGAGGACGTCGGCCTGGTCGACGCGGCGGACACCTGGTACGAAGACCTCTCCGGGGGCCAGCAACGACGAACCTGCGTCGGCGCGACCCTGGTCAACGAGCCGGACCTGTTGGTCCTGGACGAACCGACGACGGGCATCGACCCCGCCGGGCGACGATCGCTGTGGAACTTGCTCGATGGGCTGGCCGACCACGGCGTGACGATTCTCCTGACGACCCACTCGATGGAGGAGGCCAGCCGGCTGGCCGATCGCGTCGGCCTCCTGGCCAATGGCAGTCTCGTCGCCTGTGACCCACCGGAGACGCTGATCGAAGCCCATGCCGGCGACCCCCGCCTCACCGTCAGTGGATCGTTCGACGAAGATGTGATCGAGAATCTCTCGATGCCGGCAGCGCTCGGGCCGGATTCACTGACCGTCCACGGCGTCTCGCCGACCGACATCGGGGCGGTCGTCGAGGAGCTCGACGCGGCCGGCGTCACCTACGACGGCATCTCCTGGGCCGAACCCGACCTCGAAGACGTCTACATGGCGCTCGCGGAAGACGTTGACCCAGCTGTGACCGGTGGACGCCAGCGGGAAGGATCCGCAGGACCGCGTTCGATACCCGGGCAAGGCGACGGAGAGCAAGCGCCGACGGAGGATCGCTCGTGAGCCGATCCAGTCGACTCCGCGCCGAGATTTCCGCGGCCGGTCGCGCCTTCCTCCGCCGGCGGACGGCGGTCTTTTTCACGTTCGTCTTCCCGCTCCTGCTCGTCGTGATTTTCGGCGCACTCATCACGACGGAGTCCGGTGGTGGGCTCTTCACGGAAAACGCGGTCTACTACGTCCCCGGGTATCTTGCCGTGGTCGTCCTCTTCACGCCTCTGTCCAGGGTCGGCAGTGAGGTCGCTCGCCATCGCGAGGACAATCGCTTCGAGAAACTCGCAACGACGCCACTCCGCCGGAGCGAGTGGCTACTCGCAGGCACCGCGGTCAACCTCGCCATCATCGGCATCGCTGGGCTGCTCATCCTCGCACTGATGGTCCTGCTCACCGGCGCCGCCATCGTCGTGACGCCGACGTCAATCCTGTTGCTCGTCGCGTTCGTCGTCGCCGGCGTCGCGTGTTTCTGTGGTGTCGGGGCGATCCTCGGGAGTCTGACGGACAGCCAGGACGGCGTCATCGCGGCGAGTAACACGCTCGCACTGCCGCTGCTCTTCCTCTCGGAAACGTTCGTCCCGCCCGCGATGTTACCCGGCTGGTTGCCAACCGGCTTGTCGCCCTTGACGTACTTTTCCCGGGGGACGCGTGCCGTTGCGTCGACACCAGGGGTCGAATCGAGCGTGCTGGTGGACCTCGGCATTCTCGCGGTTCTGGCTGTGTTCGCGCTGCTCCTCGGGGCCTGGACGTTGCCACGAACCGACTAGTTTTCACCGTCCGCTGGGTCGCCGTCCCCTGCCTCGGGGTCGTCCTCGTCCGCATCGTCGCCGTTCTCCGCATCCCCGCCCGCGGCATCGATGACGGTCACGTCCGCCTGGTCGGCTTCGACGACGGCCGTCTCCGCGTCCATGACTTCCTGCTCGCTCGTTTGTTCGTCACCAGGCCGTTCGTCCGCCGCGTCCACGTCCTCGCCGCGGGCCCGGCGGCTCTCTTTCATCTCCTCGATGGGATCGAAGGTAACGATGCCCTGGCCGCTGGTGTACTCGTAGACGCTCCACTCGGGATAGGTGAGGACGCCGCTCATCTTCCTGACGCGAATTTGCTTGACCAACGCGTCCTCGACGATTTCTGGATTGATGCGCATCTCGATGATGCCATCCACCATGTACTCCAGGTCGTGGGGGAACGTGTTCTCCTCGCTGGTAACCGTCGCGCCCGCAAAGATCGGGACGAATCGCCCCTTGCAGACGTCCGCCCGGACGTCCTTGACGAAGTTGTACGCCTGGATCGGCTGGACGTGCGTGCCGAACTCCGTCAGCGAGTCGATGACGACGATGCCCTCGTCCTGCATGTCGTGCGCCTCCAGGGCGCTGTCGAGGCGGCTCTCGAGTTCGCCGATTTCACTTGGATCTCTGACGTGGGTGCAGGCGTCCGCGGCCACCGCCGAGAGGTGTCGATTCCAGGAATTCATCCGGTCGAACATCCGATCGCGGTCGGAGACGCGGTAGGTGAAACAATCGACGATGTGCAGCAAGTTCTCTTCGAGATACGGCAGGATGTTCCACTCCAGCGTGACGAAGGTCTGGATGAACGACACCGGCGGTTCGAGGAAGGTCATCACGATCACCTGCTCGCCGCGCTGGAGGGCACGCCAGACGAGTTCTGCGTGGACCGCCTCGTTACGCGTTCCCGCGAGGTCCGTGAGCATCACGAAGGAGTTCCGCGGAATCCCCTGGGGAAGCGAGGCGTCGAGCGCGGAGACGCCCGGCTGGAAGCGCCGGAACCCGTGGTATTCGGTGAACACCTGGTCGTGGTCGGCCTGTGCGTCCCGACAGGACTCCGAGCAGAACTTGTACTCTTGCCCGTCGTGGTCGACGGTGACGGTCCGGCGCGGGATCGGGAGGCGACAGTAATCACAGCGATCGATCGTTTCGTCCGCAGAGCCCATGCCATCGTCTTACACACCCAGCCTCAAATAACGCTGACCTGCCATGGCGACAGCGCCAAACCGACGGTCCTACACCCGGAGCCGCGCCGCTGGGACGGCGAACACGAGCAGGAGCGACTCCCGGGGCTCCCAGCCAAACCCCTGGAGCATGAGGTAGGTGACGAGTCCGAGGGCGAGACTGAGTCCCCACGCGCTGGCGGCGATCCGGCCGACGCGGGCGTGCATCGTGTTTCTGAGTTCGGTTGGGGTGTGGCTCAGACCGAGGACGGCGGCGTGAATCACGACCGGGACCGCGACGACCGAGAGAACGATGTGGACCGCGAGCATCGCGAGGTACGCCCAGCGGATCGGTCCCTCGACGAGAATCGCTTTCTCGAACCCACCACCGATCTTCAGGAGGTACATCCCCAGGAAGACGATGATCAACCCGAAGGCCACCATCATGGCGTAGCTGTGGCGCCGAACGTCGTCGCGGCGGATCCAGCGGACGCCCGCGAGGATGGCCAAAAGCGCCAGACCATTGACGACAGCGATGCCGTGCCCGAGGGCGTTCACCAGGCCGTCGCTGATCGACGGCCACGGCAGCAGTCCCGCGAACGTTCCGAGCACGAGGGCGTAGCCGATGGCCGAGAGAATTGCCGTCACCTGCACCGGCCGCGTTCGGGCCTGCCGTCTGAGCCACACGAGCACAGCCATTACCGTTGCCTCGCGACGCCCGGCTTTCCGTTTTCGGGTTTTGACCGGCTCGGTACCGCCGGCTCCCAGCCAGGAGAACGCAGCAGCCCACAACTGTCAAAACCGGCGCCGTTGAAGACGTATCTATGAGCCTCGACGGAGAGGAACGAACGATCCGGTGTCTGGTGGCCAAAGTCGGCCTCGATGGCCACGACCGCGGTGCCCACGTCATCTCGCGGGCGTTTCGAGACGCCGGCTTCGAGGTGATATATTCGGGCCTCCACCGATCACCGGAGGAAGTCGTCCAGGCAACGATCCAGGAGGACGTCGACGTCCTCGGGATCTCGATCCTCTCCGGCGCACACAAGACCCTCGTCCCACGAATTCTGGAGGGGATGGCGGAAGCCGGCGCGCTGGCTGACACCCTCGTGCTCGTCGGTGGCATCGTGCCGGACGACGACCAGGCAGCGCTCCGTGAGGGTGGCGTGGCCGAGATTTTCGGCCCGGGCGCGTCGATGAGTGAAATGATCGACTACGTGCGCGAGAATGCACCGGAGCGGGAGTAATCGTGGGGGAGTCGCCGGGTTCCGAGAGCGGTGACACAAACGATGTGGCCACGAGTCACGGCCGAGCGACCGAGACGGATCCCCTCGTTACGGACCTCCTCGACGGTCAGCAGCGGGCGCTCGCGAGAGTGATCTCGAAGATCGAAAACCGCGCGGACGGGTATCGATCCATCGTCGGCGACCTTCACCGGGCCGCGGGGGAGGCGACGGTGGTGGGCGTCACGGGACCACCCGGTGCCGGCAAATCCACCCTGGTCGACAAACTGGTTGCAGCCTATCGCGAACAGGGTCAGACCGTCGGCGTCATCGCCATCGATCCCACCTCGCCGTACAGCGGTGGTGCCGTCCTCGGCGATCGGATCCGGATCGCGGCAGCGACCGGCGACGACGGCGTCTTCGTCCGATCGATGTCGACCCGTGGCTCGCTCGGCGGACTCTCGACCGCGACCGCCGATGCCATCACGGCGATGGACGCCTTTGGCTTCGACCGGATTATCGTCGAAACCGTCGGGGCCGGACAGAACGAAGTCGACGTCGTCCGAACCGCCGACACGGTGGTCTTGCTCGTCCCCCCAGGCGGCGGGGACGACGTCCAGATGTTGAAAGCCGGGATCCTCGAAATCGCGGATTGCTTCGTCGTCAACAAGGCGGATCTCGACGGGGCTGATCGGACCGTCCAGCGACTCCGTGAAATGCTAAACGAACGAGGGACGTCGCCCGGGGGTGGCCATCACGGTCCTGGCGACCGCGAGGAAACTCCCGGGGATCGCGAGGCGGCGTCCGCCACGGGGGAGGCGACCAACTGGACGCCGTCGATTCTCGAAACCGTGGCGACCAGTGGGAAGGGCATCGAGGACGTTCGCGCAACGATCGAACGCCACCGCGAGTACCTCGACGCGTCCGGTGAACGACGCGAGCGAGAGCGATCTCGGCAGGCGGCAACCGTGCGACGAATCCTGCGCGCTGAAGTACGGGACCGCGTCGAGGCCGAACTCGCGGCGGACGACGGCCTGGATTCGCTGCTCGACCGCGTCGTCGATCGTCAAATCGACCCCTATACGGCGGCGGACGAGGTCTTCGAGCCGATTGCGGAGTGTCTCGACGACAAGCATACTGAAGACTGACGCGTCGGCTGGTGGCTACGCCTCGAAGCCGTCCTCCCAGCAAAATATCCCGTTTCGCTGGATAACCTCCTCGTCGATTTCCAGACGAGTCCCGTCCACGCGCATGTCGGTGATGAAATCGGCGTGGACGGCGCTCTCGTTCCCCGACTCCCCCGCCGGCAAACAGGCGTCGTACGCGCGGCCGAGCGCGAGGTGGATCGTGCCGCCCATCTTCTCGTCGAAGAGGATGTTGTCCGTGAAGCGGTCGATGCCGCGATTCATGCCGATTCCCAGTTCACCCAGACGGCGTGAGCCTTCGTCGGTCTCGACGAGTGCAGCCAGTGCGTCCTCGCCGACGGCCGCACTGTAGTCGACGACTGCGCCGTCCTCGAACGTGAGCCGAACGTCCCTGATTCGGGTGCCATCGTGGGTCATCGGCACGTCGAAGGTCACCGTCCCGTCGGTGGCAGTCGGTGCGGTGAACACCTCGCCGCTCGGGAGGTTGTGCGAGTCGTAGGCGACCGAGGCCGCGCTGTTGACCGCCGTCCGGTTCTCGATCGACATGGTGAGATCCGTATCGGCTTTCACGATGCGGACCTCGCTCCCGGCGTCGAGACGGTCTTTTAACTGCGCCATCTCCGCGGCGAGGTGCTCCCAATCGCGGAGGACGGCATCGTAGACGAAATCCTGGTACTGTGCGTAGGCCATCCCGGCTTGCTGGGCGTGGGCCCGCGTCGGATGCAGCGTGGACACCCAGTCAGTATCGAGTCGTGCCTCCCTGACGGCCTCGGCGGGCCAATCGTGACGAATGTCGGGGGGTACGTCGGCCGTCCCGGTCGTGTTGTTCGAGCCACCCAGCCTGAGGACGGCATCTGCGTGCTCGTAGAGGGCGAGTTCGTGCGCTGGAACCTCGTCGAACTGGCCGTCGTGCGCACGGAGATAGGCTCGGGTTAGTTCGGCAGAAGCGTACGTCGTCACCGGGTTCGCGCCGATGGCGCCCAGTTTCTCCGCGACCGCGACGCCGAGGTCGTGGGCGCCTTCACCGACGGAAAGGACAACGTCGTCGCCCTGCTCGATGCGTGCACTCCAGTCGACGAGCACATCGGCATGATCGCGGATGCGTTCGTCCATGCTCTCAGCCCCGGCTGGGTCCCATATAATCGTCCCGTCACGTCGACCGGCACTGTTCGGTCGTCTGCATACCGGCCATTCGGTGGGGGAGCGAACGGCATGCACGGGCTTCTGGGCTGCAATCGCTGGCAGCACACATAAACGGCGACAGCCCGAACGAGAATGTATGAAACTCCGGAACGCCCTCGGCGTCGCCGTCGGGACCGTCGGTGCAACGGCGGTCGCGAATCGACTCCTCAGTGCCGGCGGTTCGGGCTTCGAACAGTTCCTCCCCGGTGAGGAGCGGGCCTACCGCTGGCGCGGCTTCGACGTGCCCTACGTGGAAGCGGGCGATCCCGAAAACCAGGATCTCGTCTTGCTCCACGGCATGAACGCCGCGGCGTCGAACCACGAACTCCACCGGGTATTCGAGGACCTGGCCGCGGACTACCACGTCATGGCGCCGGACTTCCCCGGCTTTGGTCACGCCGACCGTCCACCACTACTGTATTCGGCGTCACTGATGACGAGTTTCGTCACCGACTTCCTCCGCGAGGAAAGTGACGAACCTATCGTCGTCGCCTCGTCGCTATCGGGCTCGTACGCCGCTGCGGCGGCCGGCGACGTCCCGGTCAGTGAACTGATCATGATCTGTCCAGCCGACGAGACGATGGGCCAGCGCCAGTGGGTCCGCACGCTCCTCCGCACACCACTGCTCGGCCAGGCGATGTTCAACGTTCTCGTCAGCAAGCGGTCGCTGAAGCGGTTCCACGCCGACCACGGCTACCAGGATATGGCAAACCTCTCACCAGACATCCTCGACTACGAGTGGGCGACGGCACACCAGCCGGGCGCACGCTACGCGCCGGCGTCGTTCGTCAGCGGCGCGCTCGATCCCACCGACTCGCTCCCCACGGTACTCGAAGCGGTCGACGCACCGATCACGCTCGTCTGGGGACGAGACGCGGAAATCACGCCGCTTTCGGCGGGACAGGCGCTGGCGACGACCGCCGACGCCAGGCTCGTCGTCTTCGACGAGGCAAAGCTACTGCCGCACATCGAACATCCCGACGAATTCGTCTCGGTGGTTCGCGGCGAGTATCGTCCGAATTCACCGGAGCGAGTGGTCGCTGAAAACTGACCACGTTGGATGATGACGGTGGTTTCCTGACGCTCTCACGCGCCATGAGCGCGGCGGCTATCTCGGCCGGAAGACGACGAGTCGGTCGCCTGTCGTCGTTCGTTCTTCGACCGAGATCCCCACGACGTCACCGAGTTCGACGGTTTCCGGGTCGACTCCACGGAGAATCCCAGTAATCGTTACGGGGCCGAACGAGGCAAGCGTCGTCACGTACGGCGCGTCGTCCTCGAACTGTGGTGTGGCGACGTACACAGTCGAAAACGAGGTTATCTCGCCGCTGTCGGGGAGTGACGCCGTCGTGAGCTCCCTGCTCTGGCACGTCGGACAGACGCGCCGAGGGGGTAACCAGCCGTGGCCCTCGGGGCATTCGACGTAGTAGGGCTCGCCAGCCTCGATGGCGTCGAGCCAGTCGTCGTACCCACCGTCGCGCGCTCGGTCGCTCATCGGTCCACCTCCAGGACGTGGACCGTCGCACTCGCCGCTGTGCCACCGGCGTTGTGGGCCACACCAACGGTGCCGTCCGGCACGGCGTCCGCTCGCGGGTGGGTACCGTCCAGCACCCACGCGATCGTCGCGATCTGGGCGACGCCGGTCGCCCCGACGGGGTGGCCCTTCGCCTTGAGGCCGCCCGAGAGGTTGATCGGCGTGTCGCCGTGCCGGGTCGTCTCGCCGTCGGTCGCAGCCGTGATCCCCTCGCCAGGTTCGTACAGCCCCAGTGACTCGATCGCGAGCACCTCGGCGATGGTGAAACAGTCGTGAACCTCCGCGAGGTCGACGTCACCGGCACCGATCCCGGCGTCGGCGTATGCTTCCTCGGCGGCGTCGACCGCTGCCGGCGTCGTCGCGATATCCGGTCGATCCTGCAGTGCGAGGCTGTCCCCACCCTGGCCCGTGCCGGTGATCGACACCGGCGCGTCGAGGCCGTGCTCCGTGGCGTACGCTTCGCTGACGAGGACCATCGCGGCCGCCCCGTCGGTGATCGGACACGCATCGTAGAGCCCCAGTGGATCCGCGACGGGTGGGGCCGAGAGGACGTCCTCGACGGTGATTTCAGAGCGTAGTTGTGCGTGCTCGTTGACCAGCGCGTGCTCGTGGTTCTTCACGGCGACGTGGGCGAGATCCTCGCGGCTCCCGCCAAATTCCGCGAAGTAGGATCGCGCCATCAGCCCGTAGGCCGCCGGGAACGTCATCCCGGCCCGAACCTCGTAGAGGTCGTCGGCGGCGATGGCCAGCCCGTCCGTCGCCGCGGCCGTCCCGACGTTCGTCATGCGCTCGGCCCCACCGACGAGCAAGACGTCGGCCTCGCCGTTGCGGATCGTCTTGACTGCTTCGCGGACGCCAGCGCCTGCGGAGGCACAGGCCGCTTCGAATCGCGTCGCTGGCACGTTCAGTCCGACTGCTTCGGCCATCAGCGGTGCCTGGTGGCCCTGGTGCTCGGTCAGTTCGCCCATGAAGTTCCCGAAGTGCAGCGCCTCCACGTCGTCTGGGGAGACCCCTGCGGCGTCCAGTGCCTCCAGGCCCGCCTCCGCGAACAGATCTCGGCCGGTTCGCTCGGGATGTTTCCCGAACTGCGTCACGCCCGCCCCCGCAATACGCGGCGAATTCATTGGCTGAAACGAGGGGATTGCAACGTATATGCCTGCCGACGCATGGCGATTATCGCCGAAAAATCCGCTGGAGAGCGGCGCTTAGCGATCAGATGATATCGCCGATCCGCCGTGGCTCACCGGACAGGGAGGGATCGGGCTCGACGATCTGGAGGACCTCGTGATCCGTGATCTCGGGATACTCCTTGTCGATGGCGTCCTCGATCAACGCCTTTTCCAGCCGAAACTCCGTCCCCTCGTAGACGACGTCGACGCCGTGCTCGTCGAAGGATAGAACAGTCATGTGAACCGCTTGGATGGTTCCGTGTAAATATCTGTAGGTCGCCGCGTGATCGGTCCCGATTCGGAGCGGCATCGAGCATCGAGTGGGACCCACTCGAAGTACCTTTCAGTCGACCCCAGTCTCACCCAGCCCGTCTTGCGGGCGTCAGACGTCCGGCAGACGCTGCATCAGGGTTTAAGACGACAGAACACAGGGTTGTCCACGTGCAATTTGGATCGGATCCACTCGACGAACTCGCCATTCCCGACGGGACGACCGTCGAGGAACACGACCTCGTCACCGACGGGGACGTACTCGTCGGTGGCCAGGGCACCGTGGAGTTCGGCGTCCGCGGCCGATCCGTCATCGCCGGCGAACGCGTCCACTTCGGCGGTGACATCGAGGCGGAGGGCGACTGCCGGCTGGACATGTGGTCAAGCGTCGACGGTAACGTTCTGGTCGGAGAGGACGCGTACCTCGGCGAGCGCGTCCATCTGGAGGGCGAGTTGAAAGTCGCTGGCGACCTGGACATCGGCGACGACGTCGACATCGAGGACGGATTCGAGGCGAATGGCTGGATCGTCATCCGGAATCCGATGCCGACGATCACGTTCCTCTTCATCTACCTCTCACAGTTGCTCCGTATCGGCGAGGAAGAGGCGGCAGAGGAGATGCTCTCGACGATGATGGATGGCGACGAGAGCGGCCCCGCGCCGGTCATGATCCCCCGTGGGGGACAGGTCAGCGACGACGCCTGGCGCGTCTCGACGCCGGCGACCATCGGCGACGACTGCCGCCTCCACGGTAACATCCGCGCAGAATCCATGGAAGTCGGCCGCGACAACACGGTCTTCGGCAGCCTCCGTGCGAAGGGTGACATCGTGCTGGGGAAGGGAAGCGACATCAAAGGCGACGTGACGACGCGGAGCGGCAACGTGCGGATCGGGCCCGGCGCGCAGGTGTGGGGCGACGTCTCAGGCGTCGACGTCGAACTCCACGAGAACGCGACGGTCGAGGGCACGATCCGCGCAAGTGGCGAGATGCGAATGCACACCGACGCAGTCATCGACCGCGCCGACGAGACGGCCGAAGCCATGGCAGAGATGGCCGAGGAACTGGCCGGCGAGGACGATGACGCTTCGGAGGACGCCGAAGGTGCGGATGACACGTCGGCAGCGGACGACGAAGATGCCGAGGAGACGTCCCCCGAGAGTGGAGACTCCGACGGCGAAGCATCCACTGAG
>Ga0207733_100582_pt1 | contig 18937 bp, 21 predicted proteins | sample A23P3SouthBayCA_FD_187735 | JGI IMG/M metagenome (GOLD analysis project Ga0207733, IMG submission 187735) | Aerobic enrichment media microbial communities from Eden Landing Ponds, California, USA - A23 P3 (SPAdes) | ecosystem: Environmental > Aquatic > Marine > Unclassified | place: Emeryville... | reverse complement strand
ACGGCCCTCGACGGGGAGGTTCGCGTGCCTGCCGGCGACGACGACGAGATCATCGAGGCCTGAGACGCCGTCCGGGTCGGCGGCTCACCCGGTGGTGCGGCGGTTTGCGGGCGCAACCGGCTCGGCCGGGGTAGCGGCAGTCTGCCGGCGGGATCGACTCAGCCGATGTACCGGAGGTCGTCCTCGGTGGGGATCCCCTGCTGTTGGTTCTGCATCTCCTGGATCTTGCCGATGACTTCCTCCATCTCCTCGGCGCGACCTTCCAGTGAGTCATAGCCCACCTCGAAGCCGATGAGCGCTTCGAGCGTCTCCAGGACCGCCTGTGCGCTCTTCGGATCGACCAGATAGCCCGAGGTCTCGCCCATCAGACAGGCGGCGGCGAGTCCCCGACGGCCACCGAGGCCGAGCAGGAGGCCGCTGACGCCGACGATGCCGCCTGCGGGCTCGTCCTCGCGGAACTCGACGCCCGCGTCCTCTAGCCCGTCCCGGAGGGCGGCGTCGTTCACCGCGCCGAGCACCGAGGCGTCCTCGATGAGTTCGCCCGTCGGGACGCCGCCGAGCGCGTAGGCCCGCGAGACGCCGAACTCCCCGGCGACGTCGAGGAAGGCGTCCGTGAGGCGGTAGTGGCCGTCGTTCGACTGGGCCTGGTGGTCGCCGACGAGCACGAGCAGGTCAGAGCAGTCGGCGTCGCTGTCGTCCCGGTCGGCGAGATCGACGGCGTGGAACTCGGCGTTGGCCAGTTCGGCGACCCCGTCGTCGCCGATGGTCACCTGTGGGGGGAACTCGTCGGCGTACACGCGACGGACGGGTTGGCTGTCGAACTCCTCCAGGAGGTGTTCGGCCGCGAGTTTGCCGACGTGGCCGACGCCCGGCAACCCCTCGATCAGTACCGGATCGGTCAGCTCCGGATCCGCGAGGGTCTCGATTTCGATTTCGTCCATGCACCACAACAGCGTCCGCGCGCGTTAAGAGGGCGTCGGTGACGGCCGAACAGGGGCCGGGGGCTGAGAAGCGACGAGCACGGCTGGGTGGACGGAGCGATGGTATGGACCGATCAGCCGTCCGCGTCCACGCCGGCATTGGAAACGGCGTCTGCGTCCGCGTCGGGGTCCGTTTCGGCCTCGACGTCCGCCTCGCTCTCGGCGGCCCGTCGCTTGGCCCGGCGCCGGTACTCACCCCAGCGGTCCTCGGGGTCGAACGGGGCCGGCGCGCTGTTCTCGGTGGCGGCGCCACACTCCGGACAGGCGTCTCGCAGGGTGTACACCGGGCGCTCGTGAGCGTCGCGCCAGGCCGAACAGACGAGAATGTCGGATTTCATCGGTCTCGATCGGATGCGGCCGCCGGTCGGGGCAGGGCCCGCGGCGGCCCGCTCACTCCTCGTCGCCGCTGCGCTCGCGGTGGTAGTTGGCGCCGCCGCCCGCGGCCTCGACGACCTGGCGGGCGCGGCCGACGCTCGCTTCGAGCTGGGACTCGGCGGTCTTGTAGTCCGGCGCGCGAACTTCGACGCGGTACTCCGGCGAGCCGACGTAGGTGACGTCGAGTTCGATCTCGTCGGGGAGGTCGCCGTCGCCCTCGGCGGCCTGGAGCGCCTCCTTGATCGTGTCGACGCCGTCGGCCGTGGGGCATTCGAGGTCGACGTAGCCGGTGACGTTGACGTACGGCACCGAGACGTTCTCGCGGGCGGTGTCGACGATGGCGTCGACGTCCTCGTCGTCGAGGTCGAGGCCCTCGAGGGCCTCCCGGCCGTGGATTGCGGCCTGTTCGAAGCCGTCGTACAGCGACTCGTACTCCGCGATGATCTCGTTTGCGACGGTGGAGTACTGCTCGTCGCTAACGTCCTCGCCGAAGGCGATCGACATCCAGTTGTCGGCCTTCTGCTCGTTTTTCCAGTCCTGGATCTTGTCCTTGCGCTGGTGTTCGTTGACGTCCTTGATCGAGAGGTCGATCTGCTGGGAGGACTCGTCGACGTCGAGCACCTTCGCGACGACGGTCTGGCCCTCGCGGACGTGGTCGCGGACGTTCTTGATCCAGCCGCTGGCGACCTCGCTGATGTGGGCCAGGCCGCGTTTGTCCTCGTACTCGTAGAGGTCGACGAACACGCCGAAGTCGGCGATTTCGTCCACCTCGCCGACGACGAGTTCGCCGTTCTCGGGCCAGCCGCTGAACTTCATGGCACCACCCCGGTCACGCCCGGCCTTCGTCCGGTCGGGATTCGACGACCTCGACGACCTCGCCGGTGAACTCGGCCTTGCCGCCGGTCGGCGTCGCCAGCGTGCTGCCACAGACCGCACAGTTCACCGCGGAGGCCGCCTTGCCGAACACGACCTGTTCGTTCCCACAGTCCGGACACGCGACCTGGTAGAAGCTCCCTGCCATCGTTACTCCTGGAACTCCAGTCGACCGGCGCGCCATCCCTCGCGCATGTGAGCTTTGCCGCACTCCGAGCAGCGGTACTTGAGGTTGGTCTTCTTGGTGGGCTTGTCGCCACCCGGCACCTTCGAGAACTTGCCGGCGTTCCCGATGGTGGACTTGCCCCGCTTGGTCTGCCGGGCGTTCCACTTCATGCCCGTCGGACGACCCGAGCGGACCTTCTCTACCTCGTGTTCCTCGTGTGCGTTACAGTGCGGGCAGTACGTGTTGAATCGGCGTGGCATCTGCATGTGGAGATCGCCTCTTGCGGTCGACTTAGCGAGGCTCCGTTAAAACCCGTTTGGTTCGGCAGCCCGCGTCGTGACCTCGCGGACGCGGCTGCGAGGTGCCGTGGTCGCCGCCGAGAGCGACGGGGACGGCGAAATCGCTTTGTGGGGGCGGGTCGATCGATCGACTGACAGGTGAACTACGAGAAACACATGCGGCGCGGCCTCGCGTCACAGGTGATCGTCGTCGCGGTCGCGGGGGTCGCCGCCGCCCTCGCGGGAACGCCGGATCGGATCGCCTTCGCCGCCGCGGGCGCCGCCTTTCCCTTCACCGTCGCGGGGGCCGCGTTCCCGGACGTCGACAGCCGGAGTTCGATCCCGTTCCGCCGGTTCCGGCTCGGGGCCGCGATCCTGACGGGGGCGATCGCGGCGGTCCTGTTGAGTCGGGGGCGGCCGATGCTCGTGACGGCCGCCGAGGCGCTGCCAGTCACCCGACCCGCGTTCGTCGCCGGCGCCTGGGTCGGGGTCGCCGTGGCGGGCGCCGCGCTGGCGACGTACCTGTTCGTCACGGAGGTGTTGCCGCCCCATCGCGCCCACCTCCACCAGTTGCCGACCGGGATCGTCGCGACCGTGACCATCTTCTCGTTGCTCTCGCTCGGCGCCGTTGGCGCGGGCGTGCCGTCCCCGATCCCGGCCGCGGCGCTCGCGTCCGCCGGGTTCCTCGTCGGCTTCGCGAGCCACCTCGTCGCCGACAGGGACCCCCGGACCGGCCGGCGCTTGCTCCTCCGCCGCAAAACGTACGTCGGTGACACGCTCGACCGCCTGCTGGCGGCGACTGTCGACCCGTACCTCGCCGCGCTGGCGCGGCTGCTGGGCGGGCCGGCCGCCCGACTCCGGGCGGGGGCGCGGTGGGTGCTCGGGGGGGTCCTCCGGGTAGGGTCGGCCGTGGTTCGGGGGTACGACCGGCTCCGGGCGATGGGCGAGCGCGTGGCCGACCGGCTGGACCGGAGCCCGGACGAGCCGCGACTGTGACCGGGACCCGCCGTGCGCCATCGAAGCCATTAAGCCCGGACTGTTCGAATCCCGGCGCATGAAGAAGCTCATCGTCCACGGCGACCCGGGGATTCGGCGCGACGCGGTGATCAACCTGGACGGCGAGGAACAGATCGTCTTCTCCGTCGACCGACAGGGCGACTGGCACGGCCCCGACGAGGTACAGCTGTGGTGTACCATCGGCGCCGCGGACGAACGCGAGACCTTCGAGAAGCGGCAGTTCGTTCCGCACTGGCTCGATGTCGAGACGCGCGACGCGGAGGCGCTCGACGTCGTCAAAGAGCGCGGCTCGGCCAACTGACGGCCACCCCTTTTCGCTCCCCCTCGGCGACCGGAACCGACCCGGAGCCTCAGCGCTCAGTCGTGAACCCCCCGGTAGCTCCCCCGTGCCCCGCCGTCAAATCCTGTCGCCGACCCGCCGTCAAATCCTGTCACCGACCCGCCGCTACGGCTCGTCGTCGACCCGATAGATCGTCACGGAGCCGCTCCGGTGGGCGACCGATAGCTCGGGAAGGTCCGACAGGTCGACCGAACCGTACCGGTCCCGCTCGGCGGGACCGACCCAGACGTATTCGACGTCGTAGGTCCGCAGGAACGCGCGGCGCTGGTCGACGGCACCGGTGAAGAAGCCGTCGACGGCCCGGACCCGGTCGTAGTAGGCCGACGCGCCGCGGTAGCCGACCTCGTGGCGCCAGCCGGCGACCGTCGGCACCCCCGTCAGACTGGACGCCGGGTTGGCGTCCCAGGTGTACGCGACGCCGTCGCCCGGGCCGTCGCCGGGGCCGAAGTACTGCCGGGTACCCGGCGCGGACACCATCGTCGGCGTGCCCTCGCGATCGTCGAGCCAGTCGATGGCCTGAGCCTCCTCGGGGTGGGCCTCGGCGACGAACGCCGTCGCGTCGAGGGTCGGCTCGCCCCCGCCGGCGAAGTGAGCGTCGAGCGCGAGCGCGCCGTAGACGGACGTCGAAAGCACCAGCAGGACGACCAGCGCGGCGACCACCCCGCGGCTGCCCACGCCGACGAGAGCGGCCACCGATCGCTCTCCGGTGGCCGATCCGGCGTTCGCCGCGGCGGGGTTCTCCTGGGCGGTTTCGGGTCCGGGGGGGCGCTCCCGGCCGCCGTTGGCGGCGGTCGGGGTCGACGCGGCGTCGGCCCGTCCGGTGTCATCCGTCGCAGCGTCCGCGACGACCACGCCGACCGACCGGAGGAGTCCGACGACGGCCACACCGGCGGCGACGCTCCAGAACGCCCACACCTGCGCGTAGATCTTGAACACCGTGTTGAACCGGCCGGGGCCCGCCTCCTCGACGAGGTAGACGAACTCGACGGCGGTCACCAGCCCCGCGCCGGCGACGATCAGGACCGTCTCGAAGCCGACGGGGCGGTCCATCCGCAACCCCACCCAGCCGAGTACGAGCAGCGGTCCAGTTAGCACGAGCACCGCGAGGTTCCCGAGCAGCGCAACGAACGAGAGGGCCGCGACGCCCGCGAGCAGGGGCCACGCGCGGTCGCCGTCGTATCGCGTGGCCAGGTACGCGAGGAAGGAAACGGCGAAGCCGCCGTGGACGAGTGCGAGCGCGCCCAGCGACGAGCGGTCGGTGGCCGCGAGCACCGCCACCTCGCGGCTCGTTGCCGTCGCCGCCCCGAACAGGAACGGCGCGGCCAGGAGTGCGGCGACCGCGCCGGCGAGGCCGGCCAGGGCGGTCGCCGAGACGAGCCGCACTGCCTCCCCGCCCGGGCCGCGGCCGGGGAGCAGCGAATCGAGGGCGCGACCGGGCCGGACCGCACGCACCGCCGACAGCGGGCTGGCGGGTGAGAACGCGAGCGCGAGCCACAGGAGACCGAACACGGTGGGGAATCCCCAGGTGTCGACGATGGCCTGGAAACCGCCCAGAACCGGGACGACGCCGAAGGCGAGCGCGGCCCGCCGGCGTGGTTCGGCAGCGGGCGTCCGATACACTGCGTACCCGACCCCCGCGGCGAGCACGAGGAATGGTGCGCCCATCATGTGGGCGTGCAGGTCGCCGTTGAGCCAGGCGAACAGCGGGAACTCGTTGACCGTGCCGGGGATGACCCGGCTCGCCGACCAGTAGCTGAACGAGTCGGCGCCGGCCAGCAACTCCCCGACGGTGTACTCGGCGGTCGTCGCCACGGACTCGGCGACCGACCGGCGCAGCCCTTCGGGAAGCGCCGAGAGGGCGAGCTTTGCGGCCGTCGCGAGGTTGCTGGCGATCCCGACGAAGAAGGCGGCGACGGCGCCCGCGATTCGCCGGCTACCCGGGCCCAGACGGTCGGCCGCGACGGCGCCCGCCAGGTCGTAGACGGCGGCGACGAGCGTCGCGTAGAAGCCGGCCAGCGCCAGGTTGTAGGCGTACCGCGGCGGCGTCCCCGTCAGCCAGGCCAAAAGCGTCGAGACCAGGTGGCCGCCGTAGTAGTAGGCGACCGATTCGCCGGCGAACCAGAAGTCCTCGGGCGGCAGCGCGTCGGCGCGGAAGAGCGCCTGCAACAGGCCGAAGTCGAGGAACTTCTCGCCGCCGCCCGGATGCACCGCCGGGTCCACGGCGCGGATCGCCACGAGGAACAGAAAGGCGGCGACGAACACCGCAGCGACCTCGGCCGCCGCGCCGCGGTCGAGGTCGACGCCGACGTCGATTCGCCCCTCGCGGAGGTCGTCGTGGTCGAGGGCAGCCAGCACGCTCGCGACGACGAGGACGACGAGGCCCGCTGCCAGCGCGACGGGGCCGAAGGCGAGGTGGCCGGCCCAGTAGGCTGGCAGGGTCAGCACCACGAGCGCGACCGGGAGGGCGAGGCCGACGCCGCCCCCGGCAAACCGGGGGAACAGGCGGGCGGCGATCGGCACCCCGAGTGCGGCAAGCGCCGCAAACACGAGGAGCCAGCGCAGGACGAGGACGTACTCCATCTACCCGGTGCGACGAGTGGCCCGACCTAAACGCTTTGTGATGGTCAAGCGGCGTCACCGAGAAGGGCAAGCGGCGGCGAGACGAGTCGATTTGTTTTTGAGCACCACGACGCAAAGCGATCCCATGAGTCGCACCGTCGGCGTCGTCCTCCCCGCCTACCGCCCCGACCTCGACGCCCTGGAACGGTACGTCCGGGCGATCCGCGACGGGCTGGATCCGGCGGCGGTGCGGATCGAACTCGACGCGCCCCGCGAGGGCGTCGTGGACCGACTGGAGTCGCTGCCGGCGACGGTCAACGCCGTCCCGCGCCGGCGGGGCAAGGGGGCTGCGATCACCGCGGGCTTCGAGGCGCTGTCGACGGACGTGCTCGCCTTCGCGGACGCTGACGCGAGCACGCCCGTGACCTCGCTCGTCGACGTCGTCGAGGGCGTCACGGTCGACGGGGCGGACGTCGCCGTCGGCTCGCGCCGGCATCCCGACGCGCAGGTGGCCGCCCACCAGACGTTCGCGCGCCGCCACCTCGGCGACGCCTTCGCCTGGCTCGCCCGGCGCCTGATCGAGCCCCCCCTGTACGACTACCAGTGCGGCGCGAAGGCGCTCACGCGGGAGGTCTGGACCGGGGTCCGGGAACACCTCTACGAGCCGGGATTCGCCTGGGACATCGAACTGCTCGCCATCGCCGCGGCGCTGGGGTACCGGGTCGCCGAGGTCCCGGTCCGCTGGGAGGACCAGCCCGGCAGCACGGTGTCGCCGGTCGCGACGAGCCTGCGCCTGGCCCGGGGGCTGGTGCTGTCGCGCCACCGCGCGAAGACGATCAAACGCGAGGGGGTCTACCCGCTGCTCGACGCCGCTGGAGCGCCCGAACCGACCCTCGTCGACCGACTCCACGCGGACGTCGAGGACTGATGGTCGACGGCGACGACTCCGCCGGCAACGAGGGGACGTTCGACGCCCTGGTCTCGGGGATCAGATTCGGCAAGTTCGCGTCGGTCGGTGCCGTCGGCGCCGTCTTCGACCTGACGGTGAGCACCCTGCTGATCGTCCAGTTCGGCGTGCTCTCGGAGTACGCGAAGGTGGCCGGCGCGGAGGTGGCGATCGTGATCATGTTCGCGATCAACGAGCGCTGGACGTTCGCGGACCACGGCCGGGCGGGGCCGCTCGCGATCGCCCGCCGCCTGCTGAAGTCGAACCTCGTCCGGAGCGGGGGGCTGCTGGTGCAGTTTCTGATCGTCAGAGGAGCGAGGGAAGTCCCGGTCGAACTGGTCGTCGGCGGGGTCGACCTCTGGACGTTCATCCCGCTGCCGCTGGCCATCGGCGCGTCGGTCCTGCTCAACTACGTGTTCGAGAGCGTGTTCACCTGGCGTGTGGGCCGGTCCTGAGGGGGCGTCGACCCCGCCCCGCGGACCGCCCGATTTCGGGGGTCGTGACGACCGGGCACCGCGCCGAAAACTCGCACACGGCGAACGAATCACAACCCTTAACAGTGCGCCGCGGTTCCACTCAGGTAGCGGGATGGGATAGCCAGGAGATTCCGCCGGGCTCATAACCCGGAGATCGGTGGTTCAAATCCACTTCCCGCTACTCCCCGATCTTCTGTCGCGTTCGGTCGCTTCGCTCCCTCGTAAAAAACCAACAGCGCGGCGTCGGCCCCCGGGTTGCTAACGGAATGCCACGTCGACGGCGCTCGTCGGCAGGACACCACGGACCGACGGCGCCTGCTGGTTGGGAGGTTAAGGGCGACGACGTCGTACACTCGCCATGGCCGCGACGGTGGTGGCTGCGCTGAGCGACGTGCTGATCCTGTTCGACGAGCCCGTCGGTCGGCTGGTGCTCGCTGCAGTCCTCGGCCTGTTCCTGGGGCTGGAGCGCGAGTGGTCAGACAAGCCCGCGGGCATCCGGACGTTCTCGCTCACGAGCCTCGTCGGCGGCGTCGCGATGCTTCTCGCCCAGGAAACCGAGGTCGGACCGGTGTTGCTGGCGGTCGGCGGCCTGCTCGTGGTCGTCCAGGGTGCCTTGCTGGCTGTCCGTGGCATCAGCAGCGGCGAGGGCGACGCGCTCTCGCTGACGACCTCGGTGTCGCTGCTGGTGGCTTTCGGCGTCGGCGCCCTCGTCGTCTCCGGCCTCGTGCTCGCGGGCGTCACCGTCGCCGTCGTCTCGTCGCTGCTTCTGGTGTTGCGTCGGGAGCTCCACTCCTTCGCCGGGACGCTCTCCCACGACGAACTCCAGTCGGCCATCGAGTTCGCTATCCTCGCCTTCGTCGTGTTGCCGGTGTTGCCCGCGGAGCCGATCACCGTCCTCGAGGTCCCGATCGAACCCCGCGTCGCCTGGCTGATGGTCGTCACGGTCGCCGGCATCGGCATCGTCAACTACGCCGTCGTCCAGAGCTACGGCGGCCGCGGCATCGCCGTCACCGGCTTCTTCGGCGGCCTCGCCTCCTCGACGGCCGTCGTCGGGACGATGCTCGATCACGTCCGCGACAGCGACGCCGCCGTCCCCTACGCCATCGCCGCAGTGCTGCTCGCCGACGCCGCGATGGCCCTTCGGAACCTCTCCATCGCGCTCGCCTTTACCTTCGCCTTTCGGCCGCTCACCGGCGTGGTCGTCCCCCTCGGGGCGCTGGTCGTCGGCAGCGTCGCCATGTCGGCGGTCGTCGCCGACTGGGACGAACCCGTCGAGGTCGAACTGGACTCCCCGTTCTCGCTCCGGAACGCGCTGACCTTCGGGGTCGCCTTCCTGGTGATCCTCGCGGCCGGCACCGTCGCCCAGATCAGGTTCGGCACTGCCGGCCTGTTGCTCTCCTCGGCGCTCGCCGGCCTGGTCTCCTCGGCCGGCGCGACCACCACCGCTGTCCTGCTGTACCGGGGCGGCACCGTCGACGGCGACGCCGCGGTCGTTGCGATCCTGCTCGCGACCGCCGCGAGCGTCGTCGTCAAGGCCGTCCTCGCCGCTGCCGGCCCGCGACCGTTCGCGCGGCAGGTCGCCGGCTGGTCGGCCGCGCTGATCGTCGCCGGCGGCGGGGCGGCGGCCCTCGTCGTTGCCCTCGGGTGAGCGGGTCGCCGGGGGTCACTCGGCCAGGACGGCCCTCATGTCCACCGGTCGAGCCCGGTCTGGGCCAGGGACTCCTCGATGCGCTCGAAGCCGCGAGCGACCTCGTCGGCGTCGACGCCCCACTCCTCGCAGACGTACCGGCGGGCCGCATCGACGTCCGGGTCCAGGTCGAGGTCGGGGTCGTAGTCGTCGGTCACCGGCGGATCGAGAAACAGGCCCCGGACGCGGTCGGCGTTCTCGATTGACACGTCGCGGGCCGCACAGGCCCCCCAGAGGTCGCCGTGCTCCCGGACCAGCTTCAGCGCCGTCTTCGGCCCGACGCCGTCGACGCCGGGGTTGAAGTCCGTCCCGATCAGGATGGCGACGTCGACGAGTTGCTCCCACGTGAGGTCGTGGCGCGCGAGCGTCGCCTCCAGGTCCATCAGCTCCGGGTCGCCCTTGCTCGTCAGTCCGCGCAGCGTCCGCGGCGCCCCGAACAGGAGCGTGTCGTAGTCCTCGCTGCCGACGTAGTCGACGTCGCCGCGGCGGTTCATGTGGGCTGCCTGTGCTTCGCCCTCGGCGGGTGCCTCGACGTACGGGACGTCGAGGCGGTCGAGCAGGCCGCGGGTGGTCTCATGGATCACGTCGGTCAGTCGCTGGGTGCGCGCCTCCAGGCGTGCGGCCTCGACGGCGTCGCCGCGCTCCTCGGCCTCGACAAGCCGCTGTTCGGCCTGCTCGCGTTGCTCGCGGCGTTCCTCGATTTCGTCGTCCTTGAGGTCGGTCACCCCGCCGTCGAAGACGAACACGGGCACCACGTCGGCCTCGAAGAACTTCGGCAGTCCCTGGACCACGCCGACCAGGTTGGCGACCTCCTCGCCGTCGGCGGTGGTGTAGGCGTCGTCGCTCGTCCACTTGACCGTCGTCGTCAGATAGCGATAGAGCCAGTTGTGGGCGTCGACCGCGACCACGCTCCCGGCGAGGTCGTCGAACGACACGTCCGAGAGAGCCGCCAGCTGGCGGAGGTCTGCGTTCCCCATCACCACCCCGTAGGCGACGCCCCGGCTTGAAGCTCCCGAGTCGGGCCGAGCCACGCGGCGTCCGGCAGCGGGCACCCGCGAGGGTCAGCCCGCGTCGAGCGTCGTCGAGATTTCCCCGACGATCGCCGGGTCGTCCGTCCAGAATCCGGTGTACTCGTCCGACCGCTCCCGGGCAACCAGACCGCAGGCCCGTGTCTCGTCGGGCCCCCCGTCGAACGCCATTGCCCAGAAGGGTTCGAACCGCTCGACCCCTTCGGCGTGATAGGTGATCCCGGGGATCGCCGGCGGAGACCAGTCGTCGACGCCGTACACGTGGATGTCGAGGTCCGTTTCCGTCGCGAGGGTTCGATATACCGGTGTCTGGCTTCGGAACGTCGAGAGGGTCTGAAAACTCACCCGCAAGGTTCCGTCCCCGACGCGGAAGGCCCGGTCCTCGATCTCTCGGCTGACGGCGAGGAGGGCGCGGCGTTCCACCCCCGAAAACACCGTCTCGTCGAGGACTTCGAACAGTATCCGGTACCCCTCCGAGACGCCGTCGCGGTCGCCGGGCCGCACGATCGGCGGTTCGAGCAGCCCCTCGACGGCCTCGACCCCGATGATTCCGACGACCTCGCCGTCGGTTTCGATTTCGATGAACGGGGGTGGCCCGCCCGGGGGAAGTGACCGCGACTCGACGGCGACGCCGTGGGTCGCGAGCCACGTTTCGATCTCCGGCGGGTCGTCCCGCCTGTAGACGGTGAATCGATGCTCGCTGCCGCGACGATCCGCGATCAGGTCGTCGAGCATCGTTACCGGTCGTCGGGTCCTTCAATCTCGATGGTCCGACGAATCATCTCCGCGTCCATCGGGTGGAGCGATGCAAGCTCGACGGAGCCGGTCTCCGGGTCGTAGAGTATCAGCCCACGGTCTGCGAGCCGCGGCAGGTGGTTGTGGACGAGATGGAGACGGAGCTTCGATCGGTCCTCCCCGGTGTGCATCGTGTCGGTGGTCGCGACCTCCCACCCACTGAGGACGGTCGCGAGTTCCTCGACGGTGCTCTCGCCGGTTTCGAGCACGTGGTAGAGCAGGCGTCGACGGTGGGACGTGGCGAGGGCGTCGTACAGATCTCGCCTGGCCAATCGTGGTGGCTCCTCCTCCGTGTCCGAGCCGTCTCGATCAGGATGTTTCTCCGATCCTCCCATAGGTAACACACATGTTACCATGGACCAAGTATTTCCCTGTTCGGTCGGACTGGAGCAACGACGGCGGACACCGTGGTCCTGGAGCCCCCGACGTCGCGCCTGGAGCGTCGCTATCGATCGTCGCGCGTCGCCTCCGGCGGGTCGCTCCCCGCGCGGTCGGCCAGAAACGACGCCTCCGGCTCCCCGCGGTCGCGGTCCCGGAACGCGTCGAGTCCCGCCTGGTACGTCGCCGCGTCGGTCTCCGCGGGCGCGCCGACCGGCCGTTCGAGCACCAGTTCGGCCACCCCCGTCTCCCGGCCGGTCCAGGCGAACCCCGCGCGGTGGAGCGCCTCGTAGGCGAAGGGGTTGTTCACCGCGATCCGGAGCAGGTCGTAGCCGCGTTCGCCCGCCGCCTCGACGACGGCGGCGACGAGTCGTGGCCCGATCCCCTCGCCCCGGCGGTCGTCGCGGACGGTGACGTAGCGAATCCACAGCGCCGACGCGTCGGTGCGGTCGGCGTTGAACGCGGCCGCCGCGACGACGTCCCGGTCCCAGTCGCCCTCGAACGGGCGCTCGTCGTCGACCGGCGGGAGGGAGCCGCCTGGCTCGCGGGCCACGGCCTTCCCGGTGTTCGTGACCACGAACTTGCCGGCGTAGGCGAACCGCCGGTAGTCGAGACGGAGCGTTGGCCCGTCGGGTGGCCATCCGAGCACGGCGAACTCCATGTTCGGGTTCGGGCACCCGGGCTCATGAGCGCCACGCCCGGCGACGCCGATGTGGGCCCGCCCCCCGTCCCAGGGGGTCGGATCCGGGCAGCGGGGTCGACCCCCGAGGTTTTGGCCGTGGCCGCCGATCCGCCGGTATGCACGGTCCCGGCGACGTCCGCTTTTTCGATCGGTTCGCGAGCGCCTACGACCTGCTGATGCCCCCGGCGAACGCGGACGCCCTCGCTGCGGGGCTCCAGTTCGCCAACCGGCCGGTCGAGCGACTTCTGGACGTGGCCGGCGGTTCGGGCCGGGCGACGGTCGCCCTTGACGTCTCCGAGCGCGTCGTCGTCGACCTCTCCGGCCCGATGCTGCGTCGCGCCCGGGAGCGCGGCCTCGACTGCGTGCGGGGCGACGCCGGTCGGCTCCCCGTCCGCGACGACGCCGTCGACGCCGTGACGGTCGTCGACGCGCTGCATCACTTGCCCGACCCGCGCGCCGCCGTCGTTGAGGCCGCCCGCGTGCTCGCGCCGGGCGGCGTGCTCGTGATCCGGGAGTTCGACCCCTCGACCCTCCTCGGGCGGGTCGTCGCCGCCAGCGAGGACCTGGTGGGCTTCGACTCGGCGTTCGCGACCCCCGGGGAACTGGCGCGGTTCCTGGAGTCGGCGGGCTACACCGCCCGAATCGTCGAGACCGGTTTCGGCTACACCGTCGCCGGCGTCGTCGACCGGGCCGACGACGACGGGGCCGTCCGCGGCTGAGGGTCTCGCACCGCCGCTCCCGGTCGATCGGAAGCGAGGGAGCAAAGACCCCCCCGGGCCAACGGGGCGGTATGGCGAACGCGGCTGCGTCGTTTATCCGTCGGCGAATCGACTCCGCGGCCCTGCCGATGGCCGTCGGCGACTTTCTGGTGCTGGCGCTGTTGCTCACCGGCGGCGTCGTCCAGCACAACGGCGTCGACTACCTTTCGGCGGACCCGGCCGGGTGGCTGCTGACGCTCGTGCCCTTTCTCCTCGGCTGGGCGGTCGTGGCGCCGCTCGTTGGCGCGTACTCAGCGGGGGCCGCCGAATCCGCGAAGGCGGCGATCCCGCTCGCGATCCGGTCGTGGATCCCCGCCGCGCTGATCGGCGTGGGACTGCGCGCGACCCCGCTGTTCGAGGGTGGCGCCCAGCCCATCTTCGTGCTCGTCGTCACCGTCGTCGGCCTCGTCGGCCTCTCGGTCTGGCGCTGGCTCCACTTCGCGATCCGGGGCTGAGACCCGCCGACTCCGCGTCCACTCGCTCTTTTTCCTCGGTTCCGTTCCTCCTCGATCGAGCAGAGCCGTCCCCGCTCCAGCGGAGGTGAATCGTCGATCCATAACTTATGAGTTGGTCATCAAGATTCACGAAGGGACCATCTGGTTGGCTACGGGAAAGAATTATATGGTAATTACGCGTAGTACAACGTAAATTATGCCAGGGTACTACGACTACGTTCTCGGCGCGATCCCGGTCGTCCTCCTCGGACTCACCGCGATTCTGACGGCCGCGGGGCTCTCACTGACGTTGGCCGTGCCCGCGTCGGCCGCGGCGTCGCTCCTGGTCGTCGGCCACGCGCTGTTCGTCAACGGTCCCGTCGACGCTTCGGTCGAGGCACCCGACGCCGGCGCGATCGACACACCCGTCAAGGGCGACTGAACGCCCCGGTTCCGGCTGTCGCCCCTCTCTCAGCGGTTTCTGCCGTCGCTTGCCCGCCGCCCCTCGGTCCCGCTGACGCCCGATCTCGCCGATCCCCCGGCGCCGTCGCCCGTCTCTGACGGGGACGGACCGCCGGCTCCCCCACGGTTATCCCCCTGGACCTCGACCGTCGTCACATGACAGAGACGCTGTTTCTGCGGAGCGACGAGGTGGCAGACCTTGCGACGCCGGCCGAGTACGTCGACGCCGTCCGCGAGGGGTATCGCCAGCGTGGCGAGGGCGCCGCGGCCGAACCCCGGACGAAGTTCCTCAACGAGGAGCCGCCGGGGATGCTCACGACCTACGGGGCGATCCTGCCGGACACCGGAGCGATGGGCGGCTACACGTACGCCGCGGGCTTCGGCGCCGGCGACGCGTGGTTCATGACGCCGCTATTTGACGCCGAGTCGGGGGAGCCGCTGGCGCTGCTCGACGGCGCGAGCATGAACCCCTTCAAGACCGGCGCGACCGGGGCGGTCGGCGTCGACGCCCTCGCCCGGCCGGACGCGTCGACGCTCGCGATCATCGGCAGCGGCTCGCAGGCCCGCGGACAGTTGCTGGCGACGGCGACCGTCCGCGACCTGGATTCGGTGTGGGTCTACTCGCCGACCAAGGAAAACCGGGAGTCGTTCGCGGGGGAGATGGACCGGGACCTCGACGCGAGCGTCGCCGCGGTCGCCTCCTCGGCCGCCGCCATCGAAGGCGCCGACGTGGTCGTCACCGCGACGACCGCCGAGGAGCCCGTCTTCGACGGCGACCGCCTTGAACCCGGAACCCACGTCACCGCCATGGGACAGTACCACCCCGAGAAGCGCGAACTCGACGCGAGGACGATCGAACGGGCGACGTACGTCCCGGACCTGCGAAAGCGCACCACGACCGACGCCGGGTCCTTCCTCGCGGCCGTCGAGGCCGGTGTCGTCGACGAGGACCACGTCCACGCCGAACTCGGCGAGGTCGTCGCCGGCGTCGAACCCGGGCGGACCGACGAGGACGAGATCACCGTCTTCGACAGCGGCGGCACCGGGATCGAGACCGTCGCTGGCGCGTACCTGCTCTACGAGAAGGCTCGCGAGGCGGACCTGGGGACGGCGGTCGACATCGCGCCGGCGAGCGAGGCGATGGGCGACCGCTGACGACCCCGGCGAAGACTGCGGGACCGACTCCAGCAGTTACTCCAGGCGGTACCGGAGCAGTGCGGCGATCCCGCCGAGGTTCCGGAGCTGCTGGCCGGGTTCGAACTCCCCCGAGAAGACGACGATGTCGCCGCCCTGCTGCTCGACGGTTTCGAGCACCTCGTCGACGTCGATCTCCCAGTCGCCGCGACCCTGGCGCTCGTCCCGCAGGCGCTCGTCGAGCACCAGTAGCTCCTCGACGGCGCCGTAGTCGGCCGCTTGCTTCACCTCCTCGATGCCGTAGGCGGCCTTGGCGCCCTGGGCGATCCGCTCGGTGAGGTCGTCGACCAGCCGGGCCTCCTCGGCGATCCGGGTCTGCTCCTGGACGTCGTCGACGGCCCCCCGCTTTAGCACCTCGTGGACGCCGCGGTCGCCGGCGCCGGACGTGTCGACGGTCGTCACGATCTCCTCGGCGACGGCGGGGTACTCGTCTTCGAGGTACTCACGGGCGTCGTTCTTTGTGAACCCCGGGCCGGCGAGGATCAGCGCCTCCACGTCGAGATGCGAGAGCGCAGAGCCCAGTTCGTCGAACAGTTCCTCCCGGGGCCGGGCGTACTCCCCCTTGCCGGTCGGTTTGGTGAAGGAGGCGTACTCCTCGGTCCCGTACTGGGCGACCGTGTGGACGTACGCCTCGCCCTCCTCGACGGTGACGATGGCCACGTCCGGGTTGTCGGTCGCTTCCTCGGCCGCCTCGATCCGCTCGATCTGGTCGGGTTTGAACCGCTTTTCGATCTCGATCTCGCTGCGTTCCTCGACGTTCAGTGTGTGGTGGTGGCCGAGCTGGTCCTCCCGGGAGCAGCCGACGATCTCGCCGCCGACCCGGAGTCGGTTCGCAAAGCGGGCGAACTCCACGTCGGAGACCTCGATGGTGACGTGCATGTGTTCGCGTTCCCCGCCGGTGTCCCGCATCTGGTCGTCGGCGCGCTGGATCCGCCGCGTCGTGTCGCCGGAGACGAGATCGCCCGGTTCGAGGACATAGGAGAGGTGCCAGAGGTCGTCGACGGTCTCGGGGACGAGCGTCATCCGCTCGCGCCCCTCCTCGCCCCGACCGCGGCTCTGGATGCGCATACCCTACGTCCGCGCCCGCCACATACAATCCTTCTCTTTGGAGGGCGGAGGGCCGTCCGTCCCTCGACTCAGATCGACGGTGAGCTCCGGGCGTCGAGTCCCGCGGCGAAGCCGCGCCCCCAGAGGAAGTAGGTCATCACCTGCACGTAAAACAGGACGAAGATCCCGACCAGGATGAGCGACAGCGCGCCCCCGACGATGCCGCCGACGATCGAGACGACGATCGAGAGCACCCACGCTGTCGCGTACTCGCTCGTGAAGGCGCCCTCCCTGATCGTCCCGAACGCGAAGGCCGCCCCGATTCGCCCCTCGATGGCGAAGTTCGCCATCGCCGCCGGCACGACGTACGCGAGCAGCAGACCGAGCACCACGAACAACAGGAGGATGACGAGCCCGACGAGGCCCGTAAACAGCGCCCCAGCGTTCGATTCGCCGGCGACCACTCCGAGGCCGCCGACGACCGACAGCCCGATGAACATCGGAATCACGACGACGATCGAGTAGACGATGTTGACGACGAACAGCTTCAGCCCGTCGACCAGTAGTTCCCCCCACTGTGTGAAGGAGGGGGCCGCCCGCTCCCCGGCGGCGCCGTCCCGGAGCGCCCGCACGAGATACCCCTGCAGGACGAACGCCGGGAGCACCAGGGCGCTCAGGATCGAGAGGACCCCCCCGATGAGGATCGTCGGCAGCCAGTCGTCGCCAGCTTTCGGGAATTCGAAGGCCTCGGAAAGCATCGGCCGAGTGCACTCCCGGCTGGATGTTAATTCTTCCTCCCTGGCACGGGGATCAAAAAACGCGACGGGAGTCGGGCGAGCGGTCGCGGGACCGCTCCGGGGCGGTCGGCACCCCTGAACCGGGGGCGGTTCAGTCGTCGAGCATCTCGCTGCCGCCCGGCGGGAGGAACTCCTGGATCCGGTCGGGACTCGCGACCTTGCGGACGAACGACTGGTCGGCAAAGCGCTCGCGGAACTCCCGGTAGAGGCGCTTTGCGGCGTCGTTCTGGGCGTACCGTCCCGGTTCGAGTCGAACTGCGGTCTCGACCTGCGGTTCGATCGCCGCCGGCGGACCGCCGATCACACGGGTGTCGCCCTCGCAGATGATGCCGACGGCGACCCGGGCGGGGACGTCCCGGTAGTAGGTGCGGTCGCCGCGGATGACGAAGCCGCCCTTCTCGATGTACTCGCCGCTCTCGGGGGTCTTCGACACCTGATCCGGCTCGACCATGTACGCGTCGCCGGCGCCCCGGCCGTCCTTCCAGATCGACGAGTAGGCCACCGCGAACTGGGCCGCCTCCTCCAGGCTCGACCCCGGGAAGTCGATCTCGGTGGCGGACTCGCTGGGGCCGGTCGCCTTCAGCACCGTCGCCGGACCGCCGTGGGCCTGCGTGTGGAAAAAGCGGTCGTACCCGTCCATGTACTTCTTGACGATCTCCTCGTTCTGGTCGGCGTTGCGCCCGCCGATCACGAGGAAGCCGTCGCTGGTGTGGAACCACCGGAACCGCTCGTACCAGTGTTCGGAGCCGATGACCGGGATCGACGAGCGCGAGAGCCAGTCGACGTCGCGCTCTTCGTCCTCGTCCTCGTCGTCCTCGTCGTCGCCAGCCTCCCACTCCTCGCGTCGGCGCCGGATGGCCTCCAGTTCCTCGCGCGTGTCCTCGATTGCGGCCTCGGCGCCCGCCTTCTTCTCCTGGATCCGCTTTGCCTCCGTGTACAGCCGGTCCGCGTTCTTCTCGACGCCCGTCGACACGTCGAGTTCGATCTCGGTCCCCTCGACCTCGATCGTCACCGTCCCCTCGCTCGCGTCGACGTCGGTCACGGCCTCGGCCGCGGCGATCCCCTGCTCTGCGCCCGCGGCCAGGGTCTCCTCGATCTCCTCCCAGGGGACGTTCTCCTCGCGGGCCGACCGGACCGTCCGGAGCACCTCGTCGGCGAGGTCGTAGTTCGCGTACAGCAACTCGGCGCGTTCGCGCTCGCGTTCGGCCTGCTGTTCGAACCCCTCGATGGCCCCCTGCTGTTGCTCGATGATTCGCTCCTGTTTGGCGATCTCGGCCTCGAAATCCGGTCGGTCGTCGCCGGCGTCCTCCTCCTCGTCGCCGCTGTTGAGCCGCCGGAAGTAGACGTCGACCGCCTCGTTGAACGCGTCGTATTGCTCGCTCGCGAGGTGGCTCTCCTCCCGTTCCTCCAGCGGGAACGGCGTCACGTCGACGACGGGGCTGGCGTCGTCGCCCTCGCTGGCCTCGAAGTAGACGCGGGGGTCGAACTCGCCGGCCCGGACCTGCTCGGCCAGCCGCTCGGCGGCCTCGTGGAGCGCCCGGTAGGTCTCCTCGGTCGCGTCGGCGATGTCGATGGTCTTCTCGACGCCGGCCCGCGTACACAGTTCCTCGGCGTAGAGGCCGCCGAGGTTCAACTGGGTCGCGAGCGTCCGGACCACGTCCGTGT
>Ga0207733_100579_pt1 | contig 19202 bp, 16 predicted proteins | sample A23P3SouthBayCA_FD_187735 | JGI IMG/M metagenome (GOLD analysis project Ga0207733, IMG submission 187735) | Aerobic enrichment media microbial communities from Eden Landing Ponds, California, USA - A23 P3 (SPAdes) | ecosystem: Environmental > Aquatic > Marine > Unclassified | place: Emeryville... | reverse complement strand
GAAGAGCTGTGACCACACGCCATATCCGACCTGATCGAGGATGACGTCGCGCATCCGTGGCTCCGCGCCCACGGAACCATCGCTTCGCAAGACGTCTGCAATACGCGGATGGTCGGCGTTTATCCACAACTTCGGCCGGGCCTCGTTCCGGAAGTCTAGGTAGTACAACTTCTCTTCGTCGGGGAGGTGGCTGGAGCGCGAGAAGCTTGCCTCTTCACCGTCAATCGCCGGCGGGGCGTCATCATCCCGGTGGTCAACGACAACTTCGTACCGATTCCCACTCGCGACCTTGACATTTCGGGCGCTCGCGTACGAACCATCTTCCTCTCCCTCTTCGGTCCGAGCGAGGTAAGGAAACAACTCAACCGTCCCTCGGAAGTTCTCCCAGTCAAGTCTTATCTCAACTTCGTACTCACCTGGGATCGCTGGGGGTTCGGCAACGGTAACACTGTCTCGATAGATCGTGTCGTGGCAACGAACGGCTACCTCCAATTTGGCCCGTGGAGCGTCCCGCTCACCCGGTGGGAACAACTGCGTGGCAACGGTGTCGGGAACTTCGAGACGACCGTACAACGTGGCCCAGTCCCAGTGGTCCTCCGAATTACCTTCCGAATGCTGTCGGGGCGAGATGTCGAGCGTGTTCTGCCCAGGAGCCAGGTCTACCTCCTGCAGCCGTCCGGTGAGACTGTACTCTTCCAGTTCGAACTTGAGCCCCTCATCTAGGTATTTGAAAGGGAGGCTGCGACTCCGATGGCGTTGTGATTTTCGAGCCATTTCTCACTCCTCACCCGTTCTGAGTTCTGCACGTATCTCCAATTGGGTTTCACCCACACTTCCGCGACGGACATCGCCTTCGCCGATTGGTTCGGACATCCCCTCGAAATCAACATCTTGTGCCTCGGGACCCGCTGTGACGATCCCGACCCCTTCTTCACACCGGACAGTCACGTCCTCGTGTTCCGACTCGATTGTAGAAATAGGGACATCATCGAATCTTGAGCCGTCCTCACCGACACCGGTGAGTGAGACTTCGGCCGTCCACCCATCGAATTCATCGTCAACAGGTGCAACACGTCCCGAGAACTGCCAATGGTCAGAGGCAAAACCGGACGTGCTCTCAATCTCGAAGACGGTCGACGGAGAAGCGATTGAACGCGCCCTCGCCTGGCCACCGTGGATCGGGAATTCGTTGCGGACCCTGTCGGCTAGTTCCTCGCCCCGGCCGTCGAACCGGGAGAGGAGGTGGCGGAGGCCATCGCGGAGCGTCCCAAACATCTCGTCGATCGCCATACGGAACCCCTGTTTGTACTGCTCTCTGAGGTTCTCCGTTGACCGCCAGTCGTCGTGTTCTGGCGGTTCGGCGTACCGGAGGAAGCGCTCTACTTCGCGGTCGCCGGCCGTCACCTCGTCAGGGTGTCGCGCCTCGCCACAAGCGAGGACGCCATGGAAGTTTTGGTTGCCGTAGGCGAGGCGCGACTGGTCATAGTACTTCACGACCATCCCGGCTCCACGGAACAACGCGAGGTGGTTGACGTAGGTGTCGTCGTCGGCTGGAGACGCGAGCCGTGCTGCCAAGCGGACGTCGGCATCCGGCGTCTCGGTTCCATCGTCCCAATCGGGAAGTTCAACGGGAACGTTGAGGCCCGTGATGTCGCCTGGGTTCGTGAGCTTCCGCCCCTCGTCGAAGCGCGACTCGAAACATTCGACGAAGGGTCGAATGGCGGGGACGTCCTTGATCTTCGCCTCGTGTGTCTCACCACCCACCTCGACGGAGACTTCGAGGTCATTGCGGTGGATGGCCGGCCAGAAGTACTTCACAGCTGCTTCGAGGAATTCGTCGGCCAGGGCCTCGGGTTCCGGTTGATCGTCGCGCGTCGGGTCTCTATAGTCGACCACCATCGCACTAGTCCCACTGACTCTAGGTCGGTCCACTTTGAGCCTCGACGCGAGGTCGGCCGCTTCCTCGTCCCACAGCGACGCTGGTCTAACGCCGTCCTCCGTCTCTCTCGGGTGACACAGCCACCCGGCGCCTTGGTACGTCGTGTCGTCGTCCCCCAGCTGGTGTGACGGAAGTTTCGTCCGTGCGATCAGTCGCTGCGTGCCGTCACGTGGCCGGTCCCGCTCCGCGAGGAACGAGTTGAAGACGACCGTCGATGCTCCAGAGAACGTCCACAGAACTGACTTCCCGAGACCGTAGGAACCACCCGCCCTGTCGTCCTGTTTGTTACTGAACAGCTCGTCCCTTACGAGAGCGGCGTAGTTCGAGTCGTCGTCCCACCCGCCGGTAAGGCCGGTCGTGTTTCGGTCCTCTACGATCACGAGGCGGAGCTCCGAGTCTGGCGACTCGAGACGCTCCAGTAACTCCTCGTGCCCGCGTCCCCTCTCGGCTGCGGTGACCGACCGCAGTCGGCGGGCGAGTTCGTCGTTCCATCCCAACGCGTCCAGGAAGTCGGCACGTTCGTCTCCCGTCAGCGAGACGATGCGGAAGGTGATCTCGACCGGGTCACCATTGGTCAACCCCTGGTCGTTGGCGTTCTGAAGGACTTCACGGACGAAGGTTTCGGTATCGTGGTCGACGGCGTGTTTCGTCGGGTCGTCGCCGTAGCGAGGCGCACCCGGTCCTCCGTCGAAGAAGTACCACTCGGCCGGCTCCGAGACTAGTTCTTCACTCCGGGGCATCTTCACATCGGCCCTCCTGAAGACGGGACTGGTCCGACGGTTGAGGACGGTGCGCACTCGGGCCCACCGGCGAATCAATCATCCGGGCCAGACGGTTCGGCGGCTCTTGACTCACCGAAGTAGACGAACGACGAACCATCAAAGGGGTAGAAGATCCGTCACACCCTTCGCGTGACGGGGTGTATTTTTCGAGCACTCCGCTACGTCGTTTCACATTGCCGTTACACATATTGCGCCGCCTTAGCGTTGCCGGTCCTTGAGAATGGCGAGCGGTCGGCTTCAATCCACACATCTAGTTACTGATACTCGATGGAGGCGCCCGAGTATTCGAGTTAGAGCCCCCAGACGGATCCAGAAGGGGTCGTGAGGTGGTTTTATGCCCGCCCCCTGCCGTTGCGTACGTATGCACATCACCGCCGTGGACATGTTCTGCGGTGCAGGCGGTCTGACTCACGGTTTAGAGAAGGCGGGTATCTCCGTTGAGATGGGGATCGACAACAACGGTCCCAGTGCGTACCCGTACGAAGCCAACAACGAAGCCGAATTCGCGAACTCGAACATCGAAGCACTGGCAAACAACCCCGAACCGATCGTCTCGGCTCTCGACCCGTGGGGTTCAGACCTGACCGTCCTCGCAGCGTGTGCACCGTGTCAACCGTACTCAACGATGGGACACAGTAGAGACGGCGAGACGAGTGATCACGAAGGGTGGGGTCTACTTAGCGTCTTCAAGCAGATCGTAGAGTACGTAGAACCTGACGTGGTCGTCACCGAGAACGTCCTCCAAGTCCGCCACGACGACACTTACCAGGCGTTCGAAGAGGCGCTCGCCGACGAACTGGGCTACCACCTGAACAGTCCGGAAAATAGAAACGTCTACGCGCCGGAGTTCGGCATCCCCCAGAAGCGCAAGCGGTGGGTGTTGCTCGCGTCCAAAGACGGACCCATCGAACTACCGGACCCCGTTCACACCGACGAAGCGGAGTACCCGACGGTTCGCGAGACCATAGACCATCTACCCCCGATAGAGGCTGGCGAAGTCCACCCCGAATTGGACCTCCACCGGTCACGAACGCTCAGCGAGAAGAATCTCGAGCGGATCCGCAACATGGAACCCGGAGGAGACTGGACCCTCTGGGAAAAACGGGGACTAGAATACCTCCTCGCCGACTGCCATACGAAGGAGAGCGGTCGGTCGTACAAAGCGCCCTACAGTCGGATGCGACCCGACGAGCCGGCACCGACTATAACGACCCAGTTCTACAACTACGGGAGTGGACGTTTCGGTCACTACGACACCGACCAGGACCGAGCGCTCTCCCTCCTAGAAGGGGCGATGTTGCAGACGTTTCCGGAGGATTACGAGTTCTACGACGACTGGGAGGATGTCGGCGTGAAGAACGTCGGTCGGCTAATAGGCAATGCCGTTCCACCTAAACTCGCCGAATATATCGGCCACGCTATCCGCAATGCACTGGCACCCGAAGCCACCGAACCAGCGGCCACACCCGCCACGACCGACTGACGATTCACCGGCTACGTAACGGCCCGAAAGGTAGCTGGATTACTTGGATTTATCCGTTCTCACAATCCTATATCAGACAATGTCTTCGTGCGAATGCTGTCCCCCAACTCCTTCTCTACGTATTCGACCTGCCGTCGGCAACAACTCGTTATTGAATACCCAGCGGGAGGTGTAGGCCAGTGAGCGACGATGCCCAACGCCGACCGTTGATCCTTCACTGCTTCGCAGATTCCGGAACTGAATCTGAGGCGCTCTCCGTCTATGGAGACGTCATCAGAGTCGGCATTGACCCCAAAGACACGAACGAGAGCCTTCCGATCAAAGCAGATGCTCACTTGGCAGTTGACGACAAAGACTGGTATTTTCCGATCCAAGACGATGTCCAATTTGACCTTGGTGTATTCCACCCAGTCTGTTCACGGTGGGCCGACACCACAAGCATCTCTGGTGATCCAGACAGCCACGAGAATATGATCCCCAGCGCCAGAGAGATTGCCGAGGACTACTGCAAGCACTCCATCATCGAAAACGTCCCCAAAGCCCCTCTAGAAGACCCCATCGTCCTTAACGGACGGATGTTCGGGCTCCCCATCCAGTATGAGCGCGCGTTTGAGACGTCGTTCGACGTCCCGCAGCCACCCCAACACAAGCGCTTCTGGGTAGAAGACGGTGCCCGGGAGAAAGCCGAAACCTCCTCGTTCTTCTTTTCGGAGCGGTCTAAAACGTGGTGGGCGTCAACCAAACAATACCAGCCGGGACCATACACGAAACAGCATCTCGCTAAGAACTGCATCCCAGCGCCCTACATCCACCATCTCTGTCGTGCGTGGCTCAAAGTATACGAAGAGGAAGAAGGCATCTCTGACGACCGCGTTGATTACTCAAACTACGATCAGGAAATGGACATCAAACGAAAACAGGCCACCAACCAGAAACTTACCGACTTTAACTCCGAGTAACGCTCTTTGCTTTGTCGGTGAGCTCTGAATTTCATTTCCGACATTCGCATCATCCCTGAATCTATCTATGGGGAACTTATCACACACTGCCATAGAAACAGACCCGTAGATCACTATGGGAACACATTTTGAATTTTGAAATCGTCGTTAATTATTCCTAGGTGGACCCAATAGGTGAGGCCATTGATGTCTGAGCCGGTTTGGAAGTTTCCAGAACAAAAATCTGGGATTACAGATTATCATAAGAACCCAACCGAGAGCGCTCTCGATAGCACTCTCGAAATTTTCGTTAGAGAGGTTCTCCAGAATGCCAACGACCAGAGCATCTCCGATGAAGACCCCGTCAAAGTTACGTTCGATTTCACGACGCTCGCAGATAGAGATCTCGACAAATTCCTAGAGACGCTCCTCTGGGACGAAGAAGGCTCATCGTCAGATCTCCGCTGGCACATTGATCGCGCTATCGCAAACGAGCAAGCCCGCGATCCGGGCCTCAAACGTTTCTTGAATGCCTTTGACGAAAAGGAACTCACCGTACTCACCATCCACGACGAATTCACGACGGGGCTCCGCGGTTCCGAAATTGACACCGATCAACCATACGCATCTCTTGTCAAAGACTTCGGCAGTACCAACAAACCCGGATCGGGGTCAAGCTCTGGCGGTAGCAAAGGCCTCGGTAAGACCGTGCTCTGGGCCTTTTCTGGACTGTCGACGGTTCTATTTAACTCGAATCCGGACGAATTCCCAGATGACGGCGGGGATGAACCGCCTCGCCTTGTCGGCCGAACCATTGTCCCTGCCCATACCGACCCCTCCGAAGATACGCACTACACGAACCACGGATGGTACGGACGAAACGACGAAGATCAAATCGAAGAAATTGGTCGCCCACCATCACTCTATGGAGACTTAGGCGACGCTGGTGCCATCGCAGACACTCTCTCAGTCGAACGCCCAAGTGATAACCACGGCACGAGCATCGGGCTTGTCGGATTCCGAGTCCCAGGTGAAGACCTGGATCCGGACATGGACGAACTCGCTACCGCGTTCCGGCACGCTTCGGTCAAGTATTTTTGGCCAGCGATGGTTCGCGATGACCTAGAAGTCCACGTCAAAACTCCCAGCGGCAAGCATACCGAGGCCACGTTTGACGACGCACCAGGCGTCAAACCGTTCGTTGAGTGCTATCGCGAACTCTTTGATGTCACTGACGAGGAACTGAGTGGTGCCGGGTCCCTCGCCAAACGGAGACTCGACATCTCGATCCCTCGTGAGGACTCTGATACCGTCGAAGACGACCCCCACGATGGCTATGAGACCGCCCTAGACCTGGTCGTCCGCCACCTCTCGCCCGCCGATCACGAGCATCTTGACGACGATACCGACGACGATGACCTGAAAGCCAACCACGTCGCCAGACTACGCGGCGCACAAATGGTAGTAGACTACGTAGACATGTCGCAAGCGGCAAACCGCGGCAGAGAGTTCGCGGCCGTCCTCGTCGGTGGCGAAGCCCAAGCAAAGCCCGGCACAGACGTGTCCGATGAGCAAGCAGCACTGGAAGAGTTCCTCAAGCGCTCCGAGCCCACCCAACACGACGACTGGGTCGGTTCGAACAACGACTTCCTCGACGAACACTACATCGGGACCATCACCGCCGAAATTAACGCGTTGAAAGGTGAACGGCTCCAAGCCGAGCTCACCGACGTCGTCGAAGAAGACGTGGACGCCGGTGACGAGGTGCCCGGTATGGACGACGTCGCACCGATCATGGACGGCAAGTCCACGGGGGATGGTGAGAGCTCCGCCCTAAGCTGGGAGACGCACCCCGAGGTCTGGCTCGACGACGACAAATGGCAGTTCTTCGGTAGAGGCGGCCCAAGCATCGACGAACACGAAGACTGGAGCCTGGAGATCGAACTCGTTCGCCTGGATAGCCAGGAACACGAGGGTGACCAGATCCCTATCGACGAGTTCGATATCGTAGATGGGAGTGTGAAGAAAAAGTGGGTCGGCAGTGACGGATTGGCTCACGTCGAAGTCAATGGGGCGACCGATCAGATCGCGTTCGAGGGTGATTCGAGCGAACTCGATGGGCTGTCTAGCGACCCGGCGACACTGTTTGAAGTCGGCGAAGCAACCCAAACGAAAATCAAAGTTTCCGCCGAAATCACGGAGGATGCGAGTGGATGACGCCGAATGTTCGGCGTGCCTCTGCGAGTGCGGACGATCTCCCGTATCGCTATCGAGAAGATGCGATCAACCTCTCGATCACCGAATACCAGGTCGACTCGAACCCCGCTGCCCAACCACAAACGGACGACGACACCCTTGAGCTGTTCCCCTACCAACCGTGGGATGAGGCGGACCTCTCGCTTTCGCTTTCCGTAGATAGTGAAGATCTCGACCACGTCGCCGAGGGGGATTCTCCATACGACGCAAAGCTAATCGTCGTTGTCGACTCTGCTGCGACGCAACTCCGCTACGAAGTCGTCGTTGAGCAGGCAAAGCTAACGGCCGGCACATACACGAGGACCATCGACCTCGACTGTAGCCTCTTCCGCGAGGCGGTCACGCTCACACCGCGGATCGTGACTACGGAGGACGCAACTAATGGCTTGCCCTACGCACCCAAAGGGGGGATGCGGATTGCGGGGGGCAACACGTGGAAAGTCCACTTCGACGAACCCGAAGAGAGCGGCGCCGGCTTCCCCTTCCGCTACCGAGACTTCTCCGACGGAGACTATCCACAGGATGCCGTCCACCTTCTCAAACAGAACCCGAGAGACCCAGCCGTCCTCGTCAATAGCTCCAATGGGCCGATCGTCAACGTTCTCCAAACAGAGGGATTCTATGGCTGGAGACCGTATTTCAAGGAGGTGATCAAGGCCGAACTCGGGACGTCAACCTGGATGCAACTCGTCGTCCACACAGCCACGACGATTGCCGAGACCGACGAACCGCAGCACAAGTGGCAGGAAGGGGTCATTGAAGAGATCGGCGAGTACCTCTACGACGATCCGTCGTACGACACGGTAGTCGACAACCTCGGCGAAGCCGTGTCGGATCCGAGCGAACTTCGTTCGTTCATTCGCGAGCTCAACGTCGCCGTCCAGCTTTACGTCGACCAAGCATCACATCTCAACGATTTCATAGACGAGTACCAGCCATGACCGACATCCCACGCCTCACGGACGCGGGCCGCGACTTGGTCGAAGAACACGACGAGTTCCAGTCTCGCGACGAAGTCCTGTCGTTGAGCAGCGACCTAGAATCGTACGTTCACCACGTGTCCGTCAACGATGCGAGCACCGATCTCGATGCACTTCGAGAGGCAATTGAGCGCGCAACGGCTGCCTTCGACACCGAGACGGCTACCGAGCGTTCAGCGATGGATTCAATGCTTGCTCCATTCGTCCATCGCTACTACGACATTCCACCGCGAATCGCGGGCCAGATCGGAGTTTGGCAGTACCTCACCCTCGTTGAGTTCCCGGACTACCTCGTGACTCGATGGCTCGGGCATGGAGGTCTCAAAGAGAAACTGCTCGGCGAGCAAAAAGACCTATACTCGAACCAGTTCGCTCGCTTGTGGTGGGGCGCTCACCTCACGTACGACGATGATGAGAACCACTACTTTGGCGCCCACAAGCTCTTCAACAAGCAACGGCTCGCGAACTACGTGCTTGACAGTGAGTTCCGCCGGTGCCGACCGGCGACGCTCGCATTCGTGGAAGTACTCAACGCAGAGTCCGGATCTACGATTGACGATGTTGGGAGTCGATTCAACCAATCACTCTCCACGTACCAAATGGAAGCAAGAACCCAACGGCAATTCGAAACTCAACTCGAAAATATACTTAGCTACGTCTCGTGACTAAAGTTCAATAGATCCAGCCATCCGAAAACACAAGACAGCGACCTCTCTAAATTCTTTGTAAGTACAGACGTTAAACCTAAGGGAGGACGCCCGAGGCAGGATTATTGGCCACGATGACCCGAACTCGTTGGTACGGTCTGGTGGCTAAGTCCCAAACTATACGATTTAATTGATTGTATAGCACCACTCGGATTTTTCCGGCCGTTTGATTCGCGTACTAATTGAATCCATTTGGATCCACTCGAAGAGAATGACCCCCGGTAGCCTTATGCACCTCCGCTATTTCGTATATCCAGAGTCCCGGACGTCAGCGGGGTCCGTTCGAAGTCCGTGTGGGTCCCGGGATCTCAGAGGGTACTCAAACGTGCCTCTGAAGACCCGAATACCACGATAGAAGGCCCAAAGAACGAAAATACCGCACAATTACAGACCGTGCGTACTTCGTATGGGTCGGGGCGGATTTGAACCGCCGACTTCCTCCGTGTGAAGGAGGTATCATAACCGGACTAGATCACCGACCCGGAGACACCCGGAGGTTTCCGACCGGCGACAATAAGAATTGCTTTTCCGCGATTAGTTTCGATACGCGTCGATGCGCTTGCGGGCGTTGCCGATCGCTTCTTTAGCTTCGCCCTCGGCCTTGTCCTGGATTTCCTTGAGATCGGATCGGACAGTGTCGAGCCGTCCTGGTTCCGGTTCCTCCTCTTTCCCGGTCAGTTTATTGAACTGTTCCTCCACGGGTTCCAGTTCCTCTTTGACGCCTTTCGTCGCGGTTTCGCCAGCGCGTTTGAGGTAATAGCGGGCATCTTCGAAGTGCTTGTTCATATTTGACCTTACGGAGGCAACGAATAAATCCCTTGTGGCAGAGATTTCCGCTAGAGGTCCGCACGGGCGAACATGCGTGATCCAACCACGGCGGGAACGGTGAGCCATACCAGCAGGACGGCGAGGCCGATCCATGGCGAGGCATAGAAGGCCTCGAAGGTACTCGGATCAACGGGGGCCGGCGTGGTCGTGCCGCCGGGGACGACGGCGTTCAGGGTCGACAGGAACGCACTGGTCGGCGGGACCTGCATGATCGGATAGATCCAGGCGGGATATGACGCTGGTGAGGGCAAGGTAAACCCACTCGCGACGAAGACGAGCACGAGCGTCACGACATCCCAGAGCAATTCGAAGACGAAGAAGACGCCAAGCGTCAACGCAGCAGCCTTCGCGGATGAGCCCGTCATCGCCGAGAATCCCACCATCGCACTGACGAAGGTCAGCGCGAAGAACAGGCCAACGACCAACAACAGGGCCGTGGCAACGGGATCGACCTGCCCGATGAGGGCCGATCCGACCACGAGGCCCAGCAGGAGCCCCCCGATGGTCGGGACCGCGAGGACGCCGGTGCGGCCCGCGATCTTCCCCACGATGACGTCTCGGCGACTGTGTGGCAGTGAGAGCAAGAGTTTGATACTCCCACTCTCTCGCTCGCCGGCAACGGATTTGTAACACACGAGAATTGCCGTGATGACGATAAAGAGTGAAATCGCGTTAGCCAGCAGGAAAACGAGGCCGGCGACCGTCCGATCAGCACCAAAGACGTCCGTGAAGACCCCGTACGCGATTGCGACCCCGAGTGCGAGCAGACAGAACAGGACCGAGATGACCCAGAAGGAACGTGAGCGAATCGCGTCCTGGAAGTCCTTCCGGGCGACGGCCTGCCAGCTCATCGGTCATCCTCCGTGTAGGCCATGAACAGTTCCTCCAGAGAGGTTTCCGTCGTCTCGAAGTCCGCCACGTCGATGCCGCGCTCTTCGAGGGTTTCGAGCACGCGGAACTTCGCCCGGTCGGCGACACCCACGACGAGGTGCCCGTCCGTCATGGACGCACGGTCCACGCCGTCCAGTGCACGGATCGCGGTCAGATCGGATTCGGCGACGCCGGGCGCATCGATCCGGAGCGTGGGTTCACTGCCGGCGGCGGCGCGCAACCCCTCGATCGAATCGACGGCGACCAGGCGGCCATCCCGGAGGATGCCGACGCGATCACAGACGGCCTCGACCTGGCTGAGGATGTGACTGGAGAAGAAGACGGTCGTGCCCCGGGCGCTCTCCTCGCGAACGATCTGGCGAATCTGGCGAACCCCGGACGGGTCGAGACCAGTCGAGGGCTCGTCGAGGATCAGCAGATCCGGATCCCCGACCAGCGCCATCGCGAGCGTGAGTCGCTGTTTCATCCCTTTGGAGTAGTCCCCCGCGGGGCGATCGACGGCGTCGACGAGACCCACCCGCTCGAGCGGGTCCAACACTTCGTCGTCGGCATCTTTCGAATCGATGACGAAGGCGATGTGTTGGCGACCGGTCAGTCGTTTGTACACCTGGTAGCCCTCCGGCATCACGCCAGTCCGTTCGCGGACGGCCTTGGAGTCGGCCTGGGCATCGTAGCCAAGCACCGTCGCGCTTCCTCCCGTTGGCCGGACGAAATCCAGCAAGACGTTGATCGCCGTCGACTTTCCCGCGCCGTTCGGACCGAGAAAACCGAACACTTCCCCCGCCTCGACACGGAGATCGATCCCTGCCAGTGCGGTAACGCCGTCGAACTCCTTTCGAAGCCCCGCAAGTTCGATCGTGGCCATAGTGGCACAGACGCCGGCAAGAGGGATAAACAGTCACTCCAAACTACAGGAGCCGGCGTCGCACCAGGTGGTACCGTTCGCAGGAAGGGTTTTCCGACCGGCCGTAGCAGTTCCCCTATGTTCGACCGCATCTCACTGCCGACCCCCTTCCAGGTCGGCCCGGTCAACGCCTACATCGCCGGCCGGACCCTCGTCGATCCGGGCCCCGATAGTGAAGAAGCCTGGACCGCGCTCCTGTCCGCACTGGAGCAGCGCTCCCTCGCACCAACTGACATCGAGCAGGTGCTCATCACCCACCCACATCCGGATCACTTCGGCGTCGCTCGGCGCTTTCACGAGGCTGGCGCGGCCGTCCTCGCGAGCGAACCAGCGGCCGAAATCATCGCGGACTTTCCGGCCCGTCTCGAACACGAACAGGCCTTTTTCGAACCGTTCTTCGAACGCTGTGGCATGGCGCCGGACGAGGCTGAAACGGTCACCCGGCTTCCGGAAGCGTTCCTCCACTACGCGGAGAGCGTCCCCGTCGACCGGACGCTCTCACCAGGCGACACAGTCACTGTCGCGGATACGCGCCTCGTAGTGAGTGCGCTGGATGGTCACGCCCCCGGTGAGATCCTGTTTGCCTTCGAGAACGGAGGCAGCAAGACGGCCATCGTCGGGGACAACGTGCTGGCGGACATTACGCCGAACCCGTTCTTGCAGCCCCCAGCCACCCCGGGCGAAAAACGGCCCAGAGTCCTCCCGGCGTACAACGAGTCGTTGCGCTGGCTTGCGGAGGAAGGCTACGACCGATTTCTCCCCGGGCACCGCGAACCGATCGAGGACCCGCGCGAACGCATCGAGGCCATCCTCGCCGATCACGACGAGCGAACCGAGCGCGTCTACGCCCTTCTCTCCGATCCGATGACGCCCGCGGACCTGATGGCCGAACTCTTCCCGGACCTGCCAGTCACCGAATCCTTCTCGGGCATGAGTGAGGTGGTCGGTCACCTCGACGTGCTGGAAGCCCGCGGTGAGGTGACGGTCGAAGAAAGCGGCGGCTTGCTCGTCTACGAGCGCGCAGAATAGGAGTCGCCAACCGAGAGAGGCGGGAGGCCGGAAGCGGTCCTACAGGAGGCCAGCCGCGCTGGTCGCGATTTCTGAGACGAGGTTGAAGCCCGGGAGGAGCAACACGGTCACGACCGCAGCGCCGACGACGGCGACGTAGAGGCCGACCGGATGGCCCTCGAGTTCCAGTCCTGCGTCGGGATCCTCGATCCACATCGCACGCACGACGCGGCTGTAGTAGAACAGCGACAGTGCGCTATTGATGATGAGTCCAGCGCCGAGGATCCAGAGTTCGGCCCGGACCGTCGAGAGCAGTAGGTAGAACTTCGAGAAGAAGCCACCGCCGATGGGGAGGCCGGCGAGGCTGAACAGGAAGACCGTCATCGCGGCACAGGCTAACGGTGCCTTCGTCGCGAGCCCGTTGTAGTCCTCGAAGGTCCGGCCGACGCCCCAGTATTCCACCAGCGCGATGAACAGGAAGGCACCAGTGTTCATGAAGCCATAGACGAGCAGGTGGCTCATCGCGGAGCCGAGGACGAAGGCATCGTGTCCGCTCGCCAGTCCGGCGAGCCCGATCAGGACGTAGCCCGCGTGACCGATCGAGGAGTACGCCAGCATCCGCTTGACGTTGTTCTGCGTTGCTGCAGCGAAGTTCCCGACCGTCATCGTCACCAGCGAAAGGATGAGGAAGACGAAGGCCCAGTCGACGGTCGCGAACACGGCTTCGGCGGGGAACGCCGTGGTGAACACGCGGAACGCCAGGACGAATCCAGCTGCTTTCGACGCAGACGACAGGAAGCCACTGATCGGTGCCGGTGCGCCCTCGTACGCCTCTGGTGCCCAGAAGTGGAAGGGGACCGTCGCGGTCTTGAACGCCACGCCGGCGACGATCATCAGGACGCCGATGCCGAGGACGCCCGCCGGGACAGTCCCGGCGTCGGTCAGTGCCGCCGCGACGTCGTTGAACTGCAAACTCCCGGTCGTCGCGTACACCAGGCTGATCCCGTAGGCGAAGATCGCCGAGGAGACCGCACCGATGAGGAAGTACTTCAGTGCGCTCTCGACGCTGCCGCGGTTCGCCTTGAGCCAGGCGACCAGGGCGTAGGACGGTAGCGATGCCAGTTCCAGGGCCAGGAACGCGGTCACCAGACTGTTCGACATCGCGAGCAGGACCATCCCGGTCGCCGCCAGCACTGTGAGCGTGTAATACTCGGCCTGGTACTGGTGGTCAGCGACGTAATCCATGCTGGCGATGACGACCAGCGTGAGGACGCTCGCGACGATGACGGTGAAAAACAGCGCCATCTGGTCGACGACGATCTGGCCGCCCTCCGGAACAACGAGACTGTAGCCAGTCTCGCTCCCGCCAAAGAAGCGGATGATGCCACGGCCACCCTCCTGTGCGCGTGGCAACCCGGTGCCGCCGACGAGGAACCAGATCGAGGTGGCGACCGTCAGCACGCTCCCGAGCGCCGCGACCCCACCGAGCAGGCGGTTGTTCGTCGAGTCCGGATCGATACTGTCGATCAACAACAGCACGAGGGCCGTCGCACCGAGGATCAGGACTGGCGCCGTGGCGGCCCAGGCTGGAAGCTGTACCATCAGGCACCCCCTCCACTCTCGACCAGCGGATCGATCGACGCCTGGATCATATCATAGGACAGGTCCGGGGCGACACCCAGCACGATGACCAACAGGAGCAAGACGACGAGTGGCGCGACGTCGTGGAACGGCGCCCGACCGATCTCGTAGTCCGTCTCGATGCTGAAGGGGCCAAAGAGGGAGCGCTGCATCGCCCACAGCAAGTAGCCCGCGACGACCACGATGCCGAACATCGCGACCGCGGTCAACAGTGGTGCGTACGGAATCACCGTCGACGGGAAGGATCCCAGGAAGACGAGGAACTCCGCGGCGAACCCGGACATGAGCGGGAGGCCCATGTAGCCAAACGCCGCCGCCAGGAAGATCCCTGCCGTCCAGGGCATCCGGTCGGCGATTCCGGACATGTCACCCACCATGCGCGTGTGCGTCTCGTTGTAGATTACACCGACAGTCATGAACATCAGTCCCGAGATCAGGCCGTGGGAGATCATCTGGAAGGTCGCCCCACCCATGCCGTTGGGCGTGAACGCGACCAGCCCCACGATGACGTACCCCATCGACGATATCGAGGAGTACGCGACGATTCGTTTGAGGTCCCGCTGGGCCAGGGCGAGCATCGCGCCGTAAAGGACGCTGAACACCCCGATCAGGACGATCGGCAGGGCAAGCGTCTGCGCCACGTCCGCCAGCATCGTGAAGTTGAACCGGAGCAGTGCGTAGGTCCCCATCTTCAGCAGGACCCCTGCCAGCATCACCGACACCGGCGTTGGTGCTTCCACGTGAGCGTCCGGCAGCCAGGTGTGAAGCGGGAACACTGGCACCTTCACCGCGAAGCCGACGAACATCAGCACGAACGCGACGGTCCGTAAGGCGTCCGCGGAGAGGCCAGCGATCGGTTCCAGCCCACCGGCGCGCAACGCCTCGGCGATGGCCGGCAGGGAGAGCGTCGAGATGGAGTCTCCCAGGCCGAAGACGAGGGCGAAGAAGCCGACGAACATGACCAGCGAGGCCACGTTCGTGTACACGAAGAACTTGATCGCGGCGTACTTCCGGCGTGGGCCGCCCCAGATGCCGATGAGGAAGTACATCGGAATGAGCACGCCCTCCCAGAAGACGAACCAGAGGAAGAAGTCCAGTGCGGCGAAGACGCCGATCAAACTGAATTCCATCAGGAGCATCAGCCCGTAGAACTGACTCTCACGTTCGTCGATCGGCGTCCAGGAACTCACGAGGGCCAGCAGCGTGAGGATCGTCGTCAGCACCAAGAGTGGCATGCTGATGCCGTCGAGCCCGACGTTGTACTGGATCGTGTACCCGCCCAGCGTGATCCAGTCGATCGTCTGGGCGAAGGCTGCGCCACCACTGTCCAGGAGCGCGTTGCCACCGAGCACGTCCATGTACGCGGCGTACATCCACGCGCTGAGCGCGAGGGGAACCACACTGATCGCGGTCGCCAGCTTCGCGGCGTATCGATCCGGCGCCAGGAACACTGTCAGGGCACCGGCGAGGGTGATCGCAAGCAGCAGTGCGATCAGCATCTAGAACCACCCCCCGAGCAGTCCGAAGGCAAGCAACAGGAGGACGAGCCCGGTCGTCAGGACCGTCGCGTTCGTCGAGACGACCGCGGACTGAAGGCGACGCATGCCACCGCCGACGAACAGACTGACGCTGCTGATTCCGTTCACGATGCCGTCGACCACGCCCTGGTCGAACTTGTCGGCGACGCGTGCCAGTGGCGCCGTCACACCGGTTGCGAGCCAGACCTGATATTCGTCCTGATAGTAATTGTGCATGAGCAACGTCTTCACACTGCCAAGCCGATCCGTGTGTTCGACCGGATCGCGCACGTCGTAGAGCGATTTTGCGACCAACACACCGGCGAGCGCCAGCCCCAGCGAGAGACCCGCCGAAACCAGCATGGTGCCCGTCTCACCGCCGAGTGGGTACGCCGCGGTGACGCCAGCGACATCGTGCAACAGCGTCCCGTAGGCTTCCGAAGTCGTCGCCTCGATACCGCCGTGGGCGAGCCAGTCGTGGAGGAAGGTCAGATGGATTCCCGAGAGCTTCTCAAGCGGCGCCATGTTGATGAGCCCGATCGTCGCAGCGAGGACGCCCAGGACGATCAGCGGGTACTTGACGTTCCAGCGGACGCCATGGGGATTCCGGGCGGTCTCCGTGCGTGGCTCACCGTGGAACGTGAGAAACACCATGCGGAAGGTGTAAAAACCGGTGAAGAACACGGCGAGCAGTCCCATCGCCCACGCGACCATGAAGGCGGGATTGCCACCGAGGCCGTGGATCAGGGACTCGAAGAGCACCTCGTCTTTCGACCAGAATCCGGCGAAGGGGACGATGCCGGCCAGTGCGAGCGAGCCCGAGAGGAACGTCCAGTAGGTCACGGGCATCTTCTCTTTGAGCCCACCCATGTCCCACATGTTCTCGTTGTGGTGCATCGCGATGATGACCGACCCGGCACCGAGGAAGAGCAGGGCCTTGAACACGGCGTGAGTCGTCAGGTGGAACACCGCAGCCACGTACCCGCCCGATCCCAGCGCGAGCATCATATATCCGTACTGGGAAATCGTCGAGTACGCCAGCACCTGTTTGAGTTCCTGCTTGACGACGCCCATCGTCGCTGCGAACAGCGCCGTGAAGCCACCGATTAGCGCGATGATGGCGAGTGCCGTCGGCGAGAGCGCGTAGAAGCCGTACATCCGAGCGACGAGGTAGACGCCGGCCGCCACCATCGTCGCTGCGTGGATGAGTGCCGAGACCGGCGTCGGACCTTCCATAGCGTCTGGGAGCCAGGTGTGCAGCGGGAACTGGGCGGACTTGCCGATGACGCCACCCAGGACCAGTAGTCCGAGGATGGTGAACCACGTCTCCGGGGCGAAGCCGAAGGTGTTCAGGCCGGAGACGCCACCGTCGAGCGCGGCCGCCGCGACCTCCGGGAAGGCGCCGTCGCCGGCGAAGCGACCGGGCATCGAGCTCGCGCCCACGAAGGTCGCGAAGATGCCGACGACGCCGATGAGGAAGAAGTAGTCACCGAAGCGCGTGACGAGGAACGCCTTTTTGGACGCACTCGATGGACCTTCTTCGCGGAACCAGAAGCCGATCAGGAGATAGGAACAGAGCCCGACGAGCTCGAAGAACATGAACGCCATCAGGATGTTGTCCGAGTAGACGAACGCGAGCATGCTCGCCGTAAAGAGGCCGAGGCCGGCGTAGTATCGCGGCAGGCCGGTCTCGTCCTCGTCGTTCATGTACCCGAGCGAGAAGACGTGGACGAGCAGCGCGATGAGAGAGACGATCAGCAACATCAGCGCAGTCAGCGGATCGATCAGGATCCCAAAGTGCAGGCTCAGGGCGCCCGAACCGTGGCCGCTGACCCACGTGTACAGCGGTTCGTTGTAGGTACCGCCGCCGGCGACGGTCAGGGCGACCCACGCCGACAGCAGGAGTGAGCCTGCAGTCGCTGCGATGCCGGCGAGTGCGCCGCCCTTCGGCATGCGCTTGCCGGCAAAGAGGGCGATCAGGAACGATGCGAACGGTAACAGTGCAATCGCGGGTGCGAAGTCGAATGCTCCTACCATCTTACCACCTCATCGTCGTCGCTTTGGTGACGTCGACGTCGGCGAAGTTGCGGAACAACACCATGATGATCCCGAGGCCGACGGCGACCTCTGCCGCAGCCAGTGCCATCACGAACAGGGCAAACACCTGTCCAGTGAGGTTGCCGTACTGGAAGGAGAAGGCGACGAGGTTGATGTTCGCCGCGTTGAGCATCAACTCGACGGACATCAGGAAGATCAGGGCGTTTCGACGCGTCAGCACGCCGAAGACGCCGATGCAGAAGATCGCAGCCGAGAGCAGCAGATAGTATTGCATCGCCACCATTATTCCTCACCTCCACTTTCATCGCGTTTCGCGAGCATCAAGGATCCGTCCAGCGCCGCGTCCAACAGGACTGCGAGAATGATCAGCGCACCCAGGAATCCTTCGGCCGGAATCGCACCGTCTCCGGCCACCGCGGCCGCGTCGATGCCGAACAGCGCCGCACCGATGGAGGCGACGAAGCTGATGTTCTCGCCGTAGCCAGGTGCGGGGAACTGAACGTTGATGAAGGCCGCCGCCATCACGGCAAAGAGCGCGAGGGCGGCCAGCCCAGGCCGCCAGTCGATGCCGCGTTTGAGCCGTGGACGTGTCATGTGGTCACCTCGCCGGCGGCCCCGGCTTCGTCCTCACTCTCACGGCGAGTGAGCATGATCGCGAACGTAATGAGGATCAGGACCCCGCCGACGTAGACGAGGACCTGCACCACCGCCACGAACTCGGCCTGCAACATTATGTAGTGGATCGCGACGGATAGCAACGCCACACCCAGGAGCAACGCCGAGTGCCAAACGTCGCGGACCACCACGACGCCGAGGCTGCTCGCGAGTGTGACGAATGCAAACAGCGCGAACGCGATTGTCTCCAGCAATGCCATTGTTAGTTGAACGTGTTCGCGGCGCGCTTTTGAAGATTCCTCTTTCCGTTCGGGAGTTCGGTGCCATGGAGGCCGTATTCCGGTCCACTGATCGGGCTCGGAGCTCGCGGACACGCCCAACGTCGAACCACCCCTACCCTCTGAGAGATAACTACTGAATAATGCAACTAAGAGATTGTAGAACCCCATCCGCAACCGTGAAGCGTGGAAAGCCCCGCGCCGCTCCGGTCGGTGCGCTCTCACGGGGCTTTGCCCGTTCGAGAATCCGCGGACGCCGATGGCGTCCGCGCGCCGGCTGCGCTCCTCGGCCTCCGGCCTGCGGTGGCCCGAGGTTCCCTCGGGCACTTGCTGAGCTTCGCTCAGCATCGCTTGACCGCCGCGCCGTCACGGACCGC
>Ga0207733_100575_pt1 | contig 19321 bp, 17 predicted proteins | sample A23P3SouthBayCA_FD_187735 | JGI IMG/M metagenome (GOLD analysis project Ga0207733, IMG submission 187735) | Aerobic enrichment media microbial communities from Eden Landing Ponds, California, USA - A23 P3 (SPAdes) | ecosystem: Environmental > Aquatic > Marine > Unclassified | place: Emeryville... | reverse complement strand
CGGCCCTTCACTGGAGCTTACGCGATTCACTCCCGCCCTGTTCGGTCCTCGGTTCCGACAACAAGTGTCGGAACACTCGTCCCTCACGGAAAGGGCGGGGATTCTCTCGCTGAATCAAGATAGAACCAGTAAAGAGTGTTGGGGTCACTCCGCCGGCGTCGCGACGAGATGCTCCTCGAGATCACGCGTCCAGTACGTTGCGAGCTCCTCGGATACAGCGGGCGTAGAGGTAGGAGTAGGCCGGTGAGCTAGCTCAGTTCGACGGGGCGACGGTCGCTGCGCTACTGGAGACGCCGCCGAACCGCCGCCGCAGCGTCGCCGACGTACTCCTCAGCCGTCTCGAGCACGCGCTCCTCGAGCGGCGGCGTCAGCACGCGCTCGGCGCAGAGACGACCCGAGGCCGCGTTGTTCCCGGCGCCGGGCCACGTCGACGCCCCGCAGACGTAGAGGGCCTCGACGGGTGTGCCGTACCGCGACCAGCCGGGGAACGGCCGCCACAGGAAGTTCTGGCGGAGGTGGTGGCTGCCGGCGACGCTATCGCCACCGACGAGATTCGGATTGGTCGCTTCGAGGTCTGCAGGCGAATGAACATCGCGATCCCGGATCGCGTCCTGGATTCCTGGGGCGTACGTCTCGAGTTTGTCGAGGACGCGGTCGGCCATCGGTTCGGCCGCCGCCGCCCAGTCGGTCGCCTCGATTTCGCCGGCGGCGTCGTCCTCGATCTCCGAGGGGAGCGCCCGCACCTGGATCCAGAGGACGTGCCCGTCGTCGGGCGTTCGGGACTCGTCGACGGCGGTCGTCTGCCCGACGATGAGCATCGGCGATTCGGGGAGGTGCCCGTTCTGGGCGGCGGTGTACGTCGATGCCAAGTCGTCGACGCCCGGCGCGATGTGGACGTACGCGAACTCCGAGAGCTCCTCACCGGCGGCCCAGTCCGGGAGCTCCTCGAGCGCGAGGTGGATCATCATCGTCCCCGGGCCGTACTCGTAGCGGTCCACCCGGTCGCGGAACGACTCGGGGAGCGCGGCGTCGTCGACGAGCCGGTCGTACAGCACCGTTGGCGTCAGGTTCGCGATGACCGCCTCGCGGGCGCGGACCGCTGTGCCGTCGGCGAGCGTAACGCCGGTCGCTCGCCCATCCGTGGTGTCGACGGCGGTGACCTCGGCGTTCGTGCGGACCTCGCCGCCGCGTGCTTCGATGAGTGTCGTCAACGCCTCTGAGATCGCCGACGCGCCGCCGGTGGCGATGGAGATCCCCTCCGAGAGCGCGGTGAACGATTCGAGGAAGGGGAACATCGCGCCGCCGGAGACGTCCGGCCCGAAGTCGATGTGGAGCCCCCAGCAGGCCATCAGTGCCTTCGCCTCCGGCGTCTCGAAGTAGGCGTCGCCGAGCTCCCGCGTCGAACTCAGCGGGATTTGTGCGAGGTCGACCAGCCCACTGGGTCCTTCAGTCCGCGCGGCGGCGAGGAGTGTCCGGCCGGCGGCAACAGACGGGAGTGGCTGACCCATCAGCGGTGCGAGGGTCTCGGCGAAGCGGCCGAACTCTTCGTGAAGTGTCTCCCAGCCCTCGGCGTCGGCAGGAGAGTGCGCTTCGAACTCCTTGCGGGTCTGGTCGGCGTCTTGATAGACGCGGAGCGCATCGCCGTCCGGGTAGACGTTTGCGAACGGTTTTCCGGACTGTGAGAACGAGAGTCCCGCCTCTTGGAGCTCGTCACCGAACTCCTCGAAGACTTGCGAGCCGAGGAAGAGGTTCTGGTTCGTTGAGTGGGTATCATGGATATAGCCCTCTCGAGTGAGTTCGTCGCTGCGAACGGAGCCACCTGGCTTGTCGTTCCGTTCAAGGACGCAGACATCCCATCCCTCGTCGGCGAGGTATAGTGCCGCCGTGAGACCGTTGTGTCCTGCCCCGACGACGACGGCATCGTACGTTTCGGACATAACGTAACTGTTGTTTCGACGCAGACAGAAAGCTTTCGCCCCCTTGTACGGTCGCCCTCGACTGCGAGGTCTCAGTCATGACTTGCGGTGCCAACAAGGTACCCTTCGAAGTTGTGCGTTCAGTACGTGGTTAGACCACTGGGGCTACAGCGCTCGCACAGCTGCAACGGGCCTTCCAGATGCCGTAAGCTCAACCCGGAACCGCGTGAACACTGCGAGCGCGTCGACGACGAGCCCACAGTCGTCACAGGCGACGCGATCTCGGTTGTCGGGATTCGTTGGATAGCGCAGTCGACGCAGATCGGGTGGGTGACCCGTTCGTCCTGTCCCCAGGTGTGCGCCTCGCCAGTCTCGGTGCCGGGCGGGGTGTCGCAAAACGCACAGCCGACGAGGGTTTGCTGCATCACTCGGCCTCCACGTCGGCGTCGCGGCCGGCCGTCCAGCCACGGTGGAAGACGGCCAGCTGCGTCGATGAGTCGAACGTGGTACCGCTCGGCTCGTGAACCAGAACTTGGTCTTCAGGAACCGGAGTGACGACGTCCGCGTCGACGAGGTCGTTGATCAGGTTCTGGGCCGTCCTGTCGTCGACGTCCGCCGTGTCGCCGCCGGCGGCGTCGCGGTCCTGGGCGAGCTGTTCTTTCTCGAACTGTTCGTAGTCGCGACTCGTGTCGTCGTGAGGATCGGGACCAGGCATGGTGAGTCACGCAGCGCACGCTGTTGCGCGCTGCACGCCTTCCGGCGCCGACAAACAACTCATGGCGTACAGATTCGGTACCTCCTCGGATCGCCCGGCCGCCAGGATACACTCGCTCGAGGAGTCGAGCGGTGGGCGGGAGCGAGGGAGTGGATCCAGCCCCAGCGTTAACCAACACTGTGCCAGTATCGGCCAGGAATGTTGGTTAAGTCTGGCCGCTACGGCGTTCGGAGATCGCGAACTGGCTTCACGACGAAGGAGTCTAGCTCGTTGGCTGCTTCTTCACCTGACCGCTCCGTTGACGTCGAGGCCGACCGCGTGAGCTGGGTGATGAGCTCGTCGCGAACGGTTCGTCGAGGGACGGTGGTCTCGTGCCAGCCCAGCCGGTTGTCGAAGTGCCGCTTCTGGAACTGCTCGCCGACGTCGTCGGCCGCGACGTACTGCGTCAGCGTCGACCGCCCGACCTGCCGTGAGACGAAGACGGCGCCCACGGCCTCGTGCGTGAGCTCGACGAGAGCACACTCCACGAGGGCGACAATCGATGTGTGATCGCGGTCAGTCGGGACCGTCACCTCGAGATCCGCCCACGGCGCCTGACCGTCGGGGGTAGTTCCTGTGTGATGCACCGCCCATGTTTCGCTGCGTCGTTCCGAAGCCATCGTCTATCGAGGCACGTGATGCGCCCCGCCACCCCCTTGCGGGGGCGACAAACCCCACCGAAACGCACCCGCTCAATCTATGCGCTAAATATGACACTTCCGCGATTCCACTACCCCTGTGATGGCCCCTCGGCCTGAGAGAGCCGGCGGCCTTCGCACACTGCATATCGCCTCTTTCTTTGGACGAAACACGCGATATGCAAGACACCATGACGACTTCAAATCGAAGAAGAACCTTGTCGGGCCGATTTGAGGGGTTAGAAAGTACCTCGACGAGTTCCGAGATAATTCTGTGATTTCAAAAATTGCTCGACGACGGGGTAACGGAGGTGATATCGGTCGTATCTGTATTTTTTGGGTCGCTGCTTCACCTGTTCTGAGTCCCTTGAGGTCCCCCCGGGTAAGCACTTCGAATCGTGAAATACCCCCGATTCTCTCGATTCCGGTCGTGTTAGCCGCTGAAAATTGCTCGACGGGGATTCAGAAGGGGCTGGCTTTGGTCTGCAACACAATTCTCGAAAATCTGAGGGAAGTCTATGATTTAGAATTTTTCAGCGGGACCAGCGGACTGCTCGTCGACTTGCTCGTACATCTCATCTGGGAACGGGAGACTGCCCCAGATTGAGTAGGGACACTGGTCCTGACCGATGCAGTAGCGCTGCATATCGTCGTTATCGCAGTTCATCGGCAACGGCGTGTCGCCGTCGATCGTATTCGAAAACTCATAGCGGACCTGGTACTCAGTCTTCTGTTCGTCATACCATGGCCACCGGGAGAAGACGTCTTTGAGGTCTGCAACGATTTCGTCGAGGCTGCTGTCTTGGTACTGCGGCAGCCACATCACCATCCGCGCGAAGTTGTAGAGGTCCTTCCGCACCGGCTTCTTCTCGTGGAGTCGCTCCTCCATATTCGCCATACAAGGAAGTTCGAAGAGGTCCTCGATCTCCGTCACCTCGATCTGTTCCGCTCCGTAGCCGACTCGCCCGACCTGGTAGGTGTTGACGCGCCCGTCGCGGTCAATCGTGATCGCCGAATGTGACTCGTGGTCGGCCAGCGTCTTCGCGAGACTACTCGGACTCGAGATCCAGTCTGCGACTGACGTTTCCCAGTCGTCGTCAGGTTCGTACGCTTCGACCGCCCGATAGAGATCTTTTGCTGTGTGGAACTCCCCTTGCTGGACGACATCGTCGGGAGCGGCGTTGAGTGCCCGTCGAAGCACACGGACCGTCCGCTCACCACGATCCCAATTTCGCCAGATACGCTCGTGATGGCCAGCCTCGAGGAAGCGGTCGATCCGCTCTGTGATCGCCGACTCATTCGTGGTCAGCCACGTCAGCTGGTCGTCGGAGAGCCCGTCTTCTTGCACCCGCAAGAGCTTCTTGAACGCCCGCTCAGCATAGTCTCGATACTTGTTGTCGAAATCACCGACCGGGACGTACAGGTGGTTGTCTTTCACTCGAGTCAGTATCTCTCCACTGTCGTCCATCCCCGTCGACGACTCCTCGCCCCGAACGAGGCATTTCCGTGAGGCCGCCGCCATCGGGATTTCAAGGTACAGACCCTCCCCGAACTCCGGCATCTCTTTGATCCCCGTACAAACCCGTCCGGGATGCGGGCCATCTTCGCCCGGTTCCTTACTATACAGCACCTCAGCGATGTCTTGCTGGAGCGATCCATCGCCGTGAATGCGGATGAGTGAGGCGAGATTGTTGACGTACAACTCTCGAATGTTGTAGAGTACCTGGATATTCCGTGGGGAGGCGTGCTCAAACTTCGGGTGTTCCTTCACGCAGATCGCACTCAACGTCGCGAGTACGGCGAGCGTCCCGGGCTCGTCGACGAACGGCTCATCGGCAGCGTCGGCGCGAACCTGCTCTTTGAACGTCGCTGTTCCGAACCGCTCGATATCGTTCAAGAGGTCCTCGGGCTGGTCTTCGCCGTCGACGATGTATCGATTGTAGCCACGCGTAAACAGCTGGTTGATGCGTATATCTCCATACTCCAGCGGGAGCGCTGCAACCCGATAGGCGGCATCCGTGTCATCAATTGGGGTACTCGGACTCATTCCTCGATCACCTCTGGAGTCGCCGATCGAACGTCGAAATCCGGACTTTCGATCGGTTGGACGATGCTACAGACGTCGGCATGGAGCGAGTATGGCAGGCGGGCGACCCGCCGGCGGTCGGCCGTCACGACGGGATCGATGGGGATCTCGTAGGTCTCGAGGAGGAGGTCGTTTAACACCTCGCGACTCTGTTCGTCGTATCGATGCGCCAGGTCGGTATCAAGGAGGTAGACGTGGATACCTTGTCCACTGTACACGGCCAACGTCTTCTCGGCATTGAAGTCATCCTCAAAGATATCGCGCACTTCGAACCCGAACTCGATAGCGCGGTCGACATCCTCGAAGGCATACGGATACCCCGCGGGGGCAGCATCGAGAATTCCAGCAGTCTCAAGGAGCGCATCGTCGTCTTGGTCGCTAACGTCCTCCGAGACCGTATCCGCGGCTCGTTCTCGGGCGATCTCTTTCGCGTCGATATCCACCAAGAGAACCCAGGGCCGCTCCCAGTGGTCCAGTGCGTAATAGACGGCGTCGGGGCGTGGATCCGGTTCTTCCAGCACCTCTGGATCAGCGAGTGCGAACTCGCTTCGTTCGAGGGGATCGTTTCGAGCAGGGTGCCGAATGAACTCTATAACGTCCTCGAACGTACTGAACTCGGCAGTCGTTCGTTCTCCGGTTGCATCCGTCTGCCACGTATCTCGGCGGATAAAGTCCTTGTCAGGAATGTCGTCTTTGCGAACGGGATGGGGATCTCGGAAGGCGACCGCGTACTGTTTCGGCCCGTCAGCCGTGATGAACTCTGGGAGGTTGTCGACGTAGCGGGGGAACTCCTCGGCGTAGTAGGCGTAGATCTCCTCGCGGGTTGCCTGTCGCCACGTCATGAGTCGACCTCCTCTTTGAGGTTTGTGAAGCCGCGAACGGTAGTCAGACCTGATGCATCAAGTTCGTCGACTGCTTCTTTGATGTTCGAGAACGACCGTGCCGCCCGTCCACTGACGCTCTCCTCAATTCGGTCTGCTTCGGCAAGCCTGTCAAGCACCTCAATCGCCGTCTGGCGGTTGTTGAAAGCCCAAATCGCGTCGGCATCCACCGCGCTGAGCTTATCGTAGTCGTCAACTGGTGCGTGGCTGTTGTTACTCGGGAGTTCAGCTTCGCCGACCCAGACAAGTTCTCCAGCGTCGGTGAATGCAGCCACATCAAACACGGTCTCGTCGTCGTACTCGTAGTATGGTTCGACGCGGACGACGTTGTCCTGCTGCTGGAGCCACCATTCGAGGAGGCGAACGCCGACCTTGTGTGGGGTTTTCTCACCGATATCTCCTTGCCCAGGTCCTACCTGGAGTTTCTGTCCGAGCAGTTCCCGTCCTGCCGGAAGGACAGTGTAGTACTTTTGACCTGCTGCGGACTCCTCCTCGAGGAGGCACTGGTCTTTGAGCCGTTCTAAATGAAGGTCATCGAACTCGTCTCGAAGAGATCGCATCGAGTCGAGAAGCGTGTACTCAGTGGACTCTCGGTTCATCACTTCGAGGATGCAGCTCAAGAACTGGACATCACTACGGTTGAGCCCACGGTTCCGGAGTTCATCATCGGGGACAGGAACCTCACTTGCTTGGACAGGGGATGAACCGTTCTCCTGCTGCTCGTTCTCGTCGACCGGTGTCTCCTCCTCGTTTTCGAACGCTCCGCCAAACAACGAGCTGATCTTCTGACCACTCTCCTGCGGTTCGGCCTCGTCGCCACCCGTGTCGTGTGATGCTGAGGGGGTCTCGGTTGCTGCTTGCTCGATGAACGAAGACTGTGTGTGATCTGTTTGATCCGTTTTAGTGGCCTCGTCGTCAGCTGCAATTGTCGTATCAGCGCCCGCACTTCCCCAGTCAGCCTCTTTCGATGCAGCACTCGATGTGGTCGGCTCAGTAAGCCCGTACTGGGTTCGTGTCCGCTCGATCATCTGTGGCCGGGACACGGACTCGAAATGGTCTTCCTGCAGCTCTGTAAGCGGCTGGTCGCTTTCTGGATGGCCCGCTGCTATCGGGAGCGGCTTCACTGAGAACGGGGCTGGGCCTGTTTCACCGAATGACGGGCTCGGGAGTTGGACAATCCATTCGCCACTGGGAAGTGTGTTGATCCGATTTCGAAGGTCAGTGGGGCTCAGGTCTTCGTGGGCCAACGACTCAGCAAGGTCGCGCTCGATGGAGATGTTCCCGATGAGCTTCGTTTTGATGTTGTTCAGGACCTCGTCGTAGGCACGCTCACTTCGATTCCGGACCTGCCCAGGGAACTGCATCACTAGTCCCATGCTCAGGCCGAACGATCGTCCCTGGGGAAGCAACTGCTCGGAAACGAGTTTCGTTGATGCGACGGGGGCCGCCTCCTCGATGATGAGGTTGGTGAGGTTCTCGTAGTCCGTGTTCCCGTCACGTCGACGCACCTGCACAGCATCCCAGAGATTACTCAATAGGAGGAGCGTGATCGCTCGCTGTGCCTCCGGACGGAGATCGCCCAAATCGAACAGGATCGTGGCGTCTTCATCGAGGAACTCGCGGAAATCAAAGCGATTGTCGATGTATTCGCCATCATCGCCCTGTTCTGGAACATGACTGAAGATACGTCGCAGATGTGCGTCTTCTCTGAGTTTATCGAGGCGGTTGCCGACGGCATCCATCGATACCTGGAACTGGTGGTCATCCTTCGCGAAGTGCCGCGTGAGCGATTCTTCGACGTTCCTGTTGTCTGCCGAAACTGGTGGAATAGTTCGCTCTTGTTGCATCCGGAGTGCTGCAGCGAAGAGGTCATCAAGACCGAAGACGTTGCTACCGTACTCCTCGTCGAAGAGGGCCTTGATGAGGTAGCTGACGATCTCGTTGGCGACGAACGCCTGTCCGTACTGCTCGCGACCCATAATCATCCGCAGGATGTCGTGGAAGTGGTCGACCTTGTCCTGAATCGCGTCCTCGCGGTTGCGCCCGGCTTCCAGCGCAGGCCGGATGTCGAAGAAAGAGAACGCAGGGACGTTCTCTGGAACGCGGAATTGGTAGACGTCGTCCAACCCGTTGAAGCGTTGGTAGTGGCACCGTAGATAGTTCTTGCACATCCCGTCGCCTTTCGGGTCAACGATGACGACGGGACCACCGGTCGTCTCTCGGAGAGACAGCGCGTCGTTGATGATTGCCTTCGATTTCCCACCGCCAGTTGACGCGAAGCGACCGTAGTGCGTCGTCAACAGATCCGGAGGTACACGGATCGGGTTCGGTCGCGGCTCGCCGTTCTCGTCGAGTGCATATCCAATGGCCATCCCGTCTTGGAATTGCTGAATCAGATCCGGGTTAGGCCATGGCAACGGATTCCGACTTTGTTGCTCGGCACGAGTGCCCCGTGTTCCCTCAACCGTCAACTGTTCGGAAGAGGGAACCAACACAAAGTTCGCAAGTTCTGTTCCACAGAGAACCAACTCGGGTCGGGTTTTGCCTCGTCCGGTCGTCAGTTCGCGGTTGAGGAGGCGCTGCAGGGCAGCTCGTGCGTTCTTCCGCTTCGTTTTCTCACGGAACCCACTCTCGCGGAGTCGTTTCCCCTCGACCTCATAGAACGGCCCGTCAAGCGGATCGAACACTGGGAGTAACGAATCCATGCGGGCATCGAGATCGTCACGAGTATCCTCAGAGGGAACGCCGATAGCGCGGATATTGGCCGTGAACGACCGTTTAGCGTCCTTCGCATCGATGAACTCGATTCGTTTCTCGACCGATTCGCTGATCTGTCGTTCGCCCTGGTCGTTCCATTTGTCTTCGATCTCGAGAAACGACCCGACGACCTCTTGGAAGAACGTATCCCGGCCGTCGACGAGGTCTTCTTTCCGAAGCTCCGCATCGGACTGCCAGCTAGATCGTCGTTGGAAGACGACCTGGAACGCGATCGGCGCTGTCGCCTCTATTAAGTGGTCGATCAGCGCCGCGAGCGCTGCGCCGGGTTGGTCGACGGACGGAAAGTCATCATTCGTCTCCGCCGCTGTGAACGGCGTCAGCGAAGTCATCCAATCTTGCTTTCGCGCCGCGGATCCACACCAACGGACTCCAAGTGGAAAGACGGCGTCTTCCGCTGGGCGAGCCAAAATCGTCCCTTCCGGTGTCATCGTCGGCTTCTCGACGGTCGGCCGCTCCCCATCATCTGGAAGTGCATCGGGCGGAGCGAGTTCGAGGACGGACTCTTCGACGGCAATGTGATGATCCGGTACTGTGGTGGATGTTGTACCGCCGTCGACAATCGGATCTGCTTCCGCTGGCTCGGGATCGGGGTCATCCGCTTCCTCGTCGACGAGATCGTACTGTTCCGCCGGACCAAACTCGTACTGAAGTTGTCCGGATTCGTAGTGATCGACGAATTCCTGCGGTGTGAACTCGACCGGCTGGATGAGACGTGCAGCCACGTCGATGTCGACGCGTTCGATATCAAACGTATCCGGATAGATGGAGCGGAGACGCTTCTCGAGCGTCTCGAGGTGCGCATCGGCCCCGTAGAAGAACTCCACCGGGTCGTTCGGACCATCGCTCATTGCGAGGAACTCGAATCGGGGCGGTGTCTCACTGTGGAGCGGATTCAGCTTCGACCGAAGGCCCGATGACCCGGGCGTAGTCAGTTTGTGGAGACTGGCGAGGACGCGAGGGATATGCTCCGGATCGAGTCGCTCGGACGTCGGCGTTACGCACAGATACTCAGTCATCGTTGTTTCCCCCCGTCGAACCGTCATCCGTCTCGGCCGTGACGATGTCAGTATTGCCGTCGTCTCCGTTTGTTTCTCGGTATTTGAGCTCCGCTTGGAGTTTCTGCACATCGGTATCGGCTGCCTCCTCACCAGCACCAGGAAGCGAGGAACGCCGCTGCTCGGTCGGGTCGAAGTCGATGACCTGCTTCTCCTTTGGCATCGCCTCTACGGTGATGCCACGCCACTCGCCGTCGACGCCGACGAGTGCTTCTGAGAACCCAGCATCCTCGTTGCCCGGAACTGCATCTTGCACGAACCCCATCTGTGCATAGTTCAGGCCGAATTCACTGGCCCACTGTTCGTCCATCCCGTCCAACCGATGGAACTGCTTGACCGCACACTGGTCAAGGATCGCTTCAGACTCTGCGTGCTCGAAGAACTCGTCGACGGTCTGCGTGACCAGCCGGATCGAGAGGTCGTGGTGGCGGTGGTGTCGGAACACCGTCTCGAGGAACGCCAAGCTCGCGGCGTCCTGCATGATGTACCGCGCTTCGTCGATGTAGAACACGACCTCCTTCTCTGAGACCTTGGCCCGCTCGTAGACAAGCGAGATGAGCAACTGCATCGTCAGTGCGGTGCTGCTATCGACGCTTCCCTCCTGCTGGGCAAGATCGAGGTAGATGACCTTCTCGTCACGAATGTCGAACTCTGACGGCTGTCCGAGATTGGCGTGCCGGCCATCTTCTTCGAAGGGACGTAGCTGATCAAGCAACCACGTCGCGTCGTCTTGGAGCTTCCCCGCTTCTTCGTCAGAGCGCACGACGAACTTCTCTGGGGAGTCGACCATCTCCTCAAAGACGTCCATCATGTCCCGAATGGTCGGGCTCGGATTGCTGTGTGTCGAGATGTCGTCAGTGATGCCGTTTTGCTTGTAGGCGCGCTTGAGTCCAAGTTCGAGCGTTGTCCGTCGGTCTCCCAGTGTGATACCTCGGAGGGCGAAGAAGTTCGTCAGGAAGCTCATCGCATCATCGAGCTTTTCATTGAACGGACTCGCGTCCTCACCCATCGCTCGCTGGACATGCTCAGGCGTCTGGCGGATTTCGAGCGGATTGAGCCCGAGCGTGCCACCGACAGTGATCCGCTTTGCATCGAGTGCTTCGGCGACGCCAGCCCAGTTGTTCAACGGCTCGAGAATGATCCCGATACGATCCGAGCGCTGCTCGATCGAGCGGATGAAGTTCTGCTTCGAACTGAACGACTTCCCAGAGCCGGTATCGCCAACGGTGAACATCGCGTACCCGTTATCACGAGCGAATGGATCGATGACGACCGGGCTCTGGTTGTCCTTGTGGATCCCGAACTCGACACCGCCCTCCTCGAGGATCGTCGCGTTGTGGGGTGAGGAAAGTAACGCACCGACAGCACCACCGAGTGCAATGGACTCGCGTCCGAACACATTGTCGCCGATAGGTGCGGCGGACTGCAGTGCAAGATCTTGCCGACAGATCGCCGTCTTCGGCGTGAGATTCGCAGGTTCATCACGGAGTGCGCTTTTGACCGTCTGAACAGCCTCCCGGAGTTCGTCTTTCTTGTCAGCACGCACTGTGATGAACAGACCCTGGCTGAAGACTTGCGCTCCGCTCTCGACAGCTCTGTAGGTTGCAGCGGCCTCGTTCGCTCGCTCTTGGAGATATGCGCTTCGAACACTCCGCTCGAGGTCTGCATCGACCTGAAGATCGTCAGCAATGTCTTGGAGTTCGTTCCGGGCCCGCTCCTGATTCTTTGGTGTGATATGAGCCGTGAGATCGAACTGGACATCGGTCATCTCGAAGAGGTCACTCAGGTAGCCATCGTTGGGATAGTCTGGGTAGTCAGCAATATACAGTGTCGACGTCCACTGCTCGCCAACGTGGGCCGCTCGCGTTTCCCACTCAATCGCAGCCGGCGCCGTCACTGTCTTGTGTGACTCGGCGATCTCATCGAGCAGTTGGCCTTCGGCATGCCCTTGCTCGAGGGTTTCCTCATCGAGGACATCCGAAAACTCGACTTCTTCTTCGTCATCGTCAGTGTACCAGTCCCACAGGATCTTCCCACTGGCACCGAGGGCGATGACACCGAGAATGTAGAGTGCCGCGCCCTCTGCCGAGGTTGGGTTCGAGAGCCACTCGATGAGCTGACTAACTGTCCCATCACCAATCTGGAGGACCACGTTATGCATCGATCTCATCCTCCCGGCGTGAGTGACCGATGATCGGTTGGTCGCGAATGACACGTTCTGCGTCGTCATAGTCGTGCTCGCGTCCGTTCCAGAAATCCATGTTCAGAACGAACAGTTCGACAGTGCTGAGCCGTCGTGCAGACCAGCCCGACGCTTGCTGGATAAACTCAGAACGAACGTCAGTAACCCGGCTGTCGAGTTTCTCGAACATCTTGACCCGGCGCTCGACGTCTGTGAGATCCTCACGACGAGTGACGAACGGGTTGAACAGGAACCCGATAACAGGAAACCGTGTGAGTTTCTCGGCGGGCGTTCCCTCGTCGTGGAAGCGGTCATAGACCTCGAGTGGTGTGACTTCGACGCCGATGTAGTAGCGAACTTGCTGGATGCCCCGATCGCGCATCTCGCTTGGTCTCGTTTCCCGGTATTCCTCGAGGAGTTCGCGGAAGATTGGGTTCTCCGTGACGTCTTCATCAGAGAGTCGCTCCTCGATGTTCTCGGTGATTTGTTCGACTGGGAACGAGCGGGTTGTAGCGTGGAGTTTGAGCTTCGAGTTGAGTTCCTTGTTGGCGAACTCCTCGCCAGCGTCCTGGAGTTGGGCCCAGTCATCGGACATTGCGAAGTCCATGTTCCCGGGATCGATCTCGATAAACGCCTCCATCGCACCGTCGGCCCGCTGAATCGCACCAGCGCCCGGCCATGCCCGCTTGATATTCGTAAGATCCTGTGTTCGTTCGTCAGGTTTGAATGGCGTGTAGTTGGCAAGTCCGCCTTCGTTTCGTTCTGTCTCAACTGCGTCTGTTGGCGCACTGAACGTGATCTGGGGCCGTTTGGCGTATCGATAGACGTCTTTTGCCCACGTCCACGCGTTCACGTGCTTCGGGGACACGTAGACGATCGCTCCGCCGAACCCGAAGCCACCCGCTATGAGTGGGAGGGCAAGGGATTCGATTCCAGTGAGTCCGGCGAGGAATAGCCCGATGATTGGGAACCCAATCAGGACGCCAACGTCGCCTTCCTCGATGTTGAGATATGGAATGCGACTTTCTTCGCCAAGTTGATCCATGATACGCCGTGCGGCCGCGTCTGGGTCTGTTGACATCAGTAAATCCCTCGGTCGTACTCCATTCCGTGGTTGGTACTCGATGCCTCTGCTGTGGACCCGCTCGGATCATTCTCGGTCCGGCGATACGATGGTGTCTCTCCGTCTTCGCTGCCGTGTCCTCCTCGAGCGGCGGCTTTCTGGGCAACTGCGTGACCGGCTGCGGCTTTCGGTCCCCAGCGGGCTGCTGTCGTCGCGACGCCGGCGCCACCGACGTAGGCACCGGCTGCGACCCCGCCGACGAGTGCTGCTGTCTTGGTCGCGCCTCCAAGGACCTTCGCAGTCAGCGGAGTTGCGTATTTGAACGTCTTCCAAGTGACGTAGAGGGCAACGAATGGAAGCGAAGCAGCGACCAGATATTCGAGAAACAGCGTCTCGGGCGTAAGCCCACTTTCTCCTGTGTAAATAAGGTCGTATCCCTTGAACGTTATCGCTGCAGGAAGTGGTAGTACTGCTAATGGGACGAACCGTTTGCTGAAACCCATCGCAACGTCAGAGAGGACAGGGATATTACCATAAGCGAGGCCGAAGGCAATGGGCATTCCATACAGGTAGACGTAAAGGAGAATTCTTCGGATATAGAACAGCGATTCCAAGACCCACATGGCGATTCCACCGAGAAGAGCAAAGAGTAGTCCTAACGCTGGATTAGTAATTGTGCCCGCTAAGAACCGTAGCATTGCCGCTGAAAGGGAGGAAAGATCAGGCATGAGGGCGATAGTGAACCCATCAACGAGGAAGAGCGCGAGAGTACCAACCCAATACCACGTGATGATGAGAAACGCACCAACCCACGCTGTCTTCTTCGTTTTCCGGGCTTCATAGGCACTGCCAATATTGAAGATTCGGATGGTGTGGCGACCTTGAACACTCATTATAAGCAGTAGGAGAGAGATCAGCATGATCTCGCCACCAATCACCCCATCTTGGATTGCTGGCCAAGGAGCGTTACTCGGCTCACCGAAAATGAAAGCACCATCCGTCTGTGGAGTTGGGGTACCAAACATTTCCTCGGTCAGGTTATTGTACCCCGATCGAAGTCCCTCCATGAACAACCCAATAAACCACTCAACAACACCCTTGAACCCCTCAAGGACGACGTCTATCAGGTCCACCATGGTTAGGCCTCCTCGATAGTAACCTCACAATCGCTCATCTCATCAGAGCCCGAGTACAGAACGTTGTACGCTTTCGAAATCTGACTATCATCTACCTGTGTTTGAACACTAACTGTGAATCGACCTTCATTTCCATCCGGGGAACAGCCTATACCGACCTCTGATTCTGAACCAAATGGAAACGAGTTACTGAACAGATCTGCTGTTTCCCCAGGTGAGACGACTACTTGCTCGGTTTCGTACATCCCACTACCTCGAGGATTTTCAATCGGATTTGGGACGCCACCAGAGAACACTAGATTCACAATCACTTCGGGTCCGCTTCCTGTGTTCTCGACTGTGACGAATGCCTCTCCATTCTTTAGCCGATCTGTTTCTGTATCACCGTAGACCTCATCCCACGGCTTGCCGGGATTGTTCCGATAGAGTCCGACATCACGGATGCGAATGTTCGGTTGAATTTCTTTCGAACGTTCAACCACAGTCTCGTCGCCGCTAAGTGCAACAACACTGTACTCTCCCGGCGTATAGGAGGTTCCAAGGTCGAACGAGACCTGCTGTGCTCCGGCGGCCACATCGCGCTGCCCGGACAACTCTCCGCTCGGTTGGATTAGATTGATCTGATCGACATCTGCATCTGCCGCAAGCTCAACGACAAGCGCGGTACCATCGACAGCAACTCGTTGGAGCACTCCTTGGTCGTCTGTCGGGGTCTTTCCGTTAGTGGTGGTGTTCTCATCACTGCTGAGGCAGCCAGCACCGCTTGCGAGTGCGGCGCCTACAACTGTTTGAAGGGCGGTACGCCTGCTGATTTGTGAGGTATCTCGAGTCATGGTTTTCGCTGGAAGATCTCTTCTGGGCCGAGCATCCGCAGGAGACGTCGACCTGCATAGAACATCACGAAAAACGGGATGAGGTGCCAGCCGACCTCGAAAAAGAGGGCGAACCAGCCATCAATCGTTCCTAACGGATGCCAGCGAGTAGTCGCGGTATCGCTTACGTATGCGGGGTTATGTCCGATCCACGATCCCGGATGATACTGAGCGGTGTAGATGCCGGGCTGGTCGAGCGTCACGAGAGCGACTCCGGACGTGTTAGTTTCGACACGCTTCTCTGCGATGGTGATGTAGCCGTTCCGAGAGTTACCCCCAATCGGGAACCATCGATATCGATCGGCGAGGGTGATCGGTGCACCGGTTTGGGCATCCCGGAGTTCGATCCGGAGTGTTGCCTGGGACTGGTTCTGTTCGAGGATCTCTACAGAGAGGTTACTCCGTCGAAGTTGGCGCTCAGAACCCGCATCCGGCTCGTCGATTGAGGCGTTAACACCTCGAACGATACCCGCAACGTGGAGAGCATCACGATCGACGCTCTCAGCACGAACGGCGACACCGTAGGTCGTCGTGTACGACTGGTTTACAACCTCGATGTTGACGTTCTCGCCGATGGTCTCGCCTGGGGCAGGCCGTTCAGTCCCCCAGGTGTCAATGATTTCTGGCCCGGCTCGCACAGGCTCAGCGCGGGGGCCGATCCGGGACGGGTAGGCGTGCACAGCTACTGGAATCGCATCAGAGTCGACAGCAGTACTGTCGGTCCGACTCGAGTGAATGAGCGTGTCCCAGTTAGTGTTCCGTGCAGTGTAAAATCGCCAGACACCACGCACCCTCGACTCACCATCTGCTGTCAGTGTGTATCCCTGCCACGGCCGCGACTGGAAGATGGCAACGCCAGTATCTCCATTAGGATACTCGGCATAGTAGGAAGACGCCGAGAGATCGTAAATCTCGACGTCGATTGAATCCGAAACGGTGACCGACTCGGTTCGGTAGGAGACACGAACGTCTGTCTCGTTGCCGCGATCGATTCGTGTGGTCTTCTTTAGCCGCGTATGTATCTCGGCTTCGAGGGAAAGGGTTGTACTCCCGTCATCCTCGAGGTTGTAGTCGAGCGTTGGCGTGTGTGAGGCGGCTTCCTTGGCGATGGTTTCATCGCCCGTCTGCAACTGGATATCCTCGATCTCGTGTTCCGTAAGCGACCACTCGATAGTGGTGTTCCCAGAGGTTCTGTCCTCGGGAACGCGAACGCGGTAATCGATGAAACCGCGCATCGTCCCGCTCGGTGCAATGTAGAGCGGGGTCTCGTTGGGCTCGAGATGCCCTCGAGTGGATGGGTGGACGGCGAAGATAGTCGCATGTGCATCCTCGATGAACACACCGTCCTCGAGGGTTGCATGAGTCGGATAGACAGAGGTCTCCGATCCGCCGGCGTTGAGATCCTCGAAATCGTTCCGGGTCCATGTTGCGGCAGTTCCGGGAGGCCGTTTGAACGTGATGTCCGTTCCGTTGGCGAGTTGGTGAACGGCAGTACGGCTGTCTCCGTATCGCTGGCGGAACGTGTCTTGACCAAGATACTCGTCTGCGTCTCGCGACCAGAGCGTCGCGGATTCGTTTTCAGTGAGTCCATTTCCTTCTGTCCCCGGTCGCGGTGGGTCAGCAGCGACACTACCCGTGGCTAAGCTGGTTATGAGCAACGTTGTCATGAACACGGAGCGTTCGCAGTGGTGCATGGAACTTGCGACAGGGATGAGCGTGTGATCACCAGGGGACGAAGTTGACACACTCTGCCATCGGAAGCCCCATCATGGATCCAGCAACCGTATAGAGAGGGCCGAGTGTAATAAGAACGACCAGCGACTTTATGACAGAGCGCTTGTGGCGCTTGAACGCCTTCTTCTGTTCTGGATCAGGCATAAAAATCTCTATGAGTGTGTCTGCCTGCCAGACGACAGCGAAGCCGACGATACCCAGTGTTGTGGTTAACTGGAAAAAACCCTCAACCATCTCGGGGAGTTTGTCTGTCCCACAGACGGCGTTATTCTGTGCTGCGGCGGGTTCCACAGCGAACAACGCCAGCAGGACAATCGCGATCGTAGCCTGTCTGGGAACCTGGCTGTGCATCAGTCGTTTACGGCCGCGTTCGCTGCAATTTTCATGCTTGGAGGGAGTCAATTTCGGTGACATAGCGGGTTAGTCTCGAGTTGTATTTTCAGTGGCACGCTGGCTCTGTGACTCTTCAACGAGCGACTGAAGATCGGCGTACCGATTGGTCTTGTCAGCGATCTCATCGAACGTGTACCCCTGCTCACGAGCCCGCTCGAGGAGAGTGCGAAGTTCATGTGGATCAACGTCTCGAACGGCCATCTCTTCGCGAAGGGCACGACGATAGAGAGCGGACCCGTTGATGTGACTGTTCCACATCAAATACAGGACATCGATGTCTTCGATGGTGACTGACCGTGTGATCATACGTGATGTGGGCGTATTGATTGACACCGGTTGAGGACCGGTGCATATTGTCTGTGTTAATAGGTAGAAAACATATAGTTTATGGTAGCCAACATGATGGCTGTACAAATAAGATACTAGTTAGATACATTGACTATGGGTGGCCTAAGTTGAATATATAGACTGGTTTGGAACTCTAGTTACTGGCCAGGAAGGAAGACTACGATCGACAGGCAGAGCGGAGTAAAGAGTGGCAACGCAATTGAATCGTATTCACGCAATCGCCTGGCCAACAACGGCAGCTACGGTGATAGTTGCGATCCCGAGAGCGAGTAGTGCGTAGTTAGCGACCGAGTTGGCAGCCTTGGCAACATCGAGCGTGATCTCCAGATCGTCGATCGGTTCGAGCGGACGAATCCCCATTGGCGTGAGCGCGTCAGCAAGGAGGTGGGCACTGATTGTGAGTGTACCGACGAGGAACCCAAAGACACTGAGACCGGCCGTCGCGATCGCACCGCTCGAACTGCCAAGGAGACCGCCTGCAACGCCGAGGACGATCCCAGCGAGGAGGGCAAACCACACGGTGTGCGTGATTCCACGGTGTTGAACACCGGGAATCCGCATATCAAGATCGGGTATCATCGCGCCACCGACAGCGATCGCACCGCCGATCACAGCAAGGCCGTCAAACCCGAGTGCAAGCATGAGGAATCCAATCGGTGCATACACAAGCAGTGCTGCGCCGTAGTGACCTGGTTTGTGCATGGCTACAGTTCAGCGTTCTCAGGTCGAACATCATCGCAATCGTCAGTCATAGTTCACCGTCACTTCGAGCGCCAGCTCCCTCTTTCAACTCGGCGTAGGTCGCACACGCTGGACAACCATGAACCTCATTGTCGATACCAAACACGCGAAGGAAGTCTGGCGTGACATGTTCACCACAATTCGAACACTTCAGCATATGTTACAACTCGTCTGTCGGGTCGTAAATCCAACTGCTCGTCAACGTATTGGTGGATTATTACAATAGATCATAGATTGAAATAGTTATTAGCAATACACTCCCACCTGTTCAAGCCGCTGATGAGTAAGAGTGTGGCCAGGTCGGAGTCAAAGACTACCTAAGCACGAGACGCACCAACGTCTCCAGTAAAATCTGAGTGCCGTCTCAAAGCGGTCTCGAGTTTCGAGCGGTGGTGAGTAGACAGTCCGATGGTGCCGATTTCTAACGATCTCTAAACGACGTGCACTTGGTGCACGCCATTCTAACAGAGTATCACTGTCTGTAGGACGGTGCCGTTGCGACTCTCAGCGGCACACTCGAGACAGCTTTGCGACGCGACCAGGATCCCGAACACGCTAACAGCATTGCTAGTCACCGTCCCACAACGTCACCAGCCAACTGCTCGTCAACTTCTTCAATTGTTCCAACGATTTCATCAACAGTGTTATAGCCTGTTGCACGTTCAAGATCAATTCGTCAGACATGGCAGCGTGAGACTGATCCAGTGCGAATCTGCCGAGTGATAATCAATTCGGTGAGAGAAG
>Ga0207733_100574_pt1 | contig 19328 bp, 16 predicted proteins | sample A23P3SouthBayCA_FD_187735 | JGI IMG/M metagenome (GOLD analysis project Ga0207733, IMG submission 187735) | Aerobic enrichment media microbial communities from Eden Landing Ponds, California, USA - A23 P3 (SPAdes) | ecosystem: Environmental > Aquatic > Marine > Unclassified | place: Emeryville... | reverse complement strand
TGTCGTCGTCGCCGACCACGACGGGATCGCCGAAGTCCTCGCGGCGGTGTACGACGCCCTCGGCGTCCCCTTCGACCCCGGATCGGTCGGAAGCGTCGCGCTCGCGGGCGGCCCGGCCGCCCCCGACGTCGTCGCCCGGGCGCTCGAAGCTGCCTTCCTCGACGTCGATACGGAGGCGGGTGTCGAGGACGTCGGGGCGAAAGTCCAAGCGGCAGCGACGAGTGTCGAGGACGTGGCCACCCTGCTCGACCGCGGGACCGCCGACCGCAACACGTAGGGCAACGGCGGGGCCAGGTGGGGACATGCTCATCAGGAACGCTCGCCTGGCGGACGGGCGGGACCGCGACGTGCGGATCGACGGCGAGCGGATCGACGCGGTCGACTCGGGGCTGACGGCCGACAGCGACGAGACGGTCGTCGACGCCGACGGCCGGCTGCTGTTGCCGGGTGCGATCGACGTCCACGTCCACTTCAGGGAGCCGGGGTACTCCCACAAGGAGACCTGGCGAACCGGCTCACGGAGCGCCGCCGCGGGCGGGGTGACGACCGTCGTCGACCAGCCGAACACCGATCCGGCGACGACCAGCGGCGCTGCCTTCGACGGGAAGGCCGCGCTGGCGGCGACATCGCTCGTGGACTACGGCATCAACGGCGGCGTCACGCCGGCCTGGGAGCCCGAGTCGCTGTTCGAGCGGCCGCTGTTCGCGCTCGGCGAGGTGTTTCTGGCCGACTCGACCGGCGACATGGGGATCGACGGTGACCTGTTCGCGTCGGCGGTCGACCGGGCCGCGGCCGCCGACGTCGCGGTCACGGTCCACGCCGAGGACGCCGACCTGTTCGACGACGCGGCACTGGAGGGCGCGGGCGACGGCGTCGGCCGCGATGCACCGGCCGATCGCTGGAGCGCCTACCGGACGCCCGAGGCCGAGATCGCGGCGATCGAGCGCGCCGTCGAGGTCGGCACCGGCCGCGGGGCGACGATCCACGTCGCCCACACCTCGACGCCCGAGGGCGTCGACGCAGCCACGGAGCGGGGCGCGACCTGCGAGGTCACCCCACATCACCTGTTTCTCTCCCGGGAGGACCTGCCGGAACTGGGGACGTACGGCCGGATGAACCCGCCGCTGCGAAGCGAAGCGCGACGGCAACAGCTGTTCGAGCGCCTCGCGGACGGCACCGTCGACGTGGTGGCCACCGACCACGCCCCCCACACGATAACCGAGAAGGAGCAGTCGCTCACGGCCGCCCCGAGCGGGGTTCCGGGCGTCGAGACGCTGCTCCCACTGCTGCTCGAAGCCGCCCGCGAGGGGAAACTGTCCCACGAGCGCGTCCGCGAGGTGACCGCCACCCGACCCGCCGAGATCTTCGACCTCCCGCGGAAGGGACGGATCGAAACCGGGATGGACGCCGACCTCGTGCTGGTCGACCCCGAGGACGCACAGTCGATCCGCGGGTCGGACCTGCACTCGAACTGCGGCTGGACGCCGTTCGAAGGGCTCTGTGGCGTCTTCCCCGACCTGACGACGGTCCGCGGGACGCCGGTGTACGCGGACCCCGACGGCCCCGAGGCGACCCTCGTCGACGACGACGGCTTCGGCGACGCGGCCGGACGGAACGTCAGGACTGACCGCTAACCGGACGACCACGGTGAGACACGGATCTATGCGGCCTGCGGTGCGGGCGTTGCGGAGGCGGAGCGGTGTCGCCCCCGCGTCGCACCGAACGAGCGAGCGTAGCGAGCGAGTTCGGCCCTTTTTGATCGAGCTTTTTCAAGGAGTGGTTCCCGCAGCGAGCGGAGCGAGCGAGGAAACCCGACGCAGAAAAAGGTCGGTGCCTAGTCGTCGTCGCTGGGCTCGCCCGTGAGTTCCTCCTCGCGGAGTTCGGCGCTGGCCTCGCGGACGTCCCGCATCACCGAGGAAATGCGCTCCTCGGCCTCCAGTTCCTCCTCGACCGAGAGGTCGACCCCCTCGACCTCCAGGAGGAACTTCGCGATCTCGCTGACCTCGTACATCATCTCGTCGAGTTCCTCGGCCGTGAAGAAGCCGCTCATCGCGCCGTAGAGGAACGTCGCACCGGCCTTGCGGACCTTCTCCTCGAAGGACGAGCGGGCCTGGTTGACCGCCTGGGGGGTGTAGGTGTCGGTCATAAACGGCACCAGTTCGGGGAGGTTCTCGCCGATCTTGGTCATCTCGACGCCGGTGTCGGTCCGGAAGTCGGCACACAGGCGGGCGATCGCCCACTCGCGGGCCGTGACGTAGGTCCGGTCGCGCAGGAAGGTGTTCACCCGGTCGTACTGGGCGCCGTCGACCTTCTTGAAGCGGGCGTATTTCCGGACGTCCTCGGGGGTGTCCCCCTCGGTCGGCGTCTCGTCGGTGCGAGCGTCGTCCCCGTCGTCCCTGTCCGCGCCCGCGTCGGCGTCCGAGTCGGCCAAGTTGCCGTCGGCGTCCGCATCGCCCGCGTCGACCGCGTCCTCGACAGCCGTGCGCTCGGCGGCGTCGGCGTCCCCACGCTCGCGGGCAGCGTCGGTCGGCGGGGCGTCGTCGCCCGCGTCGCGGTCGGCTCCGGCGGACCCGTCGGTCGACGCCGGGTCGTCGTCCTCCGTCGTCGCGGGATCGTCGGCCATGCACGGGCGTTCCCGTCGGCTCCGGAAAAGCGTTCCGTCGGCGGCTGACGGGCGTCACACCGCCGGACGGTGGCGAACTGCCGGCACGGTTCGATCCCCCGCTCCGATCCGCGAGGCGTCGGTTCGCACGGCGACGTGCCGGACTGTCGCGACCGCCGTGCGACCGTGGTCAGGTCACAGGGGGGCTTGGCCCCGGGATCCGGTTTCAACGTTCGCCACCGGGACAGAACGCTTACGACTCCAGCCTCCTACGGTGTGAGCGTGCAACTCCGCGCGCTCGCGCTTGCCCTGTGTCTCGTCCTCGCCGGGTGTTCCTCGGCCCCGGTGTCCGAGGAACCGCTCGACGTCGACGCCGGGCCGTCCGCCGACGGCGGGACGAGCGAGGTCCCCGATCCGCCGAGCGACCGCCTCGGGTGGGAGAACGGCTACTGGTACAACGAGTCCATCGCGGTCGACCAGTCCGACGGGCTCACCGACGCCGAACTGGAGGCGTTCGTCGCCCGATCGATGGCCCGGGTCGAACACATTCGAAGGAAGGAGTTCGACAGCACGGTGCCGGTGTCGGTGATCCCCCGGAGCGAGTACCGCAACCGGACGTCGAACGGAGGTGAAGGACCCTCGGAGTTCGACCGGTGGAACAACCAGGTCTGGGAGGCGCTGTTCATCACGGGCGAGACGACCGACTCCCAGTCGGCCCTCGGCGAGGCCCGTGGGAGTTCGGTGATCGGTTTTTACTCCATCCGTGACGACGAGATCAAGATCGTCACCGATTCGCCGGACGAACCGGTCATCAGGAACGCGACGCTGGTCCACGAACTCGTCCACGCCCTCCAGGACCAGCAGTGGGACATCTCGGGCGAGCGCTTCGGCGGCGACACCCAGGATGGCGACCTCGCCATCGACGGCGTCATCGAAGGCGACGCCAGCTACGTCGAGCGGCGGTACGCCGAGCGCTGTGCCGGCGCGTGGGACTGCGTCGAGACGCCGAACCGGGTCGGCGGCGGTGGCGGCGGTGGCGGGAGCGGGGGCGGCCCCAACCTCGGCATCCTCCTGACGACCTACCAGCCCTACTCCGACGGGGCAGCGTACGTCGCGGCCCTGCGCGAGGAAGGCGGCTGGGACGCCGTCGACGCCGAGTACGACGACCTCCCGGTCTCGACCGAGCAGACGATCCACAGTACCGACGAGGAGCCGGTTCGGCTCCGCGTCACCGACGAGGCCCGGAACGGCTGGCGCACGTTCCCCGACCAGGGCGAGGACGGGTCGGACACCGTCGGCGAGGCGTCGATGTACGCGATGTTCTGGTACCAGGCGCGGACCTTCGGGGCGGAAACCATCGACACGCGCGGGCTGTTCCGCACCGACGGGCGCTACGACGTGTACAACTACGAGGCCGAGCCGACCGCCGGGTGGGGCAACGACCGGGTGTTCCCCTATCGGAAGGACGTGGGCGACGAGACCCGGTACGGATACGTCTGGGTGACCGCCTGGGACAGCCGTGAGGACGCCCGCGAGTTCCGCGAGACGTACCGCCGGATGCTCGACGCCCACGACGTCGAGCAGCGCGACGACGGGGTGTACGTCATCCCCGACGGGGAGTTCGAGGACGCCTTCCGCGTCGTCCAGGACGGCCGACGCGTGGTGATCGTCAACGGCCCGACGCCCGCCGCGGTCGACGACCTTCGGCCCGGGCTGGCGTCCTGAACGGCGGGCGACTGGAGCGGGAGACGGCCGACGCCGCCCGCCCGAGACGCTTATCGGTCCGCGTCCCGCAGTAGACCCGTGATCGTCCGAGTCGCGCTCGTCGCCCTCCTGGTCGTGCTGGCAGGCTGTGCAGCGCCGGCCAACACGGACGCGCCCGCCGACGGGAGCGCGCCGCCGACCACCGCTGCGCCGAGCGACGGGACGGAGGGGTCCGGAGCCGGAAGCGACGGAGACGGGACAACGACCGACCAGTCGACGCCCGCGGAGCCGGCGCCGCTGCCGGCCGGCTGGGAACACCCCGAGGACCCGCCGAGCGACCGCCTCGGGTGGGAAGGGGGCTACTGGCACAACGAGTCCGTCGCGGTCGACCAGTCCGACGGCCTGAACGACACCGAACTCGCCGCGTTCGTCAACCGGACGGTGGCCCGGGTCGAGGTCGTCCGCGGCCTGGAGTTCGTCGAGCCGGTGCCCGTCGAGGTCGTCTCGCGGGCCGACTACCGCAACGACTCCGCGTTCGGGGGGGCCGACAACGAGACCGCGCGGGCGTGGAACGACCAGGTGTGGGAGGCGCTCCTGCTGGTCGGCGAGGACCGGGAGGTCGCCGACGTCTTCGACGACCTCTACGACGGCGCGGTCCAGGGGTACTACTCGCCGAGCGAGGGCCGCATCGTGATCGTTAGCGACAGCCCGCGGCCGAGCATCGACCGCGGGACCCTCGCCCACGAACTCGTCCACGCCCTCCAGGACCAGCGCTTCGGTCTCCCGGAGAGCGGCGACACCCAGGATCGACAGCTCGCCCGAAACGGCCTCGTCGAGGGCGACGCGCGCTACGTCGAGCACCTGTACCGGGACGAATGCGCCGCCGGCAACTGGACGTGTGTACCGAACCCGCCCGTCACGGGCGGCGGGAGCGCGGTCGACCAGGGCGTGTTCCTCGTCGTCTACGCCCCCTACAGCGAGGGGCCGACGTTCGTGCACGCGCTGCGCGAGCGCGGCGGCTGGGACGCGGTGAACGACGCCTACGCCGACCCGCCGACTTCGACGGAGCAGGTACTCCACCCCGACGCGTATCCCGCCGAGCGGCCGGTCGACGTGACGGTGCCGGACCGGTCGACCGGGGACTGGTCGCGGTTCGACCACGAGCCCATCGCCGACACCGTCGGCGAGGCGTCGCTGTTCGTGGCGTTCCAGCAGCGGGGCGGGATCGACCCGGAGACGCTCCGGCGGAACACCGGCCCGTACTCGCCGTACAACTACGCGAGCAAGGTGACCGCCGGCTGGGCCGGCGACGCGGTGGTCCCCTACCGGAGCGAGGGCGGCGAGTTCGGCTACGTGTTCCGGATCGAGTGGGACACCGTCGCCGACGCCGAAGCGTTCGAGCGCCGATATTCGCGGATCATCCTCGGGACCCGCCTGAACGCAAACCGGACCCGATCCGACACGTGGGTCGTCGAGTCGGGCCCATTCGCCGACGCGTTCCGGATCACGCGCGACGGCCGGACGGTGACGATCGTGAACGCGCCGACGGCCGACGCCCTCGACCGGGTCCACCAGCGGGAGTGACCGGCGGACTGCGGGTGGGAGGACGCCGTTGAAGAGGATTCGTCTTCAAGCGTTCGCTCCGAACGGTTGTCTTTTTCATCCGGCGGCCGAATCAGGAGGTATGACCGCGTTCGACATCGTGAAACCGGACGCCATCAGGGCGGGACGGGCCACGGACGCGTACTTCGAGCGGACCGAGGAGGCCCTCGAACACGCCGGCCGCAACCCACACGTAGTGGCCGAGATGACCGCCGACCAGTTCCCCGACGGCGACTTCGAGTTGCTCGCCGGCGTCAAGGACGCCGCGGCCCTGCTCGAAGGCCTCCCGGTCGACGTCGACGCGCTCCCGGAGGGGACGCTGTTCGACGGCGGCCCGGTGATGCGCATCGAGGGGCCGTACCGCGATTTCGCGCGCTTCGAGACGTCGCTGCTGGGCCTGCTCTCCCACCAGAGCGGGATCGCCACCGCGGCGCTGGACTGCCGGGTCGCCGCCCCGGAGTCGCTCGTGCTCTCCTTTGGCGCCCGGCACGTCCACCCCTCCATCGCCGCCATCGTCGAGCGGGGCGCGCTGCTCGCGGGACTGGACGGCTTCTCGCACGTCGCCGCCGGGGAGGTCCTCGGCCGGGAGGCGTCGGGGACGATGCCCCACGCCCTGCTGATCTGCTTCGGGCGCGACGACCAGGAGGCGGCCTGGCGGGCCTTTGACGAGGCCGTCGACGCCGACGTTCCCCGCGTCGCGCTCTGTGACACCTACAGCGACGAGGTCGACGAGGCCCTGCGGGCCGCCGAAACGCTCGGCGATCGGCTGGACAGCGTCCGCCTCGACACCACCGGCTCGCGCCGCGGGGACTTCCGGCACATCGTCCGCGAGGTCAAGTGGACCCTCGACGCCGAGGGCCACGACGACGTCGACGTGTTCGTCTCCGGGGGGCTCGGCCCCGACGACCTGCGAGAGTTGCGGGACGTCGCCGACGGCTTCGGGGTCGGCGGCTACGTCTCGAACGCCGACCCGATCGACTTCGGGCTCGACATCGTCGAGGTGGCGGGCGAGCCGGCGGCAAAGCGCGGGAAGCTGACGGGCGCGAAGGAAGCCTACCGCACTCCGGACGGCGGGCACCACCTCGGGCTCCGGGGTCGGGCCGGCCCGGCGGACGGCGAGGCGTTGCTCGAACCGCTGCTCCGTGACGGCGACCCCGTCCGGGAGTTCGACCTGGACGACGCCGCCGACCGCGCCGCCGAGGAGGCGGCGACGACCGGCTACGGGTCCCACGACTAATTACGCTCTCCGACCCGAAGCGGAAGAGAACCGCTTACGCCCCGGACACCTGGTGGAGGCCGACGATGCCGACGACGATCAGGGCGACGAAGGTGCCACGGAGGAGCGTCGCCGGTTCGTCGAACAGGACGACACCCAGGGAGGCGGTCCCGACGGCGCCGACGCCGGTCCAGACGGCGTAGGCCGTCCCGACCGGGAGGTCCTGGACCGCCCGCGACAGCAACACCATACTCGCCACGATGGCGATGGCCGTTCCAAGGGTCGCCCACGGCTTCGTGAACCCCTCGGAGTACTCCAGCCCGATCGCCCAGGCGACCTCGAACAACCCCGCGGCGAGCAGGACGAACCAGGGGTTCATTCGCCGAGGGTTTGCCGCCGGCTGCACTATGCGTTTCGGTCGCCAGGTCGAGAGAGCGGGACGGAGTCGGCGACGGCGGGACGGAGTCGGCGACGGCGCCGGCGCTCTCCGGCCGAAAGCACGGAACGGCGAAGGGAAACGGCGCCTACAGTTCCTCGACGCTGCCACCGTCGTCGCGCTCGCGGAACACCTGGCCCTCGAACAGCGTCACCATGGTGTCCTCGTCGCGCCAGGCAAACGGCGAGAGCTTGGCCTTCCGGCAGACGCGCGTGAGGTACTCCTCCTTGCTCCAGCCATTCTCGATGGGAATAGTCGGGTAGAGCCAGCCGTGATTCGACCCGCCGTCGACCGCCACCCCGTGTGTACCCAGTTCGAGGTCGGCGAGCGGGTCGTCGGTGAGGATGTAGTTACAGACCACACAGACGGAGACGTTCAGGTTGTCCAGTTCGGGCGGCTCGACCTCCGAGCCACAGGAGTCGCCGGAGGCCGCCTTGATGGCGGCGTCGACGATGGCGTGGCCGAGTTGGTCTTTGCCCTGGTAGGCGCCGGCACAACCCCGGAGCCGTCCCCGTCCCCGCGTCGACTGGAGACGGACGAACGCGCCCGTCCGCGCGTAGAAGGCGTCGCGCATGCTCCCCGGCTGTTCGCGTTGACCCTGGAGAACGTACGATTCGACAGCTTCCCGCGCAAGTTCGACCGCCCGCGCCCCGTCCTCGTAGGAGAGACGAACGGTCTGGGCCTCGGACATAACAAGTTTCTGGAGGGGAGCCGACTTTAACGCTTCCATTGCTACCCGAAGGATCGTTATGTTCTTCTTGCAACACGTTTCCCGCGGCCGAAGGGTCACTCAGCGTCGCGGCGGTGGGCGCATCGAACCGCTTATTGGCGGTAGGCGCCAAGATCCGGCGGCAGAGAGAGCCCGGCCCCCGTGGCCCGTCCGCCCGACCGGCGGCGGGCCATGAGGAAAGTCCCCCCACCGTCCGGACAGGTGACCGGGCGCAAGCCCGGAGTCGGAGACGGCTGGCTCTGGAACAGAAACGAGACCGCTCGACCCGACCGATGAGGTGTAACGCCCGGGTCGGCACTGTCAGCCGACCCGGTGTGCGAACCCGCGCCCGAGAAAGGCCACCCGGCTGAAGAAGGGACGGGGAGTTGACCCACCGAGGGCCACCGGGGATGTAGTCCCCGCCGCGGGTTCCCCGCGGCGACGGTCGAGAACGGATGGAACGGCGAATCCTCACCGGTGCAAGTCCGCGCCGTCAGGTAGTCCGGACGTGGCGCGGACGCTCAGCGGAATGCCGGGCCGAACAGAAGGGGGCTTACTCCTCTCAGCCGCTTTTCGATCGGAACCGATCGCCGCATAGTTGTTAATCCACAGGAGATGAATTGTGAATTGTAGCCATCTACCCCAGGGTTTCTGGCAGATGGATTAATACATCCTCGGGGCCTACGCTCGCTCATGAGCGAGTCAGAGCGCGAGGAAGGGGTCGAGGTCCGGCTCCGGGTCCCGGAGATGGACTGCGCCTCGTGTGCGACGAAAGTCGAGGGCAGCCTCGACGGGACGCCGGGCGTCGAGTCGGTCGATCCACGCCCCGCGTCGGGAACCGTCGTCGTCACCTACGACCCGGCGGCCGTCGACGAGGCCGCCGTCCGCGGTCGGATCGAGGCGGCGGGCTACGCCGTACAGGACGCCGAGACGGCGACGCTATCGGTCCCCGACATGGACTGTGCCTCCTGTGCGACGAAAGTCGAGGGGGCGCTGACGGGAGTCGCGGGCGTCCGCGAGGTCGATCCGCGGCCCGGCTCCGGTCGGGTGTCGGTGACCTACGACCCGGACGCGACCGACCGGGGCCGCCTCGTGGCGGCCGTCGAGGCCGCGGGCTACGCGGTCGACGACGGCGGTGCGGCAGAGTCGCCCCACGCCGTCTGGACGAGCCGTCGGGCGATCGGCACCTGGCTCGGGGCCGGACTGCTCCTCGTGGGGCTGGTCCTGGAGTTTCTCCCCGTTCCCGACCCGCTACTGGTCGCGGGGTTCGGCCGCGAGGTGACCGTCTCGTGGCTGGCGTTCCTGCTGGCCGCGGCGGTCGCCGGGGTGCCGGTCCTGCGCAACGGCTACTACTCGGTCCGGACCCGTAACCTCGACATCGACCTGCTGATGAGCGCCGGCATTCTCGGCGCGCTCGCGGTCGACCTCCCGCTGGAGGCGGCGACGCTCGCGGTGCTGTTCTCGGTCGCCGAACTGCTGGAGGCGTTCTCGATGGACCGCGCCCGGTCGTCGCTGCGGGAACTGATGGACCTCTCGCCGGAGACGGCGACGGTCCGGCGCGACGGGAAAGAGCAGGTGATCCCGGTCGACGACGTGGCGGTCGGCGAGCGCGTGCTGGTCCGCCCGGGCGAACGGGTCCCGATCGACGGCGTCGTCCGCGAGGGGACCTCGGCGGTCGACGAGTCGCCGATCACCGGCGAGTCCGTCCCCGTCGAGGCCGGCCCGGACGACGAGGTGTACGCCGGCAGCATCGTCGAGGAGGGGTATCTGGAGGTCGAAGCGACGGCCGTCGCCGGCGAGTCGACGCTCGCGCGGGTGGTCGAACTCGTCGAGGACGCCGAGGCCGAGCGCACCGAGCGCGAGCGGTTCATCGACCGCTTCGCGGCGTGGTACACCCCGATCGTGGTGATCGGGGCAATCCTGACCGCCGCCGTGCCGCCGCTTTTGGGTGCGCCCTTCGAGCGGTGGTTCGTCCGCGGGCTGACGCTGCTCGTGATCGCCTGCCCCTGTGCGTTCGTCATCAGCACCCCCGTGTCGGTCGTCTCCGGCGTCACCAGCGCCGCCCGCAACGGCGTCCTCATCAAGGGCGGGCGCTACCTCGAAGCCGCCGGCGAGACAGACGTCGTCGCCTTCGACAAGACCGGCACGCTGACGACGGGCGAACTGGGCGTCACGGACGTGGTGCCGCTGAACGGCAACGACGAGGACGACCTGCTGGGGTGTGCGGCGGCCCTGGAGCGCCGGAGCGAACACCCCATCGCGCGGGCCATCGTCGCCCACGCCGACGACCGCGGCGTCGATGACCGGACCGTCGAGGCGTTCGAGAACATCACCGGCCGGGGCGTCCGCGCCGACCTCGACGGGACGACCCACTACGCCGGCAAGCCCGGGCTGTTCGAGGGGATGGGGTTCGACCTCGAACACGCCCACGTCCGCACCGACGGCGGGCGGTTGACGATCGAGGGCGACGCTGACGACGCCGGCGGTCGGCTGACTGACGAAGGCAGCGACCTGCTGTCGGCCGCCGCCGACTGCGAGCACGGCGCGTACGTCGACCTCGTCGACGACGTGGTCCCCCGGCTCCAGGCCGAGGGCAAGACGGTCGTGCTGGTCGGCACCGAGGACGAACTCGAAGGGGTCGTCGCCGTCGCCGACACCGTCCGCCCGGAGGCCGCCTGGGCCGTCGAGCGCCTCACGTCGATGGGCGTCCGGACCCGGATGCTCACCGGCGACAACGAGCGGACCGCGCGGGCCATCGCCGGGGAACTCGGCATCGACGACGTGCGCGCGGACCTCCTCCCCGAGGAGAAGGTCGAGGCGATCAGGGAGGCCGAGGCGGAGGGGACCGTCGCGATGGTCGGCGACGGCGTCAACGACGCACCGGCGCTCGCGGCGGCCACCGTCGGCGTGGCGATGGGCGCGGCCGGCACCGACGCCGCCCTCGAAACCGCCGACGTGGCGCTGATGGCCGACGACCTCTCGCGGCTCCCCTACCTGTTCGACCTCTCCCGGCGGGCGACGCGGGTGATCCGGACCAACGTCTGGAGTTCCCTCGGCGTGAAGGCGCTGCTCGCGGCGGGCGCCCCGCTCGGCCTGGTGTCGGTCGCCGCGGCCGTCGTCGTCGGCGACATGGGGATGAGCCTCGCGGTCACCGGCAACGCGATGCGGCTGGCCGGCGTCGAGCCCGAGGAACCCGACCTCGCCGACGGGTGACCGACTTCGCGCCCGCCGAACCCCGTGGCGGCTGTGGAATCGAAGCAGCGAGGATCCGGACAGTGTTGCCTTGTAGGGGGTAGTTTAGCCGACGCGGGAACCGAACGGAGACAGTGTCACCACCGTCGTCCCCGTCCCGATCCGCCACCGACGAGCCGACGGCGGCATCCACGGGAAGCAGCCTCGCCGTCCTCGGGACCGCCGCCGCGGGCAACTTCACCCAGCTCGGCGCGCGGCTGCTGTTGAGCGCCGTCCTCCCGCTGATCATCCTCCAGTTCGACGCCAGCAAGTCCAGCGTCGGCCTGGCGCTGACGGGCATGTGGGGAATCTACGCCCTGATCCAGTTCCCGAGCGGGGTGCTGGCGGATCGCTTCGGCGAGCGGCGACTGCTGCTCGCGGGGCTGTTCGGCACCGCGGTCGGCGCCGCGGCGGTCGCGGTGGCGCCGTCGCTCGCGACCTTTGCCGCCGCGGTGATCGTCCTCGGCGCCGGCGCCGGACTCTTTTTCGCCCCGGCCTCGTCGCTCGTCTCCCGACTCAGCGAGTCCCAGGGCGGCTCGCTCGGCGTGCTCACCGCCGCAGGCGGGGTGTCGGGCGTGGTCCTCCCGGCCGTCGGGGGCGAGGTGGCGACGCGGTTTGGCTGGCGGGCGGCGGTCGCGCTCGGCGTCGTGGTGGCGGTGCCCGTCTTCGTCGCCACCGCGCTCGTCGTGCCGTCGCTCCGGCCGTCCAGCCCCGACCGCCGGCTGACCGCGGTGCTCGATCCGACGCTGCTCGCGGAGATCCTCACCCGTCCGAGCGTCGCCTACACGACCGTGCTGGCGGTGCTCGGTGGGTTTACGATCCAGGGGTACACCTCGTTTTTCCCGACCTTCCTCGTCGAGTACCGCGGCCTCGACACCGGCACCGCGGGGCTGGCCTTCGGCGCCGCCTTCGCCATCTCGGCGGTCGCCCAGCCGGCAGCCGGCAGGCTGTCGGACGCCACCTCGCGTGACCTCGCGCTGTCGGTAAGCATCGCCATCGCAATCGGCGGGTTCGCGGTGGTGCTCGCGGTGCCCGGGACCGTCGGCCTCGTCGCCGGCGTGGCGCTGCTCGGCGCCGGCATCTCCTGGCCGGGGGTGATCGCCGCGCGGATCATGGACCAGCTCGACGACGACGAGCGCGGGCTGGGATTCGGGCTCGTCAGGACGTCGTTCCTGCTGATCGCGGCGACCGGGAGCGTCGCGGTCGGCGCTCTGGCGGACTACGGGGGCTGGGGGCTGGCCTTCGGCACCCTCCTCGCCGTGCTCGGCTGTTACCTGTTGCTGCTCGGGGCAAACCGGGCGCTCGGGCTCGGCCTCTAGCCAGCGACCGCCGCCGACACCGGACACGTTCCCGAGCGGTACCGGACCGCGACCCGTCGCCGAGGCCGAACGTTCAAGCCGAGTGGGCCCGGAGTGGGGCCGAATGCGTCGCCTGCTCGCGGTCGCGGCGGTCGCGCTGGTCGTCGTGGCCGGCTGTGTCTCACCGACGGGATTCGATCCGGGAACGACCGGCGTGGAGGGGGGGTCGGCCGCCGGAGGCGACACGACCGGCGGGACGCCCGTCGACAGCGGGGGTGGCTCGGTCGACGGGGACGCGGACGGGAGCACCGCGACGCCCGGCGGCAACCCCTGGGGCGAGCGGATCGTCGTCGGCCTCGTCGACGGGACGGGCAACGACCGCGACTACGCGCCGATGGTCCGGGAGGCCGCCGCGTTCTGGGAGGACACCGCCGAGCGCTACGCGGGGTTCCCGGTCGACTACGAGGTCGACCCCGGCGCCGCGGAACCCGACATCGTGCTGCGATTCGTCCGCGAGGTCCCCGAGTGCGACGGCAAGACCGACGCCGCCGGCTGCGCCCCGGTAATCACTGATTCCAGGCAGATCGACCGGCCGGAGGACGTCTACGTCAAGAGCGGGCTGTCGTTCAATTCGACCGTGTTGGTGGCGAAACACGAACTCGGCCACACCCTGGGGCTCGGCCACGACGACGGGCCGGCGGACGTGATGGCCGCCCGGAGCGTCCTCTACACCGAGCCACGGCCCGACGCAGTCGACCGGGCGTTCCCGTGGGCGGACGGCGAGTTCGACGCCTACGTCGACGTGCGCAACGCCTCGGACCCCGCGGGCGCCGACGAACAGGTGTCCCGCGCCTTCGGGTTCTACCGGGACGACCCGCCGGGGATACCGACGAACCTCACCTTCGACCGGGTCGACGACCGCGACGCGGCCGAGATCGTCGTCGAGGTCGTCGAGGAGTCGCCGTGTGGCGCCGGAGGCGGCTCCTGCATCCGGACGCGCGGGCCGGATCCGGATGGCGACGGGGCGATCGAGACCTACACGACGGTGCGGATCATCCTCGTCGACCTCGACACCGAAGCCGTCGGCTGGCACGTCGGCTACTGGCTCGCCCACGCGTTCGGGGCCGAGGCCGACGCCGACAAGCCGGCGCCGTTCCGGAACGCCACCTACCGCGAGCGCCGGAGCGCGTGGTGGCGATGAACGACGACGAAACGCCGTCCGATGACGGGGGGGCGGCTGCCGACGACGAGGGCCCGTCCGACGCAGACCCCACCCTCGACGCTGCGGCTCTCGACGAGGCGCTCGACGCGGCGTTTCCCGGCGGACCGAACGAGCGGCGGGCGGTCGTCCGGGCCGCAGTCGACCTCGCGGACGACGGGCGCCTCGTCCGGGATCGGGGGACAGAACTCGCGATCGAGATGGTCGTCGAGGAACTGCGCGACGCTCCCGATGACTCGGTCGCCGACCGGTGGAACTGGTGGCTCGGCGCCCTGGAGATCGCCTACGGCGGCTACGAGCCGTTCCAGGTGCGGCGGTACGCGGCCGAGGACCGGGAGTGAGCGGCGACCCCCGACGGGGTGCACCGAGCCGCAGTCAGACAGCGTGCGTCGACCCGACCTCGGGGGCGACGGCCTCGAAGCCGTCCGCAGCGAGTTCGTCCGCGAACTGCTCACACCGGTCCCCGTGGTTCACCAGCACGGGTGTGTCCTCGTAGGCACTCAGGAACGCCAGGAGACCGTCGCGGTCGGCGTGCGCCGAGAAGTCGTACTGCTCGACTTGCGCGCTGACGGGCATCACGCGGCCGTCGATCTCTGCGCTCCCCGTCTCGATCAGGCTCCGGCCCGGCGTCCCCTCGACCTGGTAGCCCGTCATGGCGATCTTGTTCACTGGGTTCGATCGGATCTCGGGGATGTACGTCATCGCGGGGCCGCCCGAGAGCATCCCGCTGGTGGTGACGATGGCCGCCTTCTGATCCGTGATGCGCCTGCGTTGCCCGTCACGGCCGGTGACGAAGCGGGCGTGTGACTTCGCGCGCCGGAGCGCGTCGGGGTCGCGGACGAACTCCGGCTGGCGGCGGAGCATCTCGGTCACCCCCTTGCCCATCCCGTCGACGTAACAGGGGATGTCGTGGGCCTCACAGATCAGCAGCATCTCCTGGGTGCGGCCGATGGCGAAGGCCGGCACGACGACGGTGCCGCCCTCCCACAGCGTCGTCTTCACGCTCTCGGCGAAGCGCTCCTCGACGGTCGCCCGGTCCTCGTGGGTCACGTCGCTGTACGTGCTCTCACAGACGACGACGTCGGCCTCGGGGCGGGCAGTCGTGCCCGCGACGAGACGCTGGTCGTCGGTGTGGAAATCGCCCGTGTACAGCAGGCGGGCGTCGCCGTCGTCGACGAGGACGTGCGCGCTCCCGGGGATGTGGCCGGCGTCGTAGAAGGTGACCTCGTAGCCCGCCGCCTCGAAGGACTCCCGGTAGCCGTGGGCCCGGGACACCTCGGTGACCCGCTTGAGATCGGTCTCGGTAAAGGGGCAGTTGTACGAGCCACCGTGGAGTTTCAGCGTGTCCCGCGCGAGCGTGAGCGCGAGTTCCTGCGTCGGCGGAGTCCAGTGGATCGGCGGCCGGTCGTCGCCCGAGAGCAGCGCCGGGATCGTCCCGACGTGATCGAGGTGGCCGTGGCTGGCGACGACGGCGTCGGGGGCGACCGAGCCGACCGGGAACTGCGGGGGGTTGCCGGTCAGGAGGCCGAAGTCGAGCAGGAGGCTGTCATCGACGAGCAACGCGCTCCGGCCGACTTCGCGGGCGCCGCCGAGAAACCGGAGCTCCATGCGGCGACGTAGCCGGGCCGTCGGCTTGGGTCCGTCGCTTTCGGTCCGCCCTCGGTCGCTCGTGCCCCCCGATTACCCGTCCTGGGCGGCCTCCACGCGGTCGGCGTAGGATTCGAGTTCGGCGGCCAGTTCGCGGGCTTCGGCGGCCGACAGCCGGACCCGGTCGGCGTGGGCGGGCAGGTGGTCGAGTTCCGTGTTGTCGAGTTCGAGTTCCAGGGAGACGTGGTCGGGGTCGTCACGCGGCGCCGTCACGTTGAGCACGGCGTAGGCGGACTCCTCGAACTCGTGGGCCTCGGCGGTGCCGTCCAGCATGTCGAAGGTCGTGTAGGCGTTGATCTTCAGCAGTCGGTCGGGCATACGACCGTCTCGGACGCGCGCGCTCAAAAGTCGTGTCCTCGACGGCGCCGGGACGCCGGCCTACCGCCGCCCGAGGACGAGTGCGGCGCCGACGAGCGCGATGAGCCCGCCGGCGGCGAGCGCGACGACGCCCGCGAGCCGGGAGCCCAGGAGGCCGCCACCGGCGCCGCTCGGGGACCCGCCGCTCGCCGCGGACGGGGTCGGGGTCGCGGTCGGTGCGGGGCTCGATCGGGTCGCGTCCGTCCCGGCCGCCCGCGGCGACTGGTGAACGACGAGGCGTCCGGTGTCGATCGGATCGCCGTCGGTCGTCTCGCCCGCATAGAGGGTGAGCGGGTACTCCGCGGCGTCGAGCAGCCGCGACAGGTCCCGCTCTTCGACGGCGATCTCGCCCGAGTCGCCCTCGGAGACGACCCGGAGAGTCGGGGCGTCGTCGCCGGCCGCCGCGGTGTCGAATGCGACGACGACCCGGCCGTCGCCGTCGTCGTCGCGGACGGTGATCCCCGTCCGGTAGTTGACCGCGTCGCCGCCGACGACGAGCGTGACGGCCTCGCGGTCGTCGAGCCGGATCGGGATGCGCGCCGTATGCCCCTGAGTCGTCTCCGCGACGGCGACGACGCCGAAGCCCTCGACCGGGAACGGCGTCGCCTCCGGCTGCTCGCAGTCGGCCTCGCAGGCGACCACCCGGCCGGGGACGGTCTCCTCGGTCCCGTTGGGACCCCGAACCGACAGGGCGAACGTCGTCCCGGGCGGGATGTCGTCGAGGTCGAAGCTGGCGTCGAAGGTGCCGAAGGTGCTGACGTCGGTCGTCTGCGACCGGAGGAACGCCCGCCCCTCGACGCCCCGCATCCGGACCGTCAGTTCGGTGCCGGGGGGCAGCGTCGTCTCGCCGTTGACGACCCGGCCGACCCCGGCTTCGAGGGTGAGGTTCGACTCGGCGGGCAGCACCGTGATCGCGTCGCTGTCGGCGCTGTCACTCGGCAGCGACGGGGTCCCCTCGGAGCCCCCGTCGACGTCGCCGTCGGCGGAATCACCGTCGGCGTCGCCGTCGGCGGAGTCACCGTCCGTCGACCCCGTCTCGTCCCAGTCCGCCGACCACGTACCGTTCACGCGGCCGGGGACCGTCTCGCGGGTGTCGTCGGGGCCGGACACCGTCAGCGTGAACGTCGACCCGGGGGTGGCCGCGTCGAAGTCCAGCGTGGCCGCGAACCCGCCGGAGTCGTTCACCTGAACGGTGTCGATCTGGAGGTAACTCCGCCCGCTCTCGGCGACGGCCCGGACGCTGAGGTTGGTGCCGGGCGCGACGTCGGCCTCGCCCCGGATTGTCCGGTTGGGTTCCGGTTCGACGGCGACCCGCGATTCGGAGGGCAGCACCGTGATCGCGTCGCTGTCGGCGGAGTCGGCCGGGAGAGGGGGTCGGTCCGCCGAGTCGCCGCTCGCCTGCACGGAGAGCGTCCCGACGTCGACCGGGTCGTCGCGCGGGCCGAGCGCGAGGTCGTAGTCCCCGGGCTCGATCGGCTCGTCGAGCCGGCCGGTGACCTGCTCGGCCCCGCGCAGTTCGTCGCCCGAGGAGGCCGAGAGATACGACGAGGCGCTTCCGGTGCCGGCCGCCCCGGTGTCGAGCAGCAGGCTCGCGCGGCCGTCGCCGTCGGCGTCGACCACCGTCGCAGTCGCGAGGAAGTTCGCCGCCTCGGAGCCGACGTGGACGGTCGCGTTCGCGCCGGCGTCGACGTGTACCGTCACGTTGGCCGTGTCGCCGGCGTCGACGGCGACGACGGACTCGTCGAAGGCGGCGTCGCCGTCGGCCGCCGCGGCCGGACCGGCGGCGGCCACGAGCAGCGCCACGGCAGTCAGCGCGAGTGCGAGGCCGACTCCGCGGCGGGTCACGGGCGATCACCCCTCGTGGGGAGCGATGCGGCAGCGGTTGTCGGTTCGACGGGGGTCGTCGACGCGGGACAGTTCGGCTGGAGGGCCGTGGCGCACCCCGGAGCGGGAGCGCCTGGCGGGTCGTGGGGACGCATACAGTCGGTTCGAGTGCCGCCACTGATAAAGCGACCACGGAAGATCAAACGGCGATTTGAACGGTCGCCAGCGGTCGGCTCCTGCGTCGGTCGCCGCCGACCGGTCAGGCGTCCGACCGTTCCCTGTCGAGGTACTCCTGCTGGACCGCGACGACCTCCGCCGAGTCCTCGCAGTCGGCGTAGCGCCGCAAGGGCTCCGCGTTGAGTTCGAGGAACGTGTGCCCCCAGGTGAACTTCCCCAGGATGGCCTCCGCGCGGTCGCGCTCGCCGAACACACAGAGCGCCGCCGCGAGCGCCTCGACGGTCGTCAGCCGCAGCGGCCGGCCGAAGTTGACGGGGTTCGCGGCGACGAGATACGGGAGCGCCCGGTGGTCGCCGGGCAGCGAGAAGCGGGCCTCACCCGCAGACTCCCACGAGCAGTCCAGCGCGATCAGGGCGTCGTGGTCGGCGTCGGCGGGCGAGAGCGCCCGCTCGGCGTGGGGGTTGAGGACGACGCCGTACGGCGTCGCCCGGTCGGAGCGGTGGAGGTCGACGAGGTCGAAGCGGGCCAGCTTCCGGGCCGTACACTTCTCGGGGTCGTCGTCGCCCTCGTACCGGACGTGCAGGTCCACGCCTGCGTCAACGACGGCGGCGTGCAAAAGCGCCTCGTTCACGGTCGGAAGGGAGGGCGTGACAAGCCGACAGGGCGAACGCGACCCGGCTACTCCGGGTGTTCGAGTCGCTCGCGCCGAGTCTCGAACTCCTCGTCGGTGACGTCACCCCGGGCGTAGGCGGTCCGCAGTTCCGTCAGGGCCGGGTCGGTGGCGGCCTCGCCGGTCGTGCCGACGACCGTCCGGTAGCCGAGGTAGGCGACGCCGAGCAACACGGCGACCGGCAGCGCGAGCGCGACGACGGTTCCGAGGGGGAGACCGAACCCCATCTGGAAGCCGGCGCCGGTCATCGGAGCCGCCGGCCCACCGTGCATCATCGGCCCGGCGTGGCCGGTCACACCGGCGAGGACGAACCGCCACATGCCGCCGAGGAACCCCGCCAGCAACGTCAGGGTGAACAGTGCCGCGACGACGACCGCGGCCGTCCGACCGAGGAGACGCGTCGTCCTTTGGGCGTGTTCGAAGGTCATAGATAGAGAGACGTGGGGAACGACCGTCAATCCAGTCGGTGGTTCCCACCGCGTGAAAACGTCCGGCGACCGACCACAAAGCCTTTGCAACCGCTGGGTCGACTTTCGGAAACATCGATGGTCCTCCACACGCGGCGACGCGTCCTCCACGTAGCGGCGGCTGTGACCGGCGGGCTGGCCGGCTGTTCCGGCCTGGCCGGCGAGGCGA
>Ga0207733_100570_pt1 | contig 19530 bp, 17 predicted proteins | sample A23P3SouthBayCA_FD_187735 | JGI IMG/M metagenome (GOLD analysis project Ga0207733, IMG submission 187735) | Aerobic enrichment media microbial communities from Eden Landing Ponds, California, USA - A23 P3 (SPAdes) | ecosystem: Environmental > Aquatic > Marine > Unclassified | place: Emeryville... | reverse complement strand
GTCTCGCCGCGGGTCTCCTCGTCATCCTCGTCGCCGTCGAACAACTCGTCGGCAGCGTCGAATCGCTCGGCCACACCTTCGGCATTCCCGAATTCCTCGCCGGCGTCACCATCGTCGCCGCGGCGACGAGCCTCCCCGACGCGCTCGTCAGCGTGCGAACGGCGAAAGCCGGTCGGTCCGTCACGAGCCTCGGGAACGTCCTCGGGTCGAACACGTTCGACCTCCTCGTGGCGATCCCGGTCGGCGTCCTCCTCGTCGGCAGCATGCCCGTCGACTTCGCCGTCGCCGTCCCGATGTTCGGCGTGCTCACGCTCGCCACCATACTCCTCTTTGCAGTTCTCCGAACCGACCTCTCGATAACGGGCAGCGAAGCCTACCTCCTCCTCTTCGCGTACGTCCTGTTCGTCGCGTGGGTCGTCGCCGAAACCGTCGGCGCGACCCAACTCCTCAAAGGCGTTTGACTGGCGGGTCTGCCTTCGCGTGCGCTACCCTGTCAGACATTGGTCGGCCGTGTTGCGAGCGATTTCTCGAAGCGTCTCGCGCGCGATATCTCCACGGACTGTGATGTCCCGGTCACCGCACTGCCATTGAAATGCGGTCGTATCGCCGAACTCTGTTACCGTCGCGGTGACTCGTCCGAGGGAGACGTTCTCGGCATCGGGGAGCGAGTCGAGTGATGGCGTTCTCGTCGAGACCGTAACCTCGTTTGTGGCGTTCGAGTAGGCTATCGAGACGGTCGTGTGGTTCCGCACCCGCGTGACGCGTGCTTCGTCGAGGGTGTAGCCGGCGGGAGCCTCGAGAGTCGCCACGTCGAAACTTACGTTTTCAGTAGCGCCAGCGACTGTATCGAACGTCGTGGTGCGGGTTTTCGGTGGTGTCGTCACGGTCGCGTTCGCCGGTGGTTCGAAGCTGAACTGGTCGGCGGAGACTCCCGTGTTGAACGTAACGTTCCGGTAGACGCGGTTGTTGCGGGTCACCTCGCCATTGATGGCGACGACGGTCGTGGTTTCGAGTGGCACGAAGTACTCCGCGTCGAACCAGTAGGTCACGTTCTCGATGTACTTACTGAGGCCGTCTTCACTCTCATCCGAGACGGGTGTGAGCTTCACACCGACTGTCTCGCGGCCCGCGACGGTTTTCCGGCCGAGGTATTCGACCGCGAGTTTCGTCGGTCCGCCGAGGTCGGCGTTCGTGATACCTGATTCGCCGCTCGTCGTTCCGACGGGACCAACCGGAAGGACTGGGTTCGCGACGATGGCCGTGTCACTGGACGCGGTGACGTTCGCGAAGACGCGGCGAACGAACTCGGTCGTCCGTGTCTCGGAGAAGTTTACGTCGCCGACCGACATCTTCGTTACCGTGTTTTCACTCTCGTCGTAGAGCCAGACCATGCTGCCGTTCGACACCGTCACGTCTCCAGCGAGACGTGCGGGCGACCGGTACTCCTGTCGTGCATTCTGTTCTTTTGGCACTTTGACGACGTCTACGACCGACGACGACGTGGTTTCGTTCGAAACGTAGTGGTATTCGACCGTTCCCGAAATCGACTGGAGTGCGTCGTACCCGTCCTGTGCTTGTTGGCCGGTCGGAACCCCGGACTCGGACTGCTGGAGTCCCGTACAGCCGGCGAGGACCAAGAGGAGGCCGAGCGCGAGGGCGAGACTAGTTTGTTTCGACATAACGTTCGACGGTTTCGAGAGTTCGGCTCACGTGTTTGAAGGACCGTTCGTGCATGAGGCGGGGTTCAGGCGAGTTCTTCGTACGGTTGGACGACGACGTAGCCGTCGTCGCCGTCGAAGTTCATCTGGAAGCGTTCACCCGATTCTTGTCCGATCATGTCGGAGAGGTTTTTGTTGACTTCGACGTCTGGTGTCGTGCGACTCCACGCGACGGTGGCGCTCGGGTCCGTCGTAACTGGTGGTTCGAGAACGATCGGATCTCCGTGTGTGGTGATAGCGACGTATCCGGGTCCTTCCAGAAACACGTTCGTGAACCCGCCCGCGAACGCTCCCGCGAGACTGTCCATCGACGAAATCTCGTAGGAAACGTCCGACTCGAACGCGAGGACGTCTTCTCCGTTGACCGTGATCGAATCGTCCGCGTCGAGTTGGAGTAGCTGTACTTTCTTCTCGCTGTCGGCGAGATACGCGCGGCCGTTTCCTTCGACGGTCATCACGGGGGTTCCTTCGTTGGTCGCCGCCTGCTTGAGGAACCCGCCGATGCCGCCTTCGGCTGAACTCTTCCCGGTGAACGAAAGCTCTCCGGTGTACGCGACCATCGACCCCGCTTTCGCCAGCACCTCGCCGTCGACGGTGACGTCCAAAGTGTAGTTGTTCTCGAGGCGGAACGGTGCGTCCGTCTCCGTTGATACGTCGTCGACAGTGAACTCGTCTGCGTTCATGGTGTGCTACCGAACAACGTCGGCTGTCTTCGACTATACTGCTGGTGGGACCTAAACGGGCTGTCCGTGTTTCTGGTTCAGCAGTCCGGGGTAACGCTAAACCACTCACCGCCGTAACTGTCGTCTATGCAACTCGCATCGTCTCCGACGACCCCGCCGGAACGTCCGCCGTCCGTCGCGGTCCGGCCGAGTTATGACCGTCGCCGGAGTCACTAAGGATGTTCGAACAAGACCTCTCTGCGTCGACCGCCTCGTCGGTGAACGTAATCGTCTGCGGACACGAATGATGTCTCACGAACGCGCGCCCGGTATCCCGACCGAACGCTACCCGGAGCCAGTTCTCCAGTACAACGTCCGACGTGACGAGCCAGTCGTAACGTCGACGAACGATGCGTTCGAGACGGCGTTCGAAACGGTGTCCGTCGGGACGCCGGTCTCGACGGTGTTCGAACAGTTCACCGTCGAGGACGCTTCTGGTTTCGTGGGTTTCCGAACCGCCCTGGTTCGTGGCGAGTCGGCCTCCGTGTATATCGAAGACGATAGTACCTCGCGGGTGTACGCAATACGGAGCGTTCCAGTCGACGGAATGGGATTTCTCGTCTTCACGCCACTCGATGATATCCCTGCCGCGGTCGAAACCACGGGCGTCGGACACGTCGCGAGCGTCCTCAGTCACGATCTCCGCAATCCCCTCGACGTCGCCAAAGCACACCTCCACGCCGCGCGCGAGACAGGGGACTCGGAACACTTCGATGCCGTCGAGGACGCACACGACCGAATGGGACGCATCATCCGCGATGTACTCACGCTCGCGCGCGGTCAGACGGCTGTCACGCCGACGGACCGGATTCAGTTGGAGCGCGCCGTCGAGGATGCGTGGCAATCCGTCGAGACGCCCGCGGCCACACTCGAATACACCGATGAACTCCCCGCTGCGACCGCCGACGCCGACCGCGTTCGACGACTGTTCGAGAATCTCTTCCGGAACGCGGTCGAACACGGCGGGGCGTCCGTTACAGTACGTGTCGGCGCGCTCGAGGACGGATTCTACGTCGTCGACGACGGCCCCGGTATCCCATCAGGGGAACTCGACACCGTACTCGACCCGGGGTATTCGACCGCCGAGGGCGGGACTGGACTCGGACTCGCCATCGTCGCTAGTATCGTCGAGGCTCACGACTGGACGTTACGTGTCACAGACGGAGACGCCGGTGGCGCACGGTTCGAGGTGAGATTCTGACACCTCACACATGAAATCGAAATCACCCTTCCCCACAGTTGAACGCGTACACGAGCGGCTGTTATGAACGAACGTCTCCAGCGCGCCCCGATTGGAGTGCTCGACGTGTCGCCAGACGCGACGGTGAACGCGGTCAACGCTGTCGCTAGCGAGCTCATCGACACCGACACCGACCCATCGGGGAAGCCGCTCACGGAGGTAGCTCCGCGGTCCGTCGACGACTCGTTGTTAGCGGCATTCGAAGACGAGACTGTCAACGACGACTCGTTCGAGGAGTACTATCCGGAACTCGATCGTTGGCTCTCCATCTCCGTCGTGCCGACCGCGAACACCGTAACTGTCTACGTGCAGGACGTGACGTCCCAGCGTCGACGTGCGGACGCTCTCGAACGCCTCGAAGCGGAACGCGACCGGACTGCGATCATCGACGACGTCCTCTCGGACGTTCTCGCGGACTTAGTCGATGCGTCCTCCCGTGAGGAAATCGCCGAAACCATCTGTACCGGGCTCGGCGAGACCTCGCTCTACGACTTCGCGTGGGTCGGTGAACGCGCCGTCGGTGGAGGCGGGTTCACGATTCGGGCGTCTGCCGGCGAAACGGGCGAGACGTTCGCGGCGGTGCGGGAGGAATTCGGTGAAACGACGACGCCGGAGGAACGCGCAGTCGAAACGGGACAACTGCAGATCGTCCAATCGATCGCGGACGACGGCGGGGTTCCGGAGGCAGTGCGATTGGCCGGGTTCAGAGACGGTATCCAGTCGGTTCTCGCGATTCCGCTCGTCTATGGGTCCACCGTCTACGGGGTCGTCGGAGTGTACGCGAGCGGCATCGATGCGTTCTCCGAACGCGAGCGAACGAGTTTTGAGACGCTCGGAGAAATCGCGGGGTTCGCCGTCACCGCCACCCGGAATCGAGCATTGTTACTCTCCGACGCCGTCACCGAGGTGACCCTCGAACTCGACGGGGAGTCACCGCTCGCCGCGCTTAGCGGCGAACTCGATGTGTCGGTTACGCTAGAGGGAGTCGTCCCCCGGGGCGACGAAACCTTGGTCTGTTTCGTCGCGGTTGACGGTAAGCCGTCAGCAGAGCCCGTGACCGTCGCACGTGATCTCGATGGAGTTCGGGAGGTGCGGCGTATCCAGGAGGGCCCGTCGACGACCCTCTCGGTCGAGTTGTGTGATTCGTCGCCGTTACTCGCCGCGTCATCCAACGGGGGGACCGTACGGGAGGCGACGTTCGACGGGCGGTCCGGCCAGCTCGTCGTCGATCTTCCGCAGGGTGGCGAGATTCGCCGGATGACGGACGCAATTGGGGGCGACTACGATGTCGAGGTGGTCGCAAAGCGTGAACGCCAGCGGTCGGTGACGACACGACGCGATCTTCGAAAGGGACTCGACGAACGCTTGACGGAACGACAGAAGACCGTGCTTCGCACCGCCTACCTCGCGGACTATTTCGAATCGCCGCGGGGGAGCACGGCCGAAGAGGTCGCGAGTTCGCTCGACATCACGGGGTCGACGCTCCTCTACCATCTCCGTACCGGGCAGCGAAAACTGCTCGATGCGTTCTTCGGTGAGCCGTCCGCGTCGGTCGACTAGAACTCTTCGCGGCGGATCTGGTCGAACTGGTCGAGAATACTATGGTCGGTGAGGAGGCGGCGGACTCGCGTTTCGAGTTGGTCCACTCGGTCTGAGAGTTCGGCGTACCGGTCGTCGGTTCGCCGTCGTCCCGCGCTCGTTTCGGCTTCGAGAATCGCGCGTTTCGATTCGGCGCTAAAGTAGTCGCCCAGCGTCTGGTAGGCGAGTATCTGTCGCTGTTGGTCGACGACGGCACGAACGTCTTCGCGATCCACCGGCTTGCAGAGGTAGTCGTCGAACGGGAGTTCGAGAACGTCGAAGTCGGGGTCGACTGCGGTCACCATGACGACTCGGCCGTAATAGCCGTTCTCGTCGAGCGCGGCTAACACTTGGTCGCCCGACATCCCGGGCATGTGTCGGTCGAGTAAGACGACGTCGACGGCTGATTCGTCGATGGTGGCGAGCGCGTCCTCGCCGTCGTAGGCGGTTTCGACCGTGCAGAAGCCGCGAAGCCGGAGCGCGTACGCGTCCGCTACCTCTCGCTCGTCGTCGACGACGAGGACGCGGACCTCTTCTGCGGGGTTAGCGTCCGGCATTGTACGCGAGGATCACTCGACGGTCGTACCTGAACCCCTATAACTGATTGGCTTCGCCCCGGCGGACGTTCTGCACTCCTAGAGACAGAGGATTGAGACGTTTCCGGATAGTTAGCAACCCACTCCAGTATCCCGGAGTCCATCCTATCTCGTATGTCGGCTCAACTGACGGTCCCCGACGCAGAGCCCTCCGAGAAGCACTCCGAGAGAGACACCACGTCCACCGATCTCCTCGACCTGCTCGGCGACGAGTACACGCGACGAGTGTACGAAGCGGTCGTCGAGAAACCACGTGGCGGTCGCGCGGTCGCGGAAGCAGCCGACGTTTCCCGCCCGACCGCGTATCGCCGGCTCAACGACCTCCAAGACGCCGGGTTGGTCCAGAGCGAAATCGCTATCTGTACGGACGGTCATCACCGAGAACGCTTCGAAGCAGTTACCGACTCGCTGTCTGTCCCGCTCGCGGAGGGGCGTATCGAGGTGTCCGTGACCGTCGATGCGTAACTGCGTCCGCACGCCCGCGTCGTCCGCGCACCCCTCGCCCGTCGCCGGCTGGGCACGCCACGGGTCGTAACGGTCTCCGCGCGCTCGTATCCCGCCCGTGATGGCGTGCGAGCGCACGCACGCTCACAATCGCCCGCTGGAAGCGGAACGTCATGTTTACGAGTATCTCCCTGACCGCGTTCGCCACAAGCGTGCTCGCAGTGGCTGCGAGCGCCGGCTACGTCGCGACGATCCTATGCCGTCGGAACGATCCGACGGCTCGCCCGCTTATCGGAATCGGCGTGACACTCCTCTTCGGTGCGACACTCCATCTCGCGGTCGTCGACCTGGAACCGGTCCGGCACGCGCTCGGGATTCAATGGGGGCCGATGGAGTCCCGCGGCGGGTTTTGGATGCTCATCGCGTTCGACATCCCCGCGATAGTCAGTGTGTTCTGGTTCCTGTTCGCTCTCAAGTACACTGGCCGCGACCGCAGAACGACGCCGGTCGCGTTTTCGGTGGTGACCGTTCTCCTCCTCCTTCTCGTCGGTCCGAACGTCGCCCTCGCAGCGATCGGTGCCGTCGTCGGTATTCAGACGAGCACGCTCAACGCCGTACTGGGAATGACGATCGTACTCGCCGAGTCACTCGCGGCGATCGGCGTGTTCCTCGTTCTCACCACGACCCTCAAGCACAAAGCGTTCCCCGCAGCGCAAACCGTCTTGCTCACCGCCGCCGTCGGCGTCGTTCTCCTCACGCCGTTCGCAGCGACGACACTCCAGAACCCGGTGATAACGCCGGTGGCGATCCTCACGTCGGCTGTTCTCTTCACCGTCGTGGTTCGACGCGCACGACTCTTCGAGACGTTACCCGTTGCGTCTGTCGTGGGTCGCGACCGCGTCATCGAGGAGATGCAAGAAGGCGTCATCGTGGTCGACGACACCGGACGCATACGCGACCTCAATCCGGAGGCCGAATCGATATTCGACATCGACCACGCGACCACTGCGGGCGAACCGCTCACGTCCATCGACGTGTCGTTTCCGGCTCCATCCCAACTCGCGCACACAGGCCCAGCAGACATCCAGACTCCCGACGGTCGATCTGTCGCCGTCAGTGCTGACACCGTGACCGACGACCGTGGTCGCGGACTCGGACACTTACTCGTCTGTCGGGACGTCACCGCAGAACGACGCCGCGAGCATAGACTCGCAGTCCTCACGCAACTCGTCGCCGGTGCCGCGACGGAGCAGATGAGCGCCGTCACCGAGATATCTAGCGATATCGCCAGCGGTACTCGTCCAGCGACCGACGGCGGTGACCAAATCTCGAAACTGGCGACAGACACCGCAACGTTGGTCGCTCGCGTTCGACGCGTCGAACGAGCGATCGCCGACCGGGAAGACGGGGATTCGGCGACCACCGCGGTTCAGCGTGTCGTCGACGAACTCGACACGCCGGTCGAATTGACGACGACGGGGACTCCGAGACGTGTCGCCGCGGACCCGGGAATTCTCACCGCGACGCTCGAAACGCTCGCGGCCGCGACCGAAACGTCAGCGGGGCGAGCGACCCTCACGATTACCTACTGCGACGACCACGCTACCGTCGAAATCACTCCGTTCGACGCCAGCGCTCCGGGTTCGATTCCCGCGCTCGCGCTCGACCTCGCGCAGCTCGCTGCCGAGTACACAGACTGGACAGTCGACACGACCGCGGCGGAACCGCCGGCCGCTATCGTTCGTCTACCGACGGCTCCCGAGGAACGGGACCGGCAGTCACCGGAGGGAGCGTCACCGTGACTGCGTCGCTTTCACTCGCGGCCGTCGATGTCGTCGTCGCCGCAGTCTTCGTCCTGCTCGCGGGCGTGGGCGTCCAATACCGCTCCCGGCCGGATGGACTCGCCGCCACCCTCCTCTGGACCGTTCTCGGCGGCCTTGCGGTCTTGCTCGCAGTGGGTCGCATCGGCCTCGTCACCCGACGGACCGTCCTCCTCGTCGTGATCGCTGGCTGGATCGTCAGTGTACCGCTCTGGGCGGGGTTCGTGTTCGAACACACGGGCCGCGGACCCGCTGTCACACGCTCGTGGATCGTTCTCGCTGTCACGTACGCCGTCGTGACCGGCGCGGTGACGTTGCGCGGTTCGGTGGTACCGGGGGTCATTGGTCGGTTGATACGCGTCGGCACGTCAGTTCTCCAGACCGCGCTCATCGCAGTGGGCTTGTTCGGGGTGTTCCTCCTCGTTCGAGCGACCGCGTACGGCGACCTCTCCCGTGGCCACGGCGTGTCACTGGCTGTCGGCGGCGCCGGTATCTCGCTCCTCTTGTTCCCGTTGAGCGTCGTGCGTTCGAACGATCCGATGACACTCCCCTGGACGCTCACGGGGTTCCTCGGTGTCGTCGCCTGCGCGTTCGCGGTCAGCACGTTCGGGTATCGACTGTTCGGCGCGACGCCGGGAACCGGCCCGCTCGCCCGCTCATCCGTCCTCGAAGAGATGAGCGAAGCCGTTCTCGTCGTCGACCGAGAAGACCGCCTCGTGGACGCAAACGCCGTCGCGGAACGGAACTTCGGCGTCTCCGTCGCGCGGGACGCCGGCCGACCAGTCCAGTCGGTTCTGGGGTGGCGTCCCACGACCGCAGTCGGGGAGACGACGACAGTCGCGACACCGAACGGCCGCCGTCAAATCGAGGCGAGTCAGTCCTCGCTCACGAACCGGAACGACTCGCCAGTCGGGACCGCGTTCGTTCTCCAAGACGTCACCGACCAGCGAACGCGAGAACAGCACCTCGAAGTCCTCAATCGAGTTCTCCGCCACAACCTTCGAAACGACCTAGACGCGATTCGAGCGTTCGCGGAGGCGCTGTCCGAAGACGAGGTGGCGGACTCGACAACGATAGCGGAGCGAATCCAAGGGACGGCGAGCGACCTCGTCGATATCGGCGGAACGGTCGAGCGAGCAGAAGAAGTCTTAACGCGTGAAACGCTCAACCACGGTCAGGTTGACGTCACGGCGCTCGTGACCGACGTCGCAGACCACGTTCGTTCGAACTACGACTGCGAAATCGAGCGTACGGTGCGTGGCGATGACCCACCGCGGTTGACGACCGACCGGGACGTCCTTCGAACTGCTCTCTACGAAATCGTCGAAAACGCGGTCGAACACACGGCGTGTGATACGCCGACGGTCAGCATTGACGTTGCATCGACGGATGCTGGTGTCCGCGTCGCCGTTCGGGACCACGGCCCCGGGATTCCCGACCGGGAACGAGCGGTGGTCTTGGAGGGCAAGGAAACACCACTCGAACACGGAACTGGCGTCGGTCTCTGGTTCGTCTCGTGGGCAGTCACCCGACTCGGGGGGACGCTAACCTTCGAGGACGTAGACGCGGGAAGCAACGTCGTCATCGACGTTCCCGACCATCAGAACGACCGCGACCGCCACTGACCGGTGTTTCGTGCCGTGAAACACGGTCCTATACATTAACAGGTTTCCGGGTGAGCGGCTAGACGCCCGTGCTTCACCGCCCGGGCAGACGACGAACAGGGCCAGCCGGATGGCCGGAACCCCGTATTCGGCCCTCTTTAGGGTTCGCCCGCGTAACTGAGGATTAGCGGCGTGACGAGGAGGTCCATGGCAGCGATAGCGTACGCGAGGAGCTGCATCGTTCCCTCCAAGAAGAAATACGCGAGGACAGCGATCGTCACCGCTCCACTCACTCCGATACTGTATCGTACGGCACGACTCGCAAACGGGTTCTGTGACATCGAGTATCATTTCGTGAAGCCGATATATAGGGGTCCGGCAGCGTTTCAGGACGCGAAATCCTCCCCGGAGTACGTTCGCTCGCCGCTCGATACGTACGGATCAGCCCGCACAGATATTCTGAACTGCACGCACCATGCGTGCTTTCGTCGGCTAACGGATGCCGAGTAGTGTGACTGATTCACACTGTATTGTTTCCGGGGGAGAAACCCGCTCTCCGCATCTAAACCCGTTCGGATGAAAGTGGCTGGTGATGTCGTTGCCCTCCTCTCCCCCTCGCTCGCGAGGACGTTCCCGCCTCGGTGACCGGTATCGACGCGCGGTGTTGCTCGTTTGCGTTGCGGGCGGACTCCTCGTGCCACTGTACTTTCTCGGAATGGCGGACGTCTCGCATTTCGCGTGGGATTTCCGCGCGTACTATCTGGCCGCGGACGCGGCACTACACGGGGACGCGTTCGTCGGCATCGACACCGGTCTTCCCGGCGTGTCATACGTCTACCCGCCGATATCGGTCGTCTTGTTCATGCCGCAGGCCGCAACGGGGAGTTGGGAGTTCGCGTTCGCGCTACACACGGCGCTCAACGTCGCCGCAGCGCTCGGTCTCGCGTATCTCATCGTACGGACCATAGAAGCACGACGTGGTCCGTTATCGACGCTCAACCGATTGCTCATCATCGGGTTCTGTCTCTGTAGCGCGCCGTCGATGGCCGTGCTCGGACTCGGACAAATCGACCTGCTACTCGCGTTCGCGTTCGGCGGCGTGTTCGTCGCCGTCGAACAGGACCGCGAGCTAACAGCGGGTGCGGTTCTCGCTCTCACAGCGTTGGTGAAAGTCTTCCCCGTCGTGCTCGGAATATGGCTAATCTGGCGACGCGCGTGGCGGGCGGTCGGTGCAGCGATCGCAACTGGCGTAACCGGTTTGATTGCCGGGTGGCTGTGGTTCGGTTTCTCCGCATACGACCACTACTTCGCGGTGTTGGCGGGTCGGAGTCGAATCGCTGATTTCGCAGGGACGGTGTCACCGAACTTCTTCGCGATGTCGCTCTATCGGCCGCTCTCACAGGTGTTCTCCCGGCTGGACCCGCACCTGTACGCGCCGCTTGCGGTGCTACTCGTCCTTCCGGTCGTCCTCCTCGTTGCGAGTCAGGAACGCGGGTTCGCCGACCGACTCACGACGTATCTCGTCGCTATCACCGCGACGATACTGGTCTCCCCGGCCTCGAACGCACTGTACGTCGTGTACGTCTACTTCCCGCTGGTCTCCTTACTGTTCTTGCGGGACGCCGGTTGGCGGCGGTCAGTCCTTCTCGGCGGACTGCTGGCGATGGCATTTCCCGTCCAGCCACACCAACTCGGAACGATTCTCGGTGCTGTCGGTGTCCCAACGCCGCTTCGGAGGCTGCTCGTCGATGTCGTCGGAAGCGCGTTGTCGGTGGCGTCCGTTCCACTCATCGGTCTCTGCCTCGTACTCGCGTGGACGACGCTTCAGGCTGTTCGCCCGGCGGACCCGGTCTCGGTCGATGCTCGACCCGTTCGCTCCGACTGACAGAATCCCTCTCCGTTCCGAATCGACGCCGGTTCGTCAACAGACAACTCCGCGACACTATTTCTGGCTGTGAAACAGTGTGACAGCTACTATACTGATCGCGTCCCTCGGTTGACGTACCCGCTCTGCCCCGGAGCGGGTAGTCGGCCCGTCCCCCGTTCGACCCACTTCCTCACTATTCCCCCGGGCCGGCCTCTCGTGATACGGACTGCTTCCGAATACTGTCGCCTTCCGACAGCAGTCACGGGATATGGAGTGTCTCGCCGTGTCGTGGTTTCACGAGAACGCGGTCAGTCTCCTCTGACGACGACGGTGTCGGCTACTCGGTCTCCGAGCCGCTGGTTGTCGTCCGAAACCGTGAGGAAACCGATTCCGACGAGATAGCAGACGGGAAGGAAGTCGACGAGCCGGACGACGTTCCTGCTGAACGATTCGTGTAGCGAGAGAGGCGTTCCGTCCACGCGGGCCGCTCGGATGCTCACGAGATACTTTCCGAGTGTCTTTCCGTACCACCACTCGAACACGGTGTGATAGGTGAGTCCGAGCGCCAGCCAGAGTGTGAACGCGATGGCGGCCGGTGTGCCGTCGAGGTTCGCGGTCAGTCCGTCCGCAGTCGCGGTGAGGTGGCCGGTTCCTGCGGCGACGGACAGCGTCGTGGCGAAAAAGAGTGCGAACCACACGACAGCATCCACCGTTATCGCGACACCACGGATACCGACTCCGCAACGAGTCGCTGGTTCCGTCGTCGACATTGTGAGCGCGTACGCGGAGCGCTGCAAAGACCCGGGCGGTGCGTTTCACGGGGAGAAACTGCCGCGCTTCATCACGACCCGGACAAGATGTGCGCGTTGACATTCGCGGTGGGTTCTCCGTGCGTGTTGCTGAGCGAGAAAGCCGGGTCGGTAGTTTACCATACGGGGGTTCGTACCGTCGGTATGGTGATGGACGACGCTCCCGACTCTGACGCTTCCGAGTCCGACGGTACGGTTGTTTTTGATCGCGTGGTTGATTGGGCGGTCGGCGCGCTCCTCGGTCTCGTCGGCGTGCTCGGTGTGCTCGGCGGTGCTGTACTGTACTACGGTATTACGCGGCCGGGCGTCGCACACGCGATTCGTTCGGGAGAATTCCACTCCGACGTGCTCACGGAAGCGGAAGCTATCGACATGTTCGTCGCCTTCGGCCGATGGACCGGCCTTGGGTTGGTCGTCACCGGCCTGCTCATCGCGAGTCTGGGGGTTGCCGTGGTCGTCGTTCACGGCCGCGCTCGCCGGGCGGGGCGACCGACGCCCGTCTGGATCGTGGGGCTCGTCGGCGCGAGCGTCGCCACCGTTCTCGGGTTCGTTCCGTTCGCACCCGTTCTCGGCGGAGCGGTCTCCGGCTACCTCAACCCGAACCGGACCGCTCACGGGTTCGGTATCGGCGCAATCGCCGGCGTCTTCGGGAGTCTGCCACTGCTCGTCGTCGGCGCTTTCACGAGCTTCGGCCTCCTCGTGAGCGGGCCCGGTGAAGTGGCAGCGGGCGTCGCCGTTCTCTTCGTCGTGACCGTTCTCATCAGTCTCGTGTACTTCGTCGTACTGAGCGCGCTCGGCGGCTATCTCGGCGGCTGGATTCGCGATCGATGAGTTCGCGGGGGATAGATCACGGGACGTCGTAACGGGCAACAACCCCGGATACGCCGTCGACAGTGACTGATACGAGGACGACGTCGCCGCTCGGGTCGACTTGGACGCTCAAGTACGCGAGTCCCTCCGGCGCCGTCGTCGAGTTCGTGAAACCCGATTCGACGGCGGTGACAGTCACTTTGTCCGCGGAGACCGTCTTCGTGAACTCGACACGGACGGCGCGCTCGCGTTCGTCGTACGTGAATTCGAACGTGTTATCCGGAACCGCTGCCGCGACTTTCGGTGGCGGGTCGACGGTTTTCGGAACCGTCGTCGACTTAGGAGTCTCTTCAGCGACGAAGTCGATGTCGACCGTTTCCGCGGTGTACCGCCCCGAAACGACGACGTGGTCGCCATCGACGGAGAGCGTGCGTTCCGTACTTCGCGTTCCGAGTCGGGCATCGAGTTGCGTTTGGTCGACGCCGTCGACGTCACGGAATGCGAGGTCTGCCGCCATTTCCCCCGCCGTCGGCTCGAATGTAACTGATCCGACAACGTCGTCAGCTGTCGATACGAGACCACCGGCAGGCGCCCGCTCTACGTCACCGAACGTGTAGCCGTCGAGATCGACGGGGCCCTCCCAGCCGACTGCGACGTGACCGGTGTCGGTCTCGTTCAGTAACGTGGCGAACGTATCGTCGGCGGCCGCGGCGTTCTCTTGAGTTCCCTGCCACGTGGCGAGCACCGCTCGAAACCGCTCTCGGTCTGTAGAGACGATGAGTGCGGTGTCGCTTACTGCTGCGACACCGTCGCCCTCAACGGACTCGTATCGGGTGAACTCGCCACGTTCCCCGACGCCCTCGAACCGCGTTCGCTCCGGCCCGGTTCGGAGGCGTTCGTCGACGTCCGCTGTATCAAAGTCGCCTAACCCGACCGTCACACCGTCCACGAACACGATCTCGGTTACACCAGTGGTGGGTCGGGCCGGGTCCACGAGGTCGCCCAGTCCCACCACCGCTAGTGAGAGCGCTCCGGCACCGAGGAGCCGACCGCCAGTTCGGAGCGGAAACGTCAAGAGCGGATCTCGAAGGCCGTCCAAGTTCACGGTCGGGGCGAGATCGCTGCTGTCGTCGTTTCCGGGTACGACGAGCGGGAGGATAGGGTTGATATCTGACTCGTCGGCTGACAGCGTGAAGTCTACGTAGGCGGAGACTGCGCCGCCATCGCTCGCTGGCATCCACTCCGTGTACGGGTCGCCGGCGTCGGCTTTCGGGCGGCTACAGCCTGCTACCGACGCCGCGGTTGCCGCCACACAGGCCGTTAAAAACCGGCGTCGGTCAAGAGTGTCCATGTATTCTATGCGTACGACGGGTGTTCACTGTCGATGCACAAATACACTGGTCCCGCGCAATCGACGACGACCCCGTCACTGGGACCGTCGGAGAGCGATCAGCCCAAGATAGGCGGGTTCGTTCCAGGACTCCGCGTCGGGACGTGTCTCTACGAGTCGTCCATGCCAGTCCGGAAGGGACGATTGCTTCTGGGTATCCGATATTTAACTCCATTCGTGAGACCTCCGAGGTGAACGCGGTACCACTACTCAGTCCGTGCGAAGACGTAGTTCCTCCTCGGTGTTCGGTGTCAGAAACACCATGCCGTGGTTCAAGTGGCCGGTGTACGTTGAACGGACTATATGAGTCCCCGACCGACGCGACGAACGTATCTCGCCGGACTTTCGCTCACGGCAGTCGCGCTCGCTGGCTGTACGAACTCCGGGGGAACGAAACCCACGGAGACACAGACCACCACGCGGACGACCACCACCGCGTCGACGCAGACGACGACACGGACGACTACCGAATCCGAATCTTCGCCCGCCGAGACGCCTGCCGCCGCGATTCGCCAGTACTACGCTGCGACCGGTGAAGACCCGGCCGCCGCTCGGACCTACTTCCACCCGATCCATCCGTTCAGCCCGGAACACTTGACCGCCGAAAAGGCACGCAACCTGTTCGGGAACGCCGACCGGCCGGAATCGATTTCGATCGACACCACCTACCGAGACCTCTCTGCAGCCACGATCCTCGACCAGTCGTTCCTCGGTCAAACTGACCTCGAAACGAGTGACGTCGCAGCGGCGATCGACGGCGAACAAACCGCCGTCGCCACCCTCCACATCACTCGGTCAGACGGCGACTCCGAGACCACGCGCGCCGTGCTCGTTACGGACGACGGTGGCTGGGTGATTCTCGCACAAGCGTTCCAGCCCACTCGAACCATCGCGGACACGGGCCCCTTCGAAACACACGTCGTCGATACCCTCAGCTTCGACACGGACGCGAACACCGCGCGTGTGACGTTCGTCACGGGTCCCGTCGCGGATCGCGTGACGGCGACGGCGGTAGAACGGACGTCATCGCAGTCGACGACGTCGCCCGGGGCGATCGAATACTTCGAGATCAACGTCGATCCTGCGGGTGATACGGTGGTCGTGACGGCGACGCACGACGGCGAGACGCGAGAAATTCGCCGTGCACAGTATCCTCCCAGCAGCGCGCTCGTCGACGATATCGTGTACGACGACGATCCAGAAAGCGACGCGCGGGACACGTCAGCACGCGTACTGTTCAACGATACGATCGACTGGGCGGGCACGGTCACCGTCGAGGCCACAGTCAGCGGCTACGAAGCCACACTTGACTCTGAGAGCAATGGGGTGGAGAGCGTCGTCGCGGGAATCGACCCGCGCGGCGACGAACTCGTCGTCTCTCGGACGCGCGACGGCGAGACGACGGTCGTCCACCGTGAACGATATTATCCCTAACTGACATCGTAGCCGACGCTCGAACCACGGGGCACTCGACGGCGTTCAATTGTCCTCCAGTAATTCGATGGTTTTCGGATCCGGGTCGCCATCGTAGTACGTCTCGAGTGCCGTTTCGAACGGCGTCGGGTCGTCTGCGACCGCCGCGAAGAGCGTCATCGACGACCGGAACTTCAGGTCGTCAGGCGACCCGAAAATGTCGTTCGCCGACCGCCCCTCGATGTCGTTCACGAGAGCTGTGCACTCGCGGAGTCGGGGCCCAAGGGTCTCGTGTGCGAGGTACGCCTCCGCTTCACCGCGTGACGTGAGTGCATATCGCTGGGACATTCGACTCCGACCGAGTCCGGCCAGTTGCGGGAATACGAACCACATCCAGTGCGTCCGCTTTCGCCCCGCCCGAAGTTCGGCTTTCACGTCGTCGATCACGGGGGCCTGCGCGTCGACGAAACGCTCGAGGTCGTACGAATCAGTGGTATCGACCATCGGACGTCTGATACGAAGTTCGGCCGCCCCATCGAAAAATGAACCGGCCTCCTCGCACCCACCCCCGCCCGTCGAGTGAATATTTTTGTCCACTCCCTCCACGGTTAACTACCACGTCGAGAACACGCGGGTCGATCGAACGGACAACGGCCGAGAACGTGGCCGCCGACTTTTACCGGCGGGGCGGGCAGAGTGCCTCGAGTCTCGACCTCGAGGCGGTTCACCTCGGGTGCGTTACGACGCGGCCTGTTTACTGCCGGATAGTTCACGTCAATCATCCCGATGCGTAAGTCATCGCCCGAAATCTAGCGCCTGGCCGAGTTCGTCGAGAGACGTGATTCGTCCGACGCCTCGCTGTTCGAGCAGTTCGAAGGCGTCTCGGACGACCTGCGAATCGAACCCGTGTGAGTCCACGATTTCGGAGGCGAGAACGCTCTCGGTGAGCGGGTCGTTCGCGTATTCTTGCTCGACTACCGTCGCACACTCGGCTAGTCGGTCCGAGTCGACGTCTAACTCGAACAGGTGGGAGTTCGCGTCGGCGATTCGGTCCGACTCGTCGTACACTACCTCGCCGTCTCCAAGGTCGACGAGGACCACGCTCACGTACCGACTCACCTTCGCTGCGCGTTCCTTCCCCACTCTGTCCACCACGTTCTCGGACCATCCAGTCGGGGAGGCGAGACCGACGAGGTGGTGGACCTCGTTCTCTTCGGCGACCGGGATAACGTCGTTAACCTGGGCCAGTAACGTGTCGAGCCCGGCGGGGCGCGCGACGAACCCGTTCGTAACTAACGCATCGAGGTCGGCGACGACTCGGGCTTCGATGACGAGCCCCGCGTCGGACCGGAGTCCGAACAGTTTCGCGTTCGAAACCTCGTACCGTGATTCACTGTTGACGGGGTACTCCGCGACGTCCGCTCCGTCGTCTAGCATCCCGGTCAACCGGGTTCGAGCGTCTCTGTGTTCGCTCCGACCGTCCCAGTACTCTGAGGACACTGAAATTTCGCCGTTCGGTGTCGCGATAGTCCCCGCTTCGTGAATCGACGTGTCGAATCTGCTGATGTAATCTCGTTCGAGCAGTCGTGCCATCGCTGTGGTGACCGCGTCCTCCGCGATCTCCTCCGGGTCGAGTGACTCCGTCGACTTCGATACGTCTCCCACCCGCTCTTGTATTTCTCGCCTGCGTTCCGCGATCCGGTCGTTCACGGCCTCGACTTGTTCTCGCTCACGGTCTAACTGCTCTGCGACGCGTTCGATCTCGTTACGTCGCTCCCGGATGCGTTCGATCTCTCGGTCGATCAGCTGGACTGCTTCGGCTTTCGAATCCCCCTGGGCTTCTTCGCGCGTCTTCGTTTTCAACTCCTCGAGTTCGGTTATCTTCTCGCTGAGGCGGTCGCCGAATGCTCTGGTTTGTGCAGCGTGCTCTTCGATCTCGGAGAGTGCTTCCTGCTGGCTCACCGCGCCGTCCGCCTGCTGTTCTTGTACTCGTTCTACCGCTTCTTGGAGGTCGTCGGATTCTGACTCGTGATAGAGACCGTGTTCGATGGTTCGTAGTTCCTGTTCGACGTCGGTTTGCTGTTGGCGGATTTCTTGTTCGAGCGTCTGATAGGTCTCCGTGAGTTCCTCCTGAAACTGAGAGACGACCGCATCGCGCTCTTCTGAGGCGTCCGTAACTCCTTTGACGGCTTCCTCGATGCGCTCGACCATGTGCGTGAGGCCGTGTGTCTCGACGTAGACGTAGAACCCCTCTCGGACTTTCTGGAGACGGTCCTCGTACCGATTCACCAACTGGTCCATGACGTCCTGTTGGACGTCGGGATTGTCGAGGAGGGCGTCGATATTCGATATCTGGGTCGACTGATACGCCGTCACGAGTTCGTAGACCTCCCCGTCCATTCGACGGATTTTCCGCTCGATTTGGTCTTCGGACAGCGTATCGAACTTCTTGTACCGGTCGAACTCCACCACGGCCTGCAACTCAGCTTCGATAAAATCACCGTCGACGGTGTCCGGTAGCGTGGACTCCTCGTAAAAGCTCGCAGCCAGTAAGAGCCGCGCGAGGCGGAACCGACTCCGAACGGCGTCCCGTTCGGATTTCGTGAAATCGGTCTCCTTGCTGAGTTCCCAGACGAACTCCTCTTCGTTCTCCTCGAGTACGCGGTACTTCTCGACTCGTTTCTCAGCACTCATCTTCTGTAGCGACGCTAAATCTTCGTCGAGAACCGCCTGCTGGGGATGCGTCAGTTCCCGAAAACGCTGTTCCCAGTCTGATTCACTCATTGTCCTTCATGTCTGTTCACGGGCTTATAAAGAGTGAGGAGGACGCCTGCTCCGGGGAGACGATACCGTTCTCACCGTCACTGACGTCGGCCGACGGACCCTGCTGCCGTCGGGAGGAAGATTTATGTCTGGATAAAATGACGTCTGACGGGAGTACTGGAGACGATGGAACTCACGACACTCTGGATCGTCGGCGTACTACTGGTGAACCTCGTTCTGGGTAGTTTACTCGTACTCGGCGTTTTCGCCGCGATGGAACGCCGAGTCGACGTCGGCGCGATCGCTGGAGTCGTCATAGGGACCCTTCTCATCTACGCGGAGGCCACCCTCGGGGAGCGAATGTTCACGGTCACCGTCCAGCAGATGAAGCTGCTCGTCATCGCGGCCTGTCTCGGTGCGATTATCGGGGTTGTCGGTTCGATTCTCGTCGTCGAGCCCGAACTCTGAAGAAACAAACATCTAAGTGAACTACCACACGTTACAAAACCATGCAATTACGTAGCTGGGTTCAGGACCGGTTCGGCGGCACCGGCGAAAACCTCCTCGACGAGAGCGTCTACAGTGACCAAGACCTCCGGAAGGACATCATCAAACTCGAACACCGGATGAAGAAACTGGAAAACGAGATGGACGACCACGGTCGTCAGTACAAACAGATACTCAAAGAAGGCGCGAACTCCTCCGACCTCGAACGAAAGAAGTACGCGACGAAGGCGAAGTTCGAGAAGAAAAAAT
>Ga0207733_100568_pt1 | contig 19581 bp, 24 predicted proteins | sample A23P3SouthBayCA_FD_187735 | JGI IMG/M metagenome (GOLD analysis project Ga0207733, IMG submission 187735) | Aerobic enrichment media microbial communities from Eden Landing Ponds, California, USA - A23 P3 (SPAdes) | ecosystem: Environmental > Aquatic > Marine > Unclassified | place: Emeryville... | reverse complement strand
ACGCCGCGACATCTGCAGCAGGCGGCAACGCCGCCTGCTCGCTCGTGGTGCGAGACGAAGTAAGCACTGCAGGCGCAGCCGAGGAGCGTGGTTCCAGAGAGCGAAGCTCTCTCGTCATCTCGAAAGAGCGCGCCGCGCTCTTTCGGCGACAGCGAGTCGCAGCCCACGAGCGCCGCGGGGCTTTCAAGCTGTCATCGACTGCAATTCTTTAATCGGCTCTTGCTGCTGTCCTCAGTATCACGTCGTGCATCAATAGCACGCTCACACGGAAACAGCACCCTTTTTGCGTCACCTCTGATACCATGCCGTATAATGGGCCGACGTAAGAAGATCGTCCAGGAATGTGAGACGCTGATGGACGATCCGGAGAACATCCGGAACATCGCCATCGCCGCTCACGTGGACCACGGGAAAACGACGCTGACAGACAACCTCCTCGCCGGTGCGGGGATGATCTCCGACGAAACTGCGGGCGAGCAGCTCGCGATGGACACGGAGGAAGACGAACAAGAGCGTGGGATCACCATCGACGCGGCGAACGTTTCGATGACCCACGAGTACGAGGGGACGAACCACCTCGTCAACCTCATCGACACGCCGGGCCACGTCGACTTCGGTGGCGACGTGACCCGCGCGATGCGTGCCGTCGACGGCGCGCTCGTGGTGGTCGACGCGGTCGAGGGTGCGATGCCCCAGACCGAGACTGTCCTTCGACAGGCCCTGCGCGAGGGCGTCAAGCCGACCCTGTTCATCAACAAGGTCGACCGCCTGATCTCGGAGCTCCAGGAGGGGCCCGAGGAGATGCAGCGTCGTCTCCTCAACGTCATCGACGACGTTAACGAGCTCATCCGCGGGATGACCGAGGAGATGGACGACATCGAGGACTGGACGGTCTCCGTCGAGGAAGGCACCGTCGGCTTCGGGTCGGCCCTCTACAAGTGGGGCGTCTCGATGCCCTCGATGCAGCGCACCGGGATGGACTTCGCCGAGATCATGGAACTCGAGCGCGCGGACAAGCGCCAGAAGCTCCACGAGAAGACGCCGCTCTCGGACGTCGTGCTCGACATGGTCTGTGAGCACTTCCCGAACCCCATCGCCGCCCAGCCGATGCGTATCCCGCGCATCTGGCGTGGTGACGCCGAGTCCGAACTCGCCGACACGATGCGAATGGTCGACGAGAACGGCGAAGTGGTGCTGATGGTCACCGACATCGGGATCGACCCACACGCCGGTGAGATCGCCGCGGGTCGTGTCTTCTCCGGCACGCTGGAGAAAGGGCAGGACCTGTACGTCTCCGGGACTGCGGGGACCAACCGCGTCCAGAGCGTTGGTATCTACATGGGTGGCGAGCGCGAGGAAGTGGATCGCGTTCCCGCCGGGAACATCGCCGCCGTTACGGGACTCAAAGACGCCATCGCGGGCTCCACCGTCTCTTCGGTCGAGATGACGCCGTTCGAGTCCATCGAGCACATCTCGGAGCCGGTCATCACGAAGTCCGTCGAGGCCCAGAGCATGGACGACCTGCCGAAGCTGATCGAGACCCTCCAGCAGGTCGCCAAAGAGGACCCGACGATTCAGATCGAGATCAATGAAGACACCGGCGAGCACCTGATCTCCGGCCAGGGTGAACTCCACCTCGAAGTGATCGGTCAGCGTATCGAGCGCAACCAGGGCATCCCGATCAACACCGGCGAACCGATCGTCGTCTATCGGGAGGCACCGCAGGAAGCCTCTCGCGAGGTCGAGGGGCGGTCGCCGAACAACCACAACCGGTTCTACATCTCCATCGAACCGCTCGGCGAGGACATCGTCGACACCATCCAGAAGGGCGAAGCCTCCATGGACATGCCCGAGCTGGAACGCCGCGAGGCGCTCCAGGACGCCGGCATGGACAAGGACACCTCCCAGAACGTCGAGCACATCCACGGCACGAACGTGTTCATCGACGACACGAAGGGTATCCAGCACCTCAACGAGACGATGGAGCTCCTCATCGAGGGGCTCGAGGACGCACTCAACGACGGTCCACTGGCCGCAGAGCCGGTCCAGGGTGCACTCATCCGCCTCCACGACGCGCGTCTCCACGAGGACGCCATCCACCGCGGCCCGGCCCAGGTCATCCCGGCGATGCGCGAAGCGGTCCACAATGCGCTGATCGACGCCGAGATCCGCCTCCTGGAGCCGATTCAGGATGTCCGTATCGACGTACCGAACGACCACATGGGTGCCGCCTCCGGCGAGATCCAGGGTCGCCGTGGCCGCGTCGACGACATGTACCAGGAAGGCGACCTGATGGTCGTCGAAGGGATAGCGCCGGTCGACGAGATGATCGGCTTCTCCTCAGATATCCGCAGTGCAACCGAGGGGCGTGCCTCCTGGAACACCGAGAACGCGGGCTTCCAGGTCATGGCCGACAACCTCCAGCCGGACAAGATCGAGGAGATCCGCACGCGAAAGGGCATGAAGCTCGAACTTAACCCGGCGATCGACTACTTCTAAGCGCGACCGCGGCGAATTTTCGACTGCCGCAATCGCGACGATTCGGTTTCTTCACGTTGCTCAGTCACCGGTAGCAGTCGCCGAGGAGTCGTGGCGCGTCTCACAGCCCCGGATGACGAACCTGGCCCCGTCGGCGTCCGAATCGAGTTCGCCCTCCCAGCCGTGATGGCCCACCACGGTCGGCGCGTCGTCCGCAGTGTGGCCGGCCTGGGGCCGCTTGCTCGTAACTCACAACGCCCGTTATCCGAAGTGGTCGAGGTAGGCTGACTGCAGTGGTGTTTCGAGGGCCGCTGTTGGCACGTCGAGTACCACCTCGCCACGGTCGAGAATGGTGACGTGGTCCGCGAGTCCCTCGAATGCGCCGGCGCGGTGGGTTGCAACGAGGAGCGACCCGCCGTCCGCTCGGTAGCTCTCGAAGAAGGAGAGGACGCGCTTTCGGACGACGTCGTCGAGGTCATCGAGTGGCTCGTCCAGGACGACGTAGGCCGGCCGGGCGAGAACTGCCAGCGCCAGGTCGAGGCGCTTACCCCAGCCACCGGAGAGGTTCCCGGCAGTCCGATCGGCGACCGTATCGAGACCGAGTTCCTCAGTCACTCGTTCTCGCCACGATGGGTCGACGCCTGCCGTCATCCTGGCGAAGGTTTCGAGGTTCTCGTCGACGGTGAGATCCGGGTAGTACGTGGCCGTCTGGAAGCCACACCCGATCGTGCCGCCTCCCCGGTCGATAGTGCCGCTTGTCGGACTCGTCAATCCGAGCACGACGTCGAAGAGTGTCGTCTTGCCACTCCCATTGGGGCCGAGCAGGCAGTGGATCGTTCCAGGATCGACCTGTATGGACACGTCCTCCAGGGCGACCACGTCGCCGTACCGTTTGCTCACGCCATCGACGACGAGGGGATCGATGGCTGGTGTCGAGTCCGTCGCCTGTCGGGTTCCGTGGTCGCTCATCTCAGGCCCTCCATTCGTAATATCGAACGCTGCCGTACAGGAAAAGCAGTGCGAGGAGGGTCACGCCGAGGAGCGCGGCGATGTAGTCGGCGTACAGGCCCGGCCCGTTGCCTTTGAGTGATACGCCACGCTGGACGATCATCGAGTAGTGCATCGGCAGGAGTTTCGCGACTGTGCGTCGCAGCGGCGAGAAAAAGCCAGCCGGATACACCATGCTGGCGAACACGACGCCACCGAACAGCAGCGCGATGTTGACGAGACGACCAAGGGTGGAAAATTTGAACAGGAACATGACGCCCACCGCAATGGCTGCCAGATAGCAGAAGGTCAGTAGCGTGATGCCGATTGCCGTCGGGTGGAGGAGGTTCACTGCCAGGTCGAAGTGATTCGCGATCGCCTGGCCGCCCAGGATTGGCACCACCATGAGCGCAGAAAATACGGCGAACTTTGCGGTGAGCAGTGTTCCCAGCGAGCCGGTCACGCGGATCCGACGGTAGACACTCCGCTCGCTGGCGACGACGTGGGGCAGCAGGACGAAGGCATAGACCATCGTCAACAGTAAGGCACTCGCGCTCAGGAGGAACTCCGAGAGGGTCTTTTGCTCCCCGACGGTCGTCCGCGTCACCGAGACGCCCTCGATGAGCTGGTGGAGATTCCGATCGAGCAGGCTTCTGATCGCGAGCGAGGGCTGTTCGTAGGGCACCATCTCCTCCTCGACGATCATCTCGATGGTCGAGGACCGCTCCTGGTCGAGGAGATCCGGCGGCACGACGAAGACCGCGTACACCTCCTCACGAGCGAGGGCGCGCATGGCGGCGTCGCGGCTCTCGAAGGTCGATGGCCGGGAGAACGTCGCCGAGACGCCCTGGATCGCATGCAGGGAATCCTGGTTCACGGTGTCGTCGGCCGGCGCGACGGCGATTGGTGTATCCCGTGGTATAACCTGCTGGAAGGCCAGCGTCGCCCCTGCGAACATCGCCGGGAGGATCAGGAGGACGATCACGAGGGCAGCAGCGTTGTTTCGCACCCAGCGGGTCTCTCGGTAGAGAAAGGACTGGAGCGACACGATTCAGCTCCCTCCAAGCCCGTAGTAACGGGCCATCGTTCGCAGTGCGTCTGGTGACGTTTCCAGCCGTAACGTGACGGTCGATCCCTCCCGATCGACGGTGACCGCGCGGAGCGTCTTTGCGACGGTCTCGTTGTCGACGGTGCTCGCGATGATCGGCACCCCTCCGCGGGCGACGTCGGTCACGTCGTGGGCGGCTTCCGTCCCGCTCGCTCGAAGCCGGACTGTGATCGAAATCACGTCGCCCTCCGTGTCGTAGGTTCCCGCGACGGCACGGATACTTCCCAGCCGCGTGAGGCCACCAGTCCGGGCATCGAACGCCTCGATCTGTTCGCGCGGCATCGCCGCGGCCCCCGTCACCAGCCCATCGCCCGTCCCCGATAGCGACGACCGCACCGGGCCGGAGAGCGAGTCCGCCTCGCCCTCGGCGACGGCGATAGCATCGTCGACCGAGAGTGGCGTACCGATGACGAACTCGCCGTCGGCGAGGACACCGATTGTCGGTGCCCGGGCGACGTCCTCGATCGCGGGCTGGTAGACGGTATGGCCGTTGACGGTCGCCGTCTCGTACTCGACGCCTCGCGTTCGCCCAAGGGCATCGCGAATGTCCGTGCCACTCCAGTTGGCGTGAACGATGACACCAGCGTAGCGCACGTCAAGCCCGCCTCCGGCCGAATATCGACCGAACGCGGCGACATCGTCGACGGCCGAAAGCGACAGGCCCGTCCGGGATTCGAAGGTACCCATCGCCTCGCCGGGATCCATTCTCGGATAGCCGAGGGCGGCGAGGCCAGCGGTGAGCACGCCAGCGGATGCTGGGTCGTCGAGGATCCCCGGATCGATTCGGAGCACGCCATCGGCGCTGTCTGGAACCTGATCGACGATGGTCGGCTCCCCACCCACGAGGCCGAAGGCGAACGCGACCACGACGAGCACTGCGAGACTCACCATCGCGGCACCGGCGAGGACTGCGACCCTCACCGAACGCTCCCGCAATGGTACCATTGTACCACCCGGTTTGGCGGAGCCCCACTTAGCGGTTGATGTTCGATGGGTGGGGTATCGGAATCGGGCGTCGGGAACGGTCGAGTCGCACGCACCTACCCTCTCGAAACACTCATACGATTTCACCTGTTGCAACCGGCTATGGGGCCAGCAGCGGTTCGAAATCAAATTTATGAGGTTTTTGGCGACTCCGATGCCCCGCTCGACGCTCGGATTCGGGAGGCACTCCAAATCGGCACGGCCGCTCTCGACCTCTCGATCGGATTTTTCACGCGGATTTCCGACGGGACCCAGGAAATCCTCCACGCCACGGGCGACCACCCGCTGATACAGCCTGGCGAACAGTGCCCACTCGATGAAGCGTACTGCCGGCGCACCATCGAAGTCGAGGGCCAAGTCGCGATCGACGACGTGTCACGCTCCACAGTCATTCCAGAAACTGCCGTCGAGTCATTCGGACTGGAGGCCTACATCGGGGCGAAAATCATGGTCGATGGGGACGTCTACGGGACGGCCTGCTTTGCTGATACCGCATCACGAGACGAGTCCTTCGCCGACGCGGACCGCTTTCTCGTCGAACTCGTCGCCAGACTCGGTGGGCAGGCCATCGAACGGGAGGACTACGAGCGGGCGCTGGAAGAACGAGAAGCGGCCGTCTCCGAACACCGGGAGATATATCGCACCGTCGTCGCGGCAAATTTCGACTCCGTCTTTCGACTTGACACCGACGGTCGATTCACGTACGCCTCGGACAGCGCTTTCGACCTCCTGGGGTATTCCCCAGCGGAACTCGAGGGCGAGCCCATCTCCCTCGCCCATCCCGACGAAGAGACGACGGAGTGGGCACGCGAAAACCTCGAGCGAATACTAGACGGCGAGCCAGCCGAAGCGCGGGACTTTCCCCTGGAGACGAGATCGGGCGATATCATCTACACGGATATTCGCGGGGTGCCGATTTACGACTGGGACGTCCCTGAAGAGGAGCGCTCGGTGGACGACATCGTCGGCGCTCAGGTACTGGTTCGGGACGCGAGCGAACGCCGCCAGCGAGAAGGACTGATAAGCGTGATCAACCGAGTCCTGCGTCACAACGTGCGAAACGAAATGACGGTGATCCGTGGCCTCGCGGACGTCCTCGCGGAGGAACTGGAGGCTGACCGGGCCAAACGCGCCGCGGTCATCAGTGCCGCGGCCTCACGCCTCATCGACCTGACCGAATCTGCCCAGGAAATCGAGCAACATCGTGACCTTTCACCGACGCTGGAGCCGACCGACGTCGTGGCACTGATCGACCGCGCCGTCGTCGAATGTGAAACCAGGTATCCGGATGCCTCGATTACCGTTCGCGACCCGGGGGAAGCCATCGCAGCAACGCTCCCTCGCATCGAAGTCGCCTTCATCGAAATCATCGAGAATGCCGTCAAGTACGGCGGTGACCCAGCGACGGTCGACGTTGACGTGACCGTGTCCGACCAGCAGGTCACCTGTCGGATACGAGATGCGGGCCCGGGGCTTCCGCCGAGAGAGCAGGCTGTGTTGTCGGCCGGCAACGAAACACCGCTCGTCCACGGAACGGGGCTTGGGTTGTGGTTGAGCTACTGGATCGTTACGACGCTCGATGGGGACATCGACGTCACCGCCTCGGAGACGGGCACGACGGTTGCGATTCGCCTGCCGACACCGGCGGACTGAGCACGGCCGAATCCGTCGACGGTCATCGCCAGTAGCCCATGGTGTCGGCCGGAAGATTGCGGCCCCATTGTGCCGCCCCTGCCCGCGCTGGCGGCGAACGGACGATTATTAATAGTCGGCCGTTCGACAACCCGGACATGCACGTGCCCCCACGTGAATCGGAGGAGGTGAGCGGGCGATGAGTGACTCGACCGACGAGGTTCGAGCGTACACAGTTCGACTCGAACTCGTCGACGAACCGGGTGAGTTGCTCCGGGCGCTCCACCCCATCGCCGACAACGGGGGCAACCTCCTGTCGATCTTCCACGAGCGCGGCAATCTCACGCCGCGCGGACACATTCCCGTGGAAGTCGACCTGGAGGCGACGCCCGAGCGCTTCGACGGCATCGTGGACGCGCTCAAGGAAGCGGACTTCAACGTCATCGAGGCCGGGGCCGAGCAGTACAGCGCCACGCTGACCATCGTGCTCTCGGGCCACATCGTCGAGACGGACCTTTCGGATACGCTCTCGCGGATCCACGAGGGAACCAATGCGACCGTCACCGACCTTTCGCTGGCGGCCCCGCAGGGTGCCGAGGACGTTTCGAGTGCCCGGGTCAGACTCGCAACCGAGGAAGGCGCCACCGAGGAAACGCTCGATTCGGTGCGGACCATCGCCGAGGAAAAGGATCTCACGGTCGTCGAACCGCTCCTGGGAGGTGCCGACGCGTGAAACTCGCCATCGTCGGCGCGGGCGCCGTTGGCACGTCCGTTGCGGAGCTCGCCAGTACCTACGACCACACGGTCACCGCAATCGCGGACTCGAAAAGCGCGGCCGTCGACCCGGCGGGGATCGACATCGCGGCAACCCTCTCGAACAAAAAGAGCGACGGCGTCGTCGGCGCCCGATCGCCAGCCGACGCACTGGAAAGCGACTATGACGTGCTCGTCGAGGCGACCCCGACGACCCTTGGCGATGCCCAACCTGGCTTCGGACACGTCCGGACGGCACTGGAACGCGACCGCCACGTCGTCCTCGCGAATAAAGGCCCGGTGGCAGAGCGCTTCGGCGAACTTAGCGAACTCGCTGCGGCCAGCGAGGGCTCGATCCGCTTCGAGGCGACCGTTGGCGGGGCGATTCCGGTCCTTTCGACGATCGAAGACTTCGGGCCGAACCACATCACGGCGGCCCGGGGCGTGCTCAACGGCACGGCGAATTTCATCCTGACGCGCATGGCCGCGGAGGGGCTGGATTACGACCACGTCCTCGCGGAGGCCCAGGACCTCGGCGTCGCCGAAGCAGATCCGACCTTCGACGTCGAGGGCACCGACGCGGCCCTGAAGTGTGTCATCATCGCGAACGTCCTCGCGCAAGGCGAGACGACGTACACGCTTGAAGACGCGACGGTCGAGGGCATCAGCGAGATCCCCGGCAGCGCGCTGGAGCTGGCGAGCGAGGACGGCCGGACGATTCGGCTCATCGGGGAAGTCGCCGGTGGCGACGTGCGAGTCAGCCCGCGCCTCGTCCCCGAGAATGCGGCCCTCGCCGTGAGCGGGACTCGAAACATCGTCCAACTCGACACCGAGCACGCCGGCGTGCTGAACGTCTCCGGTCGCGGTGCCGGGGGCCCCGAGACGGCGACGGCGGTACTGGCCGACGTCGGCCGCCTGGAATAATCAGCGCCGGTCGACGTCGTGGACGGCACATACCTTCGAGAACCTCCCGCCTTGACATTCCCGAGCAACGGGACCGCTCATCGGCATCACCGTGCCACTCAGTGCCAAATCGCAAGATGGCGACGGGATCGGTCAGGGCGTACTTCGAAATCGTTTTATGAACCACCGCGTAACCATTCCGGTATAGCGCCTCTGCGCGTGAGATACAACAATGAGCGACAAACCGCACCAGAACTTGGCCGTCATCGGCCACGTCGACCACGGAAAGAGTACGATGGTCGGGCGACTCCTCTTCGAGACAGGGAGCGTCCCCGAGCACGTCATCGAACAGTACCGCGAAGAAGCTGAAGAGAAGGGCAAGGGCGGCTTCGAGTTCGCCTACGTGATGGACAACCTCGCCGAGGAGCGAGAGCGTGGTGTCACCATCGACATCGCCCACCAGGAGTTCGACACCGACGATTACTACTTCACCATCGTCGACTGTCCGGGTCACCGCGACTTCGTCAAGAACATGATCACCGGCGCGTCCCAGGCCGACAACGCCGTCCTGGTCGTCGCCGCTGACGACGGCGTCCAGCCGCAGACCCAGGAACACGTCTTCCTCTCGAAGACGCTGGGTATCGACGAGCTCATCGTCGCGGTCAACAAGATGGACCTCGTCGACTACAGCGAGTCCGACTACAAGTCGGTCGTCGAGGAAGTCAAGAACCTCCTCAACCAGGTCGCGTTCAACACCGAGGACGCGAGCTTCATCCCGACCTCCGCGTTCGAGGGCGACAACGTCTCCGAAGACTCGGAGAACACGCCCTGGTACGACGGACCGACCCTGCTGGAAGCCCTCAACAACCTGCCGGAGCCGGAGCCGCCGACGGACGCGCCGCTTCGACTCCCGATCCAGGACGTCTACACGATCGACGGGATCGGTACCGTGCCGGTCGGCCGCGTCGAGACTGGGATGCTGAACATCGGCGACAACGTCAGTTTCCAGCCGTCTGACGTCGGTGGCGAGGTCAAGACCATCGAGATGCACCACGAAGAGGTGCCGGAAGCAGGCCCCGGTGACAACGTTGGATTCAACGTTCGGGGCATTGGTAAGGACGACATCCGCCGCGGTGACGTCTGTGGCCCGGCCGACGACCCGCCGACGGTCGCCGAGACCTTCCAGGCACAGATCGTCGTCATGCAGCACCCGAGCGTCATCACCGCCGGCTACACGCCGGTCTTCCACGCCCACACGGCACAGGTCGCCTGTACCATCGAGTCTCTCGATCAGAAGATCGACGGCTCCACGGGTGAGGTCGCCGAGGAGAACCCGGACTTCATCCAGAACGGCGACGCCGCGGTCGTCACCATCCGACCGCAGAAGCCGCTCTCGATCGAGCCGTCCGACGAGATCCCGGAGCTGGGCAGCTTCGCCATCCGTGACATGGGTCAGACCATCGCGGCCGGCAAAGTCCTCAGCGTCGACGAGCGATAACGCATGCAGCAGGCACGCGTCAGGCTGGCTGGAACCAGCCCCACGGACCTCGACGACATCTGCGCCGACGTGCGCGACATCGCGAGCAAAACCGGCGTCGAACTCTCCGGCCCGGTGCCGCTCCCGACCAAGACCCTCGAGGTCCCAACGCGAAAGTCCCCCGACGGCGAGGGGACTGCGACCTGGGAGCACTGGGAGATGCGCGTCCACAAGCGGCTCATCGACATCGACGCCGACGAACGCGCGCTCCGCCAGCTGATGCGCATCCAGGTGCCCAACGACGTCTCCATCGAGATCGTCCTCGAAGACTAACGGGCGACGGCGAGACGGCCACCGGACCCGGTCGACGGGTCCCACTCTCACGCGCATTTTCATGCGTGACTTCTCCACGGCAACTGGCAAGTAACGGCCGTTGACACCACACAGCCACGCTATCTATCGATACGTCGACCCACAAATACCGCGGGAACCGTGAGTGCTTTGCCCATACCGCCAGTCCACACTCCTATGAGCGAGAATCGGTTATACGACCGACTCGGTGGTCGGGATGGCATTCGCGCGGTCGTCGACGAGTTCTACGACCGGCTCGTCGAGGACGAGATGCTGGGCCCGATGTTCGAGGACGCCGACCTCGAACATCTCCGGGAAACCCAGACGCTCTTCCTCTGTGAGGCTGCTGGTGGACCCGAAACGTACGAGGGTCCGTCCGTCCGCGAAGCCCACCGCGACGTCCCCCTGGAACCCAAACACATCTGGCGGACCATTGCGATCCTGAGTGACAGCCTCGACGCCTTCGACGTGCCAGCGTCAGACGCCGACGCCGTCGTCGAAGCGATTGCAGCCCACGAAGACGACCTCTTAGCTCCGACAGGCGAGGACTAGCGACGGCTCGTCGGACGAGTTGGTCCCGGCGCGATACGAACGAAAACAGCAAGCCCCTCAGTCGACGATGGTCCCGGACAGCGCGCCTTCAGCGATCTCTCGTCTGGGCGTTCGTCGCTGGCCTGTGGCTCTTTGGCTCCCCGCCCGAGAACGGAATCCTCAAGTGCGAAACTCGCTGACGTATGCGTGCGGGCTCGTAGATCAGTGGCAGATCGCTTCCTTCGCAAGGAAGAGGCCCCGGGTTCAAATCCCGGCGAGTCCACTTCCCTTCGTTCGCTTCGCTCACTTCGGTCAGTGGACTCACCGTACATCGCAAACCCTTCGGGTTTGCTCAATCCTGGCGAGTCCATGGATCCTCGACGGACCTGGAAGAATTACTCCCTCCATCTAGCGTAGGTGCTATCGCCGGCAATCGTCGTGAACCGACAGCTAGCGTAGGGGGGTGAAATCGCTCGTTGTCCAACAGGTTCAGGCGTTGCGATCGATCCAGTCACAGAACGCGTCAAAGTCGTTCGCACCGGCACCATCTGCGATTTCCCGCAGGGTGCCGATCCTGAGTTCGTCGTGGAGTGGCACAGTGACCCGCCGCAGGTCATCGTCGTTGGTCGGGTGCTCGTAGTAGAGTTGGGCGTGGTCACCGACCGTCCGGCGCCACTCGAAGCCACCGGCGTTGACCAGCACCTTCACGATCTCGGTCCCGGAAAAGGTACGCCGCCCCATCTACTGCATAAAGTCCGGCAGTTCCTCGGTACCGGTCGCGTTGTTGTCCGGGTCGATACCCAGTTCGCGAAGTTCTTCGTCGGTGGGTTCGTGGCCGATTTCCCCCTTGTGGAGTGCAACGGCTTCGTCGAGCATCGCCAGGGCTTCCTCACGCGTCTCTCCCTGGGTAGTCACTCCGGTCTCGACATCGGTGATGACCCACCAACCATCCTCCGGCCACATGCGAATCTCGTCATCCCGTTCGAGATTTTTATCGCGGGTGGAACTCGCCATCGTACCTGTAGTTGCGTGGACGACAGGAAAAACGTTCGGGACCGCCAACCGCGACGATATGGACGAATCGTGAAGGTCTCAATCCACCGCCGAGAACCGTCGAATCGATATCACCCGGTTCCCACCCGGCGAGTCCACTCGATCGGGCCACGGAATTGGTCAACAGTTCTCGTCGATCCAGCGACACCACTCGCGATAGTCGTTCGCCCCACACTGGTCGGCAATAGATTGAAGCGTCCCAGTCGGAATTTCGTCCTCTGATTTCATCGGCACCGACACGACGCGAACCTCGTCGGTATCCGGACTTTCCCACCGAAGTTTGAGATGACTTCCCGTTCGTCCGGCCTTGCGATAGCCGTGATTCCGCAGGACTTTCGCGATATCGCGACCGGAAAATTGCGTCCGGACCATCGAATCCTACTGCATGAAATCCGGCAGTTCCTCGTCACCCTCGGCCTCAGGATCGAGTCCCCAATCTTCGAGATCTTCGTCCGTCACGGGCTCCCCGCCACCTTCGTGAAGCGTCAGCGCCTCGGCCAGCATCGCCAGCGCTTCGGCCTTCGTGTCCCCGAACGACGCGACGCCGGTCTCCTTGTCGCGGGCAGTGATGGAGCCATCGTCTTCATGGATAAACTCCACCCCCTCCTCGTCGGGATCCTCGTGAGTTCGGGTGGCCATGTTGGTCGAATTTGTGCGTACTGTGAGAAAAGCCTTCGGCCACGGTTTTCGGCGAGACGACCGGGTACCACCCTGCGAGTCCACTCCCGACATTCGCTTCGCTCATCTCCATCAGTGGGTCCGCTGTCCTCGCAGACCTGACGGATTCGGCTCAGTCCGGTGCGTCCACCGTATCGACTGATACCCGGCTCTTGGTGTCGCCATCGCCTAGCAAGGAATTGTACGGTTGTGCTGTCCGTCGAGCAGCCCGCACTTGTATTGTCTCTCAGCTGTATACCTACGTCATGGCAGGCCGCGATACACTGACGGAGACGTTCTGGGACCGTCACTCGAACCCGAAGAGTGGGTGGAGTCGCCTGCTCGTGCTCCCTGCGCTTCTGTACGCAGTGTACACTCGCAATTGGCGCCTGGCGCTGGGAGCCATCGGGTTCACAGTCCTCAACCCGCTCCTGTTTTCGCCGCCAGCGGACGACGAGGCCTGGATGACGCGGGTCGTGCTCGCCGAGCGCTGGTGGACGACCGAGCAGCGTCGCCCGGTCCTCGACCTGACCTACCCCTCCCTGTTGAACGTCCTGAACATCCCTGCGACGGGCTATGCACTCCTCGCCGCCTACCGTCGCCAACCGGTCCGTGCGGCGGTCGCGGGGCTGATGTCGATGGGTCTGAAACTGTGGTACGTCGCTGCACTCGTGCGTCGCTATGACGCGACGACTGGTTCCGAATCCTGAAGCACCATTTCACACGGACAGTATCTCGGTCTGGCCGTCGTCACTGGACGTCGCCGATCATCGGCTGGGACTCGCGCTGGAATTCGGGCGATTGTTGCTCCGAGGCTTCCGCGGTTTGCCGTTGCTGGCTCGACGCTGGCTGCTGTTCTGGTATCGACCCCTTCTGTGACTGGGCGTACTGCTGGGGCTGGGTGGTCTGGGATGTCGTCCCGTGGCCTGACACGTGCTGGTTCCGTGGATTCTGTCCCCCAGCGGCTGGTTGACCCTGTTGTGTCTGTCGAGTGCCAATGTTGGTGGACGATTCCTGTGTCGACTGGCCGGTCATCCCGCTCGTCGACGGTGTGGCTGGCTGTCCGACGGACTGCTGACGTGGTTCTCCAGCTGGCTGCTGGCCGTATTGCTGGGTCTGGGCTTGTTGGGCCTGGCCGGAGGGTTGGCGCTGGGGCTGTTGGCCCGACCCCTCCTGGCCCATCGATCCTGGACTCTGACCGCTGGCCTGTGGCTGTTGTGGTGGAAACTGCTCCACGGTCTGGTGGAACTGCCCGCGGGATTGCTGGAGGTTGTCAGTCAGCTGGTCTTCTAATTGGGCCATGCCCTGCTGGCCCATCTGCTGTTGTGTCTGGGCCGTATTCTGCATCATCTCGGCGTTGTTCTCCGCCAGTTGTTCGGTCTGACTGGCAGTCCGGTCTAGCGTCTGGAGGTACGTGCTGAGCATCTTTTTCGTCATTTCCATGCCCTGCTCGCTCGTTCGGGTACTGATTTCCAGCCCGTTGAGGAATAGTTCAGCGGCGCCTTTCTGGAAGCTGACTGCCTGGGACAGTGGATACTGGATGGCCGCCTGCATTGCGTTCTGGTCTTGCTGGGTGTTCGATCGATTGGACGGACGCTGGCCGCGTGTGGGGTTGTTCTGGCTCATGGGTTTGGTGGAAGGACTGTGGATTCCGCGCCGGTGTTGGACAGCCCGCGTCGGTGGACCAGCCGGCCTGACCCTGGCGGGATCCGAACGACGCCGGTCGGATCTCCCGTGGCCGGAGAATGTGACTCAGGGCCCATTGTTAGTCTCGGACAGTCCGCCGCACGTTGGAATGGGGAATCCGAGCGGTCCCGGTAAGCTGCGGCCAGTGGCTCACGTGCGGTGGAAAGCACGGCCAACGTTGCGGTAAGCGGCCGCGCCTCGCGGCGGCCACACGGTAAGTTCGTCGGGTCTCAGTGCTCCGTTGCATCCAGAGGCCACGGTCTTACTCGCCAGTGACTGCACCGTGATCACGCACCACAGCAGCGATTTGGACGACCGACGATACCGGCACCGAAACTGCGGGAATGGGCGTCTCCTCGAAAAAGCAACCGCGATTCGGGCTTACTCGTCCATCTCGGCGACCGACTCCGCGGTCGCCGAATCCGCGTCTTCGGCCCACTCCTCGTCGGGTTCTGGCGCCGGTTCCGCCGGCGGTGCCTCGTCAGAACGCTCGCGTTCTTCTCTGATCTCGCGCTGGCGCTGTCGGCGCTCGGCTTTACGGGCTTGCTTCTCACGCCCCGCCTTGGTATCTGCCATACAGTACCATGGTGGGCCAGCGTCAAAGCCCTATTGTCGAGTTGGGGGTCCTGGCCCTCGAAGCTATGAGAACTCTGACAACATCGCGGTGATCAGCGTTCACTGAGCGGGTCCTCCCGAGCGAGATGCCCACTCAGAACTCCTCGTCGTAGAGCCAGCGGACGCCGTAGCTGACGAACCAGAGCATCCAGATCGAGAAAATCACGAGCCAGACGCCGTACTGGACTGCTGGCTGTGGGACGAGCAGGTAGGCTACCACGAGCAGGCCGAGGACGCTCCCGAGGGCGAGGGCGTCGAGTCGTCCAGGCCGTGGTGGATCAGGCATGCGAGAGGTGTGTCGAGAACCGATTGGTTTCACCGCTGGCCAGCGTGCATCGAGGGCCGTTACTCGGAGATACCGTAGATGTCACGGCCCCAGTCTGGGACCGTGTGGTGGTAGACTGCGTGGTTCCGGTCGAGTTCGTCCAGGCGGGAGAGCTCGTCGTCGTCCAGTGAGAAGTCGAACACGTCGAGGTTGCCCCGGATGTGTTCCGGCGAGGACGAGCGTGGGATGACGACGACGTCCCGTTCGATCGACCACCGCAGGACGACTTGGGCGGGCGATTTGTCGTACTTCTCTGCGAGGTCCTGGACGGGCGCTTCGCCGAAGACCTCCGTCTCGGCCAGGGGTGCGGCAGCCTCGATCAGGATCTCGTTGTCGCGACAGTATTCGACGACCTCGGACTGCTGGTAAAGGGGGTGGTACTCGATCTGGTTGACGGCGATCGGCACGTCGCTGATGTGGCGTGCACAGGACAGCTGGTAGACCGAAAAGTTCGAGACGCCGACGTTGCGGACGAGCCCTTCCTCGTGGAGTTTGGCCATCGCGTCGAGGCTCTCGCGCAGCGAGATCGCGGGGTTCGGCCAGTGGATGAGATAGAGGTCCAGGTAGTCGATGCCCAGACGTTCGAGCGAGGCCTTGCAGGACTTCTGGAGCGATTCGTACCCGAGGTTGCTCGGAAGCACCTTCGAGGTCAAGAACAGTTCCTCGCGCTCGAAGTCAGTGAGTATCTCTCCGATCTCGGCCTCGTTCTGGTACCCCTCGGCACAGTCGAGGTGGGTGTACCCGGCGTCGAGCGACGCCCGGATCGGCTTTTTCCCTTCCTCTCCGGTGAGCGTCCAGGTTCCCATTCCGACCAGCGGGATTTCGTCGCCACTTGGAAGCGTCTTCGTCGGCACATCCGTCATGGCCAAGACCAGGCGAGGATGCATAGTAATAGTTTGGATGGGTTCATTCGACCACGATGCTGGGCTGCTGGTGTGTATCACATCGAGGGGAGAGGTCGAGGGCGAAACGCCGGTCCGTGACCCCTTCTGGGGCCCCTATTCGTCCCCGTCGGTGTCCTCGTTCGCGATGGTGCTGACGCTCTGTTGGGCGATCTCCTTCGGCACGTCCGTCGGCGACGGCAGGAACTGTTTGATCCACACCAGCCCGGTCGCCATGGCGAGAAATCCGCCACCGATCAGCAGGCTGCCGTCGACGAGAAACTGCACGCCAAGCAGGGCAATGGGAATCGCCAGCGCCACCACGACCGCCAGTTCGAGTAGATCAAGAATCCCCAGCCCCATTGTCCTCGCCTTCGCGGGCCCGCTAGATAAGTGACGTGCCGTCGTCCCCCGCTGGGGCCCGCCGTTCGTCCGCACCACAAGCGGCGTTCGTCGTTCGGACGCGTCCCGTCGATGACGCCGGCATCCCCTCGTTGCGTCCGTCGTCCCAGATTCGAGAACGGGAAGCCTTTCGTGCGGAGTCCGTCTATAAACGCCCATGTTCACCGGTATCGTCGAGGCGACCGGCGAAGTGCTCGCGGCGGAGACGACCACGGATGGTCGCCGCTTGCGGATCGCCGTGCCGTTTTCGAGCCTCGAACACGGACAATCGATCGCGGTCAATGGCGTCTGTCTTACCGTCGAGGAGTACGACGTCGACGAATCCGGTGGCTGGATGGCCGTGTTCCTCGCCGAGGAAACGATCCAGCGAACCTATCTGGGGACGCTCGAGGCGGGCGATGCGGTCAATCTCGAGCGGGCGATGCCGGCCGACGGCCGCCTCGATGGCCACGTCGTGCAGGGCCACGTCGACGGGACGGGAACGGTCCGTGCCATCGACCGGATGGGTGATGCGGACGTCCCGGCGGCGACCTACGACGGGGACTGGGCCTACACGTTTTCGCTCCCCTCCACGCTCGCGAAGTACGTCGTCGAGAAGGGATCGATCGCCATCGACGGGATCAGCCTGACCGTCGCGGAGGTTAAAGCGACACGCGAGGACGGTGGGCGGCTCACGGTCGCCATCGTGCCAACGACGTACGCCGAGACAACGCTCTCTGCGAAGTCCGTCGGCGATCTCGTCCACTACGAGGTCGACGTGCTCGCGAAATACGTCGAACGACAACTCGATGACGACGCGGACCTGGATGCCCACGTTGCGGATATCGCGGAAACGTTTCGCTCCTGAGACGCGCGCTCAGGTGTCCTCGATTGGGGTCGCGGTCACCGTTCCGGTACCCGTGACCGAGACGTCGTGGTCGTGAAACTCGAATCGGACCGTGCACTCGCTATCCTCCGGCCGTGGCGACTCACGATCCATGAGTGCATCGAGTGCGTCGGGGTCGATCTGGCTGTGCAACGGTTCGAGGTCGGTTGCCGGCGTCTCTGAGACTGCAGCGACCAGCGTCACTACCGCCATACTCGGTCGCATCTCGGTGTCGAACGTGGCGCGAAACGCCTGGGAGTCCGTATCGTATTCGAAGGATTCGGTGACGTCGGGCAGATCCTCACTCGCCATTCGCTGGCCCCACGACGTCCTGGCCGAAGTGGTTGAACGGTTGTAGCACGGTGTCTTTGATGATCTTCGTGTTGTTGACGGTGAGACCGATTTCGCTCAGTTCGTCGTTGATCCGGGCGACGTCCTCCGCGTCCGTGCCGACTGCGTCGATCTGAACGTTCTCCTTGCCGTTGAGTACCTCACGGATGGCGGTGACGCCGTTGACGTCCTGAGCGGCGCGTGCGAGTTTCCCGCGTTCGGGATTCGGTGCCGTACAGATGAATTCGACGTGGAGTTGCAGGCCGGCCTCGTCGTAGTCGATATCGGGATAGTAGCCCCGGATCACGCCGGCGGTTTCCATTTTTCCGATCCGATTGCGAACCGTACTCGCGGCCACCCCGACCGCTTCGCCGATCTCCTGGGTCGTAATTCCACGTGCATCCCGTTGGAGCATGTAGAGGATCCCACGGTCGATTTCGTCAACAGCCATGCACCCTCCAACGAAAGCAATTTAGATGATGTTTTCGCATGCAGCGGGAGAATTTTTGCGAAAGTAGTTGAAAGTATTATATTACTGTGAAAATCGCAACTGACACCGGTCCAGCCGGGGTACCCCGGCGACCGAGTGCGGACGCAGAACCCCCAGCACTCGGCCGCGTATCTGGCGTTCGCGAGGCCCGATCGGACGGGGTCGGCGTATCTCCGCCATCGAACGAACGATTTTTCGCCACCGCTCACCAATTTCGCCCGATGACACTCACCGCGGGCGTCCTGGCCGTCCAGGGCGACGTCAGCGAGCACGCGACGGCCATCGAGCGAGCGGCCCGCGCCCACGGCGAGGACGCTATCGTGCGCGAAATCCGTGACGGCGGCGTCGTGCCCGAGTGCGACGTCCTCCTCCTGCCCGGCGGCGAGTCGACGACGATCTCCCGGCACGTGCACGCCGGCGACATCGCCACAGAGATCGTCGCGCACGTCGACGCCGGCAAGCCAGTGCTCGCGACCTGTGCCGGCCTCATCGTCGCTGCCAGGGACGCCCAGGACGACCGCGTGGATGCCCTGGACGTCATCGACGTCACCGTCCGCCGCAACGCCTTCGGGCGGCAGAAAGACAGCTTCGAGGCCCCACTGGACGTGGCGGGCCTCGACGAACCGTTCCCCGCAGTGTTCATCCGCGCGCCCGTGATCGATGCCGTCGGCGATGCCGTGGAGGTGCTGGCGACCTGGGACGGGATGCCCGTCGCGGTCCGAGACGGACCCGTTATCGGCACCTCCTTCCATCCGGAACTGACCGACGACCCGCGGGTGCACGACCTGGCTTTCTTTGCGTGATCGACGATCTGTCGGCAACGAGTTTCGTATCGAAGCTTGCGCTCCCAGGACGATGCGCCTGCAACGGTCCGCAACTAATGCAGATTCCGGATCTTTGAGCTTTCTAGTACAAATTTGTGTTGGCTATTCTTGCTATCCTGGAGGGGACAGGGTTCTTATTCGCGATTGGTTCGAACTCACGCAAACGAATGCCATTCGCCGAACAATTTCTCGACGGTGCGCTTGGGGTAGGGGCAGCAATGGACGGATGGGCACTGTTCCTCCCGGCAG
>Ga0207733_100566_pt1 | contig 19685 bp, 20 predicted proteins | sample A23P3SouthBayCA_FD_187735 | JGI IMG/M metagenome (GOLD analysis project Ga0207733, IMG submission 187735) | Aerobic enrichment media microbial communities from Eden Landing Ponds, California, USA - A23 P3 (SPAdes) | ecosystem: Environmental > Aquatic > Marine > Unclassified | place: Emeryville... | reverse complement strand
CCCGCTTCGCCCGCCGGGCCGCGGAGGCCCACTACGACGTGCTCGCCCTCGAGAAGGGGACGATCGGCGAGCCGTTGGCCTGCTCGGGGCACGTCTCCACCGACATCTGGAACTACGTCCCCGGCGACGCGAAGGAGCGACTGCTCCAGAACCGCGTGTACGGCGCGGACTTCCACGTCGGCGGCCCGAACTCGCCGAGCGATCGCTTCTACAAGCGCGAGGAGATCTCCAACGTCATCGACCGCGTCGAACTCGACTGGACGCTCGCGGCTGCCGCCCGGGAGGCCGGCGCCGACGTGCGCGAGGGACACACCGTCACGAGCGTCGAGGAGCGGTCGGGCTACGTCGAGGTGACCGCCAGCGTCGGCGGCGACGAGGAGACGTTCGAGGCACGGATGGTCGCCGGCGCCGACGGCCCGGTCTCCAGGGTCCGGAAGCAACTCGACCTCCCGGAGCCGGACGAGACGCTCCACGGCGTGCTCGCGTTTACCGACGAGGAGGACCACGGCGACTACGTCGACGTCCACCTCACCGCGCCGCGCTTCTTCGCGTGGCGCATCCCCCGCGGCGACGCCGGCGTCGAGTACGGCCTCGCCGCGCCGCCGGGCCACGAGGTGAACGAGCTGTTCGACCGGCTCACCGCGGAGTACGGCGTCGAGACCGACCGGTTCTGCTCGGGCGCGATCCCCATCGGCCCCCCCGAGCGCACCGCCGCGACGCGGGGGTTCCTCCTCGGCGACGCCGCCGCCCAGACCAAGCCGTTCACCGGCGGCGGCATCCTCTACGGGATGCGCGCGGCCGACGTCGCTGCCGAGGTCATCGACCCGCAGGACCCGAACACGCTCGCGCGCTACGAGGAGGGGTGGCGGGAGGAACTGAGCCGGGAGATCCGGTTCGGCCACTGGATCCGTCGCGCGTACTCGCTCCCGGAGCCGGTGCAGCGGGCGGGGCTGTGGGCGCTCTCCGGGGAGATCGGCGTCCACATGGACGAGCCGAGCTCGTTCTTCTCACGGGAACACCTGCGGAAGCTGTTCTCCTGAACCGCTCCGCCCCGCTTCGACGTTCGATCGGCGAGCCGGCGACGGCATCCGCGGTGGACACCGCGTCGCTACGCCTGTTCGGCGGCCTCGGGGTACGTCGGGAGCCGGCCCGAACGCGCGCCTCCCTCCACGAACGGGAGGTCGGTGCGCTCGGCGGCGACGTCGTCGCCGTCGACCCGGACCGTCAGGTCGTCAGTCTCGGCGCCGAAATTCAGGTACGCGAGTGCTATCGGGACGTCGAGCGACGGGGAGTCGACCGCCCTGGTCACCTCGCCGACGGCGGCGTCGCCGGCGAACACCGCGGCGTCGGGTTCGGGGGTCTCGGCGGGCAGAAGCCCGACGAGCCGCTTGCTCGGTCGCCCGCGGTTCTCCACCTTCGAGACGACCTCCTGCCCGACGAAACAGCCCTTCTCGAAGTCGACCGCCGAGCGGACGCCGGCGACGTTCGGGAGCCGACCGCGTAGCTCCGTGCCGAACAGCGGCGTGCCGGCCTCGGCGGTGAGCGTGTCCAGCGTCGTGTACCCGAACGGCGCAGCGTTGAGGCCGCGGGTGAGGAGCGTATCGAACACGTCCTCGGCCTCGTCGGCCGCGCAGACGACCTCGTATCCCTCCTCGCCGGTGGGGTTGTCGCTCGCGATCACCGTCACGCCCACGTCGTTCATCCGCCCACGGACGAACGTCAATCCCGGCTCCGGAGAGCCGGCGCCGTTGAGCACGGAGGCGATCTTCTCGGTCGAGGTCGGGCCGTGAACGCCGAAGACCCCGAACTCGGCGCTGGCGTCGCGCAACTCGACGTCGTCGATGAACACCTTGTCCTCCCAGTCGTCGACGAGCGGTTCCGCGCGTTCGGGCGGCGTGAACAGCAGCAGACGCTCGCCGGCGTTGTAGACGAACAGCTCCGTCTCGATGGCGCCCTGCGGGTCGAGCAGCAGCGCGTAACACCCATCGCCGTCCGCGCCCGGGACTCGATTCGAGACCGCGTTGTCGACGAACTCGACGCGGTCGTCGCCCTCGACGACGACGACCCCGTAGCCCATCTCGATCACGCCCACGCCGTTGCGCACGGCACGGGCGGCGCTGTCCGGACGACCGTAGTCGGCGACGACCTCGCGTCCGCCCCGCTCGGTGAAGGCGGCGCCGTGGTCGGCGTGCACGTCGGCGACGAGACTCATACGCGTACGCAGGCCCGCGGCCGGCAAAAGGGGACCGGAACCCCGTTCGCCGGATCACGAACGGACCGTGAACCCGGACCGTCGTCCGTCGGCGGGGGTGTCCGACCCCGCACAGCGGTCACAACCCGAGCCGACGGCGGATGGCATCCACCAGCCCGGCCTCCTCGTCGACGTGCTCGCCGGCGTCGGGAACGACGCGGTCGTCGGGATAGATCCGGACTCGACCGTCCGTCTGTTCGACCTCGATCAGGCCGGCCGACTTCAGCCCCGACAGCGCCTCCTCCACCTCGTCGATCGTCGCGTCGACGCCCGAACGGAGTTCCAGCACCGTCATTCCGTCGTCGGCGCGGCCGACGAGCGCGTCGAGAACCGCCACCTGCGTGTCGTCCCTGTCCCGGAACTCGGGCGGCACCCTCATGCCCGGGGGATCGCCCGGGTTCGGCTTACGTGTACCGGCGGCGGGTCCCGGTTCGGCGGACCGAGCCCGCGCACGGCGGCCGGCGTCACGGCGCGCGTGCCACGCGTCCGACGCGAGCGAACCCTTTTATGGAATTGGGCGATTCGTAGGCACAATGGGACTCAGATGTCTCCTCGGTCACGACTTCTCGGAGCCGAGGACCGAACGGGACCGCGAGGTGCGGGGGGACGAGGTCATCACCACGATCACGGAGGTGAAGGAGTGCAGCCGGTGCGGCGAGACGCGCGTGGTCTCCGAGAACAAGGAGGTGACGTCGGCGGCCCCGGGGCGGGACGACACGGATTCGCCCGGCGTTCAGTCGAGCGGGGAGGCGGCGGACCGATCCGGACCGGAGCGCCCGTCCGACACGGGATCGGCCGACGGGACCGAGAGCGTCGCCGGGGCGGCAGTCGACGGGACGACGACCGAGACGTCGGACGCGACGGACCCGGATCCGTCCCCCGCACCGGTCGACGGCACGGTTGCGTCCGGTGAGGGCGGCGACGACGCCCCGGTCGACGAAGGGGAGACGGCGACCGAGGACGACTTCGACCACCCGACCGCGGACGCGGCCGACGGTCCGGTCGACGCCGACATCGAGGAGGACGCGGAGATCATCGACGGCGACGACGGTGAGCCGCCGCAGCGGTCCGAGCCGGAGGGTCGGGGGCACGGCGAGTGGCCGGACGCCGACGCGAACCGCGGTGGCGACGGCGCGCCCGAGGGCGACCCCGAGCCGGGGGAGTGGCCCGACGCCGACGGCCCGGCGAGTCCGGTCGAGGACGAGGACGTGGAGTTCCTCGGTGACGACGCCGATCCGACGGCCGAGGACACAGCCGCCAGCGAGGCCCGGACCGACGTGGTTCCGGACGCGAAACGCGCCGACGAGCCGGGCGCGGCCGCGGACCCGGCCGGCGAGGACGCGGAGTTCATCGACGGCGACGGTCCCGGCGACTGGCCCGATCAGGCGGGCGAGGACGAGGGGTACGACGCCGAACTCACCGACGCCGACGCCGACGTCTCCGTCGACGGCAACCTCACGCCGCAGGTCGACGCCGAGGCCACGCGCGGGGAGGACGTGGAGTTCATCGAAGCCGACGCGGACGCGACCGAGACCGGGGAACCCGCCGCTCCCGCCCCCGCCGACGACGGGCGCGGCGACATCGGCGGGGGCGGCAGCGCTCGAAACACCGCCGACGCGGGGCGCACGACGCCCGAATTCGAGTTCCGGACGACCGTCGACGATGTCGACACCGTCTACGTCTGCCCGGAGTGCGGAAACAACGAACCCGTCGGCGGCTCCTCGATGCGTGCCGGCGACATCTGTCCCGAGTGCAAGCGCGGATACATCGAGGAGCGCGAACTCCGGTAGGCCGATCGGTTCGGCACGACTTCTCACGTCGGCGTCGCGTTCGGTCGCTCCGGGACGGCCGACGCTCGGTATCACACGGCTGTGGCGGACAGACACGTCGCAACGGCGGCTGACGAAACGTGTTTACGGTCCCCCGGCAAACGGGCGGGCATGAAGGAGTACAAGATGCGTCGCGGCGAGCATCTCGAGGACCGTATGCCCGACCTGAAGGCCGAGATCGAGGAGCGGTTCGGCCCGGTCTCCGGAACCGAGGAGTGGCAGGGACACGAGCTGTACGTCGTCGAGGACCCCGAAAACGCGGTGTTCGAGCGCATCGTCGCCGGCGCCGCGTCGTACTCGGGCAAGAAGGACAAACTCGCCGTCCACTTCGAGGAGCGACCCGCAGAGGACGTCATCGCCGAGGGCAACGCGGACGCCGCCGCCGACGCCGTCGACGCGAAGAACTCGTTCCTGCTCGACGCCACCGGCCGCGACGCCAAGTCGCGCCGCGACTCGATGAAACGCGACGTCGAGGACGACGCGCCCGACTACTGAAGCACGGCGACCGCCCCCGCGCTCTCCGGCTCCGGGACGACGGATCGTTCCGTCGCTCCGCCGTCAGTATCCCGCACGATCCGGACACCGTGGCCGGCTCTCTCCGTCGTCCATGCCCCCGGTAGTTCGTGACCGCACACCACGAGAGCGCCGGCAGCGGACGTTTCGGACCGTGATAGACATTACTTCGAATCTGAGTAAATTAGCACTAGGCTTTTCACCTTCGGGGGGGTAGTGGAGGTATGAGCGTTGAGACGATCCTGCTGACGGTGAAGCGCGACGACGGCGACCGACTGGACTACATGACGGAGGAGGCGATCGATCTGGCCACCCAAACCGGGGCCGACGTCGTCGTCGCCCACGTGTTCGAGAGCCAGTCGTCCGTGAACGAGTCGCTCTCGCGGCTCGAGGGCGTCGACGGCACGCCGACGGACGTGGCTCGGCGGCTCGGGAGCGTTCGCCGCGCGACGAAGGCGATGGAGGCCGCCGGCGTCGAGTTCCGGGTGGAGGGCGTCGTCGGCGACCCCGGAGAGGCGATCGCCGACCTGGCGACGCGAGTCGACGCCGACCGGGTGTTCGTCGGCGGTCGCAAGCGCTCCCCGACGGGGAAGGCCGTCTTCGGCTCCACCGCCCAGCAGATCCTGCTGTCGGCGCCGTGCCCGGTGACGTTCATCCGCGAGGAGTGACTCCGGTCTGCGGCCGATAGTCGTTCCGTTCGCGGTCGATCGGCCGTCCACCCGGCATCGTGTGAGAAAACGGTATCCGTAAGTGCGACCGCCCGAACCACCGTGGTGATGGCCTACTACGTGGGCGTGGACCTGGGGGCCACGAACCTCCGTGCCGTCGTCGGCGACGACCGCGCGGAGATCCTCGCACGTGCAGAGACCGCGACTCCTCGAACGTCCGGCATCGCGATCACCGAGGCCGTCCTGCGCGTCGTCCGCGAGGCGTGTGGGGAGGTCGGTCTCGACCCCGTGGACGCGACCGCCGCGGGGATCGGTTCCATCGGCCCGCTGGACCTGGCCGAGGGCGCCATCGACGGTCCAGCGAACATTTCCGGCGTCGGCCGCGTCCCGCTGGTCGGACCGCTCTCGGAGCTGCTCGACACCGATGAGGTCCACCTCCACAACGACACGATCGCGGGCGTCATCGGCGAACGCTTCCACAGCGACCGCAACCCCGACGACATGGCGTACGTCACGATCTCCTCGGGGCTCGGCGCGGGCGTCTGCGTCGACGGGCACGTCCTCTCGGGGTGGGACGGGAACGCCGGCGAGGTCGGACACATGGTCGTCGACCACGACGGGGCGATGACCTGCGGGTGCGGCCGCGACGGCCACTGGGAGGCGTACTGCTCGGGCAACAACATCCCGAAGTACGCCAGGCACCTCGCGGAGACGACCGACGACCACCTCCCCACGGACCTCCAGTTGAACGATCCCGACTTCTCCGCGGTCGACGTGTTCGGGGCCTACGGGTCGGACCCGCTCGCCGACCGCGTCGTCGACCGCGTCGCCGACTGGAACGTGATCGGGTTCACCAACCTCGCGAACGCCTACGCCCCGCTGGTGGTTCGCGTCGGCGGCGCCGTCGCGCTCAACAACCCCGACGTCCTGCTGGACCCCGTCCGCGAACGCCTGGAGGAGACTACCTTCGTCAACGTCCCCGACGTGCGACTCACGGACATGGGCGACGACGTGGTCGTCAAGGGTGCGCTCGCGTCCGCCATCACCGGCGGCACCGGCGAGCGAACGGCGTAGCTCCCGAGTTCGATCGCCCCGTCCCCTCGACGGCTGTCGGCCGTGGGTCCCGCCGACGGCGGCCGTCGCTAGCCATATCCGGCTCCGTCCCGACGCTCCGGTATGCGACGCCGTCGCGTCCTCCGCGCCGCCGGAGCGGCACTCGGCACGAGTGTCCTCGCCGGCATCGCCGGTCGGTCCCCGCCCGTCTCCGTCGCGGGCGCACACTCCGGGGTCGACAGCGACGACACCGGTGCCGCCGATCACGACTCCGACGACACCGGGGACTCCGCCGACGGGGCGTACGGCCCGCTCGGCTCCGTCGAGGTGGCGGGAACCCGTGAGGGGGTCGTCTCGGCGGACGGTCGGACGGCGTACCTCGCGCTCGGCGACGGCTACGCCACGATCGACGTCTCGGACCCGGCCGAGCCGACGGTGCTGGCGGAGCGGCGCGACCCCCTCGCCGACCGCGAGAGCGGGCCCTTCAGACAGGTCAACGACGTGAAGATCTCGGAGGACCGCCTCGTCGCCGTCGGGCCCGCGCACCCGGGACAGGAGAGCCCTCACGGCGTCCTCGTGGTCGACGTCTCCGATCCCGAGGAGCCCGAGGCGGTGACCTTTCATCGAACGGGGTTCCCGATCCACAACTGCGACCTCGACGGCCGGCACTGCTATCTGACGGGCAACGGTGAAGAGGGGAACCCTCTCGTCGTCGTCGACGTCGAGGACGGCTCCGAGGCCGCCCGCTGGTCGCTGTTCGACGCCGACGAGTCGTGGCGCGACGTGCCGCGCGCGCTCCGGCCGATCCACGACGTGACCGTTCGTGACGGCGTCGCCGCCGCCGCGTACTGGGACGCCGGAACGTACCTGCTCGACGTGTCCGACCCGTCGGACCCGACGCTCCTCGGCGCCGTGGATCCCGGGAACCCGGCGGACCTGCGCGATCCGCCGCCGCGCTCGGGGACTGTTCCGCCCGGCAACCACCACGTCGCCGTGCTCGCCCCCGGCGGCGACACCCTCGCGGTCGGCCGGGAGAGTTGGGCCGTGGAGCGCGACGGCGACCTGATCGGCGGGCCAAGCGGGGTCGACCTGTACGACGTGTCCGACCCGGGCGACCCCGTTCACCTGTCGAGCATCGACCCGCCGCCGTCACCCGACCCGACGTTCCGCGGGACGTGGACGACCGCGCACAACCTCGACCTGACCGACGACACGTTGTACACCTCGTGGTATCAGGGCGGCGTGAAGCGCCACGACGTGTCCGACCCGAGCGACCCGGTCGAGGAGACGTGGTGGGCGGACCCGGACGCGGCCCGGTTCTGGGGCGCCGTTCTCGCGGTTCCGGGGGAGTTCCTCCTCGCGCCGTCGATGGGGACGCGCGCCGGCGCCCCCGCGGGGCTGTGGACGTTCCCCGACCGTGCCGGCGGCGGCGGCGACCGCTCGCGGCTGGGCGGCGAAGCCACCGGGACGGCCCGGGCGACGACTCGGCCTCCGGCGACGGAGTCGACGGCCGCGGCGACCGACGACACGGAGGCCGGCGGGACGGGAACCGTGACGGACTCCAGCGCGGCCGCCCCGGGACTCGGCGTCGCGAGCGCGGTCGCGAGCGTGGGCGTCGGCGCGAGCGTCGCTGCGGCGTTCGCCGTCCGGCGGTCGGATCGCCGCGACGACGACGGGACCGCGGACGGCAACGAAACGGGCGACGGCGACGCCGCGACGTGAGTCTCGGACGAGCCGGACCGAGTCGCGCCGGGAGCGCTCGCCGTCCGTCCGCAACGACCGTGAGGAAGTTTCTTCCGCCTCCCTCGGGGGGCGGGCAACCGCAAGCTTTCAAGCCTTCGGCGACGAACTCGGGGTAATGAGCGACCTCGCGGAGCGCGTCGAGACGTGGATGGTCGGACAGATGCCGATCATCCAGATGCACGGCGGGACGAGCGTCGTGCGCGAGGCAGACGCCGAGGAGGGCGTCGTCGTCGTCGAACTCGGCGGCACCTGCTCGGGCTGTGGTATCTCCGACCTCACCGCACAGAACATCAAACGCGACCTGATCATGGACTTCGACGAGGTCGAGGAGGTCCACGTGAAGGTCCCCGACACCGGCGAGATGGGCTCCAGCACCGTCGAGGGCGGCCGCGGCGGCGACCTCCAGTACTCGACGGAGTCGTCGGACCACTTCTGAGGCGGCCGCGGCGGCAGCGCTTTCACCCCGGCAGCCGGCGGTTCACGCGTGCCGAGCGAACGCGATCGGATGGTGGCCGGCGAGCCGTACGACCCCGACGACCCCGAACTGGTCGCCGCCCGTCGGCGCGCCCGAACGCTCACGAGCCAGTACAACGACACCGCCCCCGAGGAGTCCGAACGCCGCCACGACCTCCTCGCGGAGCTGTTCGGCGCCCTCGGCGACGGCGTCGCGGTCGAGCCGCCGTTCCGGTGCGACTACGGCGACAACATCGCCGTCGGCGACGAGTTCTTCGCCAACTTCGACTGCGTGGTCCTCGACGTTGCCCCCGTCGAGTTCGGCGACCACTGCCAACTCGGGCCGGGCGTTCACGTCTACACCGCCACACACCCGATGGACGCCGAGGAGCGCCGCGGGACGGAGTCCGGCGAGCCGGTGACCGTCGGCGACGACGTCTGGACCGGGGGCCGGGCGGTCATCAACCCGGGCGTCACCGTCGGGGACCGCGCCGTGATCGCCTCGGGCGCGGTCGTCATCGACGACGTCCCACCCGACACCGTCGTCGGCGGCAACCCCGCGCGGGTGATCCGAGAGATCGAGTGACGTCCCCGGCGAAGCTACGAGAACCTACAGCGCCCGCTCCAGCGCCGCCGCCACGCTCCGTGCCTTCTCGGCCAACTCCTCGGTGAGTTCGCCGCGCTCGACCGCCTCGTCGAGTTCGTCGTCGTCGACGCGCTCGACGCGGCCGTCGCCGTGTTTCACCACGTCGACGTGGAGGTCGACGTAGCGCAGGGAGTCGGGGAACGCCTCGACGGGCGTGCAGACGTTCACGTAGGTCCCCTTCCGCTCGCCGTCCTCGTCGCGGTAGACGGTCGGGTACCACCACCGTCCCTCGCGGAACGTCGTCGTCGCCACGTCGCCCGCCTCCCGCCGGGCGTCGAGCGCGTCGTAGCTGCCGCCGGCGCTCATCCGCCGCTCGACGGTCACCGAGCCGTCGGAGGGGTCGAGGTCGGTGACCTCGCCGCGCCCGAGGACGATGAGCCGCCCGTCGGGCTTCCCGTGGCCGATGGCGACGCGGTCACCCACGTGCGGGCCGAACTGCTCCGTGACGACGCCGAACGGGAAGTCCGTGTCGTCGTCGTCGTCGCGTGCGAACTCGCCCGACGCGACGAGCGCCTCCGCGAGGTCGACGCCGGCGGAGGCGGACCGCGAGGCCGCCTTCGTGCGGTGGTGGCCGGGCATCGTCGTCGTCACCTCGCGGCGCAGGTCGTCCAGCGCGAACCGACACTCGCGGCCGAACCACACCCACGCGCCCGCCGTCGGCGCCGCCAGCAGTCCCGGTTCGTCCTCCGACTCCTCCAGCGCGCCGTCGAGCGTCCGAGCGCGGTCGCTCGCCCGCGCCAGCGCGTCCCCGAGCGCGTCCATGTCCGCGTCGCGGGCGTCCCGGCTCCACTCGACCCCCCAGCCGTCGGGCACGTCGACCGAGAGGAGGTCGGTCATCCCCGCGAGTTCACGCGCCGCCGCGTCGTCGGCGCCGCTGACGCGGACGCCGTCGCGGTCGGGAACGAGCGTCGCGAGGCCGGCCATCGCGCGAACGCGGGTGTCGAGCGTCGGGCGGTCGTCCGCCCACGGCGCCGTCGGAGCGAGCACCTGCACGCGGAGCGTGTCGCCCTCGCCGACGTAGCCGTCGGCGTTGTCGAAGGGGAGGTAGCCCTCCGTGCCCGACTCCCCGAGGTCGACCACCGCCCCGCCGCCCAGCGTCTCCGTGACGACGCCGTCGAACACGGCACCCAGGGGCGCGGGGTCGTCCCACGCGAGCGCGTCCAGCCCCACGTCGAGCAGGTGATCGCGAAGCGTCGCCACCGCGGGGGGGTCGCCCGCGACGCCGACGCCCTGTCGGTCGTCGGTCGTCTCGACGCTCGCGTCGTGGTCGGCGGCGGGCAGGTCGGCGTCGAAGCGTCGCCGGATCGGGGGGCTCGCCTGCACCACGTCGTGGCCGGCGGAAAGCAGCGACCGGGTGAGCGCCGTGGCGTAGATACCCCTGACGCGGACGCGGCGTGACGCGTCCGCGTCGCCGGCGTCGTCCGTTCCGGCGTTCCCGTCCCCGTCGCCGCTCATAGCGCGTCGGCGTCGGTCGCGAAGCGCACGCGGTCGTTCACGGTTCCGCCGAGCGTGAGCTCGACGGTCTCGTCGTTCAGCACGCGGCCGTCCTCGACGGGGACGCCCCAGCGGTCGAACGTCAGGTAGCCGCGGAGGTCCGCCGCGTGGGTGTACACGTCGAGGTGGTCGACGTCGTGCTCGCGCACCCCGCCGTCGCCGTGGGCGGTGTCCATGTCCGAGTAGTAGGGCCCGCCGCCCTCGAAGAAGTCGGCGAGATCGGCCGCCGCCTCCTCGACCGCGTCCGCAACCTGCTCCGAGGCGGCCTCGAGGTCGTCGGCGTCGAGCCCGACCTCGCGGAGCGCCGCCTGTTCGCGCGGGTCGAAGTGCATACCGCGGCTTCGGCGGGGCGCGTGTCAAACGTACCGGTCCGGACGCAACGGGGAGCCGAGTCGCCGATCGGTCGTGACGGCCGAGGATCTGACCCGCAACAAGACACAAGTCACCCGCGCGTTTCGAGTCCCACACACGATGGCCAGGAAGGAGCGGACTGATCCGATCGAGGAGGCGGCCGACACCTCGGCGGATCTGTACGACGTGGCAACCTGGGAGGAGCGAACGTCGCTCGACGGGCTCGCCGTCGCGATCTATCGGCTCCTCTCCGGTTCGGCCCGCTGGGGAACGATCCTCCTCGCGGCGCTGTTGTTGGTCGGGATCGGCGGGTTCTCCGCGGTGACGAACCCGGCTATCGGCGCGCTCACGCTCCTGTCGGCGATCCCGGCGCTCGCGCTCGCCGCGTACGTCTATCGCTCGGACATCACCACGAGCGAGCCGCTCTGGCTGCTCGTCGCGACGTTCCTGCTCGGCGTCCTCACCGCGAACTTCGCGGCGATCCTCAACTCCGTCGCGCAGCCGTACTTCCGACCGATCGGCTTTCTCGGCACGGTCGCGTTCTTCTTCCTGATCGTCGGCCCCGTCGAGGAGACGGTGAAACTGCTCGCGGTTCGGCTGTACGCCTACGGCCACGACAGCTTCGACTCGGTCCTGGACGGCGCGGTGTACGGCGCGCTGGCGGGGCTCGGCTTCGCGTTCATCGAGAACGCGCTGTACATCTCCCGCGGCATCGAACAGGCCGGGCTCGACCTCGGCCTCGGGCTGATCGGGATCGGCGGCGGGATCACCTTCACTCGCGCGCTCGCCGGACCGGGACACGTCATCTACTCCGCGTTCGCGGGCTACTACCTCGGGCTGGCGAAGTTCAATCCCGAGAACCGCGGCCCCATCGTGGTGAAGGGCCTGATCATCGCGGCGCTCATCCACGCCACGTACAACTCCACCGTCGGCATCGGATCCGCAGTGCTGAGCGGGATCGTCGGGCTGCCGTCGCTGGCGTCGTCGTTCGTCTACATCGCGCTGTTCGACGGCGTGTTCGCGCTGGTCCTCCTGGGAAAGATCAACCGGTACCGGACGGCCTACCGCGACGCTCACGAGTCGGACGCGTCCGCCGAGGAGGAACAGCGCTCGGAGCTGACCGAGTTCGACGCCTGAGAATCGAACCCCGGATCGGTCGCCGGGCCTACTCGCCGAGCTTCTCGCGGCTCACCGTCACGCCCGTCGGCGTGATGATGAGCTGGTCGTCGCCCTTCTGGACGATGTCGCCGTCGACCTCGCCGACGACCTGTCGGAGCTCGTCGATGATGCGCTCCACGGTCTGGTCGGTCGTCGAGTGGCGCGTGATGTCGGCGATGACGAAGTCCCCGTCGTAGACGGCGTCCTTGATGTCGATGACGTCCCGCTGCTCGGAGATCTCCGCGATGTGGACCTGCATCCCGGCGCCGCCTCGAGCGTTCTCGACGTCGTCGAGGTCCAGTTCGACGTAGTCCTCGGCGCTGTGGGTCCCCCCGCTCCCGAGGATCTTGCTCATGATGCCCATGTACCCCACCAAACTCCCTCCACCCATAAGTCTGTACGTCGGACGCGACGCGGACACGCGTCGGACCTCGGCGCCCCGCGTTCCGGGAACCCCGGCTTTTTGCGTCGACCGACCCCATCGGGGGACGACATGACCTTCAGCGTCTGCGTCCGCGAGGAGTACACCGACGACGAGGGCGAACGACAGACCCGGTTCGGCGTCGCCGTCACGACCCGCCTCCCCGGCGTCGGAACCCTGTGTCCGTTCGCCTCCGAGAACGGCGCGGTCGCCACCCAGTCGCTCGTGAACGTCGAGTTGGGACGCAAGGGGATCGAGTACGTCGACGACGGGCTCGCCGTCGAGGACGCGCTCCAGTCGCTCCTGAACGCCGACGACGGCGCCGAGCAGCGCCAACTCCACGGCGTGGACGCCGAGGGGACGTTCACGTTCTCCGGCGAGGAGTGTAACGGCTGGTACGGTCACACCACGGGCGAGAACTACACCGTCGCCGGCAACCTCCTCACGGGCGAGGCGGTGATCGAGGCGGTCGCGAACGCCTACGAGTCGGACGCCTTCGGCGACGCTCCTCTCGCGGAGCGGTTGATCGACGCGCTGGAGGCCGGGCACGAGGAGGGGGGCGACAAGCGCGAACACCTCCCGATCCAGTCGGCCGCGCTGAAGGTGGAGACGACCGAGGAGCGGGAGGTCGGCACCTACTACGACGACCTGCGCGTCGACGCCACCGAGACCCCCATCGACGACCTCCGGGAGACGTTCGAGGAGGCCCGACGCGGGCGGGAGATCCTCATGGAGGAGTACGCCGACGAACTGGAGGAGGACGACCTCGACGCCGGCGAGGACGCGCCCGAGGACGAGGGCGACACGGCCGGCGACGGAGCGGACGAGACGGCGGACGCGGCGGACGCGACGGCCGCCGACGAGTAGCGCGACCGGACACGGCTCGGCGTCACCGGCAGCGTTCGGGACGCGAGCGAGGGGAGCCCCCGCGGCGCTGCCCTCCGACGTGCGCGTGTTCTTTCTCGGGATCGGACTGTTGGTGTGGAGCCCCGTTGCCGGCGCTGTGCACGTGTTCCTGCTCGGGTCAGTGCCGGCGGGCACGGTCGACGTCGGGCGCGACCGCGCCGGCCACCTCAGACCGAGAACTCGAAGAGGTCGTCGCCCACGTGGTGGAGCGACTGCACGACCTTGCCGGAGTCGCCGGCCATCGCCGCGCCGTCGACGAGCGCGCGGCCGACGCCGAGCACCTTCCCGTGTGTCTCCTCAGCGACCGCGACGAGGTCGCCCTCGGCGATCGAGTCGTCGGCCTCGGTGATACCCGGTCGCATCACGTCGGCGCCGTCGGAGACGAACGACACCGCGCCGGCGTCGACGGTGACGACGCCGCGCTCGGGCGGGTGGTCGTTCGCGCCCCGTACCGTGAGGAACGGCTCGCGGTCGCCGTCGCCCTCGTAGTACAGCACGTCCGGCTCGCCGTCGACGAGCACGAGATCGAACGGGGAGTCGGTCAGCTCGACCAGCTCGAAGGACTCGCCCTCCAGGTCGACGCCGAGGCGCTCCGCGAGCGCGTCGCGGATCCCCGAGACGGCGTCGCTCCGGAGGTGGTGGCGTGACTTGACGTCCATGTTCGTCCCTCCGTGCGTCGGCGGATAAATCGACCGCTCGGCGGTGGCTCCGAGCCGTCGCCCCGAACTGGCCGGCGTGGGTGCCGAACGCACGATAAACGCTAAGTCGACCGACGCCGGAGTACGGTCCATGTGGGGATCCCGGCGGGACCGGGACCGGTCCGCCGTCGTCTGTATCGCCTGCGGCGAGTCGCTTCCCCGCGAGGAGGCTCGCGAGTACGACAAGCAGGGCGATCGCTGGAACCGACGCGACAAGGAGTTCGAGTACCTCTGTAAGGAGTGTTATCGCGACCTCTCACACCAGCCACGCGACGATCTGGAGGCGCTGTTGGTCGACGTCGAGGCGGCCGCCGGCGGCGACTCTCAGGAGACGTACGTCGAGGCGTACCAGCGCGAGGTCGCCCGTCGCTACGGCGAGGCGGAGGCCGACGCCGAGGACGCCGAGGACACTGGGGGTCGCAGGGACTGACCCACGGCACCGTCGGCTCGCTTCGCCCCTTCGTCCGTGGCTTCGGTCGCTCACTCCGTTCGCTGACAGCGGTTCTGTGGGCTGAGCGGCACGAGGCCCGCTCCGCCGTCCTTTGGTCGGCATGCTCGCTCGCGTTGGTCACTCGCTCGCCGACGCACTCCCCGAAACCCTCACGTACCGCACCGCCGTACCCCGCGCCATGAGCGACGCACAGTCGGAAGCGGAGCCGGGTCAGGGCACCGCCGAGGACCAGGGACCGGTCACCATCACGCAGGGCCTCGCGGACGCGCTCGCCGAGAAACGCGAGTCGCTGTTCGCGGAGTTCGAGCTCCGCGACGAGTTCCCGCCGGAGGTGAGGCGGGAGGCGAAGGACCGCACAGAGGGCGTCCAACAGGAGATACGAGACGAGATCGACGAGCGGCGCGATCTGCGGGACCTGACCGCGTGGACGACCGACCCCGCCGACGCGCAGGACTTCGACGACGCCATCTCCATCGAGGAGGACGACGACGAGTACCACCTGTGGGTCCACATCGCCGACGTGAGCCACTACGTCCACCCGGGCTCCGCGATGTGGGAGGAGGCCGTCGAGCGTGGCAACACGGTCTACCTGCCGGGCTACACGGTCCACATGCTCCCGCCGATCCTCGCGGAGACCGTTTGCTCGCTGGTCCCCAACGAGGACCGACTCGCGCACACCGTCGAGATGCGCCTCGACAAGGAGACGCTCTCGTTCGAGGAGCTCGACATCTACAAGTCGGTCATCAACTCCGACGAGCGTCTCACCTACAAGCAGTGTGAGGCCCGCCTCGAGGACCCGGACGCGCCGCTGCACGAGGAGTGCGTCCTCGCGTACGAGGTGGCCGACCAGCTCCACGAGCAGCGCAAGGCGGACGGATCGCTCGTGCTCAACCCGAGCCGCGACCGCGCCCACACCATCATCGAGGAGTGCATGCTGAAGGCGAACAAGGCGGTCACTCACGAGCTGATGTGGAACCGCGGCGTCGAGGCGATGTATCGCGTCCACCCGCAGCCGACGCCCGAGCAGTGGAACGAGGCGCTCAAAGAGATCCAGGAACTCGACGGCGTCTCCATCCCCGGCGACGCGTGGGGAGACGACCCGCGCATGGCCGTGAACGCCGCGCTGGAGGAGGCGCCCGACCGGCAGCTCAACAAGATCCAGCGGGCAGTGTTGAAAGTGATGCCCCGCGCGAAGTACATGAACGACCCCTTCGGCGGCCACCACGCGCTCAACTTCGACATCTACGGGCACTTCACCAGCCCCATTCGCCGCCTGTCGGATCTGATCAACCACTGGATCGTCCACGAGAACGACGTACCCGAGACCCTCATCGAGCTGTGCGACCGCGCCTCGGACAAGCAGAAGGACGGCGAGACGGCCGAGCGACTGTACAAACAGTTCATGCAGGAGGTCGGGCTCGACTCCTACGCGGTGAACAACCGCGGGGTCGAGGTCGTCGACGACCCCGAGGACGCGCAGTACGACCGGCCCGAGACCGTTCCCGAGTGAGACCGGCTCCGAGGCTACCGTCGGCGCCGCCGTGGTCGCCGAGCCGTCCCTATCGCTCCGCGACGACGACCAAGTCCGTCCTCCCGCCGCGCCGTTCGAAGTGTACGCGACACTCGTTGCCTCGGAGGAACGCCTCGACCTCGTGGACGCTCGTCTCCGTCACGTCGATGCGGGCACGACTGCTCGTCTCGATGTCGACGCGCTCCGGATGGGCGACCGCTGAACTCGTGCTCATACACGCTACAGTGTCCGGAAGGGACTTGTACGCGAGCCATGCGGAGTGAAAGTGAAACCGAGGTGCGCCGCGGGGACGGTTCGGCGGCCGCCCGATCGTCAGTGTCGGACACGGGGACGACGGTGCTCGGGTCTCACCGGCCCGACGATCGGAACGTGAGCCGGGAGTCCGGCGCGACGCGACGCCACTGACGGAGGCCGTCCACACACCCGTCCACGACGGTGCTGAGCGCGTCCGCGGTCGGCTCGAACCCGTCGGAACCGTCGAGGGCAACCAACTCCGTCTCCGTGCCTCGGGATAGTGCGGGACGGCCCTCGTCGATGCCACCGTCGTGTCTGAGGTGCCCCTCGACGCCTCGGATATGTCAATTGGGGTGAACCACCCGGACAGGGACGGCCCACCCGTCACGCTCAAGCGGTCGGAACCGGTGGAATCGCCATGGACTACGACGCCGTCGTGTTCGACATGGACGGAGTACTGGTGGAGCGGTCGCCGTCGTGGGTGTTTACCGACGCGGCCGAACGAACGCTGAGGGAGGCAGGTATCGACGATCCGACGGGCCGCGAGTTTCGGACGGTGCGCGTCCTCGAAGCGGGGCTTGAGTGGGCGAGCGACCACTTCGAGTCGGCTCACGGGATCAGCTTCGACCGCCTCTGGCACCGACGCAACGAACTCGTCACGGAGAACCAACTGACCGCCATCACTGACGGCGAGAAGGGACTGTACGACGACGCCTCGGCCGTCCTCGACGTGCCCGTGGCCCGCGGTATCGTGAGCAACAACCAGCACGCGGCGGTCGGGAACGTCCTCGATCAGTTCGATCTACGCGCGCACTTCGACACGTGGTACGGTCTCGGTCCGGGAGTCGAGGACGTCGGCGCCGAGAAGCCGGCGACGGGGTACATGGAGCAGGCGCTGTCTGACCTGGCGACCGAGGACGCCCTGTACGTCGGGGATCGCTCCTCCGACGTGGCTGCCGCACACAACGTCGGCATCGACGCCGCGTTCGTCCGCCGGGAGTTCAACACCGACGACGACCCCGACCCGGAGCCGACGCTCGACGTCGACTCGCTGCACGAGCTTCGGGAGACGCTCGTCTCCGGGACGTAGGCGCCGGGAGAATCGGGAGTGGACTCGCTGGGATTTGAACCCAGGGCCTCTTCCTTGCGAAGGAAGCGATCTACCACTGATCTACGAGCCCGCATCCTATCGTGGCCCGGGATCGCACTTGAGGGTTCCGTTTCGACCCGTCCCCGTTCGTTCTTCACACACGGAGCAGTCGTATCCGGCCGGCTCCCAGCCCGCACGCCAGCCCCACGAAGTGGGCGATCAGCGCGCTTCCGGGACCACTGAACGCGACGGCGACGAGGAGCGCGAGGACGGCGACCGCGCCGACCACGACGCGCGGGGACACGTCCAGCCGCCGGGCGAGTTGTCCGAGCGCCTCGGCCGCCGGGTTGGCGGCGGCGACGTAGCCGACGAGCGCGAACGCGGCGCCGCTGCTGCCCACGACGCCGACGCCGGCCGAGGAGAGCAGGCCACCGAGCCACACCTGCGCGAGTCCGGCGATCGCGCCCGTCGCGAGCACGAACACGTGGAATCGTGCTCTGGTCGTACTGGTGGCCACCGGAAGCCCAGCTACCGCCACCACGACGGCGTTCGCGAGGAGGTGCCCGAGCCCGGCGTGGGCGTAGACACTCGTCGCCAGCGTCCACGGCCGTGCGAGCGCCGGCGTCGACAGAACGAACAGCAGGCGCGCCGGCGGCCCCGCGACGGCCCCGACGAGCCAGAAAGCGCCGGAGACGACCGCCATCACCGCCAGCGTCTCGACGACCGGACGAAGCGGGGTCGAGCGGGACCGCGTCGGCGTCGCCCGAGAGCTCATGCCGATCGCTCTCGCCGGCGGCGCAAAACGGTGCCGTCGCTACGGGCCGGAAAAACGATGAGAACGGTGTTCGGAGTCGGACCGTGTGGTCCGGTGCGCCTCAGGTCAGTCCTCGAGGACGATCTCGATAGAGACGTCGTTCGGGACCTGGATCCGCATGAGCTGACGGAGCGCGCGTTCGTCGGCGTCGATGTCGATCAGCCGCTTGTGGACGCGCATCTCCCAGTGCTCCCACGTCGCCGTCCCCTCGCCGTCGGGGGACTTGCGCGACGGAACCTCCAGCGTCTTCGTGGGGAGCGGGATGGGGCCCGACAGCGCCACGCCGGTCTTGTCCGCGATGTCGCGGACGTCGTCGCAGATGGCGTCCAGGTCGTCGGGGCTCGTGCCCGCGAGTCGGACGCGCGCTTGTTGCTCGGGCATTTACCGCTCGTTGACGGAGAGCACCTTGCCGGCCGCGATGGTCTGACCCATGTCGCGGACCGCGAAGGAGCCCAGTTCCGGGATCTCGCTGGACGGCTCGATGCTGAGGGGCTTCTGCGGGCGCACCGTCACGATGGCCGCGTCGCCGGACTTGATGAAGTCCGGGTTCTCCTCGTCGACCTCGCCCGACGACGGGTCGAGCTTCTGGTCGAGCGACTCGATGGTACACGCGACCTGTGCCGTGTGGGCGTGGAAGACGGGCGTGTAGCCGGCCGTGATGACCGACGGGTGCTGCATGACGACGACCTGCGCCTGGAAGGTCTCGGCGACCGACGGCGGGTCGTCCGCGGGACCACAGACGTCGCCGCGGCGGATGTCGTCCTTGCCGACGCCACGGACGTTGAAGCCGACGTTGTCGCCGGGGCCCGCGTAGTCGACCTCCTCGTGGTGCATCTCGACCGTCTTCACCTCGCCGCCGGCGTCCGACGGCTGGAAGGAGACGTTGTCGCCGGGAGTCATCTCGCCGGTCTCGATCCGTCCGACGGGGACGGTCCCGATACCCGAGATGGTGTACACGTCCTGGATGGGCAGCCGAAGCGGCGCGTCCGTCGGCGGCTCCGTCTCCGGCAGGCCGTTGAGGGCCTCCAGGAGGATCTCGCCGTCGTACCACGACGTGTTGTCCGAGCGCTCGGCGATGTTGTCGCCCTCGAACGCCGAGATCGGGATGAAGCTCGCGTCCTCGGTGCCGAACCGGACCTGATTGAGCAGGTCCTCGACCTCGGAGACGACCTCGTTGTACTTGCCCTCGTCGTAGTCGACGAGGTCCATCTTGTTGATCCCGATGATCAGCTCGTTGATGCCGAGCGTGCGGGCCAGGAACACGTGCTCGCGGGTCTGGGGAGCGACGCCGTCGTCGGCCGCGACGACGAGCACCGCGTTGTCGGCCTGCGAGGCGCCCGTGATCATGTTCTTCACGAAGTCACGGTGACCCGGACAGTCG
>Ga0207733_100564_pt1 | contig 19799 bp, 20 predicted proteins | sample A23P3SouthBayCA_FD_187735 | JGI IMG/M metagenome (GOLD analysis project Ga0207733, IMG submission 187735) | Aerobic enrichment media microbial communities from Eden Landing Ponds, California, USA - A23 P3 (SPAdes) | ecosystem: Environmental > Aquatic > Marine > Unclassified | place: Emeryville... | reverse complement strand
GAAGAGCTGACGTCGACGGTCGTCAACGTCGTCAACAACAAGGAACGGCTGGCCATGTGGGTGCCGACGAAGAACATCCCGGCCGGCGTCGAAGGGTTCGACCCCGCGAACATCGCCCCGCTCCACCAGCGAGCGTCGGCCGGTGTTCTGCTGTGGACGGACTACCTCGACACGTACCTCTGGCAGAACGAGGTTCTCCTGACGGACACGATTCTCGACAACAACTACGGCGACCTCAAGCAGATGTACGCCGGCCTGCACCTGCTCGCGAACGCGGCCGAAGACCTCGCGGGTTCGCAGGAACTCAGCGACGCGCAGCTCACGGCTGCGCTCTCCGCTGGCGCGGCGATGATGATCGTCGGACAGGAAGACCTGACGAACGACGTGATGCGCATCACGGACGAAATGCGCGCCCCGCGCACGGGAGGTGCGTAATCCATGGCGACTATCCACCAGGCTTTCGACAAGGACCCGGCAGCAGAGGCAGCAGCGAACATCGAGATGGTGGAGGTGGAAGACGGGTACACGCTGACGAACGTACCCGAGGAATCCATCACCGCTCAGTTCGATGTCGATCAGATTCCCCAGAAGAACGTCACCCAGGAGATGCGTGAGGCCTCCGCGAAGGAGGACCCCACGTCCTGGCTGATGTACGGTGGCGGCTATCAGCAGCAGCGTCACACCTCCGCGGACGTCATCACGAAGGACAACGTCGAGGACCTCGAACTCGAGTATCTGGTCCAGAGTGGCGTCGCCTCCAGTATGGAGGGTGTGCCCATCGTCGTACCCGGCGACCCGCCGGTCATGTACCAGACGAACGGGCCGAACCACGCGAAGGCGATCAACGCCCGCACTGGTGAGACGCTCTGGAGCTACACGTACGCGAACCCGCAGGGCCTGCTTCTCTGCTGTGACGCGAACAACCGTGGCTTCGCCGTCCACAACGACAAGGTCTACATGACCACCCTCGACTCCGGTGTCGTGGCGCTCAACCGCTACACCGGCGAAGAGGAGTGGTACACCTCGACGGGTGACCACGAGATCGGCTACTCCGCGACGTGGGCCCCCATCGTCCACGAGGGCAAGGTCATCACCGGCTCCGCCGGTGGCGAGTACGGTGTCAGCGGGTTCGTCGCCGCGCTCAACCCCGACAACGGGAACGAGATCTGGAAGACGAACACGACGCCGCCGGAGGAGTGGGCCGGCGACTCCCACGAACACGGCGCCGGTACCGTGTGGATGACGCCGACGCTCGACCCCGACAGCGGCATGATCCACGCGCCGGTCGGCAACCCCGGTCCGGACTTCGACGGCACGGTCCGTCCGGGTCCGAACCGCTACACCATCGGGACGCTGACCCTCAGCGCCGAGGACGGCTCCGTCCAGTGGCACTACGGCGAGTCGCCCCACGACGTGTGGGACTACGACTCCTCCGCGCCCAAAATCCGTGTCAACGACATGGAGATGCAGGACGGCTCCTCGAAGAACGTCGTCCTCAGCCCCGGCAAGACGGCTTGGGTCTACACGATGGACGCGTCCAACGGTCGCCTGCTCGAGCGCTCCCAGGAAACGACCCAGCACATCAACATGTGGAAGATGGTCCCGCACGTCGACGAGGACCGTCGGGTCGCCTTCGTCCCCGGTGCGCACGGTGGCAACGACTGGCAGCCCCCGTCCTACAACCCGGAGACGGGGCTCATGTACATGAACCAGAACAATGCGCCGCACGAGATCTTCTGGGAAGAGGCGCAGTACGAAGCCGGCCAGACCTACTGGGGCGGCGGCCTGAACGACTGGCCCGACGTCACCGAGCCGCAGGGCTGGAACGGCAACCTCAGCGCCATCGTCGCCGTCGACCCGGTCACCGGCGAACGTGTCTGGCGTGACTGGATCTCCTCCAACGAGACCAGCGACTACCTCTGGGGCGGTTCGATCACGACCGCGACCGGCATCACCTTCGCTGGCCTCCAGACCGGCCACCTCGTCGCCTACGACGGCGAAAGCGGTGACCGTCTCTGGCAGTTCCAGCTCGGTGCGCCGATCTGCTCGTCGCTCTCCAGCTGGTACGACCCCGGCGAGGGCAAGCAGTACGTCGCCGTGCAGGTCGGTGGCTCCGGTTGGCTCCACGGCGGTCGCCGTGGCTCCACCGTCGCCGTCTTCGGCCTCAGCGAGAACTAAGCGACCGACTTCTCCGTTTTTTTACGATCCGATAGCGACGCGTAGCGATACCGTGACAGTCGTTCTCAGTAGGAGTATCCCCTAATTTTATTTAATGCGGGATACAGGGAACGGGTATGGCGACGCGAAGAAAATTCCTGATCGGTGCTGCGGCAGCGACGACCGGACTTGCTGGCGCCGCGGGATCGGCGACTGCACAGGTAGACACAACGTTCGAACTCGAACTGACGCAGGAAGGCTTCGTCGGTCGAGCGCCCTCCAGCATCGCCGGGACGGCCAACCCGACGCTCGAAGTGGAGGCCGGGAACCGGTACGCGATTCAGTGGACCAACAGCTACAACCCCGAAACGGAGGGGCTACCGGCGCGTCACAACCTCGTGATCAAGGGCGACGACGGTATCGTTCGACGTGGCGAGTACGTCTTCGAGACGGGCCAGACGCGAACGGTACGCTTCACGGCCAACGCCGGCCTCTCCGAGTACTTCTGTGAAGAGCACATGGGAGAAGGCGGCGAGTTCAACGTCAGCGGCGGCGCGACGGCGACGCCGGAGCCGACGCCCACGGAGACGGACACGCCGATGGATGGCGGCGACGGTGGCGACGGTGGCGACGGTGGCGACGGGGACGGTGGCGACGGTGGCGACGGTGGCGGCGAAACCAACGGCGGCGGCCCCGGCTTCGGCGTCGGTGCAGCCGTGACCGCGCTCGGTGCGGCCACCTACGGCGCGCTACGGAAGAAGAGCGACGAGTAACGCCGGCTCCAGCGGCTCACAGCTTTTTTCGAGGTGTACGCCTAACCGGGGAGCGATGCGTCTCGAATCAGTCGGTGACCGTCTGCGCCGTCCGGAGTACACGGGCGAGAACCGGTGTCTCCCGTGTACCGTCGTGAACGTCTTGCTCACGCTCGTCGCCACTGTCGTCGTCACGGTGCTGCTCGGGCCCCTCGGTGGGCTGCTCGTCCTCGTCGGCGGGCTGGGAACCATCTACTTCCGTGGCTACCTCGTTCCCGGGACGCCGTCGCTCACGATGCGGTATTTCCCGCCGTGGCTCCTCGAACTGTTCGGCAAGGAACTCGAACTGCGGGAGACGCTCACGCCGGTCGAGGGCGTGGCCGTCCGGGCGACGCCCGAAGGGGGGAACCTCGTCGATGCCTTCGCCTCGGCGTGGACCGACCGAATCGAAGCGATGCGCGCCGACGGTGTCGGCGAGGGCGACGTAGCGACGCTCCTCGGCGTCGAGGCGGCGTCGAACGTCGGTGAGGCGGCGTACGTCGCCGACGGAGGGCTCAGACAGTGGCTCTCGGAATCCGCGCTCCTAGCCGACGCCGCGGCCGCGGCGGTCCTCGACGAGCGGGGCGGCGAGGCGTGGGCGTCGCTCGACCCGGACGAGCGGGTGGCGACGCTTCGTGACCTGCGAAAACATCTCGGCTACTGTCCGCTCTGTGATGGCCCCCTCGACAACGAGGAAACCGAGACCATCGAAACCTGCTGTACCGAATCCGAGCGAGTACTGATGGCGACGTGTGAGAACTGCGACGTGCGGCTGATCGAGGATCTGAACGAACGATAACGGACGGCGACCGCGTCGTCAGTCGTCGGCCGGCGCGTCCGGTTCGACCGTGACCTCGATTTCGGCGGCGGCGGCCTTGTACTCCGGAATCTTCGCGCGCTCGTCGAGTACGTCGTTGGTCAGGCGGTTGCCTGCGGCGTCGGCGAAGTGCGGCGTCGTCCACACGGTTCCCTCCTTGATGTCCTCGGTGACGCGGGCCTCGACCTCGATTTCACCGCGCCGAGATTTGAGCGTCACGTAGTCGCCGTCCTCGATGCCGTAGTTCTCGGCGTCGTTCGGGTGGACGTCGACGAAGTTCTCGGGTTCGACGCGGGTGAGCGTCGCGGACCGACGGCTCATCGTCCCCGTGTTGTAGTGTTCGATGATGCGACCCGTGGTGAGGATGAGCGGGTACTCGTCGTCCGGCGTCTCCTTGGGCGGCTGGTGGCGCACGCCCTCGATCTGTCCGAGGCCGCTCTCGGTCGTGAAGCCGTCCTCGTAGAGGTACGGATCGCCTTCGTCGCCGGGTTCGTAGCAAGGCCAGTGAACGCCCTCCTCGCCGAGAACGTCGTAGGTCATGCCGTGGAAGATGGGCGCGACCTGTCGGAGTTCCTCGAACACTTCTTCAGGCTCCTCGAAGTCGAAGCTCCCGTCGCCGAACAGGCGGTTGCCCACGTCACACAGGATTTCGAGGTCGTCTTTCGTGTTGGGGTGGACCTTGTCGACGCCGCGCATCCGCTGGGTCCGGCGGTCGGTGTTGACGACGGTGCCGTCGCGTTCGGCCCACGAGGTGGCGGGCAGGATCACGTCGGCGTACTCGGCGGTTTCGGTCTTGTAGATGTCCTGAACCACCATGAACTCCAGTTCCTCCATCCGCTTTTCCACCATGTTGGTGTCGGGTTCGCTCATCACGGGGTTCTCGCCCATGATGTAGAGTCCGTGGATCGTGTTGCCGATTTCGTGGGAGACTTCCACGTTCGTCAGGCCGGGTTCGGCCGGAATCTCGAAGTCCCAAACCTCCTCGACGTCCGCACGAACCTCGGGGTCTGACACGTCGCGGTAGCCGGGGAGGACGTTCGGCATCGCACCCACGTCGGAGGCGCCCTGCACGTTGTTCTGGCCGCGAAGGGGGTTGACACCCGTCCCCGGACGGCCGAGGTTGCCGGTGACGAGCGCGAGGTTGATCTCGTTCTGGACGTTGTCGACGCCGCAGGTGTGCTGGCTCATCCCCATGCCCGTGAAGATGGCGGCGTTGTTCGCCTTGGCGTACTTCTCGGCGGCGAGTTCGATGTCTTCGAGAGGGACTCCACACTCCTCGGCCGCGGCTTCCTTGTCGAAGTCTTCGAGCGTGTCCTGCAGGTGCTCGAAGCCCTCCGTACGCTCGTCGACGAACTCCTCGTCGACCCAGTCGTTCTCCAGAATCGTCTTGATGACGACGTTCAAGAGGGGGATGTCCGTCCCCGGCTCCAGCTGGAGGTGCATGTGGCGGTCGGTTTCGTCGATCTCGAACGACCGTGTCGTCTTGTTGGCGTGGGGGTCGACCTGAATGACGGTCGCCCCCTCAAGTACGGCCTGCCGGAAGTACTGGCTGTTGGCGATGGGGTGCTGCTCGCCCGGGTTGGCCCCCTGAATCCAGAACACGTCGGCGGCCTCCTCCAGATCCTCCATGCTGTTGGTCATCGCGCCCTCGCCGAGGCTGTTCTTGAGCGCGTACACCGTCGAGGAGTGGCACATCCGCGTACAGGTGTCGACACTGTTCGTGCCGTAGCGACGGGCCAGCTTCTGGATGAGGTAGTTCTCCTCGTTCATCGCCTTCGAGCAGCCGTAGAAGCCCATCGCCTGCGCGCTGTACTCGTCGCGGATGTGCTCCATCTCGTCGACGATCAGGTCGTAGGCCTCGTCCCACGTTGCCTCGCGGAGTTCACCGTCGTCGTCACGAATCAGCGGATCGGTCAAGCGGTCCTCGTGATTTACCGACTGGGTCGCGGCTCCACCCTTGATGCAGATACTCCCTTCGTTGACCGGCGCGTCGGCCCACGGCCGGAAGTTGACTTCACCGTCCTCGTCCTGCGTAATTTGGATGCCGCACCCGACCCCACAGTACGGACAGATCGTCTTTTTCGGCCCGCCCGATTCGTCGCTGGATTCGGATGACATTGTGTGTAAAAATCAGGATGGTGAACCATCAATGTTGTCATCCAGTACCGTGCGAAACCCCGCCATCGGGCTCTTAAAGTGCCGATTCAGGCAAATGCCGCCTCAGGGAAACGTTCTCCCATCGGGGGGCGAATGGGTTGGTATGACCAGTTACGAAACGTGGACTGACGGGGGAAACGAAACCACAACCGACCTCACTCGCGAGCGGATCGACGTGCTCGAAACCGAGTACGAAGAGCGCGAACCGTTCGATTTAGTAGAGCGAGAACACACCGAGACACTCCCGCGGGCGTTCGCCGATGGCGACTTCGGCCGCCGCGACGCCGAGTGGGTCGTCCAGTGGTACTACCGTCGGGGAACCGTCTCCGACAGCGAGCGACGGGCGGCCGAAGAGCGCTTCCTCGACAACGACTACGAGGCGATGGTCGACGCCATCCAAGGGGCTGCGACGGCCGACACGCTCGACGAGCGACTCGGACGGCTGACCGCGCTGACCGGCGTCGACGTGCCCGTCGCCTCGGCATTTCTAGCCTACAGCCACCCGGCCGAGTACGTCGCCGTCGGCGAACGCGAGTGGGAGGCGCTGCACGAGGCGGGCGAACTCGACGACCCGTATCCGGACGCGGTGACACCCGCGGCGTACGGGGCGTACCTCGACGCGGTTCGAGGAGTCGCGGACCGGACCGGCCGCGACCCGTGGACGGTGTACCGGGCGCTGTGGCGGCTCGGCGCGGACGAAAACTGAACCGTTCGGGCTACCGACCGATCCGCTCGGCGTAGTTCGCGATCACCGGGTCGGTGTCGTCGACGTACTCGTTCGTCCACACCTCGTCGGGGTCGACCGGCGACTCCAGCAGATCCGTCTCGGCGAGCATCTCGGCCAGATTCTCCCAGCGCCGCTCGTCGAAGTGGCCCCACCCCGCCTCGCGGACGAACTCCGTGAACTGGAGGTCCTCGGCGGAGGCGAGGAACTTCATGTGTTCGACCTCGCGGTTGTGTTCGAGCTGGGCGTTGCGAGCGATGAGCGCGTCGACGGCGCGGTCCGGATCCTCGGTCGCCAGCTCCCACCCGCGAGCGGTCGCCCGCAGGAACGACCGGATCGTCTCCGGGTTCGACGCCGCGAAGTCGGGGTTGGTGACGACCGTCATACCGTACACGTCGAGGTGGTCGCCGATGAGGAGTTCGTCGGCCGTGCGGTCGTACTCGCGTTCGAGTTCCTTCCCGTTGGTGACGACACCCACCGCGGCGTCGACGTCGCCGTCGAGTAACTGGTGCTCGACGCGGTGGTGGGTGTGTTTCTGCACGTCGTTGACCGCCACCTCGTCGCGGATACCCCGATCCTCCAGTAGCTGGAGGGTGAGGATTCGGGTCTTGGTCGCCGACGGGCCGACCGTCCGGCCCCGGAGCTGTTCTGGCTCGGTGAACGCCTCGCCGAACACGTCGCGGAGGGTGTAGATGGTCGCCGGCGTCTTCTGGCTAACCGCGGCGACGGCGAGGGGTTCGAGCCCCTGACTCCGGACCGAGAGGACGGCACTGCCCCCGGCGAGGCCGAGGTCGCTCCGCCCTTTCGCGGTCTGTTCGGCGGCGAAAGGCGAGCCGTGCCCCTCGACGAACTCGACTTCGAGGCCCTCGTCGACGTAGAAGCCCTCCTCGCGCGCGAGGAAGTACGGAGCCTGGAAGCCGTTCGGTTCCCAGTTCAGCTGGAAGGTGACGGTGTCGGTCATGGATCGATGTTGAAGGTTCCCTCGGGGATCTCTTCGACGCCGAGCGCCTCGGCGCCGGCGACGGATTTCAGGTGGTCGAACAGCCGATACATCCCGTCGACGCTCTCCTCGTCCCAGTCGCGGACGACCATGTCCCGCCAGCCGTCACGGACGGCGCGCATCACCGCGGGGTCGTCGTAGGTCATCAGCTTCTCGCTGATCTCCTCCCAGATCTCGTCGTCCTCGACGAGTTTGTCGACGGCGTCGCGGTAGGCGTCCGCGAAGGCCCGGACGGTCTCGGTCTGGTCGTCGAGGTAGTCGCCGCTCGTGAGGAAGGCTGCGATGGGGAGTTTGTTGTCCGTCTCGGAGAGCCGCTGGACCAAGTCGGAGACGGGCAGGACGTTCTCGTAGGGGCCCGTCTCGGTGATTTCGGGGATGATCTGCCAGAACTGGAAGCCGGCGTCGACCTCTCCCTCACGGATCATCCGCGTGAGTTCGACCTTCGAGCCCGCCTCGATGGGCGTCGCCGTCTCGTCGGGGTCGAAGTCGTGGAACTCCCGGCAGGCCGCCCGCGTCAGAATCCAGTTCTTGTCGAGGCGGCGGACGACGCCGATGCGCTTGCCCGACAGATCCTCCAGTCCCTCGATGTCGGAGTCATCGGGTGCGACGAGGCCGCCCACGGTCCGGCCGTACGGGTGGAAGGCGACGATGTCTGCGCCCTCGGCGCGCTCGCGGGCGATGGAGATGTAGTCGATGTCGATCAGGTCGGCGTGGCCCTCCTGCAGTTGGGCCTCGACCGTCTCGATGCCATCCTCCAGCGCGTCCGAGACGAGTTGTACGTCGAGGTGGAAGCCGTGGTCGCGGTCGAATCCGAATCGCTTGATCGTGTAGAGCAGGTAGCGCGGACTCCCGTTGTGCTCGAAGCGGGCGCGCATGGTCGGCAGGTCACCCGGGTCGTCGTGGTACTCGTCGAGGGCCGCCTGCTGGACGTCGACGTGGTCCCGGTTCATCGGTCCCCGTAAGCGAGCGCGGTCGTCCGTCGCGTCGACTCGGTGGCACCACTCTCGGGACGCCCCCGACAGCGCGCCGCGATGGTCTCGTCGGTCGGCATACCCGCAGGGTACGACTGTACCGTGATAAAAGTTCCTTGGAAACATTCAAACCAGTATCGACGGGGCGAGGCGGGGCGCTCACGGGTCGGGCCGGAGCGTCCCGTCGGGAATCCCGTCGACGCCGAGCGCCTCCGCGCCCGCGACGGCCTTCAGGTGGTCGAACAGCCGATACATCCCGTCGACGCTCTCCTCGTCCCAGTCGCGGACAGCCATGTCCCGCCAGCCGTCACGGATCGCCCGGACGACGGCGGGGTCGTCGGTCCGCATCAGGCGGTCGCCGATCTCGGCCCAGAGATCGTCGTCCGTCAGGAGGCGGTCGACCCCGTCCCGGGCGGCCGCCGCGAAGCCCTGCACGGCGTCGGGGTGGGTGTCCAGATACGACTCGCCGGTGAGGAAGACGGCGATGGGGAGTTTGCGGCCGGTGTCGGCGAGGCGCTGGACCAGCTCGGCGACGGGGAACACCTCGACGAACGGGCCAGTCTCGGTGAGTTCGGGGACGAGCGGCCAGAACTGGAAGCCGGCGTCCACCTCGCCCTCGCGGATCATGCGCGTGAGGTCGTCGCGGGAGTCGGCTTCGACGAGCGTCGCCGTCTCGGCGGGGTCGAAGCCGTGGAACTCCCGGCAGGCCGCCCGCGTCAGAATCCAGTTCTTGTCGAGCCGACGGGTCACCCCGAGACGGTGGCCCGAGAGGTCCGCGAGACCCGCGATGGCCGTCCCGTCGGGGGCGACGAGGCTGCCGACGGTCCGCCCGTAGGGGTGGACGGCGACGATCCGTGCCCCCGCCGCGCGCTCCCGAGCCACGGAGATGTAGTCGGTGTCGACGAGATCGGTGTCGCCCTCGTCGAGGCGGTGACGGATCGTCTCCATGCCGCTCTCCAGTTCGTCGGTGACGAGGTCTACGTCGAGGTGGAAGCCGTGGTCGTGGTCGAAGCCGAACCGCTTGATCGCGTAGAGGAGGAAGCGGGGGCTCCCGTTGTGCTCGAAGCGGGCGCACATGGTCGGCCGGTGGCCCGGGTCCTCGTGGTAGGCGTCGAAAGCGGCCTGCTGGGCGCCGACGTGATCCCGGTTCATCGACGCCCGCTCACCGCAACGGCGAGACGATGGCGTCGATGTCGGCGTCGCCGTCGATCAACTGGCGCCGTTTCATCCAGTCGAGGTGGTAGTCGAGGTCCTCGCGGTCAGCGAGTTCCGGCACCTCGTACTCGGGCACCTCGATGGCGGCGCGGACGGCGTCGGCGTCCACGTCCTCGAAGAGGTCCGGGGCGACTGCCTCGTCCTTCCAGAGCATGTCGAGGTACTGGTCGCGGTAGGCGTCGGGATCGGCGTTGATCTCCTCGACGGCGCGACGGTAGGCCCGCATGAACGCGTCGAGGGTCTCGCCCTCCAGCGCCTCGGCGCCGACGACGCCCATGTGGTTCTCGAACTCCAGCACTTTCTCGAAGCCGAGGTGTTCGGCGAGCGTGATGTGCGGGTCGAGAAGCGTGACGGCTTCCACCTCGCCGTCGCGGAGCGCGCGCAGGCGGTCGGTCGGCATCCCGTGTCCCTCGATGACCACCTCGTCTTCGTCCACGTGCGCTTCGAGCGCCCGGATAGCCGTGTACTCCTGTCCCGTCCGTCGGTTGACGCCGACGGGGACGTTCGCCAAGTCGGACGGCTCCTCGATCTCGGAGTCGGGGCGGACGAACACCGCGTACGGCTGGTCCGCGAAGGTGCCCTTGGCGACGATTCGGCCGTCGTCGAACTCCCACGTCCGCTTCAGGCTCTCCCACTTGCAGATGGGGTAGAGGTCGACGTCGTTGTCGCCGGTCAGCGTCTCCTCCGCCGGGATGTACTTGTTCGTCACACAGGTCCGGTCCCGCTCGACCAACTCGACATCAAGCCCCTCGTCGGCGAAGTAGCCACGCTCCGCGGCGACTCGCTGGGGCAGCATGAACGAGAAGGGGAGGTGGAACACCCTGATCGTCTCGGTAGCTGACATACGACATGGGTGCGACCATATGATTATAAAAGTTCCTCAGAAACCTTTATTAATGGCCCGAATTATCGGGTGTGTGGGGACAGATCGAATGAGGCGGATCAACGACGAGCGGGCAGACGACGAGGAGGTCGCGGACGGCGTGTATCTCGCCGACCTCGCGGCCGGCGAGCAGGCGTCGATGAAACACTGGCGAGTCGAACCGGGAGCCACGCTCCCCGTCCACCGGCACGACAACGAGCAGATCGGTTACATGATTCGGGGGACGCTGACGGCGATCACCGAAGACGAGGAGATCACGCTCCGCCCGGGCGACTCGTACCTGTTCACGTCCGACGAACTCCACGGTGCCGAGAACCGCGGCGACGAGCCCGCGGTCGGCATCGGTGTCCTCTCACCGCCTCGCTCCGATCCGGACTGGAAACAGTCGTAACGACACGCCATACCACTTCCACACCGTTATTCGCGGCCGACGAGCCGGTCACACCGCGTGGCCGGCACCGTCCCGTCCCCGTTCCACTCTCTCCGGTCGTAGTAGGCGTCGAGCGTCGCAGATAGCCCGTCGAGCACGTACGGGAGCGCGTCGTCGTCGCCACGGTCACGACCCCGACGGTTGTTGAAGCCCCGCTCCAGATCGACGATCCGGGCACCGAGCGCGTCGAGTTCGCCCGGATCGGCGTCGAGCAACGTCCGGAGGCGGTCGTCGGTCAGCGTTCCACGGGAGAACCGACAGGCGATGGCCGAGTCCAGCGCCGCGTTGCGGTTCTCCGATTCGACCAATTTCTCGGCTTTGCCCGCCAGTTCGTCCGCCGGCAGGGCGTCCGCACGGTCGACGAGCGGATACTCGTAGACGTACATCCCTCCGTAGAGGTGGTCGGCGCCGCGGTTCGACGTAGCGAACGCGAGCGCCTGGCCCGCGAGCGCCCGGCCGTCGTGGGCCGCGAACTCCATCCCCTTCATCGTCCAGTCCGAGACCCCGAGTTCGTCGTGACAGCGGGCGAGTCCCTCGGCGAGCAGGTCGCCGACTCCCTCGCGGAGGGCGATTCGCTCGATCAGGTCGTGGACCAGTTCGGCGTCACCGAAGGCGTCCTCGGCGGCGAGATACGCCGAGACGACGTCTCCGCAGGAGATGGTGTCCAGCCCGAGTTCGTCACAGCGGTCGTTGGCGTGCATCACCGCCGGCAGGTCGTCGACGCCCGCGTTGCTCCCGAACGCCATGATCGTCTCGAACTCCGGCCCCTCCGTCTCGACGCCCGTCGCCTCGTCGGTGGTGGGGAGTTTGCAGGCGAAGGCACACCGGGTGCAGGTGCCGCGACCGGCCTTCTTCTCGGCCACTCGCTCCCCGCTCAACGCAGCTGCCCCCTCGAACGAACGCTCGGAGAAATAGCGGGTCGGAAGCGCCCCAACTTCGTTCGCGAACGTCGTGAGACTCGGCGTCCCCTGTGTCTTCATCACGTGGTCGTCTTCGGCGGCCTCGCGGTGGACCGCACTCGCCACCTCGTGGGCCGCAGCGTCCAGATCCGGCCCCGGAGCGGCGTCGCCGCCGAAGGTGACGGCCTTCACGCCCTTCGCCCCCAGCACCGCACCGAGGCCGCCGCGCGCGAACGCCCGGTGTTCGGTCGTCATGATCGCCGCGAAGCGCACCCGGTTCTCCCCCGCCGGGCCGACGCAGGCGACGTTGTCGGCGTCGAGGCCGTGGCGTTCCCGTGCCCACTCGGTCACCGTCGACACCGCCGCCCCTCGCAGGTCGGGGACGGGTTCGAACGCGACGCCGTCGTCGCGGACGTGGACGGCGACGAGGCCGTCGCTCGACCCCGCAATCTCGACGGCGGCGTAGCCCGTACCGACGACGTTGCCGGCGAGGAAACCGCCGGCGTTCGACGACAGCAGACCGTCGGTCAGCGGGGAGAGCCCCGTACACGAGAGCCGACCGGCGAAACTCGTCGTCGCCGTCTGGAGCGGGCCGGCCGCGAAGACCAGCCGATTGGCCGGCCCGAACGGGTCGGCGTCGAAGGGGATGCGCTCGTAGGCCAGTCGGGTGCCGAGGCCCCGACCGCCCACGAACCGCTCGCGGGCGTCCGGAATCGCCTCGGTGTGCCACTCGCGTGCCCCCACGTCGATGGCGAGCAGAGGCCCCTGCGCGTGTCGCATCGTCCGGCGAAGGGAGGCCGGATACATATACTCCGGGGGTCGTGGGCGGTACGCACATACGTTCGGGCCGGGTACGTGTGGAGGCGCATGGACGCGAACGACCGCGGCTTGGTGAAGTTCACCGCGCTCGCGCACGCTCTCTTTCACACCTACGAGCTGTCGATACCGCTGTTTATCGGCGTCTGGATGGCCGAATTCGACGCCTCGGCCGCACTGCTCGGGACAGTCGTCGGTGCGGGCTACGCCCTCGTCGGCGTCGGCGCACCCATCAGCGGCGTCGTCTCGGATCGGATCGGCTCTCGCCGCCTCATCACCCTCTCGGTCGTCGGTATGGGGTGTGGGTTCGCGCTGGTGAGTCTCGCCGACAGCGTGCTCGGACTCGGTGGCGCGGTGCTGGTGTGGGGGGCGTTCGCCAGCCTCTATCACCCCGCTGGCCTCTCACTCATCAGCCGCTCGGCGGAGACGCGCGGGACCGTCTTCGCGTATCACGGGGCGGGTGGCAACGTCGGGACCGCGTTCGGGCCGCTGACGACTGCCTCGCTCCTGTTGGTGGTCGACTGGCAACTCGCGGCGGGGCTGCTCGCTCTGTTCGCGTTCGTCGCCGCCCTCCTCGGACGGTACGTCGAGTTCGACGGGGCCGGCGGCGACACGTCGACGGGGGCGCTCGGCGTGGAGTTGAAGCGGACGGTCGCCGAGTCACGGGCGCTGTTCGGCACCGCCTTCACCGTCGCGTTCGTCGCCGTCCTCCTCTACGGAACGTACTACAGGGGCTTGCTCACCTTCCTTCCGGACGTGCTCGCCGAGTCGCCGTCGCTCGTCCCAGTCGAACTCCTCGGTCGCGAGGTCGACCCCGCACAGTACGTCTACACCGGACTGCTGACGGTCGGCATCGGCGGACAGTACGCCGGTGGCCGGCTCACGGATCGCGTCCCGAGTACGGCTGCGTTCGTCGGCGCCCTCGCCGTCCTCGCCGCCCTCGCGGTCGTGTTTCCGATAGTGCGAGCCGTTGGCCCCGTCCCGCTCGTCGGCGTCTGTCTCCTGCTCGGCTTCGTCGTGTACGGAACCGCGCCGATCTACCAAGTGGTCATCGCGGAACACGCCGCTGACGACGCGCACGGCCGCTCGTACGGCTTCACCTATCTCGCGATGTTCGGCATCGGCGCGGCCGGCGCGTCCGTGGCCGGGATCGTACTCACGCACGCAACCAGTGGCGTCCTCTTCGGGGTGCTGGGTGTCGTCGCTGCCGCCGGGTGTGGCTGCGTGCTGTGGCTCCGTCGCCTGTAGCCGCCGAGCGGCCGTCACGGGCGTGGGGAAACCTATATCGGTCGGCACTCGCCAGTAGTGGCATGGACGCCGTCGACCACATCAACATCGACGTGGACGACCTCGACGCCGCGTACGAGTTCTATCGGGACGTACTCGACCTCGACCTCCTCCGCCCCCCGGAGGATTTCAAGGGCGCACACGTCATGTTCGAGACGGGCGCGGGAACGGTCGTCACGCTCATGGAGACGGGCCGTGCCGAGAAGTGGGACGAGGAGGGACTGGATCACCCGCTCGACAAGGCTCACATCGCCTTCGAGACGGACCGTGACACCTACCAGTCGCTGATGGACCACTTGGAGGGCCAGTTCCCGAAACAGGGCCCCTACGACTGGGGCGAGTTCGAGGGCTTCTACTTCCTCGATCCCTCGGGGAACCTGCTCGAAATCGTCACGTACGACCCCGCACCCGCGGACCGAGAGCGGCGGCTGATGGACCACGACGACGTGGAGTAGCGACGCCGGGCGGTTCGACCGCGAACGACGGCCGCCCGCGGCGGTACGCTAATGTGCCCATAGTTAGCATACGGGAACCACCATGAGCGGAATCCCGGGCTACGACTTCGGCGACGAGTCCGTACCGGCGGCACCGATCAGCATGGCCGAGTTCGAGCGCCTGAAAGACACGGTGATGTGGTCCGACGAGGACGACGAGTACCTCCGGATGGCGGGCGAAACGCTCGAACCGCAGGTCGACGACATGCTCGACCGGTGGCTCGGCTTTCTCGCCAACTTCGAGTTCATGAACGACTACCGGCGGGACGTGGACACCGGCGAACTGATCGAGGAGTACGGCGACCGCTCGCGGCCCCGGTACGGGCAGTGGATTCGCGACACCTGCGATACGCCGTACGACGAGGACTGGCTCGACTACCAGTTCGAAATCGGGCGCCGTCACCACCGCACGAAGAAAAACGAGACGGACGACGTGAACGCCGCTCCCCACATCGACCTCCGGCACATCACGCCGTTGATCTACCTCCACACCGCCACGGTTCGGGAGTTCCTGCAGAACGGCGACCACACCGAGGCGGAAATCGACAAGATGTATCAGGCGTGGTTCAAGTCAATCGTGTTGCAGGTGACGCTGTGGAGCTATCCGTACACGAAAGACGGGGACTGGTGAGGCTGGTTACTCGTCCTCGACTCGCGCCTCGACCCCCGCCATATCCTCGATGACCTGCATCACGCCGGAGTTGTCGTCCTTGCCGCGACCGGTCGCGACCATGGACTTGTACATCTCGTGGACGAGTTCCGTCTGGGGCATCGGAGACTCGTAGGCCTCGCCGGCGTCGGTGGCGATGCGGAGGTCCTTGTACTGGTAGTCCGCGAAGAAACCGGGTTCGAAATCGCCCTGAATCATGCTGGGCGCGCGGTTGTCGAGCGTCCAGCAGCCGGCCGCGCCGCCGCTGATGGCGTCGACGACGGCTTCGAGGTCCGCGTCGGCCTTGTACGCGAAGACCAGCGCCTCGCTGACGGCCTCCATCGTCCCCGCGACGACGATCTGATTACACGCTTTGGTGACCTGCCCGGCACCGTTGCCACCACAGTGGGTGATCGTCTCGCCCATGACTTCGAGAATCGGCCGGACCTCGTCGAGGACGTCCTCGTCGCCGCCGACCATGATAGAGAGCGTCGCCTCGATAGCACCCTCTTCGCCGCCGCTGATCGGGGCATCGAGCATGTTCGCGCCGCGCCCGCGGACCTCCTCGGCCAGTTCCTCGGTGACTATCGGCGAGATGGTGGAGTTGTCGATGACCACGTCGCCCTCGCTCAGACCGGCGAGGACGCCGTCTTCCTTGCGCATTACCTCCGCGACCACGTCGTGGTCGGGCAGACACATGATCGTCACGTCGGCGCGTTCGGCCGCCTCCTTCGGCGTCTCGGCCGCCTCGCCGCCCGCCGCGACGTGTTCGTCTACCGGTTCCTGCGAGCGATTGTGGCCGATGACGGTGTAGCCCGCGTCGAGCAGGTTCTTCGCCATCGGTCCGCCCATGATGCCGAGTCCGACGAATGCGATTGTCTCGTCTGCCATATCCAGTTCACTCCGCTCGCCCGACATAAAAGAGTCGGAACCGGGGACCGGGTGCGAGGGGCCGTTTGATGAGGCTGGCCGCCGAACGAATCGCTATGACCGACGCCGACGCAGAGTCGACCACCGAGACGGCCACCCCCGCCGGCGACGACGCCGTCGAGCAGCGCCTCGGACGCCGCCTGCGGGAGCGCGAAGAGAGCCTCGCCGCCGCCGAGTCGCTCACCGGCGGCCTCGTCGGCTCGCTGCTGACCGACGTTCCCGGCTCCAGCGACTACGTCGACCGGAGCGTCGTCGCCTACTCGAACGACGCCAAACTCGACGCACTCGGCGTCACGCGAGAGTCGCTCGACGCCCACGGCGCCGTCTCCGCACCCGTCGCCCGCGAGATGGCCCGAGGCGTCCGCGACGACGCCGAGGCGACGTGGGGCGTCTCCACCACCGGCATCGCCGGCCCGTCGGGCGGGACGGACGAGAAACCGGTCGGCCTCGTCTTCGTCGGCGTCGCCTACGCCGCCCCGTGGGGCACCGGCGACTCCTTCGCCCACGCCGAACGCCGCGTCTTCGACGGCGACCGCTGGACGGTCAAAAGCGAGAGCGCGCGGTGGGCACTCCGGACGCTGGAGGCCGTCGTGGAGGAGCAGGAACGCTAGTTCGTCGTCACCAGCTCGACCACGTCCCGGTCGTCGAGTTCGTGGCTCCCCCCGATCTGTCGCGACGACCGACAGTCGATGCCGTGCAACAATCCGTCGCCCAGATCGGTGTGGATGTGGTTGGCGAAATCCTCGGTCGTCGACCCGGCCGGGAGGAGGAAACAGTCGCGGAAGCTCCCCTGCTCGCTCGTCGAGCCGTCGTCGCTCCCGGGGAACACCGCGATGAGGTCGAGCGCGTCGAACAGCGCCGCCTCCAGCGACGACTGCACACCCGTCCCGCCGTGCTCGTCGAGGAGGGAGCGAATCTGCTCCAACCCGGCCGCCTGCTCCTCGCTCACGTCGCTCACGAGGTCGAAGTCGTCGCCGCCGGGCGTGTAGTCGACCCGACCCGCCTCGTCGGCGGCCTTCAGCGCCTTCTCCGCGTGGGCGCTCGTCGGCACGATGGGCAGGTGGTCGTACGCGGGGTCGGCCGCGACATCCGCGAAGTTCGCCGCCGCCGCGGGGTCGTCGATCTTGTTCGCCGCGATCACCATCGGCTTGGTTCGCTTGCGAATCTCGCGGGCCAGCGACTCCCGATCCGCCTCGTCCCACGTCGACGGCTCGAGATCCAGCCCCTCCGAGAGGATCACCTGCTTGATCTCGTCCTCGTTCGTCCGGAAGGCGCTCATCTGCTCCGCGAGGTCAACCTCGATGGACGCGTCCGCGCCGTGGTACTTCGACTCGAAGCGTTCGATCCCCTTCTCCAGAATCCCCAGATACCACATGTCGAGTTCGTCTTCGAGGAAGTCGATGTCGTCGCGGGGGTCGTGGCCCTCCGTCGGTTCCCCCTCACTGTCCGTCTTCCCCGAGAAGTCGACGACGTGGACCAACACGTCCGCCTCGTTGAGGTCACTCAGGAACTGATTGCCCAGCCCCTTTCCCTCGTGCGCGCCCGGAATGAGGCCGGCCACGTCGACGAGCTGGACGGGGACGAAGCGCGTCCCGTGGTCGCAGTAGCCCACGCTCGGCGTACACGTCTCGTCGAACTCCGGGGCCGCACACTCGACGCGGACGTACGCCTCACCGACGCTCGGGTCGATGGTGGTGAAGGGGTACGCACCCTCCGGCACGTCGTTCATCGTCGCCGCGTTGAAAAACGTCGACTTGCCCACTGAGGGCTTGCCGACGAGTCCGATGGCGTAGCTCATAGACGCCCTCCGCTATCGTCGGTCAAAAACGCCGCCATCGCGTCGCCGTCTGGCTGTTACTCTCTTTCACACCGACCGGCTTATCCGGCCGGCGGACCGAGCGGGTACATGGCCGACGACTCCGAGGACGCACCGCCCGCCGACACCTTCGGCGTGAGCATCGGCGTCGACGACGACGCCTTCCGATTTCTCGTCCACGTTCCCTCCGATCTCGACGCCGCTTGGAGCGACCGCGACGCCTTCCAGCAACTGGTCGAGCAGGCCGTCTGGGAACGACTCGACCGTGACCGGACGCTCCGAGCGGTCGACCGCGTGGCCGAGACGGGCGAACGGGTCGAACTCGGGACGGTGACGCTCCGCCCCGACGGGACCGTCGTCGACCACACCCTCGCCGAACCGTGACGCTCGCAGCAGTGCGTTCGGCCGCCATCGACCGCGCCCTCGTCGACGACGACCCCGAATCCGCGCTCGCGCTCGCAGGCGTCGTCGACAGCGTACTGCCGAGCGTCACGGACGAGTCACTAGCGACGGACGAAGCGGCCGACCCGTTCGTCGCCGCGATGCTCACTATCGGCTGCGTCGGAGCCGTGGACGATGCGCCCGCGGCCCGCGCACTCGACGACCGGGCGTGGCGACCCGGACGCGACACCCATCCGGTCGTCGTCGCGGGCGCGGCCGTCGCTGTCCGTGAGCGAGGTGTCGCAGTCGACCGAGCGGCCGAACTCGCCGGCTGCACACCGGCGACGCTCGACGCCGTCGTCGAACAGCAGCGCCGCGAGAAGAAGGACTGAGCGGCGAGTCGTTAGTTAGGCCCGTTGCCGTTGCCGCCACCGTTGCCGCCACCGTTGCCGCCACCGTTGCCACCGGCGTTTCCGTTGTCGCTGCCGCCACCGGCGTCGTCGTTGCCGCTATCGCTGGCGCTGGCATCACCGCCGTCCTGCTCATCGTCGTCGCTCTCGTCGGACTGGCCCGGGGCCGAACCCGAGTTGCCCGGTGACTCGTCCTCACCGTCGTCGTCCGCCTGCTGGTCCTCACCCGCGTCGTCGGACTGACCCGGAGCCGAGCCGGAGTTACCCGGCGACTCGTCCTCGTCGTCGTCTGCCTGCTGGTCCTCACCCGCGTCGTCTGACTGACCCGGGGCCGAACCCGAGTTACCCGGCGACTCGTCCTCGTCGTCGTCTGCCTGCTGGTCCTCGCCCGCGTCGTCTGACTGACCCGGGGCCGAACCCGAGTTACCCGGTGACTCGTCCTCGTCCTCGTCGTCAGCCTGCTGGCCGTTCCCTGCGTCGTCGGACTGACCCGGGGCCGAACCCGAGTTACCCGGAGCGCTCTCGTTGCCCTGACCCGGGTTCTCGACTGGTGGGCTCGCCGGAACGATTCGGGATTCGTTGCCATCCTTCTTCGCCTGCCCCGGCGGCGTCACCGGCTTGTTGTTGCCCGCGGCGGGCGGGGTGACGGCCTCGGAGTTGCCCGCGTTCGACGGGTTGTTGCTCGTCACGAAGTCGGACACCTGCTGACCGATGCCGGTGAAGCCGGCACCCTTCAGCGCGTCGACGAACGCCGAGACGATCCGACCGAACGGCTCGACCGGTTCGGGCGGTTCGAGGTCGGCCGTCGTCGTCGCCGTGTCGCCCTCTTTCGTCGCCGTCACCGTCACCGTGACGTTCTCCGCTGGCGCCGGGAGCACGACCGTCCCCGTCTCGTCCGTCTCGTACTCGCCCGTGGCCGCGTACGTACCGTCGGTCGTCACGTTCACCGTCGCGTTCGTCACCGGCTCCCCC
>Ga0207733_100563_pt1 | contig 19814 bp, 20 predicted proteins | sample A23P3SouthBayCA_FD_187735 | JGI IMG/M metagenome (GOLD analysis project Ga0207733, IMG submission 187735) | Aerobic enrichment media microbial communities from Eden Landing Ponds, California, USA - A23 P3 (SPAdes) | ecosystem: Environmental > Aquatic > Marine > Unclassified | place: Emeryville... | reverse complement strand
CGGCGGCGAGGCCGGCGGCTGCTGTCACGACTGACTCCGTCCCCTAGCGGTTCGATCCGACGACCGATCAGCCGTCGGTCAGGCCGCGGCCGTCCCCCTCCGCCGTGGCGTCGGGGTCGTCCGCGGTCGTCGTCGCGTCGGCATCGTGGTCGTCCCCCGTCGTCGCGTCGGGGTCGCGGTCGACCGCCGGCGTTGCGTCGCCGTTCCGTCCGATCGGCGACGTCGCGCCGTCGGTCGGTGCGTCGTCCCGGAGGTCGTCCCGACGGATCGCCGCCCGGAGACCGATCTCCGCGATCGCGGCGGCGCCGTCCGCCGTGCCGACCACGGCGTCGACGGCGCTCACGAGCCGGTACTCCACGCCGTCGGATTCGAACAGCCGGCGCTCGACGTCGGCCATCGCCTCGCGGACACGGTCACAGGCGTCGAACACCGCCTCGGCGGTTTCGATCGTCGCGGCGGCGTCGCCGAGGACGACTCCGACTCCGTCCTCGACGGCCCCCCTGGCGGTCTCGGCGGCCTCGGCGAGGTCGTCGAGGGCGGTCCGGTCAGGGACGTCGACCGCTCCGGCGACCTCCGCGATCCCCTCGCCGTGGTCGGCGACGCGTTCGAGTTCCCGGGCGGTCGCCCACAGGTCGAACAGCGCCGGCCGGTCGAGGCCGAGGGCGTCGACCTCGCCGAGGCTGGTGAGAGCGCGGTCGAAGGACCGCTCGACGAGCGCCGAGAGACGATCGACCTGCGGGTCCCGGTCGGCAACGCCCGGGCCGGAGCCGTCCCCCACCAGCGCCCGGGTCGCCGCCCGGTGCATCGAGAGGGTGACGAAGGAGAGCTGTCGAACCGACTGCTGGAGCGACACCTGCTCGGGATCGAGGAGCGTCCTGACCGTCAGCCGATTGCCCGGTTCCGAAGGGAGGTCGGCGTGGTCTGGGGACCCGGGGTCGACGTCGGAATCGGCGCTGGCGTCGGAGTCGGCGCTGGCGACCGGAGCGGAGCCCTCCGAACCGTCACTCCGGTCGCCCACGTCGGGATCGGCCCCCCGTCCCCGGTCGCTCCCCAAGGGGGTCCGTGGGGTGTCGCTCACCGTCACGCCTGCCAACCGCCTCCCGGCCGTGGCGACGCGCCGGCGGGCCTCGGTCCGGGACCCGTCGGTCGCGAGCGTGACCTCGTCGGCGCCGGCCGCGTACGCCGCGCGGACGACCCGATCGAGGTGGTCCGTCTCCACGTCCGCCGCGTCGACGCGGACCGTTCCGGGGGCCGCGTCGCTGCGGTCGCCGGCCTCCAGGACGAGCACGCCGTCGACGTGGCTGTGGAGTCGGACGATCGACCCGGGTGCAACCTCCTGGGATCGGGCCCACTCCTTGGGCAAGGAGACGGTGAACGTGCCGCCGCCGACCTGCTGGACTTTCCGTTCCTCCATCAGTACAGCAGTGCCGGGTCGTTCTCGACCATGTACAGCGTGCGGGCGGCGACGTTGACCGCGTGGTCCCCGACCCGTTCGAGGTCACGGACGGCGAGCAGGATCGTCGAGACGTCGTCGAGCAGCCGCTCGGCGGTCCAGGGGCCGTCACCGCCGGCCTCGTGTTCGATCAGGTCGCCGGCCTCGTGTTCGATCAGGTCGCGGGCGAGCGACTCCGAGGCGCGCAGACAGAGCGCGTCCAGTTCGTCGTCGTCCGCTGCGATCCGGTGGCAGGCGTCGACGTCGCCGCTCTCGTAGGCCCGCAGGCTCCGCTCGACGAGGTCGATCGCGACGTCGCCGATGTCGCCGATGGACACCTCGGGTTCGAGCCCCTCGTCCCCGGAGAGCGCGTACCGACCGAGGTTCGTCGCGAGGTCGGCGATCCGTTCGAGGTCGGTGATGATCTTGAACGACGCGGCGACGAAGCGGAGGTCGCCCGCCACGGGTTGCTGGAGGGCGAACAGGTCGATACAGCGGTCCTCCAGGTCGAGGTAGATCTCGTTGACGGCGTCGTCGCCATCGATCACCTCACGGGCGAGCGCCTCGTCGCCGGTCGAGAGCGATTCGAGTCCCTTCTCCAGACGATCGAGCACCAGCTCGCCCATCCCGACGACGTCCCCACGGAGGGCGTCGAGTGACTCCTGGTAGCGCTTCCTGGTCACCGGAGTCACCCGAACTTGCCGGAGATGTAGTCCTCGACGCGCTGGCTCCGGGGGTCCTCGAAGATCCGGTCGGTGTTGCCGTACTCGACGAGCTGCCCGCCCGTGAGGAACACGGCGGTCTGGTCCGAGATGCGAGCAGCCTGCTGCATGTTGTGGGTGACGATCACGACGGTGTACTCCTCGGACAGGTCGTCGATCAGGTCCTCGATCTTGGCGGTGGCGATCGGGTCGAGCGCGCTCGCCGGCTCGTCCATCAGTATGACCTCGGGGTCGGTGGCGAGCGCGCGAGCGATGCAGAGTCGCTGTTGTTGCCCCCCCGAGAGGCCGAGCGCGTTGTCGTCCAGCCGGTCCTCGACCTCGCTCCAGAGCGCAGCCTGCTTGAGCGACCGCTCGACGAGTTCTTCCTCGACAGCCTCGTCACTCCGCCCGAGGAGCCGCGCGAGCCACCCGGTCTCGATGTCGCCGTGTTTTCGTGGACCGTAGGAGATGTTGTCGCGGATCGACTTCGGGAAAGGGTTCGGCGACTGGAACACCATCCCGACGCGCTTGCGGAGTTCGACCAGGTTGACGCCCTCCTGATAGATTTCGGCCCCGTCGAGCGAGACCGATCCCTCGACCCTCGCCGAGTTGATCCGATCGTTCATGCGGTTGAGACACCGCAAAAACGTCGACTTTCCACAGCCGGAGGGGCCGATCAGGGCCGTCACGCTCTGCTCGGGGATCTCCATCGAGACGTCCTTGATGGCGTGATCGTCGCCGTAGAAGACGTCGAGCCCCTCGGCAGTCAGTTTCGCCTGGCCGTCGAACCCGTACTCGGTCCACTCGGACCTGGTTTCTTCGATCGTCTCACCGGTCGTGGTCTGGGGCGCCTGTTCGGTGCTGTCTGCGGACGCGGTCGTGGATTGGGTTTCGCTCATTGGGTGTGTAATCCGTTGCTGGTCATCAGTCGTGACGGAGCTTGTTCCGGAAGTAGTAGCGTGTGGCAATGCCGATCGCGTAGAACGACAGGACGACGATCAACAGGATCAGCGCGGTCGCCCACCGGAACTGTTCGGGGCTTGTGACGTTGTCGCCGAGGCCGACCCCTGCGGTGATGAGCGCAAACAGCTGGTAGGGAAGCGCGGAGGTCGCCTGCAGCAGTTCGGGGTTCGCCACGAACGGAGGCGCCGCGGTGAACTCGAAGCCGCCGATGACGTCGACCGTCTGGGACCCGGGGACGAACGTTCCTCCCGCCATCGTCAGCAGGATCGGGGCCGTTTCGCCGGCGATGCGGCCGACGCCGAGGATGACGCCGGTGACGACGCCCGGCAAGGCCGCCGGCAGGACGACGCTCTTGATGGTTTCCCACCGGGAGACCCCGAGGGCGACGCTGGCGTCGCGGTACTCGTCGGGGACGGCGACCATCGCCTCCCGTGAGGTGATGACGACGAGGGGGAGCAGCATGAACCCGAGGGTGAGCATCCCCGCGAGCAGCGACTTCCGGTTGCCGAATCGGGGGACGAGGAAGGCGAAGCCGAACAGCCCGAAGACGATGCTCGGGGTGGACCACAGCCCGTTGGTCGCGATCTCGACGACCTGTGTGAACCGGCCGCGCTCGGCGTACTCGGTCAGGAAGATCGCCGCCCCCACGCCGAGGGGCACCGCGAACAGCACCGCGCCGATCACGAGCCAGATCGTCCCTACGATCGCCGGGAGGACGCCCTGGTAGTCGTTCAACAGCGCGACCCCGTTCATCACGAACGGCACGGAGAGCGGGAGTGTGAAGGAGACGCCGAAGATCGTCGTCTGCGGGCCGACCCCGGCACCCACCTGGACGCCGGTGAACAGTCCCGGGAGCCCCTGGACGACGACGAAGGCGACCAGGATGAACAGGAACGCGACGATGGAGATGGCGTTCAGGTAGATGAGCGTGTACGCCCCCAGGCGACGCCCGCGGGCGCCGAAGCCGCCGTAGGCCTTCGCCGCGGCCCACCCCGCGAACAGCGCCGCGAACAGCGTCGCAACCGGGATGACGAACTCGGCTGTCAGGGATGCGGTCTGCTCCCAGCCGAGGTCCCAGATCCACTCCGGACCGATGACGCCGGTCGCAAACACCAGCCCCGTCAGGAGACACAGCGCCCCGACGGGCACCGTCGAACCGAGATCCTCGCGCGTGAGCGCCGTCGCCGCGAAGGCCACGGCTCCTCCGAGAAGCCCGCCGACGATCCCCCCGGCGGTTCCGAGCCCGAGGGTCTGGGAGGCGACCCCGCCCGCCACGGTGAACCACGCGATTGCGGCGACGCTGGCGGCGACCAGCCCCGCGCTGGAGCTGGGGGTCGTCTCGACGTAGCCGAGCCACGAGCCGACGCCGAAGGCGACGACGGCCGTGCCGAGCACGGCGAGCAGTCCGCCGAGTAGCGTCACCGCCGAGACGCCGGCGACCGGTTGGGCGATCGTGACCGCCTCGAACAGGGCCGCCAGAGAGAGCGCAAACAGGATCGCCGAGAGGCCGACTGCGCCCGCGGCGACGGCGTCGGTTGCGCTGGTGTCACTCTCGACCAGTTGGCTCCGCGTCGAACTGGCCATCAGACCTCACCCCCGAGTTTGCGCCGCATCCGCCACTCGATGTACTGCGCCCCGATCGAGATGCCGAGCACCGTGACAAAGAGGATGACGCCGGCGACGAACAGCGCGTCGAGTTGCAGGCCGTCTGCCTCGCCGTAGTTGCGGGCGATGAGCGAGGTGAGCGTCTCTTGGCCGTAGAAGACGTTCATCAGCGGTTCGGTGAGTCGCGGGACCCCTCGCAGCATCACCGTCGCGGCCATCGTCTCGCCGATGGCTCGTCCGACACCGAGCAGTACTGCTGCCGAAACCCCCGAGAACGCGGCGGGGAGCGTGATCGAGGTCATCGTCTGCCAGTCGGTCGTGCCGACCGCGAGGGACCCACTCTTCATCGACTCGGGCACCGACGAGAGCGCGTCTTCGGCGACGGACACGACCGTCGGGAGCGCCATCAGGCCGACGACCACACCGACGAAGAGATACGTCCCCTGGCCGGAAAGGTCGAACTGGTCGGAAGCCCACGGGCCGAGGACGGTAAAGCCGATGAATCCGTAGACGATGGAGGGGATACCGGCGAGGATCTCGACGCCCGGCTTCACGACCTCCCGCACGACGTCGGGGGCGATCTCCGAGAGGAACAGCGCCGCCGAGACGCCGAGCGGTGCGGCGACGGCGGTGGCGATGACGGTCACCATCACCGTTCCGTGGATCATGGGGGCCATCGAGTACCGCACCGGCGACGCGACGGCGTCCCACCGCGTCTCGACGAACATCCGGAGCCCCGGGACGCTCACGCCGAACACGGTGGCCGACTCGTACTGCACCACGGGGATGGACTCCCGGAAGATGAAGACGATGATGAGACCCAGAATCAGGAGCGTCGAGACGGTGGTCGTCAACGTCAGGATCAGCGCGGTCTCTTCCTGGTGGCGGAACCAACCGTACCCGGACGCGAGGAGGAACACGGCAAAGGGGACGACCGTCAGCGAGGAGACCAGCAGGAAGCCGACGAACGCCGCCAGCAGCGACACCGCGATCACCGTCATGGTGACGAGCGCTTCGGGCGAGGTGTCGTCGACGAAGTCTCGGAACCGCTCGGCCTGACGCCGGGCTCTCGTCTGTAAACCGGTCCGTTCTCCGTCCGTAACTGTAGGCATGTTGTTCAGAGGTACCGTGATGTCTGTGTTAAATGATAAATCGAGGCGGAGCGGCTGGACGGTCCGGTCGAAGGCTCCCGCCGTCTACTCCTTCAGCGGCTCGAGTCGGCTCCTGAACTCCTCGAGGTCGCTCGTCGGGAGCGGGATGTAGTTGTTCTGCTCGACGAAGACTGTCTGCCCGAACTGCGTCAGGAACATGTTCATGAACGCCGCCTCGCGCCTGTCGCGGCCGCCCCCGTCGGGGTTGTCCTCCTCGATGAGCGTGTACATGTGGAGGTCGCGGTTCAGCGGGTAGTCGGAGTCGAAGATGGTGTGCTCAGCGTCCGGGTCCGGCTCGTACAGCGTGCCCTCGAAGTCGATGGCGATAGGGAGGACCTGGTCGCTCGTGAACGCCAGCGCCATGTACGCGATGGCGCCCTCGTTCTGGGAGACGAGCTGGGCGACCTGCTGGTTCTGCCCCTGACGGGTGTCGACCTCCATCGACGCGTCGGCGTCGCCGAGCATGTTGAGGCGGAAGGAGGTGTCCGTCCCGGAGCCCTCGGCGCGGCCGATGACGTAGATCTCTTTATCGTAGTCGACGCCGTCGAGTTCGTTCCAGTTGTCGACCTCGCCCTGGAAGATCTGCCGGATCTGGTCGCCGTTGAGCTGGCTGACGCCGGCGTCGGAGACGTCCTTCGAGACGACGACCGGCTGGCCGTCCCGACCGACGACGTTGTCGACGACCGTGTTGTCACGCTTTTCCTCGCTCCAGCCGAGCTCGGCCGTGATCGGACCGGAGGAGTTGCCGATGTCGACGAGGCCGTCGACGACCGCCTGACAGCCCGTCCCGGAGTGGCTCAGGCCGACCGTCGTCTGGAACGGTGCCTGAGAGCGCTGCTCGGTCGGCTCGAAGCCGAACTGGCTCGCGAAGTAGTCCGCGAGCAGCATGTCCGTCTCGATCTCGTCCCAGCCGGGTACGGAGCCCTCCTCGTTTGACCCCCAGTACTCGCCGTCGCTCGGCGGGGCGTTCGAGTTCCAGTAGGAACTGCCCTTGTTCGAGATGGGGTACACCGTCGAGGACCCCTCGGCGGTGAGCAGCGAGGTGTCGGACCCCCCGGTCGCCGTCTCGGTGTCGCCCTCGGCGGCCTGCGATCCGTCGGAGCTGCCGTCGCCCGAGCTGCCGTCACTTGCGCTGCCATCACTCCCCCCGTCGGAACTGCCGCCACAGCCGGCGAGTCCTGCCGCCCCCAGGACGGCCGTCGTCGACAGGAACTTCCGCCGCGATACGCGGTCTGACAGACGCGCTGAATCCTGCGTCATCGACTGAAAGCTCGGCGGACCTTTGTAAACTACTTTATAATAGGGGTACTGACGGCTCCCGGTCGCTCCATACCGTACGGTCGGCACTGATCGATGCCCACCCCAACCTATCGGTACGGGTGAATATATACCGGTACGTACCGCTCCCGAGGGCACTGTTCCCCACGGGGAACCGACAGCCAGCGCAAGGTTAAGGTGGGCCACGCACGACCTGATACGTATGCCACGGACGGACGACGGCGCGACCGACGCCGCGGCCGACGAGCCCGCTACCGACGGAGCAACGGCCGACGACTCCGCGGTCGACCTCTTCGGCCTCCCCACCGAGGCCGCCGCGGAGGCCGCCGTCGACGCGGGCAACGCGCCCGACCGGGAGACGGCCCGGGCGGTGCTGGACGGCGTGTCCGCGGACGGCGTCGTCGACGAGGAGGCCGTCGAGGACGCACTGGCCCACACTGCGAAGGTCGTCTCGACCCCCGAGACGCGGGCCGAACTCGCAGCGATGGAACTCGCGGACGTCCGCGAGGCCGCGTCTGGAGCGTCCGACGCCGCCGTCGTCCGGACCCGGATCGAGACGTTCGAGGATCGCCTGTCGGCGGTCGAGGACGCCCTGGACGACCTCCGGTCCGATCTGCAGTCGATACTCGACCGGCGGGGCGAGGTGGGGACCTACGCCCTCGCTCGCGACCTGCGCCGACTCCGCGCCGACGCCGACGAGGTCCACCACGACGCGGACGAACTCCTGGTCGAGGCCGAGGAGTTCGGCCGGTGGCTCGCGGATCCGGAGATCCGCCGCGGGAGCTTCGAGGCCGACGTCGCCGCGCTGGAGGAGGTCCTCGACGACCTGGCCGAGACTGCAGCAGCAGTACGCGCCGCGAGCGGGGACGCGGACGGAGACGACACGGACCTGGAGGAGCCGGCGGTCGCCTGGGCACGGGCGAGCCTCGGTCACCGGGTCACGGGGCTGTTGCTCGAGGACATCCGGACGGAACTCGACGGACTGCGGCGGCTGGCCGACGAAGACGGGGACCTCGACGGCCTCGGGGACCGCGTCGATGACCTCGATAGGCGGCGGGACGCCGTGAGGGCGGCCCTCGACGAACCGGAGCGATCCGAGTGGGTCAAGCGGTTCGGGGACCGCATCGACGCCTGCGAGGCCGACCTCGCGGCGTTCGACCCGCCGGTGTCGTGGGGGGAGGTCCAGTCGATCCTCTCGGAACACAGCGGGGACCTTCCCTCCGGGGCGACGCCCGAGGGAGCCGACACCCCCTGGTGACCGTCACTCGACCGGTCAGTCATCGATCGGAGTAGCCGGCGGGTCGAGACAGTACCCACCCGTAGCCACCCGACCGGAGCCCCGCGTGCGGGGATTGAAATACGAACGCGAGGCAAGCGCCGCTATGCTCGCGATAGCCGGGGGAAAGGGCGGCGCCGGAAAGACGACGACGACGCTGGGGCTGGCGGCCGCAGCGGCGGATCGAACGGGAGACGGCGGGGTGCTGGCGGTCGACGCCGACGTCGACATGCCGAACCTCCACGCGATGGCGGGCGTCGAGACCCGATCGACCGACCCGTCGAGGGAGGCCGACCGGCCGGTCGGTCTCCCGCACCCGTCGGTCGACCGCCTGCGGATCGTCCCCGCACCGCGACAGGACGGAGGCGACGTGCCGGCGCGCCTGCGCGACCTGTCGGCCAACCGCGTGTTCGTCGACTGTCCGGCCGGCGCGGGACCGGACGCCGTCGCCCCGATGCGGGTCGCCGACGCCGTCCTCGTGGTGTCGTCGCTGTGTGGGCCCGCGTTGCGCGACGCCGCCAAGACGGTCGCGATGGCCCGGGCGGTCGGCACGACGGTCGTCGGCGGGGTACTCACCCGTACCCGGCGGGTGCCCGACGGGGTCGAACGGCTGCTGGACTGTCCCGTACTCGACACCGTGCCGGAGGCGCCCGCGGGGACGGACCCGTTGCTGACGGACGTCGTGCGTGCGGCGTACGCACGGCTTACGAACCGGCTCGTCGACGCCGAAGAGCTATAGTGGCCGGCAGCCAAACTCGGGGACATGGCGTCGCGCCTCCCGACCGGGATCGACATCCTGGACCGCCAGCTCGACGGCGGCATCCCGGCGGGAAGCATCGTCCTGCTGTCGGCGGATCCGGCGAGCCAGTCGGAGCTGTTCCTCTATGAACTCACCGCCGCCCGCGGGACGCTGTACCTGACGACGGTGCGGTCGGACCAGGCGGTCCAGGACGCGCTCGACCGCGTCGCCACCAGGACGGGCGACCCCACGGTCAGGGACGTTGGTGGCGACGCACCGCTCGACACCGCAAACCGGCTGATCGGCAGCCTCCCCGAGGGCGCGAACCTGATCGTCGACGTCGTCGACGTACTCGAACGGACCGACCGCGCCCGCTACCGGGGGTTTCTCAACCAGCTCCAGACCCACATGATGAACACCGGCGGGCTGGCGCTGCTCCACGGGCTCAAAGGCGAGGACGCGCCCGCGAACCGGAGCATGAGCCAGCACATGGCCGACGTGGTCTTCGACCTCCGGACGGTGGTTCGGGGCAACGAGATTCAAAACCAGCTCGCGGTGCCGAAGTTCCGGGGCGGGCGCGCCCTGGAGGAGACGATCAAACTCCGGCTGGTCGACGGGGTCACCGTCGACACCAGCCGCGACATCGCCTGAGAACGTCTCGCCGGACGGTACCCGGGTCGATCGACGCGGTCGCCGCTACAACAGGAGGTACGCGAACGTCGCGAGCGCGACGAGGGCGCTGGCGGCGCTCCAGGCGACGTAGCCGACCGACCCCAGCGGCGTGTCCTTCGTGAACAGATAGCCGAAGTACACCGCCAGCGGGGTGAGCTGGATCACGGGCGAGGCGTCGACCCCGACGCCGGCGGACGCGAGCGCGAGGGCGACGGTACAGCCCGCCGCGGCCGCGGCGACGAGCACGTCCTCGCGTGCGTCCGCGAACGTCCCAACTACGGACTCCGAGCCGCCGTCGGGCCGCGGTTCCGGCTCCGATTCCGGCCGCGGTTCCGGCTTCGATTTCGGCTTCGAGGGTCGATCCCGGCCCACCGTGTCCTTACTCCTCGACGTCGAGTTCCTCGACGAGTTCGTCGGCGTCGACGTCGACGTCCTCCATGGCCTCTTCGAGGTCCTCGCCGCCCATGCCGCCCATCATGCCGCCCATGCCGCCCATCATGCCGCCCATGCCACCGCCCTCGATGGTCTCCTGGATGATGACCCGGTCGACCCCGAGGCGGTCCATGAGGTCCTGGGCGATTTGCTGTTTGGAGAACAGCCACTGCTGGTTGAACGTCATCTGGGGCGTCGACTCGATGTACAGCGTCTCCTTCTCGACGGTCTGGAGTTCGGTCTCGTACTCCGGTTCCTCGTCCTCGTCGTCGTCCTCGCTCTCGACTTCGACCTGGACCTCCTCCTCGTCCTCGTCGGTGTCGAACCAGACCTCGGGCGCCTGCTGGAGGTACATCCCCAGCAGCCCCTGGGCCTGCTCGGTCCGGTCGTCGACGACTTCGAGCACCTCGTACTCGTATTCGAGGTCCTCGCCGGCCAGCGGGTGGTTGAAGTTGACGCGCGCGCGGCCGCCAATCACGGTCTCGACGCGCCCCTGGTCGCCGTCGATGGTGACCTGGGCGCCCGGGAAACGGTTGTCTTCGTCGATCTTGCTCGCGCTGACGGTGCGGACCTCCTCGTCGTCGAACTCGCCGAACGCCTCGTCGGCGGGCACGTCGACGGTCCCCTCGTCGCCGGCCTCGGCGCCGACGAGCGCCTCGTCGACGGCGGGGAAGACGTGCCCGGCGCCGATCACGATGATCCGCGGCGAGAAGTCGTGTTCCTCCTCGTCGATGCCGGCCTCCTCGGCGACCTCCTGGCTGGTGGTGTCGACGACGGTTCCATCCTCCGCGGTTCGTACGGTGTAGGCCAGACGGACGAAGTCGCCGTCCTGGATGCCGGTGGCCTCGTCTTCGGCGTCTTCGGGGGCGTCCGACGTGTCGGCCGCGTCGGCCTCCTGATCGTCACTCATACCGCATACCACACCCGTGCCGCCCTTAAGAATCACGTTTCGGCCCCGTCCCGGGGCCGCGCGCGACGCCCCCGAGGGGATACGACCACGTTTTTGCCCGGGCGGCCCGTCGTTCCGACGATGTTCGAGGTCGAGGTGAAAGTGCGGGCCGAGCACGACGCGGTCGAATTACGGCTTGAGCGACTGGACGCCGACCGCGCCGGCGAGGTGATCCAGGCCGACACGTACTACGACGCCCCACACCGGGAGTTCGGCGAGACCGACGAGGCCCTCCGGATCAGGCGCGAGCGCCGCCCCGGGGAGGAAGCCGACAGCCGGATCACCTACAAGGGGCCCCTCGTCGACGAGGTGTCGAAGACCCGTGAGGAGGTCGAAACCGGGGTCGCCGACGGCGACCGACTGGGAGCGATCCTCGAACACCTCGGGTTCGACCCGGTCGCGACCGTCGAGAAGTCCCGCGAGCGGTACGCGGTCGACGGGTACACGGTCACCCTCGACGACGTTACCGGCCTCGGGGAGTTCGTGGAGGTCGAGCGCGAGGTAGCGGCGGGCGACGTCGAGACGGCCCGCGAGGGGGCCTTCGACCTGGTCGATCGCCTCGGACTCGACGCCGACGAGGGGATCAGAACGTCCTACCTCGGGATGTTGCTCGACGGCGACGGTCACTGATCGGGGCGCGTCGATACCTGAAGGTAATACCTCGACACGGAAATCTTTCCACAAGTTATAGAGCGTCCGGCGAAAAAGCGCGTGTAATGACCGATCGCAACATTCGGGTCCACGCCGCGGACCGCGTCGCAGTAGAAGACCAAGAGGTCGAAATCGTCGAGCGGAAAGGAATCGGTCATCCGGACTCGATCTGCGACGGGATCGCCGAGTCGGTGTCGCGGGCGCTGGCGGACATGTACCGCGACCGCGTGGGCGAGGTGCTCCACTACAACACCGACGAGACCCAGCTGGTCGCCGGCTCCTCGGACCCCGAGTTCGGGGGCGGGGAGATGCTCGAACCGATCTACGTGCTCATCGTCGGCCGCGCCACCAAGAGCTACCAGGAGGTCGTCAGACGGGGTGGCGAGCGGCGGACGCGTATCCGCCGACTCCCGGTCGAGTCGACGGCGATCGAAGCGGCCAGAGACTACCTGAACGGGATCCTGCCGGAACTGGAGGTCGGGACGGACGTGATCCTCGACGTGAAACTCGGCGAGGGGAGCGGCGACCTCGTGAGCGTCTTCGGCGAGGAGGACGAGGGGGACGCGGGCGACGCCGACGGGGAGGGATCCCCCGAGATCCCGATGGCAAACGACACGAGTTTCGGCGTCGGCCACGCCCCGCTCACCGACCTCGAACGGATCGTCAAGACGGCCGAGAACCGTCTCAACGGCGAGTACGCGGCTGACAACCCCGAACTCGGCCCCGACGTCAAGATCATGGGCAAACGCGAGGGCGACGACGTCCAGATCACCGTCGCCGCGGCGATGATCGATCGCCACCTCCCGGACCTCGACGCCTACCGCGACGCCGTCGAGAACGTCCGGGAGTTCGTCGCCGAGGTCGCCCGCGAGGAGACCGACCGCTCGGTCGAGGTCGCCGTCAACACCGCCGACGACTTCTCCGGTGACGGCGAGCCGTCGGTGTACCTCACGACCACCGGGACGAGCGCCGAGCAGGGCGACGACGGCTCGGTCGGGCGGGGCAACCGCGCCAACGGACTGATCACCCCGAACCGGCCGATGTCGATGGAGGCCTCCTCGGGGAAGAACCCGGTCAACCACATCGGGAAGATCTACAACCTCCTCTCGGACGAGATCGCCCGCGAGGTCGTCGCGGAGGTCGACGGGATCCGCGACCTGCGGGTTCGCGTGCTCTCCCAGATCGGTAGGCCCATCGATCAGCCACACGTCGCCGAGGCAGACGTCGTCACCGAGGCGGGCGTCTCCCTCGCGGAGATCGAAAACGAGGTCGAGGCGATCATCGACCGGAAGCTCGCCGACGTGACCGCGGTCACCGACGCCGCCATCGACGGCGACATATCGACGTTCTGATCTGCGGACGACCGTCGCAGTTGGCGATCGGGGGGCTCGTTCCAGTGGCGTCGCTCCGGCGGGCGCGCTCCGCCGGTCCGCTCAGTCCAGGTCGACCGCCTGCCGCTTTAGGAACGCGTCGAACAGCGGCGTGTGTGCCACGAGGCCGTCGCGGAGTCGACGCAGCGGGGCGGACTCCAGGAAGGCCACGGCGGCCTCGAAGCGCGCATCCCGCCGGACGCGAGCGGCGGCGTCGCGGCGGCGCTCCTCGAACCGGGCGAGGGCTCCGGAGACGTCGTCCGGGAGGCCGGTCGCGAGTTCCTGTGCGAGCACGCGGGCGTCCTGGAGCGCGAGCGAGGCCCCCATCCCGGAGATGGGATGGACGGCGTGGGCGGCGTCCCCGACGAGGACGACCCGGTCGGTCCGCCACCGGTCGCAGGTCACGTCGCGGATTCGGTCGAAAAACGGGTCGTCGTCGGTGCCGTCGAGCAGCGCCGGTAGCCGCCATCCGATGGCCTCCGCGTGGGCCCGCAGCGCCTCGCGCGCCGGTGGTTCCGGTGGTGTGGTGTGCCGCGCAGCGAGGTTGAACCCGACGCGGTCGCCGACCCGGGCGACGAATCCCTCGCTCCCCGGCCCCCAGACGCTCACCATGTCCACGCCGATGTCGACCTCCTGTGGCGCCCACAGCGACCAGACGTACGTGTCGAACTCCCGACGCGTCCAGTCGGTGAAACACAGTTCGCGGACCGTCGAGTGGACGCCGTCGGCCCCGACGACGACGTCGTAGGTCTCGGTGGTCCCGTCCCCGAAGGTTACGGTCACGCCGTCGGCCCGTTCCACGATCCGTTCGGGCGCGGTGTTCATCCGGATGCACTCGTCGGGGACGGCCTCCCGGAGGACGCGATGGAGGTCGCTCCGGTGGATCGAGAGCAACAGCGTCCGGTTCCCGGGGAGCGTCGTTCGCGTCAGGCAGTCGCCACCGCCCGTGCGCACTTCGAAGGTCGCCGGAGCGGACGCGTGGGCGCGGGCCGCGTCGAGAAGCCCCAGTTCGTCGATGACGGCCAGGCCGTCGGCCCAGAGCCCGATCCCGTAGCCGCCGTCGCGCCATTCGGCTGCCTGTTCGACGACCGTCGGCTCGCGGCCCTGGCGGTTCAGATAGTTCGCGAGGGTGAGCCCGGCGAGGCCACCGCCAACGATCAGTACCTCGGTGTCGGTGTGGGAGGTGGAGGACGCCTCCATGATCGGACCATTCGGACAGGCGATAATAAACACAATCCTCGCCCCGGAGCGCGGTGTTCGCACGCGAGGATTTATTTCGGCCCGACACGGGGATGGTCACATGGAAGTCGACGACATGGAGGAACTGCTGTCCTCGGTCACCCTCCGGGAGAAAGGGGGCGGCGTCCGTTCCTACCAAAACACCGTCAGCATCGCTTGCCCGTCCTGCGGCGACCCGTTCGACGACGTGGTCGTCTGTGAGGACGAGTACACCAGCCTCGAACTGTCGATGCCGCTCGACATCTGTACGACGGTCCACGAGGGGGACGCCGTCCTGTTCACGCACAAGCCCTGAGCGACCGGCGTAGGCAGGGCTTGAGCCTCGGGGGCGTCACACTGGAGTGCTAACGCCGCCGCGGGAAACGCACTTACGCGCCGCCGGCAAACCACTGCCGTGGCGATGGAAGACGCGGACGTCGTGCTGGTCGGCTACGGCGAGATCGGAACGAAAAGCAGCACGGTCCGGGGGAAGATGGCCGCGAGGCTGGCGTCGAACCTCCGGGCGCTTCTGGCCGACCGGGGCTTCGATGCGACGGTGGAGGCGGAGTGGCCGCGGCTGTACGTCCGGACGGCCCGTCCCGGGGCGGCCGCCGACGCAGTCGCGGAGGCACCCGGGGTCGTCCTCGCGCGGCCGGCCCGCGAGTGCGAGCCGACCCTCCCGTCGATCCGGGAGGCGCTGTGTCACGCGGCCCGCGACCACGGCGACGGAAGCTTCGCCGTCCGCGCCAGGCGCCACGGCGACGGCCACGGCTTCACGAGCGGCGACATAGAGCGGGAGGGCGGCGCGGCGCTGGTCGAAGCCACCGACGCCCCGGTCGATCTGGACGATCCGGACGTGACCTACTGGGTCGAGGTCCGCGGCGACCGGGCCGTCGTCTCCTCGCGGACGGCTGACGGCCCCGGTGGGCTCCCGCTTGGCACCCACGACCGGGCGGTGGCGCTGATAAGTGGCGGCATCGACTCCCCGGTCGCCGCCTGGGAGATGATGCGGCGCGGCTGTGCGGTCACGCCGGTGTACGTCGACCTCGGCGACTACGGCGGCGCCGACCACCGGGCCCGGGCTGTCGAAACAGTCCGGCGCCTCGCCAGCCGAGCGCCCGACCACGACATGGATCTCCGGGTGATCTCCATGGGCGAGGTCGTCGCGGATCTGGTCGACGCGGTCGCGGACACCCGGATGCTGTCGCTCCGGCGGGCGATGTTGTGCGCCGCCGCGGTCGTCGCCGACGAGGTCGGGGCACACTCGCTGGTGACCGGCGAGTCGCTGGGGCAGAAGTCGAGCCAGACCGGACGCAACATCGCGGCCACCGACGCCGCGGTCGACTACCCGATCCACCGGCCGCTGGTGACCAGGGACAAGAAAGACGTCGTCGCCCTCGCCCGCGAGCTGGGCACCTTCGAGGACGCCACCCTGCCGGTCGGCTGCGAGCGCATCGCTCCACCCCACCCGGAGACGAACGGCTCGATCGAGGCGGTCAGAGCCGCCGAACCCGATGACCTGCTCGACCGGGCCGCGGCGGCGGCCGTCGACCGATACAGCATCGACGTTGACAGCGGCGCGTCGAGTCGGCCCTGAACGCCCCGGGGAGCCCGCGGGAGACTGTTTCACACGTGTAGGGTTTCCCACGGGATTCACTACCACTACTCTGCCGAAATACCGATGAACGATCGGGTGAAAATGGGTTTTTGTCCATAGAGATCTAACGTTCATACAGAATGGCAAAGGCGATCAATCGAGTGTCTCGTCCCCGCCCGGGACCGGAGTGGGAGGTCCGCCAGGTCGAAGCGCGGACCGACTGGTCGAGCGAGGTCGAGACCTGTGCGTGCTGTGGCGCGTCCGTCGACCTGACCGACCCCCACGTCGGCGCCGACCTGGTCCACGTCGACCCCGCGGTCGGGAACAAGCGCGGGATGGAGCGCGAGCGATACGTGTTCTGCGATCGGACCTGCGAGCGAACGTGGCGGACGGTCGAGCGCTGACCCCCCGTCCCGTCGGCAACACGAGCCGGCCACCGCAACACGTTTATCGGGTGCCCGACTGCCTCCGGATGTGACGCGGGTGTGTCTGGTCGGCGGGGCTGACGTCGATCTGCGCCGGGAGCTGCTGTCCCGCGAAACCGCGCGGGCGGCGCTTGCGACCTACGACCTCGACGCCCCCTTCGCTAACGCGGTGGCCGTCGACACGGTGAGCCTCGGGGCCGCCGTCTCGCTTCTGAACGACCTCAACTGGTATCTCGTGCGCTTTGCGGAGCTGGCGCTCGTCCGGGAGCCGAGCGTCAGCCGGACGGAGTGGCTCTCGCGGGAGCTGGCGACCGCGATCCGCGACGGGGCCGTCGACCCCGCCGACACGGGGGAGCACCTGGCGGTGTACGGCCTCGCCGACGGCCGGCTCGTCGAACCGATGTACGTCGTCCGCGTCGACGGAACCGTTCCGGAGTACGACCTGCGCGACGTCGAGGACACCGTGATGGTGCGGGTCACGGAGTCCGAGTTCGGCCGCTGACCTGGGTCAGGGTCAGTCGTCGAACATCCCGGTGGACATGTAGCGCTCGCCGCTGTCCCAGAACACCGTCACCACGAGCGGGTCGTCGACGCCGTCCTCGCGCAGGCGCTCGGCGACGTCCCTGGCGGCGAGGTTCGAGGCGCCGCTCGACTGACCGACGAAGACTCCCTCGTCCCGGGCGAGGCGGCGACACTCCACCTCCGCCTCGTCGATGGTCACCGTCAGCACGTCGTCGAGCAGGTCGACGTCGAGGTTCGGGCTGATAAAGCCCGGACCCATGCCCTGGAAGTCGTCGACGCCGGGCTCCTCGCCCGAGAGGACGGCGTTGTCCGCGGGTTCGACGGCGACTATCTCCAGGTCGGGAAACGCCTCGCGCAGGCGGCGGCCGGTGCCGGTGATGGTACCGCCGGTGCCCACGCCGGCGACGAGGGCGTCGACGGTCCGGTCGCCGACCTGTTCGAGGACCTCCGCGCCCGTGGTACGGTAGTGGGCCCCGGGGTTCGCGTCGTTCTCGAACTGGCGGAGCTGATAGTACCCCTCGGCCTCCAGTTCGTCGGCCCGCTCTTTGGCCGCGGAGATGTCGCCCTCGACCAGTTCGATCGTCGTCCCGTACGCCCGCATGATGTTCCGGCGTTCGGGCGACTTCGAGGCCGGCATCACCACCGTCAGGTCGTATCCCCTCGCGGCGGCGACGACCGAGAGCCCGATCCCGGTGTTGCCGCTGGTCGGTTCGACGAGGTGGTCGCCGGGTTCGATCTCGCCTGCCTCCTCGGCGGCCTCGACCATCGCCATCGCCGGCCGGTCCTTCGCGGAGCCGCCCGGATTCTTGGATTCGACCTTCGCGGCGACGGTCGTCCCCGGCGGCGAATCGACGCGGACCAGCGGCGAGCCGACGGTGTCGAGGATGCTGTCGTCCATTGCGTCGGGGTAGGCTCCCCCGACCTATGTCCGTTGTGGAGGCGGCGAGCCGACCGTGACGGCGGGGAGAGTCCCTCGAAACGACTGACTACCCTTAAGAAGGTCGACGACCAATCCGCAGCTATGAGCGACCGACTCGAAACGATGGAACCCAACCCCGCCTGGGACGCCGACAGTTACCCCGACGTCGTCGACGCACTGGGCCGCGACGGCCTCGTCTTCAGGGTGTGGGGCGGCGACTGGTGCAAGGACTGCCGGAGCCAGCTTCCGGACTTCGGGGCCGCCCTCGACGCCGCAGGCGTCCCAGAGGATCGGATCGAACACTACCCCGTCGAGAAGGCCGAGGACGGCTCGAAGGTCGGTCCGAAGGTCGAGGAGTACGGGATCGAACTGATCCCGACGGTCGTGGTCGAGCGCGACGGCGAGGAACTCGCCCGCTTCGTCGAGGAGGAGCGCCAGCCGATCGCCGTCTACCTCGCCGATCGACTCCGCGAGCGCGAACTCTCGTCCTGAGCCGCGGCGTTCTTCGCCCGCGCGCCAGCAGTCACTCGGCGCCGTCGAGCCAGTCGAGGGCGGCGTCGACGTCGTGTTCGGGCGGCGAGCACGCGAAGTTCCGGCAGGCGTACACCGTCGCCCCACCGTCCCGGGCCCCGCGGTTCGCCCAGATCGGCGGCGCCTCCGACAGCCCGAGCGCGTCGAGCCACGGGGCGAGCGCCGATTCGGTGGCTGGCCGCGGGGCCACGAGCAGTCCGGGGAGGTACCGGTCGGCGATTGCCTCGCGGAACGACCCGGGCACGTCGGCGTCCTCGGCGGCGACGGTGAGTTCGACGGCGCCGCGTTCGAGGGTGTCGGCAGCGAGGACGAGCGAGACGTGTTCGAGCGGCGATCCCGTGACCCGGTCGGCGTGGGTGTCCAGGGCGGCCTCGGCGACGTCCCCGAACTCCCGGTCGGGCGCGAAGTGTTCGAGGTCGAGCAGCGTCCCGACCGCGACCCCCAGACTGGAGGGCGTCGAGCGGTCAGTGAGCTCCTGGGGCCGGGTGACCAGGGACTCGCCGCTCCCCGGCGTGAAGTAAAGCGTGCCGGCAGCTTCGTCCCAGAATTCCTCGACCATCGCGTCCGTGAGGGCGACGGCGAAGACCAGGTGGTCGATCTCGCCGGTCGCACCGTAACAGTCCAGCGCGCCGCGTGCGAGGAAGGCGTAGTCCTCCAGGTAGCCGTCGACGGCCACGTCGCCGTCCTTGAACCGCCGGTGCAGGCGGCCGGCCTCCGGGTCCCACAGCGCGTCCCGGACGAAGTCGAGCGCTTCCACGGCGCGGTCGGCGTAGGCGGGGTCGAGCACCCGCCCGGCCGCGGCGAACGCCGAGATCGCGAGCCCGTTCCACCCCGCCAGCACCTTCTCGTCCCGGTTCGGCCGGGGGCGCTCCTCGCGGGCGCGACGGAGCGTCACCTCGGCGTCGATCAGCCGCGACTCGACGGTCGTCTCGTCGACGTCGTGGTCGGCGGCCAGATCCTCGATCGACGCCGAGCGGGTGAGCACCGTCTTGCCCTCGAAGTTGCCCGACTCGGTGATCCCGTAGCGCTCGCAGAACAGCTCCGCGGCGGTCTCGTCGTCGAGTCCGGCGTGGACCCCCTCGGGGGTCCACACGTAGAAGGCTCCCTCCTCGGGTTCGGGCTCGTCCCCCTCCCGGTCGGACTCCGCGGGCGGAATGCTCCGGGCGTCGAGGGTGCTGTAGAAGCCGCCCTCTGGGTGGGCAAGTTCCCGGTCGAGGAATCCCAGGGTCTCCCTGACGACCTCGGCGTAGCGCTCCCGGCCGGTCGCCTGGTAGCCCGCGAGGTAGGCCCGCGGGAGTTCGGCGTTGTCGTAGAGCATCTTCTCGAAGTGTGGGACGGTCCAGTCGCGGTCGGTCGCGTAGCGGTGAAAGCCCCCGCCGAGGT
>Ga0207733_100561_pt1 | contig 19950 bp, 17 predicted proteins | sample A23P3SouthBayCA_FD_187735 | JGI IMG/M metagenome (GOLD analysis project Ga0207733, IMG submission 187735) | Aerobic enrichment media microbial communities from Eden Landing Ponds, California, USA - A23 P3 (SPAdes) | ecosystem: Environmental > Aquatic > Marine > Unclassified | place: Emeryville... | reverse complement strand
ATCGTCGCCGGCCGCGGGTTCCGGTCGGGGACGAACGAAGTCGTCCTCAACGAGCGAGCGGCGCGGTCGTTCGACGAGAACGTCACCGTCGGCGACCGCCTCACGCTCTCGCTGGCCGGGAACCGGACGCGCGAGTTGACCGTCGTCGGCATCGTCAACGGCACCGAGGGGCAGTTGCCGGTGAGCAACTTCGCCGAGGGGGCGCGGGTGTACGTCCCCGTCGACCCCTTCTACCGGACGGTAGTCGAGAGTCCGAGCGTCGGCGTCCGCCAGCGGACGTACCCGCAGGTGACGGTCGTGACCGATCCGACGACGACGGAGGCGACGAAGGCGGCCGTCGAGTCGTACCTGCGGGAGCGCTCGGACGCCCGCCAGTTGGCGCCGGCGGGGACGGCGCTGACGGCGCGGACGAGCGGCGACTTCGTGGCGCAGGTAGCGTCGGTCATCGAGCGCATCACGCGCTTCGTGACGGGCGTCGCGGTGATCGGTCTGGTGGTCGGCGCCATCGGCATCGCCAACATCATGCTCGTGAGCGTCACGGAGCGGACCCGGGAGATCGGCGTGATGAAGGCCGTGGGGGCGCGCAACCGGGACGTGCTCGTCCTCTTTCTCGTCGAGGCGGGGCTGCTCGGCGCTATCGGGGCGGTCCTCGCGCTCCCCGTCGGACTGGTGGTCGGGTACGCCGCGACCCGGTACGCCGAGGTGACGTTCGCGCTCGCGCCGGCGTGGATGGCGACGGCGGTGGTCGTCGGCGTCGTCGTGGGCGTCCTCGCGGGCCTGTATCCGGCGTGGCGGGCAGCGCGGGTCGACCCCATCGACGCGCTCCGGTACGAGTAGCCGTCGTGGCCGTCGTGGAGTCGGGGATCGACCGTGACGGGAGTGTGAGAGTCCGACACACCTGCACACGCCGTCTCGCAACGTTTTTCCGGGCGGCGAGACGACGGTTTACATGGCGAACGACGTTCCCGACGCGGGACCCTTCTCGGAGAAACTGCGAGTACCGGAGTCGCTGACGTTCGACGACGTTCTTCTTCGCCCCATGGAGAGCCACGTCGAACCGGACGAAGCCGACGTGTCGACGCAGGTGTCGACGAACGTCACGCTCAACATCCCCGTCCTCTCGGCGGCGATGGACACGGTGACCGAGAGCGACCTCGCCGTCGCGATGGCGCGCAACGGCGGCCTCGGCGTCCTCCACCGCAACATGACCGTCGACGAGATGGTCGTCGAAATCGAGCGCGTCAAGCGGGCGGACGAACTCGTGATCCGGCGGGAGGACGTGGTGACGGCGCGGCCGGACCAGACCGTCCGCGAGGTGGACGAGATGATGGAGCGCGAGGGCGTCAGCGGCGCGCCCGTCGTCGACGACGACGACACGGTCCTCGGGATCATCTCCGGCACCGACATCCGCCCGTACCTCGAAGTCGGGGAGTCCGACGAGGTGCGCAAGGCGATGACCGACGAGGTCATCACCGCGGCCGAGGGCGTCACGGCGCGTGACGCGCTCGAACTCATGTACGACCACAAGATCGAACGGGTCCCCATCGTCGACGACGAGAACCGCCTCGTCGGACTGGTGACGATGCAGGGCATCCTCCAGCGGCGCGAGCACGAGAACGCGGCGCGTGACGAGCACGGATCGCTCCGGATCGGTGTCGCTGTCGGACCGTTCGAGGACGACCGCGCCCGTGCCGCCGACGAAGCCGGCGCGGACGTGCTCTTCATCGACTGCGCCCACGCCCACAACCGGAACGTCATCGACAGCGCTCGCGAGATCAAGGAGTCCGTCGAGGCGGACGTGGTCGTCGGCAACATCGGCACGCGCGAGGCGGCCGAGGCGGTCGTCGACTTCGCCGACGGCGTCAAAGTCGGGATCGGCCCGGGGTCGATCTGTACGACGCGCGTCGTCACGGGCGCGGGGATGCCCCAGATCACTGCCGTCTCGGCGGTGGCAGACGTTGCCAGCCAGCACGACGTGCCCGTCATCGCCGACGGCGGCATCCGTTACTCCGGCGACGCGATCAAGGCTATCGCCGCCGGCGCCGACGCCGTCATGCTCGGCTCGTACTTCGCGGGAACCGACGAGGCGCCGGGCCGCGTCATCACCATGAACGGGAAGAAGTACAAGCAGTACCGCGGCATGGGTTCCGTCGGCGCGATGCGCTCGGGCGGCGGCGACCGCTACCTCAAGGAGGAAGACGAGGACGAGGGCTTCGTTCCGGAGGGCGTCGAGGCCGCGACGCCGTACAAGGGGACGCTCGCCTCCGAACTCCACCAGCTCGTCGGCGGCATGAAGTCGGGCATGGGCTACGTCGGCGCGGCCACGATTCCCGAGTTCAAGGAGCGGTCCCGGTTCGTTCGCGTGTCCGCCGCGGGCCAGACCGAGGGCCACCCTCACGACGTGATGATTACGGACGAGGCACCGAACTACAGCCCACAGGAGTGAGAACGGCCGATTCGACGGTCTGTACCGGTTCCGCAAGGGGTATTTTGATATACACCCGTGATACATTGGCTACTGTGAGTGGGCGCACTCCTCCTCGGAAGTACACATGAGCGACGATTCCCCCCTCGTCCTCGTCGTCGAGGACGAACGTGACCTGTCCGAACTCTACCGGATGTGGCTCTCCGAATCGTATCGGGTTCGGACGGCCGAGGACGGGCGAGAGGCGCTCTCCAAACTCGACGAAGACGTCGACATCGTGTTACTCGACCGACGGATGCCCGACCTCTCGGGCGACGAGGTACTCGACCGAATCCGCGAGGAGAATTTCGACTGTCGGGTCGCGATGGTGACGGCCGTCGAGCCGGACACCGACATCGTCGACATGGAGTTCGACGACTACCTCGTCAAACCGGTCTCCGAGGACGAACTCGTACGGATGGTCGAGAATCTCCGGATACGCGACGAGTACGACGACGGCGTCAAGCAGCTCTTTTCGCTTGCCTCCAAGAAGGCGCTTCTCGAATCCGAGAAAGATCGAACCGAGCTCGAAACCAGCGAGGAGTACCGACAACTCGTCGACGACCTCACCGAACTCCGCGAGGGGCTCGACGACAAACTCGCTCGCCTCAGCGACACCGACGACCTTACGCTGATCTACCAAGATCTCGCGAGAGACGACGAGCACGACGAGTAACGGGTCCCCCGTCTCGGTTGCCGCCCCCCTCCACGCCGTCTTGCGATTTCTTTTTCCTCCCATTTTATGTCAGTGATCAACCGAATTAATTGATTATATTTACTATCAGATATTCTCGAAAAATTATAATTCGTCGTCGGCCGACGGGACGAGTGCAATGTCCGAAAGTGACAGCGGCACGGTGGCAACGACTGCGGACGACGACCTGCTGACGGCGGATGGCAACAGCGGTGGCATCTCTGGCCCCTACAACGCCGACGGCAACAGTGGCGGTATTTCCGGACCGGCGACGGCCGACGGCAACAGTGGTGGCATCTCCGGACCGGCGACGGCCGACGGCAACAGTGGTGGCATCTCTGGCCCCTACAACGCCGACGGCAACAGTGGTGGCATCTCTGGCCCCTACAACGCCGACGGCAACAGTGGTGGAATTTCCGGACCGGCGACGGCCGACGGCAACAGTGGCGGCATCTCCGGGCCGGCGACGGCCGACGGCAACAGCGGTGGCATCTCTGGCCCCTACAACGCCGACGGCAACAGCGGTGGCATCTCCGGTCCTTAAAGTTTCGAGAAGTCGAGTTCGTCGCTCCAGACGAGCGAGCCGTCGATTTTCACGGGCACAGTCTCCAGCGAGAGGAACTGCTGTAACTCCTCGCGGGTCAGGTCGAACGTTCTGGAGTCACCCGACCAGAGGTAGTACTCGTTCACGTCGTCGAGCCACGGCATCACGAGGCTGCCCATGCCGAAGGAGGTAGAGGGGTGACTCTGCCACTCCAGTTCGTACCGGTCACCGGCACGCCGCCGGACGACGCAGACGTTCGGCGGCCCGCCGTCCGTCCGGGCCAGCGACAGGCTACTGTCGCCGATGACGGTGTACTGGTCGCCGATGATGGAGTCGTCGCGGGCGACTTCGAGGGCGCTCCCGACGGTGAACCCGCGGTCGAGCAGTCGGGCCAGCATCCGACCCATCCGGACGGCGCCGCTGTTGATAACGTCCGACAGCGTGACGATGCCGGCGATGGCGCCCGCCTCGATCAGCGCCGAGCCCTGTTCGTACGACTGGCACGCGTTGAGCAGGAAGGCGTCCGGCCCGGCCGTCGTGAGCGTCGTCGCGTCGAGTTTGCCGTCGGCGCACTCGAACCCCTCGCCGTCGATGTGTCCGATGTAGTGCAGGAGGTCCGCGTCGACCGAGAGCACGTCGCGGAGTTCCGCCCGCGTCAGGTCGTGGTGGACGCGCACGTCGAACGGGAGTTCGTCGCTGGAGCCGTACACCTCGTCGACCACGTCGCGTTCGTCGGCCATCCGGGGGTCGTTGCAGACGACGGTGATGCCGATGTCGCCGGCGGCCGGCTCGCGGTCGAGGCGGTTGTAGAACGCGTTCGTCGTCGCCTTACTGGCGCCGATTGGCGCGCCTTCGCCCACCCACGACTGTTCGAGCGAGTCCGTCGCTTCGGGCTGGACGTACGACCGGGCGTCGCCGTCGGCTGCCGCGCTCCGGGTGAAGGAGGCGTCGCGGAAGAACTCGTTGGCGGCCGTCGTCTGCACCTCCGAACTCGGCTCCGGTTGGTCCTGCGGCGTCCGCACGACGGCGAGGTCGTTCGTGACGAACGGCAGGAGTTCGACGTTCTCGGGCGTGGGGGCGACGTGGGAGGTCATCCGCCACTCCGGCAGTTCGTCCTCGACGGCACCGAACGGCACGGAGAGGTACTCCTCCAGTTGCGTCTGGAGGGGCTGGTCGTACAGCCACGCGAAGTCGAGGTCGAGGCTGGCCTCGATGGCCTCGCGCTCGTGCAGGTCGACCGAGTAGTACCCCTCCGTCCGGGTCACGCAGTCGAGGAAGAACGTTTGCTTGAGGACGCGTTCGACCTCGGTCTCGAACCCGCGAACCGTATCCAAGTCGTGGACGAAGCCGTCGTCGGTCACGAGTCGCGGCCGGTCGCCGGGGACGATGTCGGCCGCGACGTAGTACGCGAGCGGCGCAGCGACGTAGATCGATTCGTACTCCCGTGGGAGTTCGAGCCTGACGCCCGTCTCGGGCGAGACGACGCCGTCGGGGACGTGCAACCGATCACCGAGTTCGACGAGCGGCGGATGCCCACGGAGCGTCGGATACGACCGCTCCGGCGACGTGGTCTTCAGCGCCGAGGAGAACTCCGAGACGGCGGCCATCACGTCGACCGGGTCGTCGGTCGTTGTGAGCGTCGCCGCCGGCCCCTCGTGGTGCGAGCGCGCCCCGACGCGGACCTCCCTAGTGCCGTGGAGGTCGATCCGCGTGTGGCTCACGTCCGAGGCAATCGTAACCGGGCCATCGACTCGGAGATAGATCTTGATCGGTCCACAGAGTTCGAGGCTGTAGCTCCCGGGGGGGAACTCCTCGTAGGCGGAGTGGTCGGTTTCGGCGAGCATGTCACCCGCCTCGTTCCGGACACAGACCGAGACGACCGTCGGGAGTTCGATGACCGCGGCGTCGATGGCTACCGCGGCGTCGATAGGGAAGCGATGACCGGCGGGATCGGCCGGCGTCGGCGAGACGGGCGTGTCGGTGAACAGGCGGAACTGATTGCGCTCGATCAGATCCGACACGACCAACCCCGACCCGTCTTTCAGCGTCGAGAACGACACTTCGAGGTTGTCACTCTCCGTTTCGAAGCGGTCCCCGCGCGGCCGCTCGGTCCGACTCATTGTATGTAGGTCAGTCGTCGCCCACAAAAGCGTATTGTTGGTTCTGTAACATTATCTGGAGCGGAGGCGTCACGTCCCGCCGTCGAGCGGCAGCCAATCCGACGTGAGGTCGCGGTCGCGGAAATGCCACCGCTGGTTGAGTTCGCCTCCGTCGATCCGGAGCTCCACCGTCGCGTCGAACAACGGCCGGAACAGCCCGACGATTTCGGAGTCCATGTCTCGCGGGAGTCGAAAGTGGACGAGCCCGGACGCCGCGCGGGCCTGTGCCACCATGACGTGCAGGAACCGAAAGGTCGTCTCGCGTCCGTACGCCGAGAGCATCGTCGGCAGGCAGTCGAAGGCCATCCGGAACTCGGCGGCGTCGAGGCCGCCCGCGAACAGGTCGAACTCCTCGATCACCTCGGCTATCGTCGCCCCGAGGTCCTGAATCGAGCCGTCGATGACGTGCGTCCGCGGTGTGACCTGATCCAGCGGTCGACTGGCCGTCGCCGTACTCCGTGCCTCCTCGCCGCGCGTGACGAGGCGGGCGTACTCCGAGGAGAGCGGTCCGGTCTCGCGGAGTCGACGGATCGCACTCGGCCGATTCGGTTCCGGCGTCACGACGAGACGCCGCCGCGGGGGGTCGGCGGACGGATCACCCAGCATCGTCGCTGACGCGTCTGCGAACATCTCTTCGGGGACCGATCCCACGACGAGGAGTGCGCTACCCTGCTCTTTCAGCGTCGCCAAGGCGTGGGCGAAGCTGACACCGTCGTCGTCGGGTCCCATCCCACCACCCGCAACCATCAACTGTCCGAACGGAACGCCCCCAAATAATACTTCTCATCGAAGAATCATGGATAATATTCGGCGAAGGGTGCGGTTGACACTCCCACAGAGTCGCTGTCACCGTGTCCCGGTGTGTCACCAGCCGACCGGTGCCGACGGACAGAACCCCGATCAGCGCTCGTCGAGGAACGCCTCGATGCGATTCAGCGCCTCCTTCAGGTCCGACATGCCCGTCGCGTACGAGACGCGAAGGTGGCCGTACCCTTCCTCACCGAAGACCCGGCCGGGCACCAGCGCGACGCCCTTCTCGTGGAGGAGGTCCTCCGCGAACTGCTCGTCGTCGTACGGCGCTTCGGGGAAGGCGTAGAAGGCACCGGTCGCCTCGAAACAGTCGAGGCCCACGTCGCGGAAGCGCGAGATGACGAACCGCCGTCGGCGGTCGTACTGGTTGCGCATGTCCTCGACGTCGTCGTCACACGACTGTAGCGCTTCGAGGGCGGCGTACTGGGCCGTCGTCGGCGCCGAGAGCATCGTGTACTGGTGGATGCGGTTCATCGCGTCGATGGCCTCCGCCGGGCCCAGCGCGTACCCGAGGCGCAGGCCCGTCATGGCGTAGGCCTTCGAGAAGCCGTTGAACACGATGGTCCGCTCGCGCATCCCCGGCAGGGTCGCGATAGAGGTGTGCTCGCCGCGGTAGGTGAGGCCCGCGTAAATCTCGTCGGACAGCACCGTCAGGTCGTGTTCCTTGGCGAACTCGGCGATCTCCGCGAGTTCGTCCCGGCTGGCCGTCGCGCCCGTCGGATTGTTGGGGTAACAGATCATCAGCGCCTCGGCGTCCGCGGCGCCGGCCTGCTCTAGGTCGTCGTAGGTGAGCACGAAGTCGTTCTCGGCGCGAGTCGAGACGGGAAGTGGCTCGCCGCCCGAGAAGCGCACGCCCGGCCCGTAGGAGATGTACGCGGGCGACTGGATCGCCACGGCGTCCCCGGGGTCGACGATAGCGCGGAGCGCCAAGTCGACCGCCTCGCTCGCGCCGGTCGTCACCAGAATCTCCTCGTCCGGCCCGTAGTCGAGGTCGTAGCGCGTGACGTGCTCCGAGATGGCCACCCGGAGGTCGTACATCCCACGGTTGGTGGTGTAGGAGGTACGGCCGCGCTCCAGCGAGTGGATGGCGGCGGTGCGCGCCTTCCACGGGGCGCTGAAGTCGGGTTCGCCCACGCCGAGCGAGATGACGTCGTCCATCTCCTCTGCGAGTTCGAAGAACCGCCGAATGCCGGACGGCGGCGTATCTCTGGCGCGTTCCGACAGCTTCATGGCGAAACCGAGAGCCGGTCGTCGTCGTCGCGTTCGGTGAACTCGATCCCGCGATTCTTGTACGTCTTCATCACGAAGTGCGTGACCGTCTGGGTGACCTCCGGAATCGGCGCGATCTGTTCGGAGACGAACATGGAGACGGCGCGCATCGACTCGGCCTCGACGGTCACGTCGAAGTCGTAGTCACCCGAGACGAGATGGAGCGCCGTCACCTCGTCGAACTTCGCGATCCGTTGGGCGACCTGCGCGTACGTCGTGTCGCGGTCGAGTTCGAGGTTGAGTTCGACCTCCGCAGTCACGTGGTCCTCGTCGACCTTGCTCCAGTCGACGACGGCCTGATAGCCGGCGATGGAGCCGTCCGCCTCGAGTTCGTCGAGCATCTCCTCGACCTCGTCCTGTGACCGGCCGAGTTGCCGCGCCATCGTCTCCGTATCTTCGCGGGCGTCCTCCAGAAGTAAGTCGACCAATTCCCGTTTAGCGTCCATACTGACGGGTTGGACGCCTCAGTAAAAGGGTTTGCCTACGCGTCAGTATCCGTGTGGAACGATGGTGACACTAGGTGTCCGTCGGCGTTCGGAGAGCGGCTGACGGGGACTCTCGGCGGCGAAAGACCGATAGGCAGCGACGCCGATTCTCGGCCATGGCCCTCTCCGACGTGTTTCTGTCACCGTTGGGGCTCGTCGCCCTGCTGGCCGTGGTCCCCGTCGTCGTCCTCTATCTCGTCCAGCCCGACCCCCGCCGGATCGAACTCCCCACCCTCCGCCTCCTGCTCGAGGACGACGAACGAGACGCCTCGAACCCCCTCCTCGAACGGATTCGCCGCAGCCTCCTGCTCCTGTTGCAACTGCTCGTCATCGTCGCCCTCGCCCTCGCCCTCGCCGGCCCCTACGTCACCGTCTCCGAGAGCCAGACGGTGGAGGAGACGGTCATCGTCCTCGACGGGAGTGCGAGCATGGGCGTCCAGACCGACGGCGGCACCCGCTTCTCGGCCGCCGTCGCCGCCGCCCGCGAGTCGACCACCGGCACCAACTCCGTCGTCTTCGCGGGGAGCGAGAGTCGGATCGTCCTCCGGTCCGGCGGCGTCGACGAGGTTGAGCGGACGCTCGACGGCCTCTCGGTCGCCGACACGCCAGCCGACCTCGGCGCCGCCATCTCGCAGGCCGCGTCCATCGCCGGCGAGAACGCCCGCATCGTCGTCCTCAGCGACTTCGCGGACGACGCGGGGTGGACCGACGCCGTCCGGTCGGCACGGGCCCGCGACCTGCAGGTCGACCTCCGCCAGTTCGCGCGTGGCGGCACGGAGAACGTCGGCATCGTCGACCGCGCCTTCTCCGGTCGACAGGTCATACTCTCGGTGAAGAACTTCGGCACTACACAGGTCACCCGGTCGGTGACGCTCGGCAACCAACGCCAGTCGGTCACGCTCGGTCCCGGTGATCTGGAACGAGTGACGCTCACGGTCCCTGCAGGCGGCGGACGGGCGCAACTGAACCCCGGCGACTCCTTCCCTACCGACGACACGGCGTACGTTTCCGCCCCCTCGGACCCGACGGTCGACGTACTCCTCCTGACCAACGACCGGAATCGGTATCTCGTGACCGCACTCTCGGTCATCGACGAGGTGCGGCTCACCGTCGATCAGCCACCGACGACCGTCGGCGACGACTACGACGTGATCCTCTACAGCAACCTCGACTCCGAGCGCCTCCTCCGGGGGAACGTCGAAGCCGGCCGTGATCTGGTGGAGGCCGGCGGCGGCGTCGGTGTCCTCGCCCAGCCGTCGCCCCCGGACCTCCTTTCCGACCTCCTCCTGCTCTCGCCGTCCGGCGTCGCCACCAACCCCTCCGTCGGCCGCGTGACGACCGACGAACTCACCCGCGGTATCGACTTCCCGCCGCCCGAGCGCTACCTCCGGGGGTCGCTCCGCGCCGGCACGCCGCTGGTTCAGACCGGCAACGGGACGGCGCTCGTCGCCACACAGCAACGCGGCCCGGGGCGCGTCCTCTACTACGGCTACGTCGTCGACGACGACCCCTTCCGCTTCAACTACCAGTACCCCGTCTTCTGGAAGCGGGCGACGTTCTACCTCGCGGGTCGAGAGCCACTCCCGGCGCTGAACCGCCAGACTGGCGGCCGCCTCCAGTTCGCGAACACGACGACGGTCCAGACGCCCACCGGGACCGTCTCGGGCCGGGTCGTACCGCTCGATCAGACGGGCTTTTACGCCACCGAGACCCGCCGGATCGGCGTCTCGCTCTACAGCGAGAGCGAGTCCGACGTGGCCGCCGAATCGCTCGACGCCCGGAGCGACGAGACGGGCATCACCACGCGCGAGGAGGAACGGCAGGTGCCCCGGCCGCTGACGCCCATCGTCGCGCTCGCGGCGCTGCTCGTCGCCGTGGGTGAAATCGCCTACCTCCGCCGACGGGGTGATCTCTGATGGATCCGCTCGCGGTCCGCACGACGCTCGGCGACGGCACGGTGATCGGTCTCGAACGGCCACTCCTGCTCGTGGCCGTACCCATCGCTATCGCCCTGTTCGCCCTCCTGATCCGCTACCGGGCGGCCGGGACGGCCTCGACCCGGAGTCGCCGCCTCCTGCTCGCCTCGCGGGTCGTCGTCGCGACGCTGGTCGTCGTCGCGGCCGCCGGACCGTTCACCGTCGTCACGATGGAGACGCAGGGCGACCCCACCGTCTCCCTGCTCGTGGACCGCTCGGACAGCACGGCCGTCTCGCCCGACGTGGCCGAGGATCTCGCGGCCCGAATCGAGGCGGAGGGCGTCCCGGTCACCACCTCGACCATCGCACAGGGGACTGACTCCCGAATCGGGGACGGCGTCGCCGCCAACCTCCGCGAGAACGGGTCGGTCGTCGTCATTTCGGATGGGCAGGTGACGGGCGGGCAGAGCCTGACCGAGACGGCGGAGTTCGCCCGCTCGCTCAACGCGACGATCAGCACCGTCCGCGTCGATCCGACCCGCACCGAGCGGTACGTCACCCTCGCCGGCCCGAGCAAGGCCAGCGTCGGCGTCGAGAGCCGCTTTCTCGTGCAGGTAAACGGCGTGCAGGCCGACGGCCCGGTCGAGGTGACCGTCTCCATCGACGGCGAGACGGTCACGACCGAACGGATCGCGGAGGGTACCGGGAGCGTCCCCGTGAGCCACACCTTCGATGAGACGGGGAGCCACGAAATCACGGCAGAGATCGACGGCAGTGACGCCTACCCCATCAACGACGAGGCGCTGAAGACGGTTCGCGTGGTCGAGCAGCCGCGCGTCCTCTACGTCTCTCGCGGCAACTACTCCCTGCAGTCCTACCTGACCCAGCTCTACGACGTGGAGACGGCGGAGTCGGTGCCGGCGAACCTCGACCCCTACTACGCGGTCGTGGTCCAGAACGTCGCGGCCGGCGACATCGGGGACGTCGACGAACTCCAACGATTCGTCATCGACGGGGGCGGCCTCCTGATGGTCGGCGGACCCAACAGCTTCGAGAACGGCAACTACGCCAACTCCTCCGTCGCCGCGACGCTCCCGGTCACGTTCGGCGAGTCGACGCCCGGGAGCGCACGGATCGTCATGCTGATCGACGTGTCCGGAAGCGCGGGTGAGGGCATGCGCATCCAGAAGGCCATCGCGCTCGACGCCCTCTCGCAGCTCGACGACGAGAACACGGTCGGCGTCGTCGGCTTCAACTATCAAGCGTACAGCGTCGTCCAACCCGCCCCGCTGAGCCAGAACCGCGGGACGGTGCAGGACCGGATCAGGCGCCTGCAGGCCGGCGGGGCGACCAGCATCGCCAACGGCCTCCGGGGCGCCGAGGAGATGCTCGGCGGCCAGCGCGGGACGATCATCCTCGTCAGCGACGGCGGCGACACCGAGAGTCGGTCGGCGGTGGTCGCCAACGCCCTCGGTCGGCAAGGAATCCGCGTCATCGCCGTCGGCGCCGGACGCACCGTCAACGAGGGCGTCCTCCGGCGCATCGCACAGGAGTCCGGCGGCAACTACTTCCGCGCCGACGAGACCGACCGCCTGCGCCTCCTGTTCGGCGGCGGCAGCCGGGAGTTCCAAGGCGAGGGCCTCACCGTCGTCGACTCCGGGCACTTCATCACCAGCGGGGTGACGCTGGAGTCGAACCCCGGCCGAGTCAACGACGTGTCGATGCGCCCCGGCGCCGACTTCCTCGTCGCCGCGCCGGACGGCACGCCCGCCGTCGCCTCGTGGCGGTACGGGCTGGGGCGGGTCGCTACCATCACCACCTACGGGCCGAACGGTGGCCTCGACGGCCTCCTGCAACAGCCGGACTCCCTGCTCGTCTCGAAGTCGGTCAACTACGCCATCGGCGACCCCGAGCGCAAGGCGTCGGGCGTGACGGACGTTGCCGACACCCGCGTCGGCGAGCCGACGACGGTCATCTACCGCGGCGACAGCCCGCCGAGCGGGACGGACGCCCCGTTCACCGCCGTCGACGAGGGCGTCTACCGGGCGCAGGTGACGCCGACGAGCGTCGGGTTCAAGGGCGTCGCGGGGGCCACCTACGCTGCGAACTACCCGGCCGAGTACGCCGGCTTCGGTACGTCGACGGCGCTGACCGACGCGGTGCAGGCGACCGGCGGTCGACAGTTCCAGCGGGGGCAGGCCGCCGACATCGCCGCGTTCGCCCGGCAGCAGTCGACGCGCGTCCGCGACGTGCGTCAGACGTGGGACTGGGCGTTCTTGCTCGCCGGCCTCCTCCTCTTCCTGACGGAGGTTGTCGTCCGGCGGCTTCAAGTGTACAACGGGCGTACACGGAGGGAGAGTGGTCTCCCATGAGCCTCATCGGCCGGTCGATTAACCTCGTCCTCGCCCTCCTCATCTGCGTGTCCGTCGCGGGCACCGCCGGTGCCACCCTGTACTATCAGGAGTCGGTCGAGGAACTCGACGCCGAGAACAGCCAGCTCCGCGAGCGAAATCAGGAGCTCCGAGCGGACCTCCAGTCGACCCGATCCGACCTGCAGGACACCCGCCAGCGACTTCGGGAGCTGAATCAGAGCCTCAACACCACCCGGAGCGACGTGAGTCAGGTCTCCGAGAACCTCGAAGAGACCGAGGGAGAACTGGAGTCGACCCAGCAGGAACTCGCGTCGACCCGATCCGATCTGCAGGCCGCCCGTCAGCAGGTCCAAGAGCTGGAGGGCGAGGTCGACACCCTCGAATCGCGAAACAGCGAACTCCGCTCCGAGGTCAACAGTCTCGAATCCACCAACCAGAACCTCCGTGAGGAGCGCAACCGGCTACAGAACGACGTGGAGAACCTGAACGACGAGGTGTCGCAACTCGAAGACGACGTGAACCAGCTCGAGTCCGAAGTCAACCAGCTGGAGTCGGAGAACCAAGACCTCCGGCAGGAGAACCGGCAGCTCCGCAACGCGCTGGCTGAGGCGTGTAATGCAATCAACGGCACGAGACCCTCGGGGTGTCGTCTCGCCTGACCATGTCCGGAACCCAAACTGCGACTGCAACCGACGACGCCGAGGGGGAGACCGACGCGGACGCCGACCAACCGACCGAAGCGCGCCGCATCCGTCGTGCGCTCACCGAGATCAGGCGCGAGGGGTGGAAAGTGGCCGTCATCTACGCCGTCGTCGACGCGACGCTCGCGACGCTGGTGGTGAACCTCGTCGCGACGTTCCTCGGCGGCGTCCCGCGACTCCCGACGCGGCTACCGATCCCACCGGCCGTGCTCCGCGCACTCCGCGAGACGGCGGGGGTGACGCTCGCGGAGCCGACGGTGTCGAGCGCCGCCGTCGTCGGCGCCGCCGTCGGACTCCTCGTCTTCGCCGTCGAGGTGGCGTGGCGGATTCGGCGGCCGCTCGTCGAACAGTTCGAGGCCGCCAACCCCGCGCTCCGCGAATCGTTGCGGACTGCACGGGACGCGGTGCGGACCGACCGCCACTCGCGGATGGCCCGCCGGCTCTACGAGAGCGTGCTCGACGACCTCAAGCGCTCGTCGAGCATCGGCCTCCTCGACCTCCGGCGCATCGCCGTGACCCTCGTGCTCGTCGTCGCCGTGAGCTTCGCGACGATCCACCTCGCCGTCGCCGACATCACGCTCGCCGGACTCGGGGACAGGCCCGACACCGGCGTCCAGACCGGCGGCACCCAGTCGGACTACACCGGCCTGCAGGACGGCTCGTCGATCCTCGGCGAACCGGAGGACGTGCCCGAGGGGTCGGAGAACCTCGACGCCACCGTCGACACCAGCGGGTCGGGAAGTGGGCAGGGGAGCGATGCGGCGTCCGCGGCGGCCTACGAGGACAGCGGCTTCAGCAGTGGTGACGCCGTCGAGAGCCAGCGCGCGGGCTTCACGGAGCGCGAGCGACTCGAAGACGCGGAGCTGATCCGCGAGTACAACCTGCGAATACGGCAACAGGAGACAAGCGACGAATGAGCGAAACGGATATCGACACGTTACAGCAACGACTCGGCCGCGTCCGCGAGGAGGTCGGCAAGCGCATCGTCGGTCAGCGGGAGGTGCTCGAACGCCTGCTCGTCTGCATCATCGCCGACGGCAACGCGCTACTGGAGAGCAACCCCGGTCTCGGGAAGACCACCATGGTCCGCACCGTCGCCGACGTGACCGACCTCGACTTCTCGCGGATCCAGAACACGCCGGACTTGATGCCATCCGACATCACGGGGACCGAAATCATCCGCGAGTCCGGCGGCAACCGCGAGTTCGTCTTCGAGAAGGGACCGATCTTCGCGAACGTCGTCCTCGCGGACGAGATCAACCGCGCGACGCCGAAGACGCAGGCGGCCCTGTTGGAAGCGATGCAGGAGAAGCAGGTGACGGCGGCGGGAGAGACGTACGCCCTCCCGCGCCCCTTCTTCGTCCTCGCGACGCAGAACCCCATCGATCAGGAGGGGACGTACCCGCTCCCCGAGGCACAGACGGACCGCTTCCTCCTGAAACTCGTCCTCGATTACCCCTCCTACGAGGAGGAACGGGACATCGTGAACCTCTACACCGGCGGCGGCTCCGGGGGGGCGGCCCCGGAAGTCGACAAGGTGCTCACGCGCGAGGAGATCAAAGAGATCCAGTCGCTGGTCCGCGAGGTGCCCATCGCCGACGACGTGCGCGACCGGGCGATTCGACTGGTGCGCGCGACCCGCGAGGCGGAGACGGTCGACTTCGGCGCGAGCCCGCGGGCTAGCATGGGCCTCGTCCTCACCGCCAAGGCACGGGCGTTTCTGCAGGGGCGCAACCACGTCTCGTGGGAGGACGTGGAGGCGATGGCGCCGCCGATCCTCCGGCATCGCATCCTCCTCGACTTCCGCGCCGAGCGCGAGGGCCTGACGACCGACGACGTCATCGCGGACCTCGTCGACGAGGTATGACTATCGATCCCGGCTTCCTCGACGAACTCGACCGCTTCGAGGCCTCCTTGAACCAGCAGACGACGGCGATCAAGAAAGGCGAGCGGGAGTCGCCGGACGTCGGCGAGGGACTGACCTTCAGCGACTACCGGCGCTACTCGCCGGGCGACGACACCCGACTCATCGACTGGCGGCTCTACGCCCGTACCGAGGAGTTCTTCATCAAGCAGTTCGAGGAGGAGCGCAACCTCACGGTCCACATCCTGCTCGACGCGAGCGCGTCGATGGACTTCGGCGAGGGCGACGAACACAAGTTCGAGTTCGGCGCGAAACTGGGGCTTGGCTACGCCTACCTCTCCGCCGAGGAACACGACGACTTCCGATTCTCCCTGTTTCGGGATCGCCCCGAACGCATCGACACCAGCAAGTCGTCACGCGGCGAGGTGCTGGCGCTGGTCGACCGCCTCAACGAGACGGTGCCCGGCGGCGAGGCGGATTTCGAGACGGCGCTCTCGGAGTACGCGGCGTCGATTCGCTCGCGGTCGCTCGTCGTCGTCGTCACCGACTGCATCGGGAATCTTGACGGTCTGGAGACGGGGTTAGCGTCACTCACGCGCAACGAAGTCGTCCTGATCCAAGTGCTCTCGCCGGACGAACTCGACCCCGACGCCGGCGGCGACACCATCTTCGAGGACCTCGAATCCGACCTGACCCGGCGGACGTACTTCGGGGGGCGGCTGGCGCAGGAGTACCGGAGCCGCGTCGACGACTTCGTCGACGACGTTGCCGACCGAGCGCAGGACCTCCGAATCACGCACGAACTCGTCGCGACCGACGAGGACTTCTTCGACGCCTTCGCCTCGGTCTGGATCGGGTGAACGGACGGCCCCGGATCGGACGGCCGAGCCGAGTCGTCGCTCACAGGACGACGGCGCCGAGGCCGACGAGGGCGACGACGCCGAGCATCACCATTACCAGACGGCCGAGCCGAGCGGTGCCCAGAAGCCACGCGAGACAGGCTTTCGCCAGCGTGTTCGCGATGGCCGCGATGACGATCCCGGTCGTCGCGACGCGGGACGTGATCGCTCCCTCGGCCGCGAGTTTGCTCAGCGTGAGCGCGATGGCATCGACGTCCGCGAGGCCGGAGACGAACGCCGTCGCGTAGACGCCCGAGGTGCCGAGCCACGAGTTCGCGTACGTCGACACCAGCAAGACTGCCGCGAAGAGGCCGCCGAAAAATAGCGCTGGACGGAGCCGAAAGGGGTTCTCGATGTCCGCCTCCACGTCCCCGTCGGTGGTCGTCCGCACGAAGAGAACGCCAGCGGCGAGGGCACCAGCCCCCGTCATCGCACCCAGTGGGACGACGACGTGCGGGAGCAGCGCGGGATTGACGACGGCGATTTCGATGAGCGCGCGGGGGAACATCACGACCGCCGCGACGACGGTCGAGAACGCACAGATCCGGTAGAGTCCCGGCGTCTCTGCCGTCCGGTTGGCCATGGAGACGGTCGTCGCAGTCGAGGAAACGAACCCGCCGAGGATACCCGTCAGCGCGATTCCCCGACCGGTGCCGATAGCCCGACTCAGCACGTAGGCGATCAGACTCAACCCGGTGACCAGCACGACCATATACCAGACGAACCGCGGATTGAGTCCGTACAGCACGTCGAGTTCGCGGTCGGGAAGCAGCGGCAAGACGACGAGGGCGACGAGAACGAACTTGACCGTCGCCCGCCGCTCCGCGTCGTCGATCCGGTCGGCCAGCCCGTGGAGCGGTTCCTTGGCGGACAGCAGCGCCGTCACGACACCGGCGACGACGATGGCGACGGTCACCCCTCGCTCCGAGTGGGTGGTCAGCGCGCCGAGGACGACGGTGAGAAGCGCCGCCATCAGCGTCGTGAGGCCGATATCGCGTTCGAACCGTATCTTCGCCCCGTACGCCACAGTGAGCGGGACGGCGACGGCGACGACGGCGAACGGCAGTAGCGCCGGAAAAAACGCCTGCACGAGCGCACCGTAGAGGGAGAACAGTGGAAACGTTCGGCTCCCCGCGAACGTGCCCCCCGACTCGCTCCCTTCGCGTTCCAGCCCGATCAGCGCCCCGATGCCGAACGCGACGAAGAGACGGACCGAAAGGGCGAGGACGGGTTCGGAGGCAGCGTCGACCATCCATCAAGGAATTCGCGGTGTTCCCCATCAAGATTCGGGACAGCACCGACGCGTCGGTCCAGAATTGTGGGCGCCGTCGCGGACGTCGGACGAAGGGGACGACGGCTGATTCGACGGTGTTTTGCGGTCGGCACCGCTACGTCGGGGAGATGCCGTACGACGATCTCGTCGACCGTCTGGGCGACGGCCTCGAACCAGTACGCTTCGGCGCCTTTCCGGACGGGAGCGTCGACGACTACTATCGGCTTCGGGACGGCGAGTCGACGGTCACCTCGCGCGAGACGTTCGCCGCCCGGATCACGGCCGGCCGCGACTCGTTCGCGCTCGATCACGTGGTGACCGACGCGGGCGGGCAGTCGGTCAACGCGGCGCGGCAGGCGGCGGCGCTGGGCGACGACGTGACCCTCGCCGGCCACCTCGATCATCCGATCTTCGACTTCGGCTTCGAGACGGTGTCGATGGGATCGCCCGCCCGCGTCCGGATCTGCCTGTTCGAAACCGACGACGTGATGCTCGTCGAGGAGTCGGCCGACCTCGCCGACTGGGCGTTCGACGACCTGCGGGCGGCGCTGTCGGAGTCGGTCGACGCCTTCCTCGAACGCGACGCGCTCTGCTGTGTCAACTGGGCGTCGATGCCGGGGCTCGGCCCGACGCTCGGCGATATCGCGGCACTGGACCCCGACGGCGGCGTCTTCTGTGTCGATCCCGGTCCGCTCTCGACGACGGTGGCGGGCGACCTGCTCGACGCACTCGCCCCGCTCGACGGCGTCTACGACGTCGTACTGAGCGTCAACGACGACGAGGCGCGACGGCTTGCCGACGCCACGGGCCACGGGGAGGCGGCCCCAACCGACGACGACGCGCTCGACGCCATCCGGACTACGGCGGGCGCGACGGGCGTCGTCGTCCACGGTCAGGACGCCGCCGTCGCGGCGACGCCGTCGGGGGCGGTGCGCGTCCCGACACTCGACGTGTCGCGGGCGCTGACGGAGACGGGAGCGGGCGACCGCTTCAGCGCCGGCCTCGCGCGTTCGCTGGCAGCGGGGTGGGACTGGGACCTCGCCGTCGCGATGGGGAACGCCTGCGCCGCCTACTACGTCTCGGGGAACGGCACCGGGAGCGCCGCCGACCTGCGGGCCCACGTCGACGCGCACCGACCGTAAAAATCGAAACCCTATACTGGCCACCGCGCGGCGTACCCCACATGGGTTATCTCCAGTGGGCGCTCGTGGCGCTGATCGCCTACTCGGCGGTCGCACCGCTGGTCGGCTTCGCGACGACCGGCGATCCGAAGATTCCGAGTTTCGTCGCCGCGCTCATCACCAACGGCCTCCTCCTCGTCGCCACCATCGGCGTCGTCCTCTACGAGGGCCACTCGGTGACGACGTATCTCTCCCATCCGAAGGCACCGTATCTCTACCTCGCTGGCCTGTTTCTGGCGGTGGGGATTCTGGCGTACTACCGCGCGCTCTCGCTCGGCCCGGTCAGCGCCGTCGTTCCCATCTTCGGTACCTTCCTCGTCGTCAGCTCCGTCGTCGGCATCGTCTTCCTGAACGAGTCGCTCACGCTCCGCAAGGTCGCCGGCATCGCCTGTGCGATGCTCGGCATCTATCTGGTGTCGGTGTAGCGGAGCGGGCGACGCGCCCCCAACGGTTTTGTGTCGGTTGTTCGAACTCGCTGCCGTGTTCCGAATTGGTCCCCTCTCCGACACGTGGCGGTGTGCGCTCGTCGGTGGCCTCGTCGCCCTCCCCGGCACGGCCTACCTGCTCTGGCAATCGGGCAACGAACTCTCCCTCGGTCCGGTCCTCGTCGGCGGCCTCGTCGCTGGCTACCTCCACACGGGCGACCGGTCGGCGCGCCGGTCGGTGGGCGTCCGGATCGGCCTGATCGGCGCGTTGCCAGTGCTCTGGCTGCTGGCCGACGTGCTCGGAGCCGCCTCCGGCGCGAGTGGCCCGCCGTGGTTCCAAGCCGCCGCGGTCGGGATGGGTGTCGGGGCGGCGCTCACGGTCTCCCTGTTCGCCTTCGTGCTGGCCGCGGTGACGGGCGTCGTGGGCGCGGCCGTCGGCGACTGGCTGTCGCGGAAGACTGGCCGGCGACAGTCACCCGCCACCGGCACCTGACGGGGGCGCTGCGTGTGCTCGCCGGAGAGCCGGTGCAGCGATTCGCCCGCCGCGACGCCGTTGCCGCTGGCCCACAGTATTTCATCGTCGCGGCCCAACGCCGACTATGGCACTTCCGGAATCCGACTCCGAACTCGAAGCGGGCGACGTAGCGCCCGCGTTCGAACTGCCCGGCGTCGACGGCGAGACGTACACCCTCGACACCTTCGACGAAGACGCCCTCCTCGTCGTCTTCACCTGTAATCACTGCCCCTACGCACAGGCGAAGTTCGACCTGCTGAACGACTTGGCGACCGAAGACGACGTGGCCGTCGTCGGCATCAACGCCAACGACGCCGAGGAGTACCCCGAGGACTCGGTCGAGAAGATGCGGGAGTACGTCGAGGACGGCACGATAGCCT